>ENA-OQIG01000913-OQIG01000913.1-human-gut-metagenome-genome-assembly--contig:-NODE-913-length-14774-cov-2.399877_pt1 | contig 14774 bp, 19 predicted proteins | sample MGYA00242576_ERZ504741 | MGnify/ENA primary metagenome ERZ504741 (study PRJEB26092, sample SAMD00036436) | human gut metagenome | host: Homo sapiens | study: EMG produced TPA metagenomics assembly of... | reverse complement strand
CTTAAAAGTATAGCATGAAAGAAGAAATAAATGCAAGAAAAAAGAAGGACAACTGCAGGATTTTGCCCGAAGGGCTTGTCCGTCCCCTGAAAGGGGCGTGGAACGTGGATGGGTTCCCTCTCTCTCCAACCTGTAGTATAATGATAGGATATCAATTCACAAAGGAGCACCACCATGTTCGTCTATGCCGACAACGCAGCCACCACCCGTCCTGCCCAAGGTCCTGGAGGCCATGCTGCCTTATTTTACAGAACAGTACGGCAACCCCTCCAGCACCTATCCCCTGGGGCAGGAAGCCTCCCGGGCTCTGATCGCTCCCGGGAAACCATCGCCGGCTCCTGGGCTGCCGTCCCGGCGAGATCACCTTTACTTCCGGGGGCAGTGAGGCTGATAACCAGATCCTTCGCACCGCTGCCACCTGGGGAAAAAAGCAGGGCCGCACCCATCTGATCTCCAGCGCCATCGAACACCACGCCATCCTCCACACCCTGGAAGCCCTCCAGGCGGAAGGCTTTACCGTGACCCTGCTGCCGGTGAACCGGGAAGGCCAGGTGGAACCGGCCCGCCCTGGAACAGGCCCTGACCCCGGAAACCGCCCTGGTGTCCATTATGGCCGCCAACAACGAAACCGGCGCCATCCAGCCCATTGCCCGGCTGGCTGCCCTGGCCCACGCCCGGGGAGCCCTGTTCCACACCGACGCGTCCAGGCCCTGGGCACATCCCCCTGACCCTGAAGGATACGGACATCGACTTCCTTTCCGGTTCCGCCCATAAATTCCATGGACCGAAAGGGGTTGGTATCCTTTTTGCACGGCGAGGCATTGAACTGGAAAGCCTGATTTTCGGAGGAGAACAGGAACGGGGCAAACGGGCAGGAACAGAAAACGTCCCCGGCATCGTAGGCATGGCCGCCGCCCTGGAAGAAGCCATCCGGAACCTGGAGGCCAATGCATCCCGGATGGCCGCCGCCCGGGATGCCCTGGAACAGCAGCTCCTGACCCTCCCCGGCACCCGGGTCCACAGCGGCCAGGTGCCCCGGCTCCCCGGCCATCTGAATATGGCCTTCGACGGAGTCCCCGCCGAAGCCCTGCTGCCAGTGCTGGGCATGGCCGGGATCTGTGTTTCCGCCGGGTCCGCCTGTGCCTCCGGTTCACCGGAACCCAGCCATGTGCTCCTTGCCATGGGCTGCACCCCGGAAGAAGCCAGATGCTCCCTCCGTTTCTCCCTGGGCGACGACATCACCCTGGAGCAGGTCCATTTCATCGTGGAAACCGTGACCCGGGAAGTGGCCCGACTGCGGAAGCTCCATCAGCAAGCATAGAAAGGATCATCATGAAAGCTCTCATTGCCATGAGCGGCGGGGTGGACAGCTCCGTTTCCGCTAAACTGATGCAGGATGCAGGGTACGACTGCATCGGCTGCAACATGAAACTGTACAACAACCCGGATGCAGGGTACTGCAGCACCAAAACCTGCTGCAGCCTCAGCGATGTGGAAGATGCCCGCAGCGTCTGCGCCCGGCTGGGCATGCCCTTTTACGTATTTAACTACACCGAGGAATTCAAACACGATGTCATGGAAAAATTTGCCCGCAGCTACACCCTGGGCCATACTCCCAACCCCTGCATCGACTGCAACAAATTCCTGAAATTCGGAGCCCTGTACCAGCGGGCCCGGGAGCTGGGCTGCGACTGCGTGGTCACCGGCCATTACGCCCGCATCCGGAAAAACGAGGCAACCGGCAAATATGAACTCCTGAAAGCCCTGGACCCGAAAAAGGACCAGAGCTATGTATTGTACAACCTGACCCAGGAGCAGCTGGCCCATACCTGTTTCCCCCTGGGCGGATACCACAAGACCCATACCCGGCGATCGCCGAGGAGAACGGATTCATCAACTCCCACAAACCCGACAGCCAGGATATCTGCTTCGTGCCCAACGGGCAATACACCGATGCCGTCCAGCGGATCCTGGATTACAGGCCCCAGCCGGGCCCTTTCCTGGACCTTGAAGGCAATGTTATCGGCCAGCACAGGGGCATCATTTATTACACCCTGGGCCAGCACAAACATCTGGCCTGAACCAGCCGGATTTCCCCCTGTATGTAGTGAAGATCGATCCTAAAAAGAACGCCATCGTGGTAGGTCCCAGCGAAGCCCTGTTCAGCCGGAAGGCCAGCGTGGGCGAGGCCAACTGGATCAGCGGTGAAGTACCGGCAGGCCCCGTACGCTGCCAGGTGAAGGTGCGGTATCGTCAGGACGCCCAGCCCGCCACCGTGACCCCCACCGGGAAAGATACGTTCACCATCCAGTTCGATGAACCCCAGCGGGCCATCACCCCCGGCCAGGCCGCCGTACTGTACGACGGAGAAGTGGTCCTGGGCGGCGGAACGATCGAATAAATAGAAAATGCTGTAAAAACAACCCCCTCGCATCGCTGTGAGGGGGTTGTTTTGCTGTATGGTATGCTCAAAGGGGGTGTGGGTAGCATCGTGGGGAGATGGTTACGCTTTTCTTTGAGCAGCCATTGCCTGGAGTTCAGGCCGGAATTCTTCCACCAGTTGGCTTCCGCCTTGGCACCCTTGGACAGGGCGTTGTAGATGATTTCCGCCATTTCATACCGGGTCATTGTCCGTTCGCCGTGATACTTGCCATCTTCATATCCCTGGATGATGTCGTTGCCTGCCAGCCGGCTTACGGCTTCGTAGGCCCAGTGGTTGGCCGGTACATCCGGGAAGGCCTTGGACAGGTTCGGGTTCAGCACGCCCAGCAGGGCATCCAGCCGGTTCTGCAGATTCGTCACCTGTTTGACCAGGGCGGCGTTGGTGGCTTCCGCCTTTTCCAGCCGCTTGCTGCTCTTGCCCAGCTTGAAGGACACGCCGCCGCCGATCATGTTTTCCCCGTTGCCGAAGCTGGTGGAAACATTCATCATCACCCGGTCCGTAGGCCGGTAGAACACGCCCAGGGCCCCGGCAGTTTCACTGCGGTAGTTGCCCACAGCCGCTGCCACGCTGACCTTGGAATCTTCATCGAAGTCCATGGGGTGCAGGTTGGCCATAGCGGCTGCACTTGCGCCCACCTTGTCGATCCGGTTGTCCAGGTTGTCCACCCGGTTTTCCACCCGGTCTACGCGGTTTTCCACACCGTCCATCCGGTTTTCCACAGTGGAGACTCTCTGGTTGGTGGCATGGAGCTGGCCGCCGTTCACCGCATCTTTGCTGCCTTCGGCAATGGTCCCGTCAGCCACGTTGGTCACTTTCTGGCCGTTGGCATTGATGCCGTTTTCGTCAATGTAGGTCTTGTCACCCACCTTGTAGGATTTGGCCGTTACATTACCGGCTACGGCAGCGCTGCGCCTACGGACAGATCCTTGTCGATGGTGGCATTTCCTTTCACGCCAGATCTTTCAGCACTTCTGCATAATCCATCTGGGTCTTGTGATTCCCGGCTTCGTTGGTCAGTTTGGTCAGTCCATCGGTGGTGGTTACGGTCGTCGTGCCCACTTTGTCCTGGATCCGGTTCCCAGCCGTATTGGTGATGTTTTCAGCTGCCTTGTTCACCAGGTCCTTGGCCTCGTTGGTGATGGTCCCCTGTTCAGCCGTGCTGGTGATATCCGTATAGGTCTGCTTCACCCCGGTGCTGGAGGAACCATCGCTATTGGAAACGGTGGTATTCACATACCCGTTTTCCGCATCCTTCAGGATGTCGATGATGTTCCGCTGACCAGTCTCTGTTCAGAAGTGGAAGCCGTATCCGTCACCGTGTTGGATCCGCCGCTGTTGTTCTTCACCAGGCTGGTGAAGCCGTTGGCCTTCTGGCTGCGGCTGGAGAAGTCGCCGCTGGCAGTATCGGTGATCTTGGTGATGTCTTCAGAAACGGTCTGCACATTGTTCAGGGACTTCACGGAGTTTCCGCTGCTGTCCACTTCCTTCAGGGACGTATTCACACTGCCGGCCAGCTGACTCAGGGTACTGGTGCTGGTCCCATCGGTAACAATGTTCATATCCTTGGAGCCGTCTTGGTAGAAGTGTTGCTGTTGGCTCCATCCACCACAGATTCCTTGATCTGGCTGGTGGTCATGGTCCGGCTCACGTTGTCACCTACTTTGTCCGTAATGGACTTAGAAGCCGTATTTTCGATTTTCGCTGCGGTGTTGGTGATGTTTTGGGCGCTCAGGCTGCTGTCGCCCGTAACCGTCGTGGTCTGATTGCCGCCGATGGTGTTGGTCTGGTCCCCAGTGACATTGTTGATCTGGCTGCCGTTGACCGTGTGTTTTTCTTCTCCGGTAATGGTGGTTTCCAGTCCGCCATTATAGTTTTCCATGGTCTTGCCGGTCACGGTGGTCTTCATTTCGCCGCCTACCGTGGTGCTCAGGTCTTTGCCAACGGTGTTGGTCATGTTTTCCGTAGCGTTGTTGGTGATATCCTTGGCCTCATTGGTGATCGTACCGTTCTTAGCGGTGTTGGTGATATCTTTTGCCGTCTGGGTGACGCCAGTAATGTTGGTGCCATCCGTTACGGCGCTGCTGATGAACGGGTTGGCTGCATCGTCGAGGTTCTTGATAACGTCGATGACACTGCCGCCGCTTACCAGGCATCTTCCATCTTAGTAGCTGTCTTAGACGTAGCGCTGTACTGGGTATCGCTGGCTTTGATCAGCTGTTCCGATTTGTCCACGGTGCTGTTGGTGCTGTTGGCCTTGGTCCCGTCGGTGATGGAGGAAGCAATGCTCTTGGCATCCTGGTTCACCACCGTGGTGTTGGTCCCGTCCGTTACGGAGGAGGCAACCTGGTCCGCCTTCTGCAGGCTGTTGGAAGTATTGGTCCCATCCGTAATGTTGGTGTTGGTCTGGCCGGCAATGGTGTCGATGGTGGTCTTCTTGTCACCATCAATCAGCTGGGATTTTTCTTCGGCTGCACCGCGGAGATAGGAAGCAGTCTTGCCATCAGCCTGGCTCATTTCTTCTTTAGTCTGATAAGACAGCTGGGTAGAAGTATTGGAACCGGCATCATTCGTCACTTTCTGTACGATGGAGCTGGTAGCATCGGTTTCTACATCGATAGCCTTGTTGGTAATCTTGTTCTTCGCTTCGTTGGTGATGTTTTCTGCCTTCAGGCTGCTGTCACCGGTGACAGTGGTAGTCTGGCTGCCGCCTACCGTGGTGCTCAGGTTGGCTTTGTAGTCTTCCGTCACATCACCAGTTACCGTTTCCGTCAAGGTGCCTTCCACGGTACGGGTTTCATTGCCCCCAACCTTGGTATCCAGGTTGGCTTTGTAATCTTCCGTCACGTTGCCGATTACGGTCTCGTTCAAAGTGCCTTTCACCGTACGGGTTTCATTGCCGCCGACCGTGGTGGTCAGGTCTTTACCGATCGTATTGGTCATGTTTTCCGCAGCGGTGTTCACCAGATCTTTGGCGATATTGGAAATGGTTCCCTGTTCCGCCGTATGAGTGATATCCTGAGTCCCTGTTCTACCGAGGTGCTGTTGGCGCCGTCCCTCACCGTGCTATTCATTTGATTCACAGTTTGATCGATCTTGGAATAAATTTCATCAGAAGTTTTAATTTCCTGGAGGATCTGATCGATTTTCTGCCGGAAGGTGGAAGTCTGTCCATTGGCGTCATTGGAAATCACATCGCTGGATTCCGTTGCATCCATCTTCTCTACATTTCTGTTGATTCCATTGGAAGCCGTTTCGGTTTTGCCTTTTTCCGTCAAAGTGGCGGTACTGGTATAGGTCTTTCCATCCGTAGTATCCACTTTGCTATTCACAGAAGTCACATTCCCGCCATGAATTTCGGTGTAGTTGTTTTCATCCAGTTTGCTGGACAGGGTATTGGCATTGAATTTGCCTTCTACAGAAAGGTCACCTTTTACATCCAGTCGCCGCCAATGGTGGCATCGCCAGTGGTTTCCAGCGTTCCTGCCTGTACTTTGCCAGTAGTCTTGATGGTCCCGGCTCCTGCATCCAGGTCTCCACCGGTCAGGGTCAGGCTGTGCCCGGTCATCCCTTTGGCTACGGTAAGGCTGTCACCGCTCAGCACTCCGCTGGCTGTAATATTCTGGCCGGAAATGTTCCCGGTCCCTGCTGCAATGTCGCCACCGCTGGTGTTCAGTTTGCCGCCGGCTGTCAGGATATCGCCGCCTACGGTCTTAATGGCTCCGGATCCGGTGTTGATTTCACCGCCGGAAGTGGCCACCTTGCCCCCATTGGTACGGACTTCGCCGCCCTGGGTGTTTACGTTGCCGCCACCGGTCTGGATGAATCCGCCGTTGGTTTTGATATTGCCATTGCTGATGGTGGCTTTGCCATCGGTCAGGGTCGCCCCGGTAATGGTTCCGTCAGCCGTAATGTTATGAGCTCCCGTCAGGTTGCCGTTGCTAAGAGAAGCGGTGCCATCGGTCAGCGTCTTGCCTGTCACGACGCCATTGCTCATGGACGCACCTTTTCCATCAGTCAGGGTAGTTCCCTGTACCGTCCCGGTAGATGTCACGTTACCAGAAGTCACGTTGCCGCTGGTATCCACATCAAAGGCACCATCGGCGCCTTTGATGCTGCCGTCCGCGTTGAGGGCGGCCTTGGCCGCCTCGGCATTATCGCCGCCGGCATAGAATCCGTTGGCGTCCTGGACGGTGCTGTTCTGGCCTACTTTGATGCCATTTTCACTAAGGGTAATCTGGTTGTTACCATCTTTGTTCATCACCAGAGTCGTTGCCGCTTCTTTGGAAGTGGTGACTGTCCCATCCTCTCCCACACTGGTGGTGTTCTTTTGCAGTACATTGTCCTGGTCCAGGCTCAATCCATTGTTCACCGCTTTCGCCAATTCGGTATCCGCTGCCACACGGCCGGCCAGTTCATTGGCATCCGCCTGACTCAGGGCGTTGAATCCAGCAGACATATTCTGGTTTATGGTATTGACACTCTGCACCAGATTGTCATTAACCGTCTGGATTACCTTGTCCTGGGCCTTGTCCGCACCGATCCGGGCTGCGGTTTCGCTGGCCAGGGCGGCATCCAGGTTGGTCACGTTTTCGCCGATGGTCTTATTGGCTTTCACGATGGCCCCATCCTGTACGGCGGCATCGGCCTTGCTCACATACTTGTCGGAAGTCTGTTGTTCCAGATATTCCTTCACATTGGTAATCCGGGTATTCAGCGCTGTATCGCCAGCTTCACGGGCAGCCGTTTCCGTATTCAGGTCATCCTGCAATCTATTCGTGGTTTCGTGGATTGCCTTGGCTTCGTTGGTAATCCGTTCATTCAGTTCGTTATCAGCTGCTTCACGGCTTGCCACTTCGTTGTTGTAGGCAGTAGCCAGCGTTGCAATGCCATTGGCTGCGTTTTGGTTCACCTGTTGGATAACTGCATCCTGTGCTTTATCGGCACCAATCCGGGCGGCGGTTTCTTTGGTCAGAGCCGCATCCAGGTTGGTGACATTTTCGCCGATGGTGTTGGCTGCTTTGACGATGGCTCCGTCCTGTACCGTTGCATCAGTCTTGCTCACATAGGTATCTGCCGTCTGTCCTTCCAGATATTTTTTTACATTTGTAATCCGGGTATCCAGCGCTGTATCGCCAGCTTCCCGGGCCGCTGCTTCGTTGGCATCCGCTGTATTCAAAGCATTGAATCCATCAGCCACATTCTTGTTGATGGTAGTGACACTCTGCACCAGATTGTCATTGACAGCCTGGATCACCTTGTCCTGAGCTGCATCAGCACCGATGCGGGCAGCCGTTTCATCATACAGGCCCTTTCCCAGTGCGGTCACATTTTCGCCGATTTTCTTATTCGCTTTCACGACACCGGCATCCTGTACCGCTGCATCAGTCTTGCTCACATAATTCTCGGAAGTCTGTTTTTCCAGATATTCCTTCACATTGGTGATGCGGGTATTCAGTTCAGCCGCTTTGCGATACGTATATTTTTTGGCTGCATCGATTTGGCTATCCGTTCCTGCTTTGGTATAAACTTCTACCGCCGTATCGGAAGTCGACGATTCGACCTTCGTGATACCCGTATCCGCCGCAAAAGACGTCCCTCCCATAGAGACAATGCTGAAGAATACGGCCAGAGCCGCAGCGGTCTGTGCCACTTTTTTCCGACCCACGGCCCGGCGTCCGTCCTTGGACTGGCCTTTGGCCAGTTCGGAAACCACCATGTACATACCCCGTGTTTTGTTCCAGATTACCTTGTAGATCTTGTTCATAAAGCCACACCCCTTTTCTTGTTCAAGCCTTTCTGATGGATTTTCATGCATTATCTGGTTGGATGCCTCAGTGCGCGCTTCCGGACATCCGATTTGTTTTCAAGATATTTTTCACCTGATTCCTTTGATTTTCAGGATTTTTTATTTCTTCTCCGGTATATTCCTTTTCATGCAGATATTCGTTTGTATCCACAATACGTATTTACGGAATTTTCCATTTTTTATTTAGATGGAAACTCATGTTTTCAGGGAATTTTTCCGGGTTTCCAACATTCCTTCCGCGGTAGTCCAGTGGAGTTTTCGCCAGACACTTGATTGGTTGTCTAAACTATAACACGCCAAAATGGGAAAAATTTACAAATTCCATGAAAGGGCGTTTTTTTTGGCATAAAATGTTTCTTCGTATTTTTCTGATAATTTCTTCCTTTGAGGAAGATATCCGGGTCTTCTCTTTATGAAAAAAAACCGCCCTTTCAGGACGATTTTAAAAAGGGATTTTGAAGTTTGTGTATAATGGAGATGAATAGAGCTGAAGGAGGGGAACCGATCATGCTGCACATTGCCATTTGTGATGACCAGGCCGACCAGATCCAGAAGATCCGGGAAGCTTCAGAGAAATACTTCCAGAACCGCAAAGAGCATGTAGACTATCAGACTTTTGAAAACGCCTTCGCTTTTATAGAAGCGGTGGACAAAGGGGATTTCTTCGATATCGTACTTCTGGATGTGTGCATGCCCGGGATTTTGGGCACCGACGTGGCCCGGGAACTCCGGGGACCACCACAGCCGGGCGGAGATCATTTTCCTCACCACCAGCGACGAATTCGCCGTAGAAGCTTTTGAGGTGAAAGCCACGGATTATCTTCTGAAGCCCTTTACCCAGGCCCAGTTCTCCAAGGCCATGGACCGTGCCATTGCTACATCCGCCAGCGGAACAGCGCCAAGGTCATTTTCCGGCTGGTGGGAGGGGGCGTCCGGGTGGAGGAAATCGCCCAGATTCTCTTCCTGGAAAGCCACGGCCATGTACTGGAAGTGTACCTGGCTGACGGGAGTACCCTGGAAACCCGGAAATCCGGCCAGGAAATGAAGACGGATCTGGACAAGATCGCTCCGGGCCAGTTCGTATCTCCCAACAAAGGCTACCTGGTGAACCTTTCCGCCATCCACATGATCAAAACCGACTACGTGGAGATCCAGGGCCATCAGATTCCCCTGGGCAAGCGGAAATACCGGGATTTCCAGGAACAGTATTTCCAGTTCATGTTTGCACCGAAATAAAGGGCTGTTGCACAGGCAACAGTCCTTTTAATCTCCCACTCCTTTTGCCCGCATGTCCAGCTGGAGGTAGGTAATGAACCAGCCTTCTTTCTGCTGGCACAGGACACTGGCTCCGTATTTATCCCGGAACCGGGCCAGGGATTTCATGCCGATGCCGTGGCCCTTCACGTGAGTCACCGGAAGTCCGTCCTCGCCCAGTTGCACCGGCGCATCGAACATGTTTTTCACCAGGATGTTCAGCATATCCCCATGGCGCAGGGCCAACACCGTGATATTCCGCCGGTCCTCCGGCTGCTTTTCGCTGGCAATCAGGCATTTTCCACCAGGTTGGAAAGGACAATAGAAAGATCCCCGCTACAGATAAGATCCTGGGGCAGGTCCACGGAAACGGTAGTGGGGATCCCTTCTTCCCGTGCCCGGGAGAGATACACGGTCAGGGCCGCATTGATCAGGGGATTCCGGCAGTACTGGGGCAGTTTGGTGCTGTTGAATTCTTCTCCCAGTTCTTCGATATAAGTCAGCACGCCCACCCGGTCCTTCCGCCGGACCAGGTCCAGCAGCTGATCCAGATGGTCCCGTTTTTCCCGGTAGATGGCTTCCAGCCGCTGCGGGATTCTTTTGACATTTTTACATAGTTGGCCGCGGACACCACCTGCTGCTCCAGCTGGTGTTTTTCTTCCCGGGCGCTGATTTCGTCATAAACTTCCTGTTGGGCCGTGCGGATACTGGCCATGATCAGCACCGTTATCAGCAGCAGAAGGATCCGGGCTTCCAGCAGATCGAAATACCGTTCCTGGGAATCGTACACGCTCACATACAGGGTTTCTCCTGCCAGCACCATGGGGATCAGGCCGTCAGCCGCCAGTACCGACGGGCCGCAGCCTCCCGGAAATGGCTGAAGGTCCGGGTCAGGAACCGGAGGACAAAGGGGAAAATCAGCAGGCATTCTGCTCCATAGAATAAAATCTGCCAGAAATACATGGAAGAAAAGGCGCTTTCCGGCCAGAAATACAGAAAAAAGTGCCAGAGAAAAGTATAAAAACAGCTGGAAAGCAGGACCCGGAAAGAGAGGATGAACAGATGGCCCACCCAGTACTTCCGGGTGGTCAAAAAACTCAGCAGGAACTGGGGAATCCAGATGATATAGCCGCAGGCCCAGTAGGCCCGGGGAATGGAAGAAAAAACACCGGACCGGACCAGTCCCATGGTCAGCCCCACATCCAGGAAAAACAGGAGCAGCCAGCCGTTCCGGATGAATTTTTTCCGGTCAGGCTCCAGAAAATTCCAGAAGGGAAGGATCTGGAGCAGGTAAAAGGGCTGGAAGATCAGCACAAAGACCAACGGGCCCAAAATGGTTTCAAAAAGCGGGCTCATTTATCCGCCACCTCTTTCCGCAGCTTCAGCAGATGCTTTTCCGCTTCCCCAAACTGACCGTTCTCCGCCAATTCCCCCAGAAGGCGCAGCTGATGCCGGCTGTCATGCCGGAGGATGGCCAGTTCCTGCTGTTCTTTCCGGAGCGCGGCCGCGTAATCGTTCAGGGCATTCAGCTGTCCCTGGAGCCGGAGGTTCTGCTCCTTCACCTGGAGCATGGTCTGGGCCTGCCGAAGCCCTCCCTGAAGGGACCGGACCAGCAGCAAAGCCACACCCACCAGCATCCCCAGGGTAATCAGGATATACAACTGGAAAAAAGGATGGAACAGGATCTCCGGATCCAGGATGAAATAGCCCTGATTGGCATGGTAGTAGCACAGCAGGAGCGGAATGGGCCCCAGCCAGGTCCAGAAAGCAGGCTGGGGGGATGTAAGCTGTTCCCGGGTAAACAGTTTTCCCAATACCTTCAGGACCAGGGGCATCCCCAGCAGGAACAGCCCCAGATACAGAGAGAAATAGGGCAGGACCGGTTGGTATGCCAGCCTCGCGCAGGAACAATTTGAAGATTTCCAGACACAGGGTATGGATAAGGATCATGTAAATGGCCTGGAGCCCCAGTACGAACAGATGCCGGAGCCAGAAAGGCCGGACGGTGAACACCAGCAGCAGCAGATAGGGCAGATAGCAGAAATAATACAGGAACTGGAAGGTGCCGGTTTCAAATTTCATGAGCCCCCGGCCAAAAAGACCGGCCAGCAGGACAAATTCGAACAGGAAAATGTACAAATGCCCGCACAGCAGGAAATGGCGGGTGGAAGGCCGTACAATGGACCGGAAAGGGTAATAGCGGAGATAGCCGCCGGCAGCAGGGACACGCAGAACAGGAACAGGGGCAGCAGGATTTGGGCCACAGCAGGAGCACCTCCGGAACAGTTTATTTTTCATTATGCCGAATTTTGGGAAAGATGTCAAACGCAAAAAAGCCCGCCACCAAAGTGACGGGCTTGTATGGCATCTGGAGCTACTGATAGGATTCGAACCTACGACCCTCTCATTACGAATGAGATGCTCTACCAGCTGAGCTACAGTAGCATTGAACAGGAGAATTATACCATATCTCCGGGGATTGTTCAAGGGGGGAAAGAGGAGCTCTGGTCGCGGGTCGCAGCCCGCGGCCGGAGGTGTGAATCCCCCTCTCTCACAAATGGATCAGCCGGAAATCACACTGGTTCATATCCAGCATCCGGGCTGCCAGGCGCTTGCCCCGTTCCAGGTCGGCGGTGAAACACACTTCCGCCCGGCCCAGGCCGGTTTCCCGGTTCAGCCGCCGCTGCTTCAGGTCTTCCATGGCCGCCTGGACCGTCCGTTCCGCCGGATCCACGGATGGTGACCCCGGGCCCGAAGGTTCCCGGATTTCCTTTTCCACAAAGGGATAATGGTACAGGAGAGCATCACCGTATCCACATCATGTTCCTTCAGTTTATCCGTATATTCTTTGATGGCCGCCGCCAGTTCCGGACTGCCGAACTGTTCCCCTTCAATGAGCGGGACGAATTTGGGACAACCCTGGCCGAACACCTGGATTTCCGGATCCATTTCCTGGATTTCCTTTTTGTGGGCCCCGGAAGCCACCGTGAAATCCGTGGCCAGGAATCCCACTTTTTTGTTTCGGGTGACCCCTTCCACCATATGGGCCCCTTTTTTCATGCCGATGACGGAGAAATCATACCCGTTTTTGATCACGTCGGTGCCCAGTACCGTAATGGTGTTGCAGGCCACCACCAGCTGTTTGATGTTCCGCCGGTTCAGCCAGGCGGTCATTTCTCCCACAAATCCCTGGATTTCTTCCCGGGACCGGTTGCCGTAGGGAGTACGGGCCGTATCCCCGATGAAAATGAACCGTTCATGGGGCATCTTCTCCTGGAGCCACTTCAGGACCGTCAGTCCCCCTACCCCGGAATCGATGACACCAATGGGATCTAGTCTGTTCATGGAACCCCTCCTTGCTTGTGTAAATACCGTTGAACCACTTCAGGAAAATATATTATACCACGAAAAAAGGGGGGTGTGAAAGAATTCACATCCCCGGTCACGGGTCACGAGTCCCGGGCCGCGACCCTCATCCATTCAAATACTCCAGCGCAAACTGGACCTCGATTCCCGTCCCGTTGGGCAGCACGTCTTCGTCCACTTCAAATCCGGGATGGTGATGGACGCAGCAGATGCCCTTTTCTTTGTTCCTGGCTCCCAGGAACAGAAACACCCCGGGGACCTTTTCCATGAACACGGAAAAATCTTCCGCCCCCATCTGCTTTCCATGGGAACCAGGGCTTTGTCCCCCATAATCCGGGCCACCGCTTTCCGCCCGCAATCGTTCAGATTCCGGTGTTCGTTGATAAGAGGGGCGGGCCCAAAGAAATAGGTGCAGTCCACCTGGCACCCCAGCCCTTCCCCAAAGGCCCGGGCCACTTTTTCGATTTTCTCCGGCAGGGTCTTCCGGAAAGCCTTGTTGAAGGTCCGGGTGGTGCCCACCAGCTGGACGGACCGGGCCAGCTCTCCTTTGTTCCCTTCGCTGTTCATCATCCCCACCGTGAGCACAAAGGTGTTTTCCGGGTCGTTCTGCCGGCTCACCAGCTGCTGGAGCCCCATGACCACGGAGGCAGCCGCCGCCAGGGGATCCGCTCCCTGTTCCGGGGCAGTCGGAAAGGGCCGTTTTCCCGGTAAGGTAAGGGTGAACCGGTCGCTGCAGGCCATCCGTTCCCCGTCTTCCAGATTGGCGGTCCCGGCATCCAGCAGGGCCCAGATATGCATGCCGAAAATGGCGTCCACATCATCCAGGCAACCCTTTTCCACATACTGACGGGACTCGGTGCCGATTTCTTCCCCCATTTGGAACAGCAGTTTCACCTTGCCTGGAAAGGCATCCCGGTGGGCGCTGAGGATTTTGGCCGCTCCCAGGAGCATGGCCGTATGGCAGTCGTGCCCGCAGGCATGCATGACGCCCTTCGTGCCGCTCTTATAGGGAACATCATTCTTTTCCTCAATCGGGAGCGCGTCGATATCCGCGCGGAGAAGAATGGTCTTTCCGGCCCCGACCCCGTCGATCGTGACAAGAGTCCCCGGAAGCTCCTTGCCGCAGGTTCCCAGGGGATGCCGGCGCCGGTGAGAATGGCGCGGATCCGTTCAGCCGTGTTCCACTCGTGCCCGCTGAGCTCAGGGCCGCGTGGAAAGCGCGGCGCGTCCTGATCACTTCCTCACGATACGCGTCGCGAAGCGAATTGAAGTTCATCTCGATGCCCTCCCTCGGAATTTTTGTGTTCTATCCATATTAACCGGGAGGGAACCGGACGGATGAGGCGGCGGGCCGGCAATACCTCATAAAAAAACTTCCTACAGGGGGGCGGGAGGCCCCCGGGAGGAGGTTCTGTGTCACTCAGGTCAGGAAATCTGAGCGGCAGATGGTCAGGATGACCGCTTTACTTATTGGCGTTCAGGAAATTAAGCGCCGTCTGAACGGAGAGCAGGGCACCCTTCACGAGCGTTGACTCGTCCACCGTGTAGTGGTCCGAATGCTGCGGATAGCAGGCGTTGCAGGCGGCGTTTCCGACACCGAAGAGCGCGAACGCGGCCTTCACCTTGCTGCAGTAGAAGCCGAAGTCTTCGCCGCCCATTGTGGGGGGCGTATTGGGAAGAGCGTCAGGCCCGAGGATTGTCTTCGCGGCTTCGCGTCCGAACGCGGTGATTTCCGGATCGTTATAGACGTTGTCGCAGAGGCGGTCGTACTTCACCTCGGCCGTGCAGCGGTAGGAAGCCGCGGTGTTCGCGGCGATCCGCTTGACAGACTCTTCCGCCATATCGCGGGACTCGGAGCAGACGACCGCACCGTGCCTTCCGATCTTCGCTGGAACCGCTAGATCA
>ENA-OQIG01000912-OQIG01000912.1-human-gut-metagenome-genome-assembly--contig:-NODE-912-length-14779-cov-3.001706_pt1 | contig 14779 bp, 19 predicted proteins | sample MGYA00242576_ERZ504741 | MGnify/ENA primary metagenome ERZ504741 (study PRJEB26092, sample SAMD00036436) | human gut metagenome | host: Homo sapiens | study: EMG produced TPA metagenomics assembly of... | reverse complement strand
CACTGATTGCAGGTTGTGATATTATAATATCTGTTCGAGGGAACAGGAAAGAAAAAACAAAACATAGGGGAATAGTTCAATGGTAGAGCAGCGGTCTCCAAAACCGTAGATGGGGGTTCGAGCCCCTCTTCCCCTGCTGACTATTTGAGAGAATAGCCCAACCCGAAGGAAGTTCAGAAGTCGTATGGCTTTTGGGCTTTTTCTTTTGTGTTAAAATCTACAAAAACAGGGGAGATACATACATGAACAAAAAAGAATGCAACGAAATAAAAAAACTTTTCACTCCGGCAAACTGTGCCATCAGCCGGATCTGCGGCTGCTATGTAGACTCAAGAAGAAAAATAAAAAAACAGAACTGAAGGAAGCATTTTTATCCCTTCCGGAAGAAGAAGCCTTTAAATATTTTACCATTTTCCGCAATGGCCTTTCAGGAACCATTGGAAAAAATCTGATCAATATGGAATTTCCCCTTCACACAGAAGAAGAGGGCGGTACCCAGAATTTCCTTTTAAAGCTTCGGGACAGTGAATTAAAAGACGATGGCTGATCGAGGAATTTTATGACCGTGTGATCGCCAATTTTGACTATGCAGAGAATTATTATATTATCCTGATCCACTGTGCATATGACATTCCTGCAAAGGCTACAGACGGTTCTGAGATGTTTGACGCTTCTGATTATGTGTATGAGTTTATCCAGTGTACAATCTGCCCTGTAAAGCTTTCCAAGGCAGGTCTGTGCTATAATTCCACTACCAATGTGATTGAAAACAGGATCCGTGACTGGCTGGTGGAGGCACCTGTGACCAGTTTCCTGTTTCCTGCATTTAATGACCGGAATACAGACATCCATAGCCTTTTACTTTATGCGAAAAACGGAGAACAGCTGCCGGATACACTGATCGATGAAGTGTTGGCTGCATATCCCTATGTCTGCCAAAAACCAGAAAGAGACCTTCCAGACTATCGTAGAGGAAACTTTAGGGGAAAACTGCGACTTTGAGACTGTAAAAAGCATCCATGAAAATTTAAGTGAACTGGTGGAAGAGACAAAAGATGAACCTGCACCGCCGGTACTGAATAAAACACAGCTTAAACAGCTTCTGGAAAACAACGGGGCAGCACCGGAAAAACTTCAGGAATTTGAAAGTCGTTATGCAGATGTAGAGGACGGTCCTGAAACCAGTTTCGCTGTATCAAATGTAGTGAATACAAAGAGCTTTGAGATCAAAACCCCGGATGTGACCATTAAGGTAGCCCCCGATAAGACCTATCTGGTGGAAAACCGTATGATCGACGGACGGCCCTGCCTTGTGATCGCTATTAACGAACATGTGGAGATCAATGGTATCTCTGTGCGTCCTGTACCACTGGCAGACCGCAAGACGGCAGGAGAAGGGGCAGAAGATACAGCACCATGGCAAGAAGAAAATGGTACACAGGATCCTTTCGGATCTGATGAGATCCGTCCGGTGGCAACGGGGATCCGCTCTGCAGATGAAGTATAAGAAAAAGCGAATACTCCCCCTGGTTTTGTAAAAATAAGATATTATCTTTCGCAAGTTTAGGATATAATCTGGACAAAATGAACAATAGTTGTTATAATGACTATGTTGGTCTGTGAAAAATAAAACGTACCAGCAAATGGCGACTACTCCATTGGCTAGAAAGAAAATTTTACGAGCGGAAGGAAGAGAGTACAAATGAGTCGGACAATTAAAGCAGGACATGTGTATCGGCAGTATTCCAAAGATGGAATGCCCATAGCAGATTATAAAAGTTCAAGACTGGCCCACGAGGCAACAGGTGTTTCTTTAGGCTCCATTGCCAGAGCAGCCCATGGCGAGCGTAAGACAGGAGGAGGCTATCTGTGGCGTGTAGTTCCGGAAGACCTGCCTGGGAACCGATCCAGGTGGACTTAAGCAGCAAGATCGGATACCATGATAAGAGACCGCTGATCCAGCTGACATTAGACGGACAGGTAGTAGCAGAATATCTTTCTATTGCTCATGCCAGCCGTGCTTTAAATATCAGCCGCAGAAGTATTTCCTGCGCGATGACAGGAGCTCAGAAAACAGCCGGCGGTTATAAATGGGTGGAAAAAGAAACTCCCGAAACAAAAGAAAAAGAGTAACTATTCAGGTGGATTTCCAGGATATGGGAAGCCACCTTTCTTTATGCATAAATCAGATACAATGTAAAAATGATTTACAGCGATTTATATAAATATTTACGAAAAAGGGCATAATCTGAAAGAAGGAATAAAATTTGACATTGAAAAATAATAGTGCTATATATATTCCAACGTTCAGGAATGACTGGACGGACAGCACTTTAACCAGGATGATCTACCTGTAAAAAACAGGTGGAAATCTTAAAAAGGAGTCTTGAATTATGAAAGAAAAGAAAATCATGCTGCCATCTGTAGAAGAAGCAAAACATTTTGTAGCAGAGGCAACGAAATGTGACTTTGATATTGACGTATTCTATAACCGTGTGACCATTGATGCCAAGTCGATCTTAGGTGTTTTAAGCCTGGATCTGGCGCGGGTACTGACCGTACAGATGAATGGTGATAATGCAGAATTTGAAGAATACCTGGATACCCTGGCACCTGTATCTACCACTGCTGCTTAAAGTGGGATGACAGGATCATGGCAATCGCAGAATAAGAATCAGAAATAAGAAAAAGAGCGGGAACGAACATCAGTTTGCATTCCTGCTCTTTTTGTGTTATCCTAAAGTCATGAATTTTAGGAGTACAGATGGAGGGAAACATTGGAAGGCAGTTTGATGACAGAAGCACAGTCTAAGATCCGCATCTCTGTCCGCAATTTAGTAGAGTTTGTCCTGCGGTCCGGAGATCTGGATAACCGCAGGAGCCAGGGCGGAAAAAAAGAGGCTATGCAGGCGGGGAGCAGGCTGCACAGAAAGATCCAGAAACGCATGGGAGCGGATTACCGTTCAGAAGTTGCTTTGAAACATCAGGTGCGGGAAGATGAATTCAGTATCCTTTTAGAAGGCAGGGCAGACGGGATCATTACAGAAACGTCCGGGATCGTGATCGATGAGATCAAATGTATTTACATGGACGTAGAGCGTTTGGAAGAGCCGGATCCGGTTCATCTTGCACAGGCCCTGTGTTATGGATATATGTATGCCAGTGAGCAGGATCTGGACAGTGTGGGGATCCAGCTTACCTATTGTAATATAGAAACAGAACAGATCCGCCGTTTCCGCCAGGCAAAAACAAGGGAAGAACTGGAAGAATGGTTTCAGGGTCTGATCCATGAATATGTAAAGTGGGCCAGATACCTTTACCATCACAGCATCCGCAGAACAGAATGTTTAAAAGAACTGCAGTTTCCTTATGCATACAGGGAAGGTCAGAAAGAACTGGCGGTTTCTGTATACAGAAGTATTGCCAGAGGGAGAAATCTTTACATACAGGCGCCTACAGGGATCGGAAAAACCTTATCCTGTGTCTTTCCAAGCCTGAAAGCTATAGGAGAAGGCTATGGGGAAAAGCTGTTTTATCTCACAGCCAAGACTATTACTAGAAGCGTGGCAGAAGAGACGTTTGAATTGTTAAGGGAGCGGGAAAACCTGTATTTCAGTACTGTGACCATTACTGCAAAAGAAAAGCTGTGTATCCTGGAAAAACCGGACTGCAATCCAGTTGCGTGCCCAAGGGCAAAGGGACATTTTGACCGGGTCAATGACGCTGTTTATGAGATCATACAGGAAGAGCAGGGGATTACCAGGGAAACGATCCTTGCATATGCAGAGAAATACCAGGTCTGCCCCTTTGAACTCTGTCTGGACATCAGCAGCTGGGTAGACGGCATCATCTGTGATTATAATTATGTATTTGATCCAATGTGCGCCTGAAACGCTATTTTGCAGAAGGAGAAGAGAGGGGAAATTATATTTTCCTTGTAGATGAGGCCCACAACCTGGTTTCAAGAGCCAGGGAGATGTACAGTGCTGTTCTTATAAAGGAAGAGCTGCTTGCTGCAAAAAGGATCTTAAAAGGGATCCCCGAGGCAGGAAAAGTCCTGAAGCTGTTAGAACGGTGTAATCGCAGGATGTTGGATCTAAAACGCCTGGGGGAGACAGAACCCTTTTCTGATGAAGCAGACATGGAACTGGCGTTTGAAGGGGGAGCACGGATGGTTCTGGGGGAACATTACCGCATGCATTCGGATGTAAAACTTCTTTCCCTGGAGTTAATGGGGCGTGTTTGGGAGATGGAAGTATTTTTAAATGAAAACAGCGAATTTGATGACAGGGAGACAGTCCTTGATCTGTATTTTAAGATCCGTGATTTCCTTTATGTAAGTGACCGGCTGGATGAAAATTACAGGATATACAGCCGCTTACTGGCGGATGGCTCTTTTATGGTAAAACTGATGTGTGTCAATCCTTCCAGCTGCCTGCGGGAATGCCTGGACCGGGGCGTGAGTACAGTGTTTTTTTCTGCAACGCTGCTGCCGATCCGTTATTATAAGGAACTTTTAAGCGGAAGCCAGGAAGAATATGCCGTGTATGCAAAATCTCCTTTTCAGGCAGATAAACGGCTGGTACTTGCGGCTTCTGATGTAAGCAGCCGTTACAGCAGACGGGGCAGGACCAGTATGAGCGGATCGCTGACTATATAGAAGGGGTCATAGGAGGAAAGACAGGAAATTACATGATCTTTTTCCCATCCTATCAGTTTCTGTTTCAGGTACAGAAGGTTCTTGAGGAACGGCAGGAACAGGGAAAGTTAAAATTTGAATGGAAAGCCCAGTCATCGAATATGTCAGAAGAAGAAAGGGAAGAATTTCTTTTAAGTTTTAAGGAAGAACCAAAGGAGTCATTTGCTGGTCTTTGTGTAATGGGCGGTATTTTTTCAGAAGGGATCGATCTGAAAGAAGAGAGACTGATCGGAGCGATCATCATAGGAACAGGACTTCCACAGGTAAATCCGGAACAGGAGATCTTAAAGGAATATTTTGACGAACAGGGAGAAGGTGGCTTTGATTACGCCTATCAGTATCCGGGGATGAATAAAGTAATGCAGGCAGCAGGCCGGGTCATCCGCACTGTAAATGATAAAGGGGTGATTGCCCTTTTGGATGACCGTTTCCTGCTGCCTGAATATGTGGCATTATTCCAAGGGAATGGGAACGTTATACGGTTGTGAACCGCTTTAATGTAAAACAGGCGGTAGATGATTTCTGGGGACAGTTTGTGTAGTGGCTGCAGCAGTCTGACGTGTGGTCAAAGAACTTCTGTGAAAGGTTGCCATTTTACAACATATCCATAAACTGCTTGGCAGCCTGGGATACAGGAAGGCTTTCATTGAAAGCAACCACCATCTGACGGGCAGGAAGTTTTTCTGAAAGTTCCAGGATAAACAGATCCTTATCATTAGCCGGGATACAGAAATCCGGAACAAAAGCAATCCCGAGACCGATGCGGGCCAGGTCGATCAGCAGGTCATTACTGGAAAGCTCGATCTCCGGTACCAGGTCCAAATGACTTTTCTGGAAAATCTGGTGCAGGAATTCACTGGTGGTACTTTTACGGTCTAACATCATGATCGGGTATTTTAACAGCTCTTCTAAGGTCAGTTCCTTTCCTTCCAAGTCAAAGGCCTGACGGCTGGCTACAAATACATCATGGAATTCATTGATGACCCGGGTGTGCAGGTTGCCTGCGAGAGCAGAGTTAGGATAATTGGCAATGATAAAATCAGTCTGACCATTTTCCAGGGCTTTGGCACATTCAATGGAAGTGTGGTTGATCACTTTGATATGAATGTTGGGGTATTCTTTGTGGAACTGTTTTAAGTAGGGTACCAGATAGTAGCGGCAGATGGTGTCGCTGGCGCCAATACGCAGCTGGCCTCCGTTTAAGGTATGGGCCTCTAACAGCTGGTTTTCCCCCTTCTGGATCAGGTTCATGGCTGGTTCAATATGTTTTAATAAAATTTCGCCCTCTGGTGTCAGCTGTACTTTTTTGGTACTGCGGATGAAAAGCGGCTGTTTCAGCTTCTTTTCAAGGACCTTAATGGACTGGCTTACAGCAGACTGGGAAATAAAAAGCTGTTTGGAAGCTTCCGAGAAACTAAGTGTAACGGCTACGTGATAAAATACCTTGTATAATTCATAATTAATATCCATTATTAAGTCCTCCTTATAATTACCTATATTCTATCACGGGTGACTTTATTTTGTAAAGATGAATAAAACTTGACGAATAAAGAGGGATGGATTATCTTTATAACAGACATAAAACTTAGACAAAGGCAGAGAATACAAGTAATGATAGAGACAGTAGTATCCTTAGGACTGCCTGCCGGTGAGCGGCTTCTTGTAAAGAAGAATGTGTTAAAACCAATGGTGATAACAGGCAGTGAAAAAAGAGTATGTATTGTAACCGGCACCCACGGTGATGAACTGGAGGGGCAGTTTGTCTGTTATGAATTAAACAGACGGATTGAAGAACATTTGGAATATTTAAAGGGAATCGTAGAAATTTATCCTGCGTTAAATCCTCTGGGAGTAAATTCGATCACCAGAGGTGTTCCGGGATTTGATCTTGATATGAACCGTGTATTTCCGGGTTCTGAGGAAAGCTCCCTGCCGGAATACGCAGCGTATAAGATCATGGAGGATCTGAAAGGTGCTTCTCTTTGCATTGATATCCATGCCAGCAATATTTTCCTCAGGGAAATTCCACAGGTAAGGGTCAGTGCAGAAATGGCCGAAAAACTTCTTCCATATGCAAAAAAACTGAATACAGATTTTATCTGGATCAGTTCGGCAGCTACTGTTCAGGAATCTACGCTGGCTCACAGCTTAAATGATGCGGGAGTACCTACATTGGTAGTAGAAATGGGAGTAGGCATGCGCATTACCAGAGATTTCGGCCATCAATTAACAGAGGGCATCTTTTCATTGTTAAAAGAATTAGGTGTATGGGATGGAGAAATAAAGGTACCATGCATACCGGTTTCATCTCAAAACCGGAAAGTATGTTTTATCAATGCGGTTAAACCGGGTATTTTTCTTCCGGCAGCACAGCACAGAAAAGATCTGAAAAAGGGCGAACTGATCGGACAGATTTTAAATCCTATCAATGGTACAGTAGAGGAGGAAATCGTATCTCCGGAGGATGGCCTGCTTTTTACACTCAGGGAATATCCGGTTGTAATGCCAGGTTCTCTGATCGCCAGAGTACTGGGAGGTGAGATAGAAGGATGAGAAAAGAAAAATATACTCCCTTTCCAGTCTTTACAGGGAAAATATGGACATATACGGATATCGCTTTGGAAAAGGTGAAAAAGCAGCCTGTATTGTAGGGGCTATGCGTGGCAATGAGATCCAGCAGATGTATATAGGTGCTCTGCTGGTGAAAAGTTTAAAAGAATTAGAAGAACGGGGATCGATCGTAAATGGCAATGAGATCCTTGTGATTCCCCATGTAAATGACTATTCTATTAATATAGGAAAGCGCTTCTGGCCGGGAGATAATACGGATATTAACCGTATGTTTCCGGGAAACGAAGAAGGAGAGACAACGAAACGGATTGCTGCAGGACTTTTTGAAAAAGTAAAAGGCTACAGTTACGGTATCCAGTTTCCCAGCTTTTATATGCCCGGAGATTTTGTTCCCCATGTGCGTATGATGGAAGCTGGAATGGAAAGTGCCAGTCTGGCGAATCTGTTTGGACTGCCTTATGTAGTTATGCGAAGTCCGCGTCCTTATGATAAGGCAACCCTTAATTATAACTGGCAGCAGTGGAACACCCATGCGTTTTCCATTTATACAGGAGCCTGTGACCAGGTAGATGAAAGTTCTGCAAAACAGGCTGTATCGGCTGTTTTACGTTTTCTTACCCGTATGGGGATTTTACGTTACACCAGTCACAGCGGTTATATTGCCAGTGTAGTGGTGGAGCAGGATCTTACCAGTGTCTGCTCTGATAATGCAGGAATTTACAGGCGTTATTTTAAGCCGGGAGATGAAGTAAAGCGTGGGGAGGTGCTGGCAGATGTGATCAGTCCGGATGACGGTTCCGTGATCAGCCAGATCCATTCGCCTACAGAAGGAACCATATTTTTTGCCTGTGGACAGCCTTTGATCATGGAAGGAACCCTGCTTTACAGGATCATCCGCAGACTTCATCAATAGATTTAATTTAGAACAGGAGAAAACCGGAAAATTATGGAAGTAAATTTTTATGAAATGTATTTAGAAGAAATGGCATTGATCCCTGTACTTGAGGCAGAGGAAGAAGAAAAGGTTTTAGCTCTTGCAGCTACAGGGGATAAAGAGGCAAAGAAACGCCTGGTAGAAGGCTCTCTGGCAAAAGTTGCCAGATGGTAAAAGAATACGAGGGAAGAGAGCTTCCTATGTCTGATGTGGTACAGGAGGCAAATGTGGCCCTTACAGCAGCTGCAGCAGCTTATGACGGAAGTCAGCAGTGGCAGGAATTTTTAGCCCAGGAGATCCGTCAGGCAGTAGAGGCAGCTTTAGAGGAACAGAAGACAGAAGCTGAGATCGAAGAAAATATGACAGCCAGAGTAAATGTACTCCAGACTGTATCCCAGGTGATGGCAAAAGAGCTGGGAAGAGAAGCAACTGTGGCAGAACTGGCTGAAAAGATGAAAATGACAGAAGATGAAGTAAAAGATATTATGAAACTGGCTCTGGATGCGATCACTGTAAACGGAGAAGGTGCAGTATCGGAAGAGCAGCAGAAAGAGGAAGAGTAAAATGAAACTATACATCATACGCCATGGTCAGACAGACTGGAATATAGCCAAGAAGATCCAGGGACGGCAGGATATCCCCTTAAATGAAAGAGGACATTTTCAGGCACAGTGCCTTGGGAAAGCAATGGAAAACCGTCCTATTACAGCTGTATTTTCCAGTCCCCAGATCCGTGCCATGGAACAGCAATAGCAGTTGCTTCTCCTGCAGGTGTTCCGGTGATCCCTGTAAGGGATCTGATGGAGATCAATTACGGAGTCTGGGAAGGAAAGACAGAGGAAGAACTTTTAAGAGATGACAGAGCCTGTATGAGGCATGGTGGTCCCATCCGGCAGAAACAGCGCCTCCTGAGGGAGAGAGCATTAACCAGGTCAATGAGCGCTGCCGTCAGGCATGGAAGGAGATCAAACCCCAGCTTACAGGTGATGCCGCGATTGTGGCTCATGGCGGTCTGCTGGCTCATTTTATGGAGCAGCTTTTAGGCAGCGAAAGCATTGCTGCATCCACCGTTGCCCACAACGCAAGTATTACCACCATTGAATACGAGCCGGAAACAGAACGTTTTGTGCTGGTAGAGTTTGATGATTATAAGCATTTGCTGTAAAACAGATGATGTGGAGAAATTCAGAAAAAAGGACCTTGCAGAGATCATTCCCTGCAGGGTCCTTTTTCTAAAAATGGGTTTGGCTGTTTTAAACATTTTCAATCAGTTATATAGGATCTATGTATTAGATCAGTCCTCCAAACTGAAGGAAGAGAGGAGCGAAAACTAAAGATACGATGGTCATCAGCTTGATCAGGATGTTGATAGAAGGTCCTGAAGTATCCTTAAATGGATCACCTACTGTATCACCTACAACAGCAGCTTTATGAGCGGTACTTCCCTTGCCGCCGTGATTTCCTTCTTCGATGTATTTCTTTGCATTATCCCAGGCACCGCCGGAGTTGGACATGAAGATGGCCATAAGTACACCGGTTAAAAGAGCACCGGTTAACAGTCCGCCTAAAGCGTCAGGTCCAAGGATCAGACCTACTGCGATCGGAGCAAGGACTGCCATCAGTCCTGGAAGGAACATTTCCTTTAAGGCTGCATTGGTGGAAATAGAAACACAGGAAGCATAATCCGGACGGGAAGTTCCTTTTAAGATACCGGCGTCTTCATGGAACTGACGGCGTACTTCCTCGATCATCTCATGTGCTGCCTTGGATACAGATTCCATGGTCATAGCAGAGAAGAGGAAAGTAAGCATACCGCCCATAAATAAACCTACAATAACATGTGCATTTAAAATATCAATGGTCTTTAACTGAACAGCCTCTGCATAGGAAACGAAGAGTGCCAGAGCAGTCAGAGCTGCGGAACCGATAGCGAAGCCTTTACCGATCGCAGCAGTGGTGTTACCTACGGAGTCTAACTTGTCAGTGATCTCACGGACGGAGTCATCCAGTTCGGACATTTCAGCGATACCGCCGGCGTTATCAGCGATAGGACCGTATGCATCAATAGCTACGGTGATACCGGTTGTGGAAAGCATACCAACAGCAGCAAGAGCGATACCGTAAAGTCCCATTAAACGGTTGGCAACCAGGATACCTGCGGAAACTAACAGGATCGGAACAGCAGTAGACTGCATACCAACAGCAAGACCGCTGATGATCGTAGTAGCGGAACCTGTCTCAGACTGTTTTGCGATCTTCTTTACAAAACGGTAGTCACCAGAGGTATAAACTTCTGTAATAGCACCAATAAGAACACCTACAAAAAGTCCGGCGATCACGGTGAAAGCAGCTAAGAAGTTGCCAAAGAAAGTACGGCTTAATACCAGAGCACTGATCACAACCAGAGCAGTAGCGCTGTATTCGCCTGTTTTTAATGCCTTGTGTGGATCAGCATTGCCAATCGCCTTTACTAAAGCAGAACCGATCATAGAGCGATGATACCTGCTGCAGAAAGTAAAAGCGGGAAGAGAACACCTGCTTCCTGATAGAAAACAATACCAAGAGTCAGAGCTGAGATCAGGGAACCTACATATGACTCAAAAAGGTCAGCGCCCATACCTGCAACGTCACCAACATTATCACCAACATTGTCTGCGATAACAGCAGGGTTACGTGGGTCATCTTCCGGAATGCCGGCTTCTACCTTACCAACCAGGTCGGCGCCTACGTCAGCAGCTTTTGTATAGATACCGCCGCCTACACGGGCAAACAGGGCGATAGAAGAAGCACCTAAGCTGAAACCGGAGAGAACGGAAACATCACCGGTAATGATATAAAGGGTGCCAACGCCTAAAAGGCCAAGACCGACAACGGCCATACCCATAACACTTCCGCCGGAAAATGCCAGAGCCAGGGCGCGTTTCATACCCTGGGTACGGGCAGCGTTTGCAGTACGGCAGTTTGCGCGGATCGCAGCGCTCATTCCCAGATAACCGGCAGCAGTAGAGAAAAGGCTTCCGGTGAGGAAACATACAGCTGTTACCCAGTTGCGGGTACCAACACCTATAACGACAAATAATACAGCAACGAAAATGACCAGAATGCGGTATTCAGAAGCAAGGAATGCTCTGGCTCCTTCTGCGATCGCGTCTGCGATTTCACGCATCCTGTCAGTGCCCGGATCCTGTTTGATCACATAGGACTTAAGAAAAATGGCAAACAGTAAGCCTGCCAGTCCTACGACCGGGACTAAGAATAATAGTTCTTTCATAATACCCTCCTAATAAAAATATATTTGTTAAAAATGTAGCTAACACCCTGTAAATATTGTAGCAAATATAGTTAAAATTATCAACAAAAAAATTGTAAAAACCTAAAAAAATTTGCGTTTAAAATTACTTGCTATTCTCCCCATCCTGTATTACAATAAAAAATATAAGTGTAAGCGCTTACAATGTACGTTCGAAAAATTTGAGGGTACATATTAAAACATGGGAGGTATTTTAAGATGAATGGTATAAGAGGCAATGTGATCGTAGGACAGTCCGGCGGCCCTACAGCAGTAATCAATTCAAGTCTTGCAGGTGTATTTAAAACAGCAAAAGACAGAGGGGCAAATAAGGTGTACGGTATGCTCCACGGTATCCAGGGACTTTTACAGGAGAGATATGTGGATTTAGAGGACCACATTAAAAATGACCTGGACATTGAACTTTTAAAGAGAACACCTTCCGCTTATTTAGGTTCCTGTCGTTTCAAACTGCCGGATATTTCTCAGGACAGAGAGATCTATGACAAGATTTTTTGACATTTTAAATAAATTGGAGATCGAGTATTTCTTCTATATCGGAGGAAATGACTCCATGGATACCATTAAAAAGCTTTCTGATTATTCTTTATTAAATGGAAGCAACATCCGTTTTATGGGTGTTCCAAAGACCATTGATAATGACCTGGCAGCTACAGACCATACACCTGGTTACGGAAGTGCTGCAAAATACATCGGTTCCATTACAAAGGAAGTCATCCGTGATGGTCTGGTATATGATCAGCAGAATGTTACTATCTTAGAGATCATGGGACGTAATGCAGGCTGGCTGACCGGTGCTGCAGCTTTAGCAAAATGCGAAGACTGCGAAGGCCCTGACATGATCTTTCTGCCAGAGGTTACTTTTGATGTAGATGAATTTATGAAGAAGGTAGCAGAGCTTCACAAGAAGAAAAAGTCTGTAGTAGTAGCTGTATCTGAAGGTGTGAAGACGGCAGACGGCAGATATGTATGTGAATTAACAGACGGTATTGATTTCGTAGATGCTTTCGGTCACAAGCAGCTGACTGGAACTGCCCGTTTCCTGGCTGAGAAGATCAACCGTGAAGTAGGCTGCAAGACCAGAGCAATCGAATTTAACTCCCTTCAGAGATGCGCTTCCCATATTGTATCCAGAGTGGATATCACTGAGGCTTACCAGGTTGGCGGCGCTGCTGTAAAAGAAGCGTTTGAGGGTGAAACAGGTAAGATGATCATCTTAAAGAGAGTTTCTGATGATCCATATATCTGCGTTACTGATATTTATGATGTACATAAGGTCGCAAATGTGGAGAAAAAGGTTCCAAGAAACTGGATCAATGAAGCAGGCGATTATGTAACAGAAGAATTTGTAAATTATATCCGTCCGCTGATCCAGGCAGAATTAACCCCGATCATGACAGACGGACTTCCAAGACACCTGTATTATACAGACGTAGAGAAGAAGTAAGAGAGTGATAAAAAAGATCCTTCGCCAGATGGCGGGGGATCTTTTTGTTGCCTGATGGAAATTATCACATTTTTTAGTAAATTACATTATATTCTATTTCCATAGGAATGTCAATATGCCAACTGAGGGCATTTTAAACAATATTTTATTCTTCACAATCAATGATACAGCTTATTATGCTCATAAACAGGTTCGCTTGTCAGCTGAACACCCAGTTTCTTGAATGTCTTAATATCCACATTAGAAAGCATAACAGAAGTGTGTACCTGGCAGCCGCGCAGTTTTGGAAGCTGGGCAAGAGCCTTCTTTGCAGTCTCATCCGTAGCAGCGCTCATGGACAGGGCAATCAGGACTTCATCTGTGTGAAGACGAGGATTTTTGCTGCCAAGATAACCAGTCTTTAATACCTGGATCGGTTCAATGGCAGAAGGTGCGATCAGATGTACATCATCCGGGATATCTCCTAAAACCTTGATGGCATTTAAGAGAACAGCAGCAGAAGCACCTAACAGATCGCTGGTCTTTCCTGTAACGATACGTCCGTCATCTAATTCCAGTGCAGCAGCAGGGCAGGAAAGTTCTTCAGCGCGCTTTAAACATGGACCAACTACACTTCTCATCTCAGGAGTGATCTTAGCCTGGTTCATCAAAAGTTTTAACTTGTAACTTCGTCAGAGTTGTCATCCTCTTTTGCAAGGCGGTTTAATGCCTGATAGTAGCGGCGGATGATCTCCTGCTTGGAAGCTTCGCAGCATACCTCATCATCACAGATACAGAAACCGGCCATATTACGCCCATATCAGTAGGAGATTTGTAAGGACTGGAACCATAGATGCCTTCAAAAATAGCATTTAATACAGGGAAGATATCCACGTCACGGTTGTAGTTGACAGTGGTCTTTCCATAAGCTTCCAGGTGGAATGGGTCGATCATATTGACGTCATTTAAGTCAGCAGTAGCAGCCTCGTAAGCCAGGTTTACCGGATGCTTTAAAGGAAGGTTCCAGATCGGGAAGGTCTCAAACTTTGCATATCCGGCCTTGATGCCACGTTTGTTTTCATGGTAGAGCTGGGATAAGCAGGTAGCCATTTTGCCGCTTCCTGGTCCTGGAGCGGTAATGACAACTAATGGTCTGGAAGTTTCGATATAGTCATTTTTGCCGTAACCTTCATCACTTACGATCAGCGGGATATTGCTTGGATATCCTTCGATGCAGTAGTGGCGGTATACACGGATGCCCATGTGCTCCAGCTTCACCTTAAACTGGTCAGCGCCACTCTGGCCGCTGTACTGGGTGATGACTACGCTTCCTACATAAAGGCCTTTTCCCTGGAATTCCTGGATCAGACGGAGCACATCTACGTCATAAGTGATACCCAGGTCGTGGCGTACCTTGCTTTTTTCAATATCAGCAGCGCTGATAACGATGACTACTTCTGCCTGGTCAGCTAACTGAAGCAGCATACGTAGCTTGCTGTCTGGTGCAAATCCCGGAAGGACTCTGGATGCATGGTAATCGTCAAAAAGCTTGCCGCCGAACTCCAGATACAGTTTGTCACCGAACTGTCCGATCCGCTCTTTAATATGCTCTGACTGCATGGAAAGGTATTTGTCGTTGTCGAATCCGATTTTCATGTTCTTGTATCTCCTGCTATGATTTCTCTTATTTAAACACGTACATTTGCGCATTTACTTTAGTATAGCATAATTTTACATGCCATACCAGAACTTTTAAAGTTGTAGTTTGAAAGGTTTTTATAAATATAAGGAAAGAAATTGTAAAACATTCACAGAACACTTATAAGTAACAAATATAAG
>ENA-OQIG01000911-OQIG01000911.1-human-gut-metagenome-genome-assembly--contig:-NODE-911-length-14781-cov-2.118807_pt1 | contig 14781 bp, 21 predicted proteins | sample MGYA00242576_ERZ504741 | MGnify/ENA primary metagenome ERZ504741 (study PRJEB26092, sample SAMD00036436) | human gut metagenome | host: Homo sapiens | study: EMG produced TPA metagenomics assembly of... | reverse complement strand
TCTCCTTCCGCAACGAGGGGCAATACTATTCACCGCTACACTTCCTGAATGTATTCTCCACATTGCTCACCGCCTGTATGTATGCCTGAGTTTCATGGACAAGGAAGACAAGGAGGACCTGCTGAAATACTTCAACGAATGGAACGGCATCACTCCCGGTGCCTACGAAGGCCTGCTGAGGGAAAACTGCGGGCTGCTGTACAACCACCACAATATCCGCCAACTGATGGTTACGGCGGAACGTTTCCTATACCTGTTCAACGACCTGTGGACAACCCTCAGCCGTCTGGAATATATCGGCAAGCACAAGGAAAACATCGTTGTCGCCGAACGCTCCAGACAACCGAAAGAATCGAGCGAGTCACGCTGGAACATACTGGACTAATCCCCTATAAGCGAACGGACATGACGGAAGAACAAGATAAAATAGTACGGTTTGACGAAAATTCCCATTCATTCAACCTGCCGGATACCGACTTCAAGGCGGAAGTGGTGGCCAGCGGACTGAAAGAGGCCGGGTATGATGCAGAGCGTACCCTCATATTCAGACGGGGAGACATCCGGCGCGGATTCTCGAAAGACATCCATGATATCCACCCGGAATATTCCCATTATGACCTGACGGATTACCTGTATCTTTATGTGAACAGGAGAAGCCTTTATGACGAGCTGCCCGAAGGCATATTCCACAAGAACCTTTACCAGTCCGAGAAAATATCGAAGGAACAGGTGCTGGACGAAATCCGCATCCACCGTGAAGAGGAATTTTTCGCCCGCCGTTTCTTCAAGCCTTTCGAAATCTCCCTGGACCATATGCTGGTAGCCTTCCAGAACAAGGAACGCCGCATTGACGAGATGAACGTACATCCGGATTTCGTAAGCATCTTTTCCGGTCAATGGCCCGTACTGGAATTGCTGCCGACCCATCTGGCGGTCATGCTTGTCCATATGCTGGCTATATGGAACAGATTACAGCGAGCCTTTCCAAAACCGGCGAGTGCATGACCATTCTGACCGGTGTGCCCGTGCATATCAAGAGAGGAGACAAATGCGTGGTGGAAGTGGATCCTGCCTTATTCCCAAATTGGGAAGCTGCATTCTGGGAGACGACATGGTTCTGGGAAACAGTTTTGCCGACGGCACCTACCAGATGCTGGTGGAAATCGGTCCCCTGTCCGCCCGACGGATGGAGAGCTTCTTTCCCGCGCCGCCGACAGTAAAATACTGAATGCGCTGACAGAACTGTTCCTCCCCTCGGACAAGGAGATACAGATCCGCTACATCATCCAGCAGGAAGATGCCCGGTTCAGGCTGGGAACCCCAACCGAACAAGGCGCCTATCTGGTATCAGCACCTATTTATGAATATAAAACATCATCCTATATGAAACCGAAAAACAACACAGAAGTAAGGAAAGCCTATCTGAGATTCGCGGGCTATCTGACATGCTGCACCATCCTTGCAGTAAGCATCTTTGCCTGTTTCCTGAAACCTCCGGCATAGAAGTAAAGCGAATCACGGAGCAGGCGCTGGAATATGACCATATCTATGCCAAAGAGCTGTCCCTGTCGAACAGCATGGACTCCATCTACCAGTACATGAAACTGATGAACACTTCACCGCAAATAAACGACAAGCTCCTGCAAAGCGTAGTCAGTACGCGCAAGATGAACCTGCTCAAATATGTCCAAGGCATGGACACCAAAGATTGCAGGCTTTACAGGCAGCTGCTGGAAAACCTCAACATCTTCCTCGGGGTAAAAGACTCCATCCGTCTGCTGAATATCCAGGAAGAGATGGTGAAGAAAGACCTGATGCAGTGCATCCAAGACAACTGGAAAACAAGGCGTAACCTGAATGTGGGTTCCGGCGGCAACAAACAATAAAACGGAAAGCCATGGACAACAACAGAAAGACAATGAACAAACGGGAAATATTCATGGGACATGCCTATGTATTCCTGTTCTTTTTCCTGACAACCGTAGCGTGTTGTCTGGTAATCTTCATGTGGAACTCAGATTTCAAGATGTTTGAGCAGAAAGAGTTCGTAAAGATCAAGATGAACCGCATCAAGGATTTCCAGCAGGAACAAGCGGAAAGCCAGTTGCCGGTGGACTCCCTGTTCCGTAAAATAGAAACATTTGAACCGGGCGTTTACGCCCAGTATGAAGAAGACGACATCCATTATCTGATAAACAACCTGCGGAACACATACGAAAGGAACAGCTGGGACAAGCGATACAAGCTGTTCATGCACATTGCCGACTTTTATGCCATGTGGCTGTCCGACAGGAAACAGCTATGGAGTATCGGACAAAACATAAGTCTGTTCAAAGCCAATCTGGAGGAGTGCGAGATAGGCTTGCAGAAAAAGGAGGAAGACTTGCGCTCAGGAACTAAAAACAAATGACATGGGAAAAATTTATACCAGAAAGATTCTGTTCGTAATCGCAGCCATGCTGCTGTGCATCCTTGTCGCCATACTGATCCGGCTGTTCTTTTCCAGCCGCACCGTGCGTATGACACTGACCCCCATAGAGGTGGAAACCGGAGAAACGGTCCATTATGCAGACAGCACCCGCAACGCACGCTCCTGGCTTTGGGAATTCGGCAACGGGGACATATCACACGAACGGAGCGGAGAATACGTGTTCAAGAAACCGGGACGCTACCAAGTACGCCTTCAAGTGGACGGAGGACTGGAAAGGAAACAGATCATCACAGTACACAGGAGCCGGGATGATTACGGAAGCGACGAGCTTGTCAGGATGAAAGCACCGGCAACCGCCTTTCAAGGAGAAATCGTATCTTTCAAAGGATACGGTCCTTCGAAAGAATGGCGCTGGCAGTTCGGAGAATCCGGAATTGTCGATTCGCGGGAGCAGAACCCACTCTACGCCTATACAGAACCCGGCATATACGAGGTTCTGCTGACTACGGAGAATACCCAATATCCGGTCCGGCACACCATTGAAATCCTTCCCCAATATACGGAGAACGACTCGACAGACGTGCTTGTCATCATCGGCAATGACATCCGTGAACACTTGCAAGCCATCGTGGACGGCAAGCCGTTCAATACCCATTACAATTATATCCTGAAGAAATACCTTTGCGGAAATCCGGACATAGCGGTAACCGTCAACAACAGCAAGAAGAATGATTTCTATTCCTATTGTCAAGGACTGAAAATCATAGCACGCAGGAAAACCCTTATAGACGAGGTGTTCGTCGATATGGGAGACAACCTGAACAACGAATGTGTGATGCAGCTGATGGTAACACAGCACGAACGCTTTTCCGAACAAAAAAACAAATGAGGCATGAAAAAGAATTGCATATCGACACTCATAAAAGGAGGATGGATTTGCGGGTGCATCATCTGTATGGCATCCTGCAGACCGGTACACCGTTTTACGCGGATAAAGAATGTACCCCGTGAATATATGCGAAACTATTCCATAGAAGGGGTAAAGGCTCCCCGCAGCCAGACACTGCCCAAGCATACCCCGTGGATTGTCTTTGCCAATGAAGCAGGAACGACCTATCTGAGTCCGAGCGGAAAGAACGAGATGCAGTCTGTGAAATACATGGACGCATTTCTCGTCATCAAGCGAAAAGGAGACTGGCTCAGAGTCATTCAATACGACCCAGCCATTCTGAAAAACGGGAAACTGAAAGAATGGAAACAGGCAAAATACTGCGGATGGATCAACCAAAACGACCTGTTGCTGACCCGGAGCGGCTTTACCGACATTGTTACCGGATTCAAAAACAAACAGGTGGTCATGCTGAACGACAGCGTGGCATTGGCCACCCCAAAAACGTATTTTGCCAACGACTCCGTAAAACTGTTCAAAAATACAGACCTGACACAAGAGGCTGGCAAGATTCCATTTTACAGTGTCGTATATCCTTATCAAATATCGGAAGACAAAGGATGCACCCTCGTGGCAGACAAGCCGCAGCTTGACGCAGACAGCATAGGGCATGCTGTCATCGGATGGATAGACGGACGCCTGCTGACCGCCCCCGAACAGCAGCTCCATATAGACATAACCTCGCTGCCGGACAGCACGCTCGTCTTTAAAGACAGGGAACGGAAAGACACCTTGCCGCTATCATCCAACGACCTGAAGCGGAAACTGCAACTTTCGGCCAGCCAGCCTGCTATCCGCTACAGCCCGGTACTGTCCTACCGGAACAATGACACGAGCTTCTGCTTCAAAACCCGGCTTCCGATGCCGGTCATCGACAAACGGGAAAGCTATGTGCTGAATGTCAACGGCAATCCAATCTATTACGGGACTTTCAAAAACAAGATAGAGAAGGACCTGCAAAAAATAAACCTCATGTTTGTCCTGGAAGGAAAAGAGAACACCATCCAACGGTTTCCAGCCGTGGTGAATGCCATCCAGGGACTGCAATCGCAACTGGTGAATGACGACAGCTTTTCTTTCAGGTTCGGTGCCGTGCTTACCTTCAATGAACCGGACAACCGGAAAGACCCCATCTGCAAACTGACTCCCGACTACATGGAGCTGCTTGATTTCCTTTCCGCCAAAGCACGTAATGCCGAGCAACTGAAACCTACATACGGACGATTCGGCAGCTGGTCCGGCCTTCGGATCGGAGTGGAGCAATTCAACAAATGTCCGGATGAAACCAATATTCTGGTTGTCATCGGCGATAAAGGGTTCAACAGCGAGTGGGCAGACTCCACCTTGGTGAACAAGCTGGTAAAAAACAACTGCCGCATGATCGGCTTCCAGCTCTACGGAGGAGAACCGGACAACTTCAACAACTTCGTGCTGCAAATCGGGAACATGATAGACTGCTCGGCACCACGCATCAGCCGGAAAAACGGGAACTGATTGTATATCCCGAACAAATCAGAAATGAAAACGAATATGCGGAGGTGAACCATAACACCTATTGTCTGGACTTTCCAAACCGGAGCATGACACAGGGATGGCTGGTGTTTCCGCAAAAGAACGAATCGCTGGAACTGGAAGGACTGACCACCGCCGTGGATTCCATGCTGATACAAGTGAAGTTTGACAATACCCTGCTGAGCAACAGCCTGGCAAGGGCATTCGACGAAGTGGGTACACACCGATATAGGACAGATTCGACAATGACAGCTTATTACCATATCCGCCAGTCGGGGGTACAACCCATGCTATCCGTACTTCCGGATACCGAACCCGCCTGGAGCCTGCCTGCACAGCCAATCGTACTGCCGGACTCGCTGTCCTCCACACTGGACTATTATCTGCTTGTCAACGAAGAGGAGTTCAAACGGTTGAGAAAGTATGTGGAAGCACCCTCCAAGCTGATTGTTGACTATAAATACGAAGCGGTCAAAAAGAAAAAGCAAGCGAAGGTGGATATCTGCGATTGTCCGGACGACTACCTACAGACAGATGCCGAAGAATCTACCGTACGTGTAAAGACGGACAGCCTGAACGCACCGGAATATGCCTCAACCCGACGTGTAAGAAGAAAACTGACCAGACATTTCCTTTCAGAGCGCAACAGGGACAGATATTGCAAGGTAGGGAGAAAGACTTTCCTGAGAATGCCCCTGTCAGAGGTCTTGCAAAGGTTTACCTCCTGCCCGACCGACTATCCTTTCTTTGAAGTTTACCGTGTCAAGGACTTGCGGAAAAAGAAAATGATTACGGATGCGGAGCTGGACATGCTGATTGAATATTTCAAGGAAAAGAAAAAACTGCTAGACGAAGCCGCCGGCAAGTCGTTCCAGTCCAACGGGCAGACATACTATTGGATCAGCCGCGACCTATTACCATAGTCATTCACCTGAAACTGTATTATCATGATTTATGAAACTATTCTGAAAATAAGAGGAATGGAGGTGCCGATACTCTATTATAACTATCGGTGCCACATCCGGCACTATGATGACCCGAATCTGAGAAAAATCATACAACTCCACATCCAAGTATGCGAGGAAATCGGCAATCGGGAGTGTCTGCTGGTCGAGGGAGACCTGATTACGCTTGCGTTTGAGTGCAAGGGTGAAGAACAGTTCTTCTATGACTGGCTGAACGAAGGGGCCATGCACAACGGGGAAATCCATTTTATCTACAACGAAGTGGAAATAGTGGATATTTTCCGGTTCTGGGACTGCTTCTGTGTGAAAATAGAGGAGTATATGAGTGCCGGAAACTCTCCGATGATGATGGTGCTGTATTTGTCACGGGAATTATCAAAAGGAATAATCTGGAGGTTAGGGAAAAAGAATGGAGTGATAAGAATAAAACATTAACTTATAGTAATAACGTACATCCAAAAGTTTATGAGAATTTATCATCCACAGTTGTTGATAATAGCTTTCCGAAAGATGATTCTATTGGGGAAATAAAGATAAATCTCAAGAAGAATTGGAAGATGTTCTTTGTGAAATGTCTAAGGAGGCTTGGAGAAGAGCTGAAGATATAGCAAAATTATTGCCCAAAAGTAATAGTGGTAGAACTGTTTGTTCAGATGGAATCGTAACTATCAGCGGATATAGTAAAAAAAGAGTAAGTAGGAAATTTAGACAGCAGGTTCCTAATATGGTGGATGTTCCTGTTTCTTTAGTTATTGCAGAAACTATGAATATAGAGCATAGTTTACATAAAAACTCCTTTTTAGATAATGGAATATCTGGTAGTAGCAGTGCTTCTCATGCTGAAAAACAGATGCTTGTGAAGCAGAAAAATGAAATGGCTTTTGGAGTAAATAAAAAGATTTGTGAATGCTGTTATGAATTTATACAAAAAATAGCTCAAACAACAGGTAATACTATTTTTGTAACTCAACCTATTGATGAAACATATATCTTTAGTCCAACTTCAGAAAAAGGTAGAATATACAAAATTGGAAATACAAAAATATGAATGATATGAAAGAAATAGATAATTATTTGATGTTGTTGAAAGAGGAAATAAGGAATAACTCTTTTGGACATTTACCATTGAAATATCGTGTTCATCTTATGCGTTATATAGGTAGTCCATTAATTGTCAACAAAATATTTTATAATTGTGCAGTTAAAATAAAGAGCCTAAATGAGGAAATATTTTGTAAGAATGAAATATTGCTTCAGATATTATTTGAAATACAAAAATATTTATATGGCAATAAAGGTGATAAAAATCATTTTATGGTAATTTTTGATAAATATAAAAATTATCTATATGAATATGATGCTTTTGGAGGATTATTATTGTCACTATGTTTTAATATTGCTACTGATGCATCCTTGATATTGAATATAGCGGAATATAATGAAGAGATGATAATGAATATGATTTTGAAGTGTGGAATCCTGATTTTTTTGCGGAAATAATTTGGTCTGAAGGTATCTACTTTGCTGCTCCAAATAGTGGTAGTGTAAGAAAAAGAGAAGCATATTGGTTTTGGGTATTGGATACCATAAAAAAGATCTACAGAGATACTGATTTGGAGATTATTCCTTTATCTTATCAAAATAGAATAGATAAAAAAATTACTATCCCTTTTCGTAATCAATTTGATGATACTATTGAGGCTCAATTCAAAGATGTACTACTTTATATAATGAATTGTGAACCTCAAAAGCTAAAGGAAGGACTTGGATATAAGATATTATTTGTCTCATGTATAGTTGATATGTTTAATATCACTTCATCTAAAGGGGATACAATAACATTAAATACAAAAAATGTAGATAAAATCTGTAATGCATTTAGAAATATACGTAAACTAATGTATAAGAACAATTCAAAACAAGGTGCATGGTTTCAAGTTGAAATATCGTTAAAAAATAGAGACATATATACATCCAAGTTTAATTATGATGACTTTGATCAAATTCCATCTTTATTTCATAATCCTGATTGGTTGTTGAAAATGTTTAAAGAGTATCCACGAAGTAAAGAATATACACCAGAATGGTTAAGAAAAATCATAGGTAATAAATGTAAATATTTAAAAAAATAAAATTATGGTTCCTTCTGCTTTGAAAGTAAATTCATCTATTACTTTTCTTATATCTATTATTGATAGTTTTAATTATACAATGGACTATATGGAAAACGTAGCCCGGAACTTCACGAAGAAGTATCCCAGCTACCTTATCCATAAGAAAAGCGAAGACAAGATAAAAGCCTTTCTGACCGATATGGTCAAGACCAAAGTGGAAACCTTTGCCAATGCAGAGGCAAAGAATGTGGCAGTAACTGAAGTGCGCGAAATAGCAGACTGATAGCGGAATATGAAGGTGCAGAAAGTTCTTCATCTTTTGGAACCCATCCTACAGATGCCCCCTCTTTAGGAAACACCGGAATGGAGCTTGCCATGAGTGTAGACACAGGCGCATCGGACATCCGTCCTGTCAATGTAGCCAAGCCCGCAGGCGCATCGGGGAAACCCAAGATAATGAAACGCAGTGTCATTCGCGTAACCGTGGAGCTGGAAGTGCTGATGGAAACCAAACAGTACCTGCATTTCTTACAGGAACTGCCGGAACTGTTCAGTCTGCATGAGTTCTCGAACCTACGTTGCAGAGTAACATGGAAACAGAAACGGGTGAGCTATCAGGAATCTCCATTTCCTATTGAAGTAAAGGTTGTGGAAAGACCGTAAATACCAACGCTGGTTTGTACCTTTACGGTATTGATGGTGCTGTGCTTTATCGGGATAATCACTTTGTTCTTTTCCATTCCGAACCTGTACAAGCAGGACATCCACTTCCTGCGGAATGATACGATTCATCAGGAGTTTTCCATTTCCAACAGCCGTATTGACTTGAAGGATGTAAGCCTAACGAATCATGGCGGGAAAGACACACTTGTCATCAAGGATAAAAAGATAATCATAGCCAAATAAAAAGCAATGGAAAATTCAATTCAGATACAAGGGATAAGAAACATGCTATTCCATAGCGGATGCCCGGAAGACCTGCTGGAGAGCTACCTGCAATTCCTACAAACCGGAGGCCAACAGGTGCAGATTGTTAGAGGAGAAGTCTTTATGATGTTTGAAAAGGAGGCGCAATACCGCAAGAGAAAGAATGAGGAGATGAAAGGAACCGTAACTTTCTGCAAAAATGACGGAGATAATGTCGGGGAATACAATACAGGAGTGTTTATCGGGATGGAGTTTATCCAATGCTGTTTCAACCATGGGATTCCGGCACGGGTGCTGAATGTGCAGAGGGTGCATGGGGAAGTGGCGGAGATTGTTGTGAAATTTGGATGATAACATTGTAAATGTTAATATGGGAAAAGGTGACAGTAGAACAAAGAAAGGAAAGCGATTTATGCATTCTCCACGGAAGTATTATCAAAAAAACAATTAAATACTGGAAAGATGGAAAATAAGAGTGAATATGGTATATATGAAGAGTTCTTAAAGAATTTTGATTCTGTAAATTATAAGAATAAGGACTCATCTACAATTAATAATGAATTTCAAAAAGTAATAAGTGAACTTTGTGAAAAAGATATGATTAATGTTGCTTTGCAAGCAGAATTAGATCGACAAGTTTTTTTAATAAGAAAGTCTTTTGAGTTTCAAGATGATGAAACAAAGGGGACAATTAAAGGATTATCGTGGCAAATGGCAGGAACACAAGATATGGCAAATGGAAACAAAATACCTTTTTATTGGCCTGTATGTTAGAAATCTTACTAAAGAAAATTTCGAGTTCTTTGAGCAGCGTTATAAAAAAACGAATAATCTCTATGCAAAAACCGAATATGGTTTGATGGTATATTTCGGACAAAAAACAGACTGGTCGAAAAATAACAGTTTCAAGCTTCAGTTATGCAACGAATTAATCTCCTTAGCTCAAGAATATTATGGTGAAGCTCAAAAAGGAGAATATTTCAAATTGGGATATGTTCTTAATCGTTTGGAATTGGCTTTACAAATTGCAATAAATAGTAAGTTTGAAGATTGTCAAAAGGCAATCATTGAACAAGTTTTTGATATACAGCAACATTGGAGTGTAAATGATAACACAAAACATGTTCCTTTAAATTATTCAAGGTTCATGTTAGAGCATTATAGCATTTGTAAAAAATACATAGACTTTGAAAAAGTTATAGAGCGTAATAAATATGCTATCAGCTTGATAGAAAAAGATAATCTTTATATGGCCGCAGATGCTATTGAATTTACGGATAAAGTTAAAACAAAAAATAAATCTTTCAATAGAAGATTCTTTAAGACAGAGAGCTGAGGTATATGAACAGATTGCCAAAAGCAGGCAGGAAGATATAGCTTCAATGCATTTTATAAAATTAGCTTTGGATATTTATCTTAAAATAAAGGACAATGGAAAAATAAAAGAGATGGAAGAGTTATACTCTGAAAAGAGAAATACTTTCCAATTGACAGAAACTTCCATTCCAATTCCAGATGATTATATAAAAACAATTGATGAAACTGTAAAACAGACTATAGAGACTTGTTCTGTAGATGAGTTGTTAGATCAATTTGCAGGGACTCCTTGGTATGAAACAGATGATTCTATTCAAGCCTTATCTGATGCTGTGGACAATGGACTTATAGGTACCCTTCCTTTGTCATGCCTTGACAGATATGGCAACACCGTTAAAACATACACACCAGCAGAAGGAAAATTTTGGTCTACATATAGTTTCTTCTTCAAAATTGGTACATTAAAAATGCTTAAATTATTTATGGCAGCCATTGACTCTCAAAAGTTATCATACGATTCAGTTTAAACTATTTGGAAAAAACATGGTTAAATGAACCTATTGAGAGAAACTATAATGGTAAAAAGATTTGTGTTGTTCCTTTAGATACTGTTAAACCTGGATTAAAGAGAATCTTTGATGAACTTAAACAAGCTGAAGGAAGTTATATCCCTGATTATGTCACTATTATAGATAGCTTAACACTTAAGATTGAAGGTCTTTTGAGATTTTTTATTGAGAAACTTAAAATACCCACTTTTGCTAAGAGACGTTCAAAAGATGGAGATGTCATAATGGAAAAACTTTTTGATGATATTATTGCAGATCTGAAGGGAACTCCAGAGAGACCTTCTAGTTTTGTCAAAGATCATCTTACCATGCTCAAATATGTAATGTCAGAGAAAATAGGCTGGAATTTGAGAAATGAGGTAGCACATTCTTTACTTCAAATCGAAGATTATTCGTTAGACAAAGTTGTTGTCTTGTTCTGCTTAATTCTTAAATTGAGCAAATATGTGTTTATAGAACAACGTGAAAGTTAAAATTGCAAAAGGAATAAAGTGCAATTTATTAATACGGATTAACTGATTTAATATTTTGATTATGGACGATGATTTAAGAAAAGAAATATCAGATTTTTTTGACTAGATAGTTCTGGCTATTTAGCACGATATAGGGCCTTAATAAATGTGTTTACAAATATAAGTACACGTAGTAAAATATTGGTGGATTTATTATTTTCTTTTGAGTGCAGTTTGAAATCTTTGATTTTTTGAGAAGTGACTCTGATGAAAAATCAACGTATAAAATTATTCGGACTCACAATTTAAGCAATCTCTTGTCAAAAGTTGACACGGCGAATTTTCAAGATATTGCCAATTTTATCCTTGATGAAAAGTTGGATGATATATCCGTGGGGGTTCGTTATACTCTTGAAGCCAATGTTAAATTCAGAGAGCACGGCTTATTGGGGAGTAAATATTATGAGACAATAGCGTCGTATCATTGGATAGATAAAGTTTATCAAGAGGCTAAGAAATTGAATGAGTTTGTACGTAACGAAAGCATTTCTATGTTTGGACTTATAACCATAATTAATATTCAAGATATTGATATTAATAAATTGATTGATCGAGAAAATCGCATCAGGAATATTAATAAACCTTAGAAATATCCTAATATCATTGTCATAAAGGAAGGTATACTAACATCTGAAAAGAAGAACGACAGTACTTAAAGGAGAATAATCTTTTCAGATGTTATGTTTATTTTGAATTAGACAGATTTTACTTGTGTGAGGTATCATCTTTTAACCCCAACCTTTCACATAACTCCGGATCATTTTTGATTCGGTTCATTTCCTCATTAATGATTGCCTGAGCATCCAATTTAATCTGGTCGTAGTTGCGCTGTATCTGCTGCATCATGATATCGTTTCCATCCTTGTCCTTAAATTCATTGATGACAGGGATTTTCCGGTAAGCCTTTTCCTCCGCGCCGACTTTGGCATGGTCCACAATGATTTCAGCATGGAATATTTTCTGGTCTATCTTTTCGCCAAAATTGTCGGAACGGCTCCGACAAATGTACCTGGGACAGGTTGGCAATCTTGGAAGCCGGGATGAGCGAGTCAAGTTGTGTGCTAATGGAGGTGGATACATCCTGACGGTTGATGGAGACAGACTGCCGCTGCTGGAGTACTTTGCCGAAACGTTCGGAAAGCGTCTTCGCAGTTTCTCCAACCACCTGACCGCTGAAAATATTGCCTACCGTGTTTTGGATGACCTTCGACTCTTTTTCACCGTAATCGCGGTTCAACTGGCTAAAATCCTGAAAGCCGAGACAGACCGCTACCTTGTTGCTTCGGGCGGTAGCGATGAGGTTGTCCAATCCACGGAATAGATGGTCGGCAGCTCGTCAATGATGACAGTGCTCTTAAGCTGTCCTTTCTTGTTGATGAGTTTGACGATGCGGGAATTGTATAGTCCAAGTGCCGCCGAGTAGATGTTCTGCCTGTCCGGATTGTTACCCACGCAAAGCAGCTTGGCTCTTTCGGGTTGTTTATGTCCAACGAAAAATCATTACCTGTCATCACCCAATACAACTGTGGGGAAATCATGCGCGTAAGGGGAATTTTTGCCGAAGCGATCTGGCCCTGGAGCTGGTCCTGGGCGCCCCTTTCCAGGCATCCATGAAGGGGGAAAGGTAGTTTTCCAGCTCCGGATACGAGGTCAGGATAGTAAACAAATCCGAATAAGGCTTGTTAAGCAGTTCCACCGCATGCGGAAAGGAACAATAAATACCGTTTTTGTAAATTGTAGGCTCGGCACTCGGCGCCTTGCCACATTTCTGCGGTAGGTTTCCGAGAGCCTGCCCCCGAACCGTGCTTACATGTCTCCATGTACACGGCTCTCCGTTATAATTCAACTTAGTGTTATACATTGCCATGTATTTTAGCATTACATTCTGGACAGACTGCCAATGTTTTACGGTGCATTTTGAGCATGATGCGTTCCCATTCGTTCTTGCCTGTCAAGTCTTTCAAGGCACGAACATGGTGCATCACCGTTTTGCCATGCGCTCCGCATACCTCGCACTGTTCCGCCTTTAGTCTCTCAACAAGACTTGAGGCTGGCAGAAAATTGGTGTTTGGCATTATGTCGCATTTAGCATCACATTGAGCGTCTTTTCTCTTGAAACCCTCATTATAGAACACACGGCATTTGCATTGCCCTTTTGCATCCGTGTAACTGATTACAAAGTCTTTGTCTTTCGAGTATTTCTTTTTAATCTTCCGTACACTGCTGCTTTGCTTTTTGGCGATGCTTTTGTACATACTGTATTCCATAATATAACCGAACCTTTTGCAAAGAGTAGATACATTGTTCGCTATCGAGTAATAATTGTAGAATCCTCTTATCTCCTTATTGAATTGGGCTACAATATCCTCCGGTTTGCAGTTCATCATATAACTGCGTGCCTTTGGCTTCCAATCCTCCTTGCCATTGGTTTGTATAACCTCATGGCTTTGTAGTCAATCAACTTGTTCTTGACCACCTCTCTCGGGAGTAGAAGCACAACCTTGCGGTTGAACATTCTTTTGAGCACTCCATTCTTATCTCTCTTGGTGGCTTTGGAGTTGCGTACGGTTATTTCATATCCCAGAAATTTAGCTTTTTCTTGTGCTTGGGTTATAAGCGTTTTCTCTGCCGACAGTTCAAGTTTTAGTTTATCTTTCATGAATTGTGTGATATTCGCTTTGATTTGCCCACATTCTTCATGGCTGCCGACAACCCCAATCAAGAAATCGTCTGCGTATCTGACATATTTCAACCGTCTGTACTCTTCATCCATTTCCATGACACAAGGCATTTGTTGCATCTGTCGGTAATACCCTTTGATTTTATCAATAAGGTCTTTCCGTACCTTTGTATCGGTTTCGGATTTCAGTTTCTTTTCCAGCTTGTTCTTACGGTCTTTAATCCGACGGTAATCCTTATCCATCTTCTGCTTGCGCCTTTATTGAAAGATTGGGCGTATTCCTCCATGTACTTGTCGAACTTGTCAAGGTAAATATTAGCCAGTATGGGACTAATGATGCCGCCTTGCGGAGTTCCACTGTACGTGTGTCTGTATTTCCAATTTTCAATATACCCAGCGTTCAGAAATTTACGGATGAGCCTTATGAACCTCTCGTCCGCTATGCGTTCTTCGAGTATGCCAATCAGAACGTTATGGTCTATGTTGTCGAAGAAGCCTTTTATGTCCCCCTCTATAAACCATTTTGTTCCGAGAAACGTATCTTGAATTTGGTTTAATGCAGTCTGGCAACTCCTACGTGGTCTGAATCCATGTGAGGTATTTTCAAAACTTCCCTCGTATATGGCTTCCAGTATCATGTGTACCACTTCCTGCACCAACTTGTCTTCAAAAGACGGGATGCCCAACGGGCGTTTCTTTCCGTTCTTCTTAGGGATATAGACCCTTTTGGCTGGGTTGGGTTTGTAACTTTCGTCTCTAAGCTTGGAGATTAGATTTTCTATTCTCTGAATGCTCATTTCGTCAA
>ENA-OQIG01000910-OQIG01000910.1-human-gut-metagenome-genome-assembly--contig:-NODE-910-length-14785-cov-2.618775_pt1 | contig 14785 bp, 17 predicted proteins | sample MGYA00242576_ERZ504741 | MGnify/ENA primary metagenome ERZ504741 (study PRJEB26092, sample SAMD00036436) | human gut metagenome | host: Homo sapiens | study: EMG produced TPA metagenomics assembly of... | reverse complement strand
CGCGAAAATGAAAGCTTAAAAGTTTTGAACCGGACTAAATAGTTTTTATCTTTGCGCCCTATTAGTTTTTATATACATGGAGTGGTTATATAGTCTATTTCTCGAACATTCTGCCTTACAGGCTGTTGTGGTACTTTCATTGATTTCTGCCATTGGTCTGGGCTTGGGAAGAGTGCATTTCTGGGGGAGTTTCCCTGGGAGTCACTTTTGTTTTTTTTTGCAGGCATCCTCGCCGGCCATCTCGGGCTTTCGGTCGATCCGCAGATGTTGAACTACGCAGAAAGTTTCGGACTGGTCATTTTCGTTTATTCTCTCGGTTTGCAAGTCGGTCCCGGTTTCTTTAGCTCTTTCCGCAAAGGAGGGGTGACATTGAATATGCTGGCATTGGGAGTTGTTCTGTTGGGAACATTATTGACGGTGGTGGCCAGTTATGCGACAGGTGTCTCTCTTCCTGATATGGTTGGTATCCTTTGTGGAGCAACGACGAATACTCCAGCGTTGGGAGCCGCACAACAAACATTGAAACAGATGGGAATGGACAGCAGTACTCCTGCTTTAGGATGTGCGGTAGCCTATCCGATGGGGGTAGTTGGTGTAATCCTTGCCGTTTTATTAATTCGCAAAGTGCTGGTTCACAAAGAAGACTTGGAGATAAAAGAGAAAGATGATGCGAACAAAACCTACATTGCAGCGTTTCAAGTACACAATCCTGCTATTTTCAATAAAAGCATCAAGGATATAGCTCGCATGAGTTACCCGAAGTTTGTCATCTCCCGCTTATGGCGTGACGGACATGTAAGTATTCCGACTTCTGACAAGATATTGAAGGAAGGTGACCGTTTACTGGTGGTAGCTGCGGAGAAAGATGCTTTGGCCTTGACCGTGCTTTTTGGTGAACAGGAAAATACGGATTGGAATAAAGAGGACATTGACTGGAATGCGATTGATAGTGAATTGATTTCGCAACGTATTGTCGTTACCCGCCCTGAACTGAATGGTAAGAAACTCGGTTCACTCCGGTTGAGAAATCATTATGGGATTAACATCAGTCGCGTTTACCGGTCGGGTGTACAGTTGCTTGCTACTCCGGGATTGGTACTTCAATTAGGAGACCGCCTGACGGTAGTGGGAGAGGCTGCTGCTATTCAGAATGTGGAGAAAGTACTTGGAAATGCTGTAAAAAGTTTGAAAGAACCCAATCTGGTTGTTGTGTTTATCGGCATCGTACTCGGTTTGGCATTGGGGGCGATTCCTTTCTCTTTTCCGGGTGTCAGTACTCCTGTGAAGCTGGGATTAGCGGGTGGACCGATTATCGTTGGTATCCTTCTGGGAACTTTTGGACCACGGATACACATGATTACTTATACCACCCGTAGTGCGAATCTGATGTTACGTGCCTTGGGACTTTCCATGTACCTTGCTTGTCTGGGACTGGATGCCGGAGCTCATTTTTTCGACACCGTATTCCGTCCGGAAGGTTTGTTATGGATCGCTTTAGGAGCCGGATTGACTATTGTTCCAACCGTACTGGTGGGGTTTGTGGCTTTCAAGATGATGAAGATTGATTTCGGTACTGTATCCGGTATGTTGTGCGGAAGTATGGCAAATCCGATGGCACTGAACTATGTAAACGATACAATTCCCGGCGACAACCCATCCGTAGCCTACGCGACTGTTTATCCGCTGTGTATGTTCCTGCGGGTGATTATCGCTCAAGTGCTGTTAATGTTCTTGTTAAATTGAGAATTGAAAATTGAGAAATGATGGATTTGTAAATAAAAAGTAGTCATTTCTTAATCAGGAATCGTATAAAATAGATAAATTTGTAACAAGAAAAAGGAGAGGAATTAATAAATTCCTTTTTTGAGTTACTAAATGGTAAGTTGTCAACTAATAATAAGTTGCCAATTAATAAATTGTAAATAGTAAAATAGTAAATAGAATGACTGCTCAAAGTAACATAACTCCTGAAAGCATTGTGAGTGATCTCCGTTACCTGCAACTGCTTTCCCGAAGTTTTCCTACCATTGCTGATGCCAGTACGGAAATAATCAACTTAGAGGCTATCTTAAATCTACCTAAAGGGACGGAACATTTCCTGACTGATATTCATGGAGAATATGGAGCTTTTCAGCATGTACTGAAAAATGCTTCCGGTGCGGTAAAACGTAAAGTAAATGAAATATTCGGCAACACTCTTCGTGAAGCTGAAAAGAAAGAAATCTGTACTTTGATTTATTATCCCGAAGAGAAACTGCAATTGGTGAAGGCCCGTGAAAAGGATCTGGATGATTGGTATCTGATTACGCTGAACCAACTGGTGAAAGTCTGTCAGAACGTGTCTTCCAAATATACTCGTTCGAAGGTTCGTAAATCACTGCCTGCCGAATTCTCTTATATCATTCAGGAGTTATTGCACGAATCGTCTATCGAACCGAATAAGCATGCTTATATTAATGTAATTATCAGCACAATTATCACTACGAAGCGTGCCGACGATTTCATTATCGCTATGTGTAATCTGATTCAGCGCTTGACTATTGATTCTCTTCATATCGTAGGTGATATTTACGACCGTGGTCCCGGTGCGCATATCATTATGGATACATTGTGTAATTACCACAATTTCGATATTCAATGGGGAAATCATGATATTCTCTGGATGGGAGCAGCTTCCGGTAATGATAGTTGTATCGCTAACGTGATACGTATGTCTATGCGCTATGGTAATCTGGGGACACTTGAAGACGGATACGGAATCAATTTGCTTCCATTGGCTACTTTTGCAATGGATACGTATGCCGATGATCCTTGCACGATTTTCATGCCGAAAATGAACTTTGCCGATGCTCATTATAATGAGAAGACTTTGCGTCTGATTACTCAAATGCATAAAGCCATTACCATTATCCAGTTTAAGCTGGAAGCTGAAATCATCGACCGCCGTCCGGAATTCGGAATGGCTAATCGTAAACTTCTGGAGAAGATTGATTTTGAACGCGGCGTCTTTGTATATGAAGGAAAAGAATATGCTTTGCGTGATACCAATTTCCCGACTGTAGATCCGGCAGATCCTTACCGACTGACTGAAGAAGAACGCGAATTGGTAGAAAAGATTCATTATTCATTTATGAATAGTGAGAAATTGAAGAAGCACATGCGTTGTCTGTTTACCTATGGCGGCATGTATCTGGTTTCAAACTCGAATCTTCTTTATCATGCTTCTGTTCCTCTGAATGAGGATGGCAGCTTTAAACATGTCAAAATACGTGGTAAGGAATACTGGGACATAAATTGCTGGATAAAGCCGATCAATTGATCCGTACCGCTTATTTCGATGAAGAAGGAGAGGAGGATAAGGAATTTGCTATGGATTATATCTGGTATATGTGGTGTGGCCCGGAAGCTCCTTTGTTTGATAAAGATAAGATGGCGACTTTTGAGCGTTATTTTGTAGAAGATAAAGAGTTGCATAAAGAAAAGAAAGGCTATTATTACACATTGCGTAACCGGGAAGATATTTGTGACCAGATTTTGACAGAGTTTGGAGCTTCAGGGCCTCATTCGCATATTATCAACGGTCATGTGCCTGTGAAAACGATTCAGGGGGAACAACCTATGAAAGCCAATGGCAAGCTTTTCGTTATTGATGGCGGTTTTTCAAAAGCTTATCAGCGGAAACGGGAATTGCGGGGTATACGCTTGTTTATCATTCTCATGGTATGCAACTCGTACAGCACGAACCATTCCAGTCTCGTCAGAAAGCCATTGAAGAGGGGCTTGATATCAAATCGACCAACTTCGTTCTCGAATTTAATTCGCAACGAATGATGGTGAAAGATACCGATAAGGGAAAAGAACTAGTGACTCAAATACAGGATTTGAAGAAACTGCTTGTTGCTTATCGTACTGGTCTGATAAAAGAAAAAGTGTGATAGATTGAAATGATAAGGGCTTAAAACCATCATTTATCATTTGATAGTTTTAGTAATGCTTAAAATATAGTGTCTTTATTTACTTGATACATAAGGAAAAGTGTAATTCATTATTAATATTGAATTGCACTTTTATTATTAATGCCCGTTATATTCCATACTATACATATCAAAGCCTTTGGCCCAATAGTCTCTTTGGATTTCTTTCAGTGTGAATCCTTGCTTTTCGTAGATTTATAGGCTAATTGTGAAGTTCTAACGGTTATTTTTTGAATACCATCAATGGACTTTAATATTTCAATTCTATATTTTAATAATTGTGCTCCTAACGATTTGCTTGGTACTGGGGATGTATGATATCCCAACTTATTTTTCCGCTGGCTTTATCCTTTGTAAAATTTATTCCGCCACAGCCTACAACCTTCTTGTTGAGTAATAGAACAAAATAAAGTTCACGTTCGCTATCCAGATAGTTACTAAAATCAGCTTCTTCTTTCGGTGCAAAATATGCAGGCGTGTTCTGTCTGATTAAATCTATTACAGCATTCTTATCTGTTGGCTGGTATTCTCTAATTGTAGTTATGTTCATCTCAACGTTCATTGTAATTTTATTTAGAAAAGAACAATGCCTGCTTCTATAATCGCTCCTTTATCGTAATTGCTTGATTTATTATAGAATCTGGTTAACCCATAACCACCTGTTGCATAGATGCCGAACTTCCTGGTAAATTGATATTCCAGATTGGCACGTGCCTGCAATGCATATAAGCGTTTCGGAATCACCTCGTCTTTGTTATCGAACGCCTCGATATGCTGGTAGCCAAGGTCTCCGCTGATGGATAAGCCTTTGTAAAGAGGGAAGGACAAACCGGCACGATAGGATGCACTTGCCGAAAACTTATCATTCAACCCCTGATACATGGAGCCGACTCCCAGAATGGTATAAAACAATTGGTTCTTGAAGCGTACACCTATATTGACAGGCGTAGCATTTCCACCATACACCATCATCTGCACTCTTGTATCAGGATTCGCATTAACCAATCCGAGTTGGAATCCCTTCATATCTTCTTTGTAATAATTGACAAGGCCAATTTGAAGTCCGCAAGCCTGCGTTACATAATTACATAATGCTATTTGCACCCCATTCAGTTTCGATGCAGTTATGTTGGCAATTCCTGCAATCTGCAAGCCGTTCATGTGTTCGCCTACTACATTCAAAAGTCCGGAAGCCATCAAGCCGCCGAAACTCTGTCCTGTAATATTTGCCGCTCCGGAAAAGTGTAGTCCCGAAGCCATATTGCCCGTCACATTCATGAAACCGCTAATCATTAACCCCGAGGTATTATCTCCTCCGATACTGGTTAAACCGGATATGATTACTCCCTGAGTTCTGTCGCCGGTGATATTTACCAGTCCGGCAGCAGAAAGTCCTACGGTGTTGTTACCACTGATATTACTGATACCGGCCAGCTGGACACCCCTCATTGTTCCACCTGCCAGATTGGCTAATCCGGTGATCTGTACTCCGTTCATGTCACCATGTACCACACTCCCCAATGCATTGATACCCACACCGTTCAAGCGATTCATTGTAGACAGGAGGCCGATGTTCACATAAGTCGTCTGTGTACTGTCATGCGGTTGCGTACAAATATCTTTCCAGATAGATATATTAATACCTGCACTCTTGTTCTGTGCCGGTAAACAAACGGCAGCCATTAGTATAGCTGCCGTGAATATTGTTTTCTTTATCTTCATTCCTTTCTCTTTTCGGCTTAAGTAATATCTCTATGCAGCTAACTTTATATTAGCCTTTTGCTCCTGGTATAAATAACGTTTGATGCTCTTCTTCGGTGTCTTTTCGAATTCTTCCGGATAGATTTTCATCTTGGATATTTGGCTGTAAGCCGGTAGCGTATCATTCAGTGCCACACGGTTTTCTTCCATTATTTGCTCGATGTCTTCATTCTTCAGGCCATGAGCGAAAGCGTCGTCAAAATCAGGATAAACAAGTCCGACAAGTTTTTCGTTTTGCTGAACGATAATACTTTCAGCCACGTATGGCAGGTTGTTCAATTTATCTTCAATTTCTTCCGGGTAGATATTCTGTCCGCTAGCACTCAATAACAGGTTCTTGCTGCGTCCTTTGATCGTAACATTTCCTTCAGCATCCATCAAAGCCAGGTCACCTGTATGCAGCCATCCGTCTTTGTCGATAACTTCCTGGGTAGCTTCTTCGTTTTTGTAATATCCCAACATCACATTCGGACCCTTACATACGATTTCGCCAACAATGTTCTCGGGATCAGATGACAACACTTTCACATCCATACGTGGTACAGCTTTTCCGCATGAACCCGGCTTGAATCTTCTCCAATCCTCGTAACAGATAATCGGACCACATTCCGTCATTCCATATCCTACTGTATAAGGGAAATCAATCATTTTCAAGAACTGTTCTACTTCCTGATTGAAAGCAGCACCTCCTACAATAACAGCTTTGAAGTTTCCGCCAAATGCTTTAATCATTTCTTCGCGTACCGTTGCTTTTATCTTGTCGTTGATGATAGGCACTTTTAGTAAGATCTTCATTGCAGGAGTTTCCAATTTCGGAAGCACGCTCTTCTTGATGATTTTTTCGATGATAAGCGGTACGGCAACAATCAGATTAGGTTTCACCTCTTCGAAAGCCTGGAAAATGATTTTCGGACTCGGCATGCGAGTAAGGAAGTAGATGTGGCAACCCACGGAGAACTCATAAAGGAATTCGAAAGCCAGTCCGTACATGTGTGCCATAGGGAGCATGGATACGATCTTATCTCCGGCTTGCAGGTCTAATACTTCAAAAGCAAATTTGGTATTCGACCACAGACTGCGATAGGGGAGCATTACTCCTTTCGAGTAACTTGTTGTTCCTGAAGTATAATTGATAACAGCCAGTTCTTCCGGTTCATCCTTATGATAAGCGATATGCTCTGTGCGGAAATTCTTCGGATATTTTTTGCCGAACATTTCGTTCAGGTGTTCGCGTGCATAAGTCAGTCGTTCGCTGCGTGACACTAGCAGGGTGAAGTCGTTCATCATCAGGATACCCTCCAGTAGCGGCATTGCGACTCATTCAGGTTTTCCCATACCATATCTCCTACAAGCAGTAATTTTGCTTCGGAATGGTTGACGATGTTATGTATATTGTCCGCTTTAAATTCATGGAGGATGGGTACAACAACTGCCCCATACGTCAGTGTAGCAAGGAAAGTGACTCCCCAATGAGAGCTGTTTCTTCCGCAAACAGCGATTTTATCTCCTTTGCGGATTCCACTTCTTCAAAAATGATATGGAGTTTTTCGATCTTGCGAGCTACGTCTTTATACTGTAAAGTTGCACCTTTATAATCGGTCAGGGCATCCAGGTCCCAATTATTTTTGATACTATTCTCAATGTAGGCTATAAAACTTTGTTCCATTGTTTTGCACATTTGGTATTAATTTGTGCAAATATAGCAATTATATTAAGAATGAAGAATTAAGAGGGAAGAATTTTTGGAAATGGGGGAAGGGCGATGTAGTGAGATTGCGACAGGCTGGTAGGAGGAAAGATTATGCTTATAGCTAATTTCATTATGCTATAATCAAAAAAATATGCTATAAGCAAAAATAATTCTGCTCATAGCATATTGATTGATTCTTTAAATTCTTATTTCAAGTACCATTCGTACATTCTTTGTACGCCTTCCTCGATTTCAATTTTATGGTGCCACCCCAAAGAGTGCAGTTTCGAAGGATCGGTCAGCTTGCGCATAGTGCCGTCCGGTTTGCTGCTGTCGAAGGTCAGTTTTCCTTGATACCCTACAGTTTCTACAATACGTTCGGCCAGCTGACGGATGGTGATTTCCTTACCGGTGCCGATGTTGATATGGCAGTTGCGGATATCTTTGCTGCCTTCTTTATAGGTATCTTTGAAGTCTACGTGCTCCATTACGAAGACGCTGGCATCTGCCATTTCTTCGCTCCAAAGGAACTCGCGGAGTGGAGTACCTGTACCCCAAAGAGTGACTTCTGTTTCGCTGATTCCGTATTTTTGCAGAATAGCCAGGATTTCTTCTTTCGGACTGTCGCCATTTACACCTTCCACCGGACGCAGATTCATATCCTTGCGTACAGCTTCCCAGTTTCCTTCTTTCAGACAGTGTGCCAGATGAATCTTTCGGATCATGGCAGGCAGTACATGACTGCGTTCCAAGTCGAAATTATCATTCGGTCCGTAAAGGTTTGTCGGCATCACAGCGATGTAGTTCGTTCCATATTGCAGGTTGAAACTTTCGCACATTTTCAGTCCGGCAATTTTAGCGATTGCATACGGCTCGTTGGTATATTCCAACGGTGAAGTAAGCAATACATCTTCCTTCATCGGCTGTTCGGCGTCACGTGGATAAATACACGTGCTACCAAGGAAGAGCAACTTCTTTACATGGTGACGGAAGCTCTCTCCGATGATATTCTGTTGAATTTGCAGATTCTTATAGATAAAGTCGGCACGGTAGATGCTGTTCGCCATGATACCACCCACAAAGGCAGCAGCAAGGAATACATATTCCGGTTGTTCTTCATCGAAAAAATTACGGACAGCCGTGCCATCCAGCAGATCAAGCTCTTTGTGAGTGCGGCCTACCAGATTGGTGTATCCTTTATCCTGCAAATTCTTCCAGATAGCAGATCCCACAAGTCCGCGGTGTCCTGCTACATATATCTTTGCATTCTTTTCCATTCTATTAGTAAAGCAAGTTTTAATGTTTGGTAGCAATCATTCGTCTCACTTTCTCCATATCGTGGCGAACCATGATACTTACCAGTTCTTCGAATGATGTTTTACGTGGATCCCAGCCCAACAGTGTTTTAGCTTTAGTCGGGTCGCCCAGCAATTGTTCTACTTCCGATGGACGGAAATACTTCGGATCAACTTCTACCAGAGATTTTCCGGTAGCTACGTCGATACCTTTTTCATTTACGCCTTCGCCTTCCCAACGAAGTTCGATACCTGCTTCCTTGAATGCTAACGTTGCGAATTCGCGCACCGTGTGCATTTCTCCGGTAGCAATAACGAAATCTTCGGGAACATCATGTTGCAGGATCAGCACATACATTCGATGTAATCCTTGGCATATCCCCAGTCGCGAAGAGAATCCAGATTACCCAGGTACAGTTTGTCCTGTTCGCCCTGTGCGATACGTGCGGCAGCAAGCGAAATTTTACGGGTAACGAACGTCTCACCACGGCGTTCGCTCTCGTGATTGAACAAAATACCGTTTACTGCAAACATACCATAGCTTTCGCGGTAGTTTTTAGTAATCCAGAAACCATATTGTTTGGCTACCCCATACGGAGAACGGGGATAGAATGGAGTTGTCTCTTTTTGTGGAACTTCCTGCACCTTACCGAACAATTCGGAAGTAGAAGCCTGATAGATGCGGGTTTTCTTTTCCAGTCCCAGGATGCGTACAGCTTCGAGCATACGCAACGTGCCGATAGCATCTGCTTCGGCAGTGTATTCCGGAACGTCGAACGAAACCTTCACGTGGCTTTGAGCTGCGAGATTGTAGATTTCATCCGGTTGCACCTGTTGAATAATACGAATTAACGAACTAGAATCTGTCATATCCCCATAATGCAGATTGATCGTACGTTTCTGTTTCATGTCGCGCACCCACTCGTCAAAATACAAATGTTCAATACGTCCTGTATTGAACGAAGAAGAACGACGGAGTATACCGTGTACTTCGTAACCTTTTTGCAATAGAAATTCGGCAAGATAAGAACCATCTTGCCCGGTGATGCCTGAAATTAGGCTTTTTTCATACGCTAATTATTTATATAATTGAAAATGTGGGTGCAAATGTCGGCATTTTTTGTGACCCAGCCAAGTGACTTTCCAATTATTTTTCAGCACAGTCATTCAGCACGGTTTTTTCCCATTATTTTGTCGATAATCAAAGCGATAGCTCCGTCTCCCGTTACATTGCAGGCAGTACCGAAACTATCCATGGCGATGTAAAGCGCAATCATCAAAGCCTGTGCCGATTCGTCGAAACCGAGCATGGATTGTAGAATTCCCAGGGAAGCCATGATTGCTCCACCCGGAACTCCCGGAGCAGCTACCATAGTGATACCCAGCATAAAGATAAACCCGGCAAACAGGGGGAAGTCGAACGGCATTCCCTGCATCATCATCAATGCCAGTGCACAGGCTACAATTTTCAGTGTACTGCCCGATAGATGGATGGTGGCACATAGCGGAATCACAAATCCGGCTACTTCAGCAGATACTCCGTTCTTTTTGGTCTGTTCCAGTGTCACGGGAATGGTGGCTGCAGATGATTGTGTACCCAATGCCGTGAAGTAAGCGGGCAGCATTTTGCTAAGCAATTTGAATGGATTTCTATGCACAAACAATGCCGCAATGGAATACTGAAAAACCAACAGGAAAATATGAAGAACGAAGATGACTCCGATAATTTTAATAAACACCATTAGGATAGAATATACTTGCCCCGAATGTGTCATATTGAGGAATATGCCGAAGATATAAAGCGGTAGCAAAGGTAGAATGACGGCACTTATCATTCGTACGATAATTTCCTGAAAATCACGTGCCACATTTTTCAATGCGTCGCTGTTGAGTGACGCCAGTCCTAACCCTAGTGTGAAAGCTAAAACCAGAGCTGTCATTACGTTCATCAGTGGCGGAATGGAGACGGAGAAGTAGGGGAGGATTCCCTGCGCTTCGCTTACTTCTTCAAGTGGTGCACCCGGTTCGATGAGCGAAGGAAATACTGTGACTCCTGTGAAGTAGGAGAGAAAGCCTGAAAAAAGAGTAGCGAAGTAGGCGATCAAAGCTGTCACGAGTAGCATTTTTCCTGCTGCCTTTTCCGATGTCGCAATAGCCACAGTAACCAGTCCGACGATAATCAATGGGATAGAGAAATTAAGAAATTCACTGAAAATGCCATTGAACGTAACAAATATTCGCACTAGCGGAGCCGGGAAAACTGTGCCGATGGCAATACCCAAAATGATGGCGATAACGATGCGTGCCAACAAACCGATTTTGATCTTCTTCATCCTTGATTTTATTTGTAGACCACAAAAATAATATTTAAATCTAAAATATTGCGAACAAATGTGCATTTCAAATGTTACTAAGATAAAGAATATTCAAAATATACAAGTTATGGCAAATCAGAATAAAACAGATATCGGACTTATCGGCTTGGCTGTGATGGGCGAGAATCTTGCTTTAAACATGGAGAGTAAGGGATGGCACGTGTCGGTTTATAACCGTACTGTTCCCGGAGTAGAGGAGGGGGTGGTAGAACGCTTCCTGAATGGTCGTGCAAAAGGTAAAAACATCGAAGGATTCACAGATATAAAGGCATTTGTAGATTCGATAGCTATTCCCCGTAAGATTATGATGATGGTTCGTGCCGGAAGTCCGGTTGACGAACTGATGGATCAGCTTTTCCCGTTGCTTTCACCGGGAGACATTCTTATTGATGGCGGTAATTCTAATTACGAAGATACGAACCGCCGTGTCCAACTGGCGGAATCAAAGGGATTTCTTTTCGTCGGTAGCGGTGTGTCCGGTGGTGAAGAGGGAGCCTTGAATGGAGCTTCTATCATGCCCGGTGGTTCGGAAAAAGCATGGCCGGAAGTGAAACCGATTCTTCAAAGTATTGCGGCAAAAGCACCGGACGGCACTCCTTGTTGTCAATGGGTGGGTCCTGCCGGCTCCGGTCATTTTGTGAAGATGATTCACAACGGTATCGAATATGGTGATATGCAGCTGATTGCCGAAGCCTATTGGGTGATGAAAAAGCTGCTTGATCTGACCAATGAGGAAATGGCTGATGTCTTTGCCCGTTGGAACGAAGGCAAACTTCGCAGTTATCTGATCGAAATCACCGCCAACATTCTGCGGCATAAAGACAAATCCGGAGGTTATCTCATTGATAAAATCCTGGATGCAGCCGGACAGAAAGGAACCGGAAAATGGTCGGTTATCAATGCGATGGAACTCGGTATGCCGTTAGGGCTAATTGCCACGGCGGTATTCGAACGAAGCCTTTCTTCACAGAAAGACTTGCGTCACCTGGCTTCCAAGCAATTCCAGTGTCAACATACACAACCTATATATAATAAGGCGGAACTCGTAAAGAATATCTTTTCTGCTCTTTATGCTTCCAAACTCGTCTCTTATGCCCAGGGATTCGCCGTGTTGCAACGTGCTTCCGACGCTTTCGGCTGGCATCTCGACCTGGCTTCCATTGCGCGTATGTGGCGTGGGGGATGCATCATCCGCAGTATATTCCTGAACGATATTGCAGCTGCCTTCGAAGCCACCGACAAGCCTAAACACTTGTTGTTGGCTCCTTATTTTAAAGAAGAAATGAAGACATTGCTTCCCGGATGGAAGAGCCTGGTGGCGGAATCCATGAAAGAAGAACTTCCCGTTCCTGCTTTCTCCTCTGCCCTCAACTATTTCTATTCGCTCACTTCTGCCGATCTGCCCGCCAACCTTGTACAGGCACAACGCGATTATTTTGGTGCGCACACTTTTGAGCGTAAGGATGAGTTGCGCGGACAGTTCTTTCACGAGAACTGGACAGGCCACGGAGGAGATACGAAATCGGGCACCTATAATGTTTGAGTAAACCTATAATTCATATTTAGAAATTAATAAAGTGGATAAATTTGCAATGATAATTTTCGGTGCGTCAGGTGATTTGACCAAGCGTAAGCTGATGCCTGCCCTTTACTCCCTCTACCGTGAAAAACGGTTGACCGGAGAGTTTTCCATATTGGGTATCGGGCGTACGGTCTATTCTGACGATAACTACCGTTCCTATATATTAGAAGAACTACAACTGTTTGTCAAGTCTGAAGAACAGGACACAGCTCTTATGGCTTCATTTGTCTCCCATCTCTACTATTTACCGATGGACCCGGCAAAAGAAGAAGGTTACCCGCAACTCCGCCAACGTCTGGTTGAATTGACTAATGAGGTAGATCCGGACAATCTGCTGTTCTATCTTGCCACTCCGCCATCACTTTACGGAGTAGTGCCCCTCTATTTGAAAGCTGCCGGACTTAACACTCCCCACTCGCGCATCATCGTTGAGAAACCTTTCGGCTATGATCTCGAGTCGGCACTTGAACTGAATAAAACGTATGCCTCTGTTTTCAATGAGCATCAAATTTACCGTATCGACCATTTTCTCGGTAAGGAAACGGCCCAGAATGTACTGGCTTTCCGTTTTGCCAACGGTATCTTCGAACCTCTCTGGAATCGTAACTATATTGACTACGTAGAAATTACAGCCGTAGAAAATCTGGGTATCGAGCAACGAGGCGGGTTCTATGAAACGGCAGGTGCGCTGCGGGATATGTGCAGAATCATCTGATACAGCTCGTGGCCCTTACGGCTATGGAACCGCCTGCTGTTTTCAATGCAGACAATTTCCGTAATGAAGTGGTGAAGGTCTACGAATCTCTTACTCCATTGAATGATATCGATTTGAATGAACATATTGTTCGCGGACAATATACAGCCTCCGGTAGTAAAAAAGGATACCGTGAAGAAAAAGGAGTGGCTCCCGATTCGCGCACGGAAACTTATATTGCCATGAAACTGGGCATTAGTAACTGGCGCTGGAGTGGCGTTCCGTTCTACATTCGTACAGGTAAACAAATGCCGACGAAAGTAACGGAAATCGTTGTGCATTTCCGGGAAACACCTCACCAGATGTTTCATTGTGCTAGTGGCAACTGTCCACGGGCTAATAAATTGATCCTTCGTTTGCAACCGAATGAAGGAATTGTGCTCAAAATCGGAATGAAAGTCCCCGGTGCAGGTTTCGAAGTCCGCCAGGTGACGATGGATTTCAGTTATGCACAGTTGGGCGGTGTGCTAGTGGTGACGCTTATGCCCGTCTGAGTAGATGATTGTTATCCAGGGCGATCCGACTTATTTACTCGAAGTGATGCAGTAGAAGCCTCATGGAAATTCTTCGATCCGGTGCTCCGCTATTGGAAAGATAACCCGATGCGCCTCTTTACGGTTATCCCGCAGGTACGTGGGGACCTTTGGAAAGTGAAGCAATGATGCACGAACATGGGGCTGACTGGACGAATCCTTGTAAGAATTTGACAAATACAGATCAATATTGTGAATTATGAAACTATCAGTTTTTCCCTCATCAATTGAAACTTCACGAGCATTGATACTCCGCTTGGTGGAAATCATGAATGAAGAGCCGGACAGAGTGTTCAATATCGCAGTTAGTGGTGGTAATACCCCTGCTCTGATGTTCGATTTATGGGCGAATGAATATATGGAAATTACCCCTTGGGACCGTATGCGGATTTATTGGTGGATGAACGTTGTGTGCCTCCCGATGATTCGGACAGTAATTACGGAATGATGCGCAACCTTCTTTTGGGTATCACTCCTATTCTCTATGAGAATGTATTCCGTATCCGTGGAGAGGCAAAGCCTGCGAAAGAGGCGGTTCGTTATTCGGAGTTAGTCCGGCAGCAAGTGCCGTTTAAGCGTGGTTGGCCCGAATTCGATATTATACTGTTGGGAGCCGGAGATGACGGACACACTTCTTCGATCTTTCCCGGGCAAGAAGATTTGCTGACTTCAAACTCTATTTATGTGGTCAGTGCCACATCCCCGTAACGCAGAAGCGTATCGCAATGAGGGATACCCCATTCAGAATGCCCGCTATGTCATTTTCCTGATTACCGGAAAAAATAAAGCCGGTGTAGTAGAAGAAATCTGTAATTCGGGAG
>ENA-OQIG01000909-OQIG01000909.1-human-gut-metagenome-genome-assembly--contig:-NODE-909-length-14796-cov-3.162111_pt1 | contig 14796 bp, 21 predicted proteins | sample MGYA00242576_ERZ504741 | MGnify/ENA primary metagenome ERZ504741 (study PRJEB26092, sample SAMD00036436) | human gut metagenome | host: Homo sapiens | study: EMG produced TPA metagenomics assembly of... | reverse complement strand
GTAAGGATGAATGGGCGGCCGGTCCGGGCAGATCCGTGGGTATATTGTGTTGTGGGGATAGCGGTGGCTTTATTGATATGGCAGAGGCGGGGGCAGACAGAAAAGATCCTGAAAAAATTATATAAATTTGATATTTGCAGTTGCAACCCTGCTCACAGCAGTATTGTTTAGTTTCGCTATTCTTTCTCTACACCCGGTCCGTGGTTTTGAACTTCTCTGCCTTGATGTAGGTCAGGGGGATGGTTTTTTGCTTAGGTCAGGAACAACCAACATCCTTATAGACAGCGGAAGTTCTGACCAGAAAAAACTGGGAAGCAGGACTCTTGAACCTGCCTTAAGTCTAAAGGGATCTCCCGTTTAGATATAGCAGTCGTAAGTCATGGGGACAGTGACCATATAAGCGGTCTTTTATATTTATTAGAGCAGAAAATGCCCATAGATTTATTAATATTGCCTGCTGGGGGAAAAGGGGGAGAGATCTACGGTCAATTGGAACAGCTGCAGACAGAAGCAGGGGGAAAAACATATTACATGCACCAGGGAGATAAGATAAAGGCCGGAGAAATGGAATTTACCTGTATTTTTGAGAAGGAGACAGAAGAAGAACGTAACGCCCATTCCCTGGTTTTATGCTCCCACTATAAAGATCTGCATATTTTATTTACCGGTGATATGGGAATATCAGAAGAGACAGAACTTTTAGATCTGGCAGAAGAAAATGGCAGCATCCAGCAGGAACATTTGGAACATGTACAGATCCTGAAAACGGCCCACCACGGTTCCAAAGGATCTTCCAGTCCTGCCTTTTTGGAAGCAATGCCTTTAAAAGCTGCTTTTATTTCCTACGGTAAAGACAATTCCTATGGACATCCATCCGGGCAGGTCACGGAGGAGATGAAGAAACAAAACATTTCCCTTTATGAAACCGGCGGAAAGGGGGCATGGACATTAGAAAGTAAAGCGAGAAACGTTATTATAAAAAGAACCGTGAAAAGCAGGGGAGAAAATTAAAATAAAAGGTTTTCAAGTAAGAAAAGAAGTGGTATTGTTATTAACAAAATTTGCAGCCCCATATGCCAGGGACTTGAATACAGGAGGCCAGAATAATGAGTGAGAAAAATGAAAATGTAAAGATCCAGGTGGCATCAGTGGAAGATGCAGAGGAGCTGCTTGCAATTTATGCTCCTTATGTAGAAAAGACAGCGATCACTTTTGAGTATGAGGTTCCGTCCGTAGAAGAATTTAAAGGACGGATTGCCCATGTATTACAGCGTTTCCCATATCTGAAAGCAGTGGAAGATGGTAAGATCCTTGGATATGCTTATGTAAGTCCTTTTAAAGAGCGGGCTGCTTACGGCTGGTCAGTGGAAACATCTATTTATGTAGATGAAAATGTGAAGCACAAAGGGGTTGGAAGAAAGCTTCATGAGGTCCTGGAAGCTGTCTTAAAAGAGCAGGGCATCCTGAATATGGAAGCCTGCATCGGTTATCCGGAAGTGGAAGACGAATACCTGGATAAAAACAGTGTCAATTTCCACGCACACATGGGATACCGCATGATAGGCGAGTTCAAAAAATGTGGATACAAATTTGACCGCTGGTACAACATGGTATGGATGGAGTACATCATTGGCGAGCATCAGGCCCATATGACAGCACCGGAAAGCTTCCCGCAGATCCGGGACAGACTGAAAGAAAAATATGGTTTAGAGTAGAGTTGTAAATGCGTTGTAAGCGTCCTTCGGGGCGCTTTTGCTTTGTCTGGGGAAATTTTATTTAAAGCAGTTTTTGGAAAAAAGAAGTGTTGTTGATACAATAAATCCGTGGTAAACTTGGAATGAGTTTTTTGAAAATGGTAGTAAATATTTAACTGCGAGGAGAAAAAAATGCCAGTTTTTGATTTTAATGATGAACCGAAAGAAGAAAAGAAAGCACCGGAATGCACCTACACTGTGATCCGTTCCAATGAAACAACCGCTTCTCCAGAACATCCGATCCTGGTTCTGGACAACAGTAATAGAAAATGGGAGCACCATTCCTGGGGTGTATTTACAAATCCCATCCGTAAAACTGCTTTTGAATTTCAGGTAGAAGGCGGCGGCACTGTCAGCGCTGATATCTTAAAAGTAGATGCCCGCTTTGTAAGCCTGCTTAAATGGCTGGGCGAGAGCCATATCAATGTACGCCTTTCCGGCTCCAATGAGGCGGACGGGTATGCTGTATACAAGATCCGTGAGATCGCTTTTGGCGGCGGCACCAAGCTTTCCGCAGAGGACGGATTTTTACAGTACATGATCGAGCGCCTTCAGGCCAGCAGTGCGCCTGCAGAGGAGATCCGGGAAGAGGATGCAGATGAAGACGGCGATGATATGAAGCTGACCAGTTTACAGAGTATTACCGACTTTATGACCTGCGCGGGAAGGACCCTTCCTGACAATATCCGTCTTTGGGCAAGAAGAAACCTGGCAGTTGCCAATTCCCATGAGGTTTCACCGGAAGAACGCCGTCACGCACAGAGAGCTTTATCCATTATGATGAACATCCAGTGGAAGAGCAATTATTTTGAGGCCATTGACCCAGACGAGGCAAGACGGATCCTGGATGAAGAATTATACGGAATGGAACGTGTAAAACAGCGTATCATCGAGACCATTATCCAGATCAACCGTACTCATACACTGCCTGCTTACGGTATCCTTTTGATCGGACCTGCAGGAACCGGAAAGTCCCAGATCGCCTATGCAGTAGCAAGGATCCTGAAGCTGCCGTGGACTACTCTGGATATGAGTTCTATTAATGATCCGGAACAGCTGACAGGAAGCTCCCGTGTATATGCAAACGCAAAACCAGGTATCATCATGGAGGCATTTTCTCTGTCCGGTCAGTCCAATCTTGTATTTATTATCAATGAGTTAGATAAGGCTGCTTCCGGCAAAGGAAATGGAAATCCGGCAGATGTGCTTTTAACATTGCTTGACAATCTTGGATTTACAGATAACTACATGGAGTGTATGGTTCCTACTGCAGGTGTATATCCGATCGCAACAGCCAATGACCGTTCTCTTATCAGCGCTCCGTTAATGTCACGTTTTGCAGTGATCGATATTCCGGATTATACAGAAGATGAAAAGAAGATCATTTTCACAAAATTTGCCCTTCCAAAGATATTAAAGAGAATGAGCATGAAGGAAGAGGAATGTGTGATCCTTCCGGAAGCTTTAGATGAGGTAGTCCGCCGCTATTCTGATACTACCGGTATCCGTGATCTGGAGCAGGCAGCAGAGCACATTGCAGCCAATGCCCTGTATCAGATCGAAGTAAATCATGTGGATCAGGTTGTATTTGACGCAAAAATGGTTCGGGAACTGTTAGGTTAAGGGACAACTCACATGAAACATGTAAAAGATAAAATGATACCGGCAGTGCTTATTCTGGTGCTGCTGGTGATCTGGGAGCAGCAGTGGACCTGCTGCACATCCCTTTATATGTACTTCCATCACCTCTGGAAGTGGTAAAAGCCCTGTTCACAGAAGGAACAGAGCTTTTTAGCCATGGCCTGACTACAGTAGGAGAGGGACTTTTGGGAATTTTGATCGCGTCAGCTTTGTCACTGGTGCTTGGAATTTCCATGGACTGGTTCCCGGCTGTGCGAAAGGGACTCTATCCTATTCTGGTAGTGACCCAGACGGTTCCCATGATCGTTATGGCTCCGATCCTGATCATTTATATGGGATTTGGAATGGCACCGAAGATCCTTACGGTAGTTCTTATGTGTTTCTTTCCAGTGGCAGTCAGTTTTGCAGACGGACTGCAGCGGGTAGACGAAGAATATGTACATCTGGTGCGCTCCTATGGGGCAGACCGGTGGAAAGCTTATTGCCTGGTAAAGATACCGGCAGCGCTGCCGGAACTGTTTTCCGGATTGAAAGTGGCAGCGACCTACAGCATCAGCGGTGCTGTAGTAGGAGAGTGGCTTGGTTCCCAGAAGGGACTTGGCTATTACCTGTTAAGGGTAAAGAACAGCTATATGCTGGATAAGGTGTTTGCCTGCGTGGTGGTCATTATCCTGTTAAGTCTGGCTATGAACGGCTGATCCGGGTGATCGCTATGGTGTCTATGCCTTATGAGAGAAATAAGAGATCGTGAGTTTCCCGCAGCAGGCGGGGAGCAGGTGTACCATTTCCTGCAATCAACAGAGAAACAGACAGAAAATGAGAGGAAATATTATGAAAAAATCTTGGAAAAAAGCCAGTGCTATTTTTATGGCAGCAGCTCTTGCAGCCGGACTTGCAGGCTGCGGTGCGTCTAACAATAACAATACAGCTACAACAGCTGCAGGCAAAAGCGCAGCAGAAAGCAAAGTAAATGGTGAAAACAGCCCAGAGGCAGATAACAAAAAAACAGATGTGACTGTTATCTTAGATTATGTTGCAAACACCAACCACACCGGTATGTATGTGGCTCTGGACAAAGGCTATTATGAGGAAGCTGGACTTAATGTAAACATTATAGAGCCGACAGAAGGCGCTACTGCCACACTGGTTGCAGTAGGAAAAGGTGATTTTGGCATCAGTTATCAGGAAGATGTAACCGTTGCCTTAGCGTCCAAAGACGCCCTTCCGATCAAGGCCATCGCAGCCATCATCCAGCACAATACCTCCGGTTTTGTAACTTATGCAGACAAGGATATCCACTCTCCAAAGGATTTTGAGGGAAAGACCTATGCAGGCTGGGGCGGACCTGGTGAAGAGGCTGTTTTAAAAGCTGTTATGACACAGGCAGGTGCGGATCCTTCCAACTGAACCGTATTATCTCTGACGGTTCCGGTTTTGAAGCACTGAAAGACAAAGTAGATATTGAGTGGTTTTTTGAAGGCTGGGATAATGTAAAGTGCAAGCTGAATGATTTCCCGATCAACTACATGGAGCTGCGCCAGTTAGATGAGCGTCTGGATTACTATACTCCGGTGATCATTGCAAACAATGATACGTTAGAAAACCGTCCGGAACTGGTAAAAAGCTTCCTGGCAGCAACAGAAAAAGCTATAAATACGCCATTGAAAACCCGGACGAAAGTGCCCAGATCCTTCACAAATATGCACCGGATTATTCCATGGACCTGTTAAAAACATCCCAGGAATATCTGGCTGGAAAGTATATGGAAGATACCGACCGCTGGGGTGAGATGAAGGACAGCGTATGGGATAACTATACGGACTTTATGACAGAATACGGCGTCATTGACCATGCCATTCCTGCTGCAGACTGCTATACCAACGAATTTCTTCCAGAATAAAAGCGTATTACTTATAAAAGAGTATCACTTATAAAGGAGTGCCACTTATGACAAAAAAGCTGGAGGTCTCAGACCTTGTATTTGACTATGAAAACCGGAAAATACTGAACCACCTGGATTTTTCTGTAAATGAAGGGGAGTTTGTCAGTATCCTGGGACCTTCCGGCTGCGGTAAATCCACTCTTTTAAAGCTGCTTACCGGAGTTTTAAAGGCAGAGAAAGGTCATATTTTAGTGGACGGACAGGAGATAAAAGGCGTTACAGAGCATTTTGCCTATATGCCACAGAATGACCTTTTATTCCCCTGGAAGACCATTTTAGAAAATGTGTGCCTTTATGGCCGGATCCATGGAAGCGCTGATGGGATGAAGGAACAGGCAAGAAAGCAGATGGAAGCCTTTGGTTTAAAGGGTTATGAAGATGAATATCCATCTTCCTTATCCGGCGGAATGCGCCAGAGAGTAGCATTTTTACGTACTTTTGTGCCATGCGGATATCCTGCTTTTAGATGAGCCTTTTGGCGCTTTGGATGTGATCACCAGAGGAGAGATGCAGGACTGGCTTTTAAGTGTGCGAAAACAGATGAACCGTACAGTTCTTCTTGTGACCCACGATATGGATGAGGCCATCTATCTTTCCGACCGTATTCTGGTACTGGATGCGAAAAAAGGCAAGGTACGGCAGGAATTTACAGTAAAAGAAGAAAAACGAAACAGGGAGTGGCTGTATGAACAGGCGCTCTGCGCAGGGAGATCTATAAAGAGATCATGGAAGGTAAGGTAAATGTATGATACAGCTTACAGATGCCCATGCACATATAAAGAATGAAAAACAGGCCATGGAACGGATAACCTTAGGGATCCCTACCATGGCCTGTGCCGGTACACCGGGGAAAATGAAAGAACTGGAAAAATTTGGAAGGCTGCCGGGAGCAGAAAAGGTCCTGATCCCTGCCTGCGGCCTTCATCCATGGTACAGTGACAAATGGGAACCGGAAGAGATGTTTTCCTTAATGGAAAAGTGCCTGTAATAGGCGAGATCGGAATGGACAGTGTGTGGTGTGATGTGCCACTTGACCGGCAGAGGAAGGCTTTGGAAAAACAGCTGCAATTTGCCTGTGAGATCAAAAAGCCGGTAGTCCTTCACACCAAAGGCCAGGAAAAGGAGATCGCCCGTATCATATCCCATTATCCAAACACCTATCTGATCCACTGGTTTTCCGGGGATACAGGTCTTGAAGATTATCTGAAACTGGACTGCTATTTTTCCATTGGACCGGATGTTTTGTGGAACCCGGCAGTACAGAAGGTGGCAGAGCAGGTGCCGGAAAACAGGATCCTTATAGAAACAGATGGAATGGAGGCTGTGGACTGGGCTTATGAAGAAGGAAAGAAACAGGGATTTCTTAAAGAGAAAAAAGAAAACATGATGCCGGAAACTTCTCTGTTTGAGACCCTGAAAACAACGGCAGGACTTAGAAACTGTGAACCGGAAGCGCTGGCAGAGGCGGTGTACGCCAATTTTTATCGTTTTATATCCGTTCATATGGTCGTATGGCGCAGTGATAAATTACTAAAAACTGGACTGGTTAATTAATTGAAAACTGGATGTTTGAAAAAAACCAATTATCATTTATCCTTGTGTTAAGCTAATAAAGCAAATACAAAAAGAAAGCCTGATGCTATTCTCCCTGGGCCCCGAGAACCCGTCAGGAAGAGAGGAAAAGGATGATGAGTATGAACACAAAACAGGCAGCTGCGGCTGCAAAAAGCGGATACAGCACAAAAGAACTTGTTTTAGACGCAATGTTTATTGCACTGACCTATGTATTTACAGCATTTGTAAATGTTAGACTGCCTATCGCTGCCAATGGTGGACTGATCCATTTGGGAAATGTGCCTTTGTTTATCTGTGCCATTCTGTTGGGCAAGCGCACCGGTATGTTAGCAGGCGCTTTCGGTATGGGACTGTTTGATCTGTTATCCGGCTGGACTGCATGGGCACCATTTACATTTGTGATCGTAGGTGCTATGGGTTATGTAGTTGGTGCTATGACAGAAGGACACCGCAGCACAGCAAGAGATGCGGCAGCGATCGCTGTAGCCTGTGTGATCAAAGTAGTTGGTTACTATATTGCAGAAGTGATCCTGTATCACAACCTGTTTGCTCCGGTTGCTTCTATTCCTGGAAACCTGGTGCAGATCGGTACAGCAGCTGTGATCGTTCTGATCTGTGTAGAGCAGCTTCGCAAGGTACTTCGTCCTATTTTAAAATAAGACAGAAAAATAAGAGAAAGGAACCATGATCATGTACGATATCATGACACCCGGCCCAACACAGGTAAGGGAAAATGTAACGTCAGGCGAGAGCGCTTGCCTGCACCAATCCAGATCTGGATGCAGATTTTTATGATTTTTATAAGGAGACCTGTGAAGAGATCAGCGAACTCCTTTATACAAAAAATGAGACCCTGATCCTGGACGGAGAAGGCATTTTGGGACTGGAAGCAGCCTGTGCCACTCTCACGGAAAAAGGAGACCGGGTGTTAGTAATGGACAATGGAGAATATGGAAAAGGTTTCGCCGGTTTCGTGACTATGTACGGCGGAGAACCAGTCCTGTATTCCACAGATTACCGCAATGCTTTTGATGTAAAAGCGCTGGAAGAATATCTGGAAAAGGATCACGATTTTAAGTATGCAGCCTTAGTACACTGTGACACTCCAAGCGGTATGTTAAATGATGTTTCAAAGCTTTGTCCATTATTAAAGAAATATGGTATCCTGACCCTGGTAGACTCCGTTTCCGCCATGTTCGGTGAAGAAATGCGTGTGGATGATTACCGGATCGATCTTCTGTGCGGCGGTTCCCAGAAGGCAGTTTCCGCACCTCCAGGATTAAGTTTTGTTACCATCAGTGATGATGCTTATAAGGCAATGCGTTCCAGAAAAACACCGGTTGCGTCTTTCTATGCAAATATCCTGGCATTTGACGGCTACTATGAGAAGCAGTGGTTCCCATATACTATGCCGATCAGTGATATCTATGGTCTGCGTCAGGCCTTTGATAATATTAAAAATGATCCGGGCATGTTAGAGCGCCACGCAAAGATCGGTGAAGCAGTGAGAGGAGCGGTAGTGGAAGCAGGACTGGAATTATACCAGGAAACCGGTTTTCCAATACAGTCACTGTATTTAATGTTCCGGAAGGAACCACAGATACAGCCATCCTTACTGCAATGAAGGAAAAATGCAACATTATGTTAGCAGGTTCTTTCGGTGCTTTTGCAGGAAAGGTGATCCGTATCGGTCATATGGGTGAAAATGCATATCCTGAAAAAGTAGAAGCTGTGATGGCCGGACTGGACAGAGTATTTGCAGATCTGGGAATTACATTAAAATGCAGCCTGAAAGAGGCTTATGATAAGAGAATGAATGGATAATGGTTTAAAAGAACGGGGGGCTGAGATGCCCCCTTATTCTTTTTTGACATAAAAGCTGATGAGATAAATACCGCATATGCCTACTATGGTATAGATGATCCGTGACAGCAATGTCATGCTTCCAAAAAGAAATGCAACAAGGTCAAACTTAAAAAGGCCGATCAGCCCCAGTTTACAGCTCCGATAATGGATAAGGTAAGAGCTGTAGCGTCCAGTGCCGTATTTTTCATGGCAGTTTACCTCCTTATACATAGCCAGTATGGACCGGAGACAGTTAAAATATACATGATCTTATGGGATCATTGAAAAATCACCTGCCAAAAAATCTGTGAAAGAGTAAAAAATTTTCAATGACAATTAACGGACAGTGTGCTATGCTATGTTGCGCGGAACCTGAGTCCGCGTTTATTTATGATCTGTTTTGATATAAGATAAGAAAGGTAGAAAATTATGGAACAGGATATGACCAGGGGCAATCCACTGTCAGTTATTTTTATGTTTACATTGCCTCTTGCAGTTGGAAATATTTTCCAGCAGCTTTATAATATGGCGGATACGATCATCGTAGGCCGCTTTGTGGGAGCAGATGCCTTAGCGGCAGTTGGCTCCACAGGAACCATTATGTTTTTGCTCAACGGTTTTGCACAGGGCATTACAGCCGGCTTTTCCGTTCTTACGGCCCAGCGGTTTGGTGCGGGAAAAAAGGAAGGGGTAAAAGAAAGCGTGACCAACGGCGTTCTTTTATCTATTATAGGTGCCATTCTTTTTACTGTTTTAAGCTGTAGGATCATGAACCCGCTGCTGCATCTGATGAATACGCCGGATGATATTTTTGATAAGGCATATACCTATATATTTTGATCAGCCTGGGAATGATCGCCAATGTATTTTATAACTTATTGTCCTCTTATTTAAGAGCAGTTGGAAACAGCAAGGCACCTTTATTTTTCCTTGTTTTTTCAGCCTGCTTAAATGTAGGTCTGGATCTGTTTTTTATTGTAGTCCTGAAAACGGGAGTGGCGGGAGCAGCCTGGGCTACCAATCTGTCACAGGGAGTATCGGCTGTTTTGTGTGCAGGATACATTTTTTTGAAAGTGCCTGCCTGGTGCCGGAGAAAAAGCACTGGCGTCTTACCAGAAGAGATACCCGCTATCAGCTGCAGATGGGTATTCCCATGGCTCTTCAGTTTGCAATTACTTCTTCCGGAACCATGATCATGCAGTCCGCCATTAACCTTTTCGGTTCAGAGGCAGTAGCTGCCTATACAGCAGCCTGCAAGGTACATAGTTTGCTGACACAGGGAATGGTGGCTATGGGACAGACCATGCAGTTTACAGCGGCCAGAACTACGGAAAAGGAGATGCAAAGAGGATCAGGGATGGTGTTAAGGCAGCATTGCTGATCGATGTGATCTACTCTGTTGTATCAGCCGTGCTGGTATCCCTGCTCTTAGGTGTGACGCTGGGCTTGTTCTTCTCAGGAGATGTGGACCTTACGGTTATGATGCCCTGGGCAAGGACTTATATTACCATCTGTACATTGTTTTATATTCCTCTTAGTACGATATTTATTTTCAGAAATACCATGCAGGGATGCGGCTATGGTTTCCTTCCAATGATGGGAGGTGTAGTGGAACTGGTAGCCAGGCTGAGTGTGGCTATGATCGCCATGCGTGTTCACAGCTATGCGTTGTCCTGTTTCTGCGATCCGGCTGCATGGCTCAGTGCAGGTTTGTTTACAGGCGTGTCTTATCTTTTTGTAATGAAGAAGATCAGGCATCACTGGAACCGAAGTCAGTTACGGTTCAGCCATGACAGGACTGTAAAACCCTATAGTAAGTATAGATAGGTATAGACAAAAATCGGGGCATTTTTACAAAAAATTTGGGGTGTACGGGGGTGAAAATTATGGATCTGAGTATTGGTCAGATGGCCAGGATCAACCACATCAGCATCCAGACTTTAAGATTGTATGATAAAATGGGGCTGCTAAAGCCGGTAGCAGTAGATGCAGGCTCCGGATACAGGTATTACAGTATCCTGCAGTGTGCCAAGCTGGATCTGATAGGCAGCCTGAAGCAGTGCGGCCTTAGCCTGAAAGAGATTGGGGCATATTTTGAAAACGGGAATATTGAAAGCCTGGAAGGGGAACTTCGCAATACCTTAGACCAGATCGGTACAGAGATGAGACGGCTGTCAGAACAGAAAGAGGCAGTAAAACGCACGCTGGAGTCTTTTGAACAGTACCGTGTGGCTCCGCCTGCAGGTACTATTACCCTGGAATATATCCCCAGACGCAGTATTATCGTGCTGGACAGCGGGAATAATTACTTTGAAGAAGGCTGGAATTTTATGAACACAGCCTTTTGCAGTTAAAACACGCCTTGGCAGATCGGAATGTGGAGCATATATATTACCGCAATCCAGGGACCATCTGGCGCAAAGATAAGGTGATGAAGCGGGAATTTGTTTCCACGGAAGTTTATGTCCGGCAGATGCGGAGAGGTTCCGTCCTGATGAGATTACAGAGATCCCGGCGGGAATGTATCAATGCATTTACTGCAGCAGTTTTGATACAGAAAAGGAGCTGGCATGTAAGCTTCTTGATCAGGTGGAAAAGAACGGATATACATTGCAGGGGATTATCTCTGTGAGACTATTGTGGAAACACCTATTTTTGAGAAGGATGAAAGAGGAATGTTTTTGCGGCTTCAGGTGCCTGTAAATGTGAGGTAAGAGAAAAAATTGTCCTAAATCTGCCCTTGACTCTCTACTTAGTATAGGCTCTATAATGAAAGTACAAAGAAGGTTAATTAATTAACAAGCAAATTAATGTTGCCAATGTTATTATTCATGTACATCATTACAAGGAGGTTACACTATGAATAAAGAGAGAATCAGAGTGGTTCAGTACGGATGCGGAAAGATGTCAAAATACACACTGCGTTATCTTTATGAGAAAGGCGCAGATATTGTAGGCGCGATCGATGTAAATCCTGCTGTAGTAGGCATGGACGTTGGACAGTTCTGCGGACTGGGATTTGATCTGGGCGTAAAGATCCGTAACGATGCAGATGCAGTATTGGATGAGTGCCAGCCGGACATTGCCATTGTAACCTTATTCAGTTTTGTGGATGACTGCTATGAGCATTATGCAAAATGTTTAAGCAGAGGCATCAATGTAATTACCACCTGCGAGGAAGCAACCTATCCATGGACCACTTCCGCAGCATGCACCAATAAATTAGACGTTCTTGCAAAAGAAAACGGCTGTACCATCGTTGGAGCAGGTATGGAAGATATCTTCTGGGTACATCTGATCGGAACCGTAGCAGGCGGCTGCATGATATTAAGAAGATCGAAGGCGCTGTAAGCTACAATGTAGAAGATTATGGTCTTGCACTTGCAAAAGCTCACGGCTGCAACCTGACACCGGAAGAATTTGAAAAGACCATTGCTCATCCGGAAGTTCTGGAACCATCTTATGTATGGAACTCCAACGAAGCGCTCTGCAACCTGATGGGATGGACCATTAAGAGCCAGACCCAGAAGTGCGTTCCATATTTCTCCGATAAAGAAGTTTATTCAGAGACCATGGGACTGACCATTCCGGTAGGACGCTGCATTGGTATGAGCGCAGTGGTTACGACCGAGACTTTCCAGGGACCAGTGATCGAGACACAGTGTATCGGTAAAGTTTACGGACCAGATGACGGCGATATGTGTGACTGGAAGATCAAGGGCGAGCCGGATGTTACCTTCTATGTACAGAAACCGGATACACCTGTCCACACCTGCGCAACCATCGTAAACCGTATCCCGGATGTAATTATGGCACCTCCAGGATTTATCACCGTAGACAAATTAGACAGCGTAGAATACAGAACTTATCCAATGCATCTGTATGTAGATGAATATTAATAATAGTAATACAAGTGTTTTTAAGCTTAAGCGGCCGCAGTGATGCGGCCGTTTTTCTGCTTCTATTTGGAAATATCTGGGATTAATGATAAAACTTGGCACCAGAAAGTTGATCGCCCTTGCGAAAAAGTAAGTTCGGATATATAATAAGCAAGTCTGTCCAGATGGGAAAAACTGGAAGATAAGAAAAATGCAAAGGAATTTAGAAAAATATGTGGTTTTGGCTTGCTCTTATTGCGCTCCTGTGCTGGAGCGGATCCGACCTGTTTTCAAAGATTGGCTGTCGCGGCAATGACAAATATGCCCATTTAAAAATGGTCATTGCTGTTGGTATTATCATGGGTATCCATGCACTGTACGAGATCTTCGTAGGCGGTGTGGAAGTTACCTGGCACGTAATACTTACTTATTTACCGGTATCCCTGTTATACATTTCCTCTATGACACTGGGATATATCGGCCTTCGTTACATTGAGTTATCTATTTCTTCACCGATCTGCAACTCTTCCGGTGCCCTGGTAGCAGTTTTATGCTTTATCACAGGTACACTGGATGATGGAATTGAAGGTTCCATGCGTCTGGCTGTTATGGGCGCTGTTGCCTTGTATGTATCGGCGTCATCGGACTTGGCGTCGTTGAGTCAAGAGAAGATGATGAGCTGCGTGCAGAACGTCAGAAAGCATCCAATTACAAATATGCAAAATCCTGGCTGGCTCTGGCACTTCCCGTTGCGTACTGCCTGTTAGATGCAGCAGGTACATTTGCAGATACCTTAGTTCTTGATACACTGGCTGGTGAAGCGGAAGCAGCAGGATTGTTTGCAACAGCAGAGGAGTGCTCTTCCTATGCAGCTTCTGTATCCAACTGTGCTTATGAACTGACTTTCCTTTTTGCAGCTGTCTGCTGTATCGTATATGTAGGCTTTATCAAAAAGCAGAGGTTTGCATTCAGCCAGGAAGGACCGAAATACTTCGGTGCAATCTGCGAGACTGCTGGTCAGTTTGCTTATATTTTTGCATTATCTGATACTGCACATGCTGCTATTTCTGCGCCGATCATTTCCGCATACTGCGTGGCATCTGTTGTCTGGAGCCGCATTTTCTTAAAGGAAAAGCTGTCCTGGAAGCATTATGCAATGATCCTGCTGGTTATCATTGGTATTGTAATGCTTGGTGTGTTTGATATTTAGAATAAAACGAGAGATGTCTTTTTACAATTTACATTTCAGATCAAAGGCTGCTGTAGAAATACGGCTGCTTTTTTGATATGATAAAAGGAGCAGAAAAGGGGAATTATATATGCTTCAGGATAAATGGATCGAATTTGCAGTAGAACTTCAAAGCCTTGCACAGGCGGGACTGGCTTATGGAAAAGATGTGTACGATCTGGAACGGTATACCAGGATACGGGAGATCGCAGCGAGATGATCGCATGCAAAAGCGATATTCCGCTGGAAAAAGTAAAAAATCTGTTTTGCAACGAAACAGGTTATCAGACTCCAAAAGTAGATACAAGGGCGGCTGTTTTTAAAGAGGGAAAGATCCTTCTGGTCCATGAGAAAAATGGGACCTGGTCACTGCCGGGAGGATGGTGTGATGTAAATCAGTCCGTGGCTGAAAATACAGTGAAAGAAACATTGGAAGAAGCAGGGTTGAATGTAAAGCCGGTGCGTATGATCGCAGTTCAGGACAGGAACAAGCACAATGATCCGCCTTATGCTTATGGGATCGTGAAAGTATTTATTTTGTGTGAAGTGATCAGTGGGGCATTTACGGAAAATATTGAAACAACAGAGATCCGGTATTTTGGTAAAGAGGAAATTCCTGAAAACCTGGCTCTGGAAAAGACGAATAAAGAACAGATCCAAATGTGTTTTAAGGCAAATGAAGCGAAGCACTGGGAAACGCAGTTTGATTAAATTATTAACTAAAACTTCCCACACCTAAACAGGGCTTCGCACCTTGAAAATTCAATATTTCAGCTAACAAAATAGTGCTTTATGCTATTGCAACTTCTGGATGAAGTGCATTACGCAGATATTCCGGCAATCTTGCCTCAAAATCAACAGTAAAAGCAGTCAGTTGTTTATCGCTGAGCTTTAAGATTTCCTGAAGGCTTGCCATTAAGGCATCCATCAAGA
>ENA-OQIG01000908-OQIG01000908.1-human-gut-metagenome-genome-assembly--contig:-NODE-908-length-14797-cov-1.958010_pt1 | contig 14797 bp, 15 predicted proteins | sample MGYA00242576_ERZ504741 | MGnify/ENA primary metagenome ERZ504741 (study PRJEB26092, sample SAMD00036436) | human gut metagenome | host: Homo sapiens | study: EMG produced TPA metagenomics assembly of... | reverse complement strand
CTGGAAAGAAGGTGAAGGTGCCTTCGGAACCATGGAGAACGAACATGTAGCCAAGACCCAGTGGGGTGAAGAATTTATCTGGGTACGCCGTGTTGCTGATATTCAGGAAGACCTGACAGGTAAGAATGTATATCTGGAATATTCTCATGATGATGATGTGATTATCTATATCAACGGAATAAAGGTTGTAGACACAGGAAACGCTTGTAAGAAGCACGTACAGGTGAAGTTATCGGAAGAAGTGGTAGCGTCCCTGAAACAGGGAGAAAACCTGATTGCCGCTTATTGTCACAACCGTGGAGCGAATGGCTTGCTGGATTTTGGTTTGCTGGTAGAATTGGATAATAACCGTTACTTCAATCAGACTGCACAGCAGACTTCTGCCGATGTTCAACCTATGCAGACTTATTATAACTTCACTTGTGGTCCGGTAGACTTGAATTTGACATTTACCGCGCCCCTGTTTATGGACAATCTGGACTTGATGGCACGCCCTGTCAACTATATTTCTTATGAAGTCATTTCTAACGACGGACAGGCGCACCAAGTTGAACTCTATTTTGAAGCTGCTCCTCAATGGGCACTCGATCTGCCTCATCAGGAATCCGTAGCCGACAGCTTTACTGACGGTGATCTGTTGTTCCTGCGTACCGGCAGCCGTAATCAGGACATCCTGAAAAAGAAAGGTGACGATGTACGTATTGACTGGGGACACTTCTACCTGGCTGCTGAAAAAGAGAACAGCACCTATGCTATCGGTGACGGAAAGAAACTTCGCCAAAGCTTTACAGAGAACAAACTGGAAGCTCCTACCACCAATGGTTATGACAAACTAGCTTTAGTACGCTCACTGGGTGAAACAAAGAAAGCGAACGGACACCTGCTGATCGGTTACGATGATATTTACTCTATCCAGTACTTTGGTGAAAACCTCCGTCCTTACTGGAATCGTACAGGCAGTGAAACAATCGTATCACAATTCCAGAAAGCAGAACAGGAATATAAGACTCAAATGAAAAATTGTGCAGCTTTCGATAAGAAACTGATGGCGGAGGCTGAAGCGGCCGGCGGACGCAAGTATGCCGAACTTTGCGCTCTGGCTTATCGTCAGGCATTAGCTGCCCATAAACTGGTACAAGCTCCGAATGGTGACCTGGTATTCCTTTCCAAAGAGAATTTCAGTAATGGTTCCATCGGAACAGTCGATCTGACTTATCCGGGAGCTCCGTTGCTTCTGCTTTACAATCCGGAACTGGTCAAAGCTACCATGAACCATATCTTCTATTATAGTGAAAGCGGAAAATGGACCAAACCGTTTGCTGCTCACGACGTAGGTACATATCCGCTGGCTAACGGCCAGACTTACGGAGCGATATGCCAATCGAAGAATCTGGCAATATGGTAGTCCTTGCTGCAGCGATTGCTGCTGTAGAAGGAAATGCCGACTACGCACAAAAGCATTGGGAAACTCTGACAACCTGGACGGATTATCTGGTAGAGTATGGTCTTGATCCGGAGAACCAACTTTGTACGGATGACTTTGCCGGACACTTTGCGCACAATGCCAATCTTTCTATCAAGCTATCATGGGTATTGCTTCTTACGGCTACATGGCAGATATGCTGGGCAAAAAAGACATTGCTGAAAAGTACACGAAGAAGGCGAAAGAAATGGCTGCCGAATGGGTGAAGATGGCGGATGACGGCGACCACTACCGTCTGACATTCGATAAACCGGGAACCTGGAGCCAGAAGTATAATCTGGTGTGGGACAAATTGCTGAAACTACAGATTTTCCCGGAAAAAGTTGCTGAGACAGAAATTGCTTATTATCTTACGAAGCAAAATAAATACGGCCTTCCGCTGGATAACCGTGAAACTTATACCAAGACTGACTGGATCATGTGGACAGCTACCATGGCACAGGACAAAGCTACTTTCGAGAAGTTTATTGAACCGGTATATCTGTTTATGGATGAAACGACTACCCGCGTTCCGATGTCCAACTGGGTATTTACGGACAATCCGATTCAGAGAGGTTTCCAGGCGCGTTCCGTAGTTGGCGGCTATTTTATAAAGATGCTTGAAGAAAAACTAACTAAATAAAACAAGAACACCATGAAAAAACTCGCTCTATTAGCTTTTACTTTATTTAGTGCGTGGAATATGGATGCTAAAACGATTACCGGACCAGTGGACTATGTTAGTCCGCTGGTAGGTACTCAGTCCAAGCACGCCTTATCTACCGGAAACACTTATCCCGCTATCGCCCTTCCCTGGGGAATGAACTTTTGGGTTCCCCAGACCGGAAAAATGGGGGATGGCTGGGCATATACCTATGATGCCGATAAAATCAGAGGTTTTAAACAAACCCACCAGCCCAGCCCCTGGATCAATGATTACGGTCAGTTCTCCATCATGCCGATTACCGGTAAAGCCGTTTTCGATCAGGATCAGCGTGCCAGCTGGTTCTCGCATAAAGCAGAAACGGCTACTCCTTACTATTACAAAGTATACCTTGCCGACCATGATGTAGTAACCGAGATTGCTCCGACAGAAAGAGCGGCAGCATTCCGCTTCACTTTCCCTGAGAACGATCACTCTTATGTAGTTGTAGATGCTTTCGACAACGGTTCGTTTGTGAAAGTCATCCCTTCGGAAAACAAGATTATCGGTTATACGACCAAGAACAGCGGCGGTGTTCCTGCAAACTTCAAGAATTACTTCGTACTGGAGTTTGACAAGCCTTTTACTTATACGGCAGCTGTTGCCAATGGTAACATCGATACCAATAAACTGGAAGCCAACGATAAGCATGCCGGCGCATTGATCGGCTTTAAAACCCGTAAAGGCGAACAGGTAAATGTACGTGTAGCTTCTTCTTTCATCAGCCCGAACAGGCGGAACTGAACTTGAAAGAGTTGGGCAAAGATAACATAGACCAGATTGCGGCAAAAGGCCGTAAGGTATGGAACGACGTTTTGGGACGCATCGAAGTGGAAGATGATGATATCGACCATTTGCGTACTTTCTACTCCTGCCTGTATCGTTCGGTACTTTTCCCCAGAAGCTTCTACGAAATAGACGCGAAAGGAGATATCGTTCACTACAGTCCTTATAATGGTGAAGTACTTCCCGGCTATATGTTTACCGATACCGGTTTTTGGGATACGTTCCGTTGTCTTTTCCCTTTCCTGAACCTGATGTATCCGTCTATGAACATGAAGATGCAGGAAGGATTGGTAAATACCTACAAAGAAAGCGGCTTCCTGCCGGAATGGGCAAGCCCGGGACACAGAGGCTGTATGGTTGGCAACAATTCGGCTTCAGTAGTTGCCGATGCTTACCTGAAAGGTCTGAAAGGATATGATATCGAAACCCTTTGGGAGCTGTTAAAGCACGGAGCTAATGCGGTACATCCGCAGGTTTCTTCTACCGGACGTCTGGGCTATGACTACTACAATAAGCTCGGTTATGTTCCTTACAACGTAGGCATCAATGAAAATGCAGCCCGCACACTGGAGTATGCTTATAATGACTGGTGTATCTATCAGCTGGGTAAGGCCTTGAACAAGCCTAAAAAGGAAATTGAGATCTTTGCAAAGAGAGCCATGAACTATAAGAATCTGTATGATCCCGAACATAAACTGATGCGCGGCAAGAATGAGGATGGCAAATTCCAGTCTCCGTTCAACCCGTTGAAGTGGGGAGACGCTTTCACCGAAGGAAACAGCTGGCATTATACCTGGTCCGTATTCCATGATCCTCAGGGATTGATCGACCTGATGGGCGGAAAAGACGGCTTCAACCAGATGATGGACTCTGTATTTATCCTGCCTCCTGTCTTTGACGACAGCTATTATGGCGGTGTCATCCACGAAATCCGTGAGATGCAGATTATGAATATGGGTAACTATGCACACGGTAACCAGCCTATCCAGCATATGCTGTATATGTACAACTACTCCGGTCAGCCGTGGAAAGCGCAGCACTGGATTCGTGAAGTGATGGATAAGCTTTATACTCCTGCTCCCGACGGTTATTGTGGTGATGAGGACAACGGCCAGACTTCTGCGTGGTATGTGTTCTCTGCTATGGGCTTCTATCCGGTATGTCCGGGTACGGATGAGTATATTCTCGGTACTCCTTACTTCAAACAGATGAAGCTGCATCTTGAAAATGGAAAGACAGTAACCATCTCCGCTCCAAATAACGGAGACGACAAACGTTATATCTCTTCCATGACCTTGAACGGCAAAGACCATACAAAGAACTACGTGACTCACGAGGACCTTATGAACGGTGCTTCCATCACTTTCAAGATGGATTCCAAACCCAATGAGCAGCGTGGTACCAAAGAAACCGATTTCCCTTATTCTTTCTCCAACGAATTTAAAAAGAAAAAGTAATTTATGAAGAAGCAAGTAAAATATATCAGTGCGGGTATGCTGGCAGGCATGCTCCTTTGTGGCGGTCAGATGCAGGCTGCAAATACGATGTCCGGAATGCATGTATGTGTGACGGACGCTATTCAGAAAGACAATCGTCCGGAAGTTTCCAAACGTCTTTTCCGTTCGAATGCGGTAGAAAAGGAAATCATCCGTGTGCAGAAACTTCTGAAAAACGAGAAACTGGCATGGATGTTCGCAAACTGTTTCCCCAATACCATCGATACTACCGTACACTTCCGCAAAGGCGCGGATGGCAAACCGGATACATTCGTTTATACGGGCGACATTCACGCAATGTGGCTTCGTGACTCGGGTGCGCAGGTATGGCCGTATGTGCAGTTGGCAAACTCCGATCCCGAACTGAAAGAGATGCTGGCAGGTGTTATCCTCCGCCAGTTCAAATGTATCAATATCGATCCGTATGCAAACGCATTTAATGACGGTGCCGTTGAAGACAATCACTGGATGAGTGACCTGACCGATATGAAGCCGGAACTGCACGAGCGTAAATGGGAAATCGATTCACTTTGCTACCCGCTGCGTCTGGCTTATCACTACTGGAAAACAACCGGAGATGCCAGCATCTTCTCAGAAGAATGGATTCAGGCTATCACCAATGTGCTGAAAACATTCAAGGAACAACAGCGCAAAGACGGAGTTGGCCCGTATAAATTCCAGCGTAAGACAGAACGTGCATTGGATACATTGAATAATGACGGACTCGGAGCACCAGTGAAACCGGTTGGTCTGATCGTCTCCTGCTTCCGTCCTTCGATGATGCGACGACTCTTCAATATCTGGTACCTTCCAATTTCTTTGCCGTATCTTCATTGCGCAAAGCAGCCGAAATACTTGATAAGGTAAATAAGAAGACTGCTTTGGCTAAGGAATGCAAAGACCTGGCAAAGGAAGTAGAGACAGCATTGAAGAAATATGCGGTATACAACCACCCGAAATATGGTAAAATCTATGCTTTTGAGGTAGACGGCTTCGGAAATCACTTCCTGATGGATGATGCCAATGTACCGAGCCTGCTTGCCATGCCTTATCTGGGTGATGTAGATGTAAACGATCCTATCTATCAGAATACCCGTAAATTCGTGTGGAGCGAAGACAATCCTTACTTCTTCAAAGGCAAGGCAGGCGAAGGTATCGGCGGACCGCATATCGGTTATGATATGGTGTGGCCGATGAGTATCATGATGAAAGCCTTCACCAGCAAGGATGATGCGGAAATCAAAACCTGTATCAAAATGCTGATGGATACCGATGCCGGAACAGGCTTTATGCATGAATCTTTCCACAAAGACGATCCGAAGAACTTCACCCGTGCCTGGTTTGCCTGGCAGAATACGCTTTTCGGAGAACTGATTCTTAAGTTGGTTAACGAAGGCAAAGTAGATTTATTGAATAGTATCAATTAATAGAATACCATGAAAAAGTTATGTGTATGGGCAGTTGCCGCCCTCTTAATGGCAGCTTGTACACCGAAAGCCGAGAAAACAACGGATTCCGGTTTATTGCAAAGTAACTTCCAGATGGAAGTGGATGGAAAGAAAACAGATTTGTATACCTTGCGCAACAAGAACAACATGGAAGTTTGTGTAACGAACTTCGGTGGTCGTATCGTTTCAGTGATGGTACCCGACAAGGACGGACAGATGCGTGATGTAGTGCTCGGCTTCGATTCGATTCAGGATTATGTCAGCAAGCCTTCGGACTTCGGAGCAAGCATCGGCCGTTATGCTAACCGTATCAACCAAGGTCGATTTACTTTGGACGGTACTGAGTATCAGTTGCCTCAGAATAATTACGGTCACTGCCTGCATGGCGGTCCGCAAGGATTCCAGTACCGTGTGTTTGATGCCGTTCAGCCGAATCCGCAAGAACTGGAATTGACTTACACGGCAGAAGATGGCGAAGAAGGTTTCCCGGGAATATCACTTGTAAGTGTTGATGAAGCTGACAGACGATAATGCGATCGATATCCGTTACGAAGCGGAAACCGACAAGCGACCATTGTGAATATGACTAACCACTCTTACTTCAATCTTGACGGAGACGCAGCCCGTAATGAGGCGCATCTGCTGACAATTGATGCTGACTATTATACTCCGGTAGACAGTACCTTCATGACTACAGGCGAGATCGCTCCGGTTGAAGGAACTCCGATGGACTTCCGCACTCCGACTCCGGTAGGCGCACGTATCAATGACTACGATTTCGTACAGTTGAAGAATGGTAACGGTTACGATCATAACTGGGTATTGAATACTAAGGGCGACATTACCCGTAAGTGTGCTACTCTCGAATCACCGCTGACTGGTATCGTACTCGATGTATATACTAACGAACCGGGTATTCAGGTATATGCAGGAAACTTCCTGGATGGTTCGTTGACCGGAAAGAAAGGTATCACTTACAACCAGCGTGCTTCCGTATGTCTCGAAACTCAGAAGTATCCCGATACTCCGAACAAACCGGAATGGCCTTCGGCAGTACTTCGTCCGGGCGAGAAATATATGAGTCAGTGTATCTTTAAGTTCTCTGTAAACAAGAATTAAAGATAAGTATATTATATCATTAGTTTATCCTATCCTGTCATTCAGAGCGTAGCGAAGAGTGACAGGATGATACTATTTTAGAAGCATGAAAAACAACCGAAGCAGATGGTATGCCCTTCTTTTAGTCGTGTTATCTATCATGACACCGTCAGTTGCACAAAATACAAAGTATGTCAACTTGTTTATCGGTACTTCCGGTGATAACGGACAGGTAGCTCCGGGCGCTGCCGCTCCTTTCGGAATGGTTTGTGTGTGTCCGGATAATGATCCGCGTAGCCATGCCGGTTATGATTATGCAGTGACGAAAGTCTCCGGTATCTCTGTCAACCGCCTCTCCGGAGTGGGATGTAGTGGCGGAGGAGGAAACCTGCGCATTCGTCCGGTAGCTCCTTCACAGGAATTGCATATTAAAAAGTCCCGCGAGAAAGCAACTCCCGGATATTACTCGACAGCTTTTACCAATGGTATCAAAACTGAATTGACAGCGACCAACGCTATGGCGGTGGAACGCTATAAATTTCCCCGAAGCCTTTCCGCTGCCCTTTGGATAGACTTCGCCTCTACGTTTGAAGACGTAGCTACCTGCCATTACAAACGTATATCGGAAACTTGCATCGAAGGCTATGTACAGGCAAAGAACGTCTGCGGACATGGATGCTACAAACTCTATTTCTCCTTAAATACCAGCCAGCCTTTCCAGTTGGAAGAACAGAAAGAGACGACTGCCTGCCTTACCTTTGGCAAAAAGGTACGTTCGGTGGAAGTCCGTATCGGACTGTCTGCGTTAAGTTCCGAACTGGCGAGCTGGGAATGTGCGTTGGGAAAAGATGGACTTCGAAGATGTGAAATCCCGGACCGCTGATCAGTGGGAAAAACAATTGTCAGCTATCGACGTCAAAGGAGGCAAGAAAGATGACAGGGTCATTTTCTATACTTCCCTGTATCGTACTTACCTGAGTCCGGCGGATGTCAGTTCTCCGGACGGAGCTTATCTGGGTACGGATGGAAAAGTGTATATCTCAGAAGACTTCCGATATTACAGTAACTGGTCGTTATGGGATACCTTCCGCACTAAATTTCCTTTGTTGGTACTGACCGAACCTGCGAAGATGCGGGATATGGCGACTTCCCTGATTCATCTGTATGCAACGGGAAAGAAAGACTGGTCCACCGGATTCGAGTCTACCCCGACAGTACGTACGGAACATGCCGTAATTCTTTTGTTGGACGCTTACCGGAAAGGAATTACCAACCTTGATTTCCGTAAAGGATACGCTGGTATGAAGCAGGAAATGGAGCGGTTGCCCATGCGTTCGCCCGACCAGAAGATGGAATCGGCATATGACTTGTGGGCAATGGCAAAGATTGCGGAAATCATCGGTGAAAAGGCGGATTCCGAACAATACCGGCAACGTTCGGTCTCTCTTTTTGAAGAAACATGGAAGAAGGAATTTATGAATGTGACTCCCGCTTTTGAAGTGATGAAGAACAACGGACTCTATCAGGGAACCCGTTGGCAATACCGATGGGCGGCTCCACAATACATTGATAAAATGATAGAATGGGTAGGGCAGGACTCTCTTCGTTTGCAACTTACCTATTTCTTCGACCATCACCTTTATAATCAGGGAAACGAACCGGATATCCATGTTCCTTACCTGTTCAACCGACTTGGGGCACCGGAGAAAACCCAGCAGATAGTACGCAGTCTGATGACCGAACCGATGATCCATAAATATGGAGGCAACTCGGAATTTAAGACTCCTTATCTGGGTAAGGCATTCAAGAATGCCCCCGAAGGGTATAGTCCCGAAATGGACGAAGACGACGGTACGATGAGTGCCTGGTACGTGTTCGGGGCAATGGGTTTCTATCCTCTGCTTGTGGGAGATGAATACTATGATCTGACCTCTCCGCTTTTCGACAGGGTACTGTTGCGGTTGACGAATGGAAACGTACTTACTATTCAGACAGAAGGACGGAAAAAGAAAGACGCACCGATCAAAAGTATCCATTTCAACGGGAAAAAGATTGCTGACTACCGTATATCTCACAATGAACTGATAAAAGGCGGAGAATTGATATATAATTATAAATAAACCGAATTAAAACAAGGCTGACTAAAAAGTCGGTAGTATCTCCAAAAAAATATTCAAAATGAAACAGAAACGATCTTTTAAAATAGGTGTTGCGGGTACGCTGCTGACTGTCGGGTTACTGACAGCAGCTTTTACTACACGCACTGCCAGTGAGTCTGTAAGGGTGATGGACCGCCCCGACACAGAATCGACGAATGTGAATTATGTGAGCTATCGGGCCCCGCTCCGTCCGTTGAACTTTATTAAGCTGCCTGTCGGCAGCATCCAGCCGGAAGGTGGGTAAAGAAGTACCTCGAACTGCAACGTGACGGGCTGACCGGACATCTGGGAGAAATCAGTGCCTGGCTGGAGAAAGATAATAACGCCTGGCTGACAACCGGTGGTGATCATGGCTGGGAAGAAGTACCTTACTGGCTGAAAGGTTATGGCAACCTTGCTATATCCTGAATGACCGAAGATGATTGCAGAAACAAAAACATGGATTGAAGGTGTATTTGCCAGTTGCCAGCCCGATGGATACTTCGGTCCTGTCAACGAACGGAACGGCAAGCGTGAATTGTGGGCACAGATGATTATGCTCTGGTGTCTGCAATCTTATTATGAATATTCTCAGGACCAACGGGTTATTGACCTGATGACGAACTACTTCAAATGGCAGATGACTGTTCCCGACGATAAACTTCTGGAAGACTATTGGGAAAACAGCCGTGGCGGTGACAACATCATCAGTATCTATTGGCTTTATAACCATACCGGAGATGCCTTCCTGCTGGACCTTGCAAGAAGATTCACCGCAATACAGCCGACTGGACAAAATCAACCTCCCTGCCCAACTGGCACAATGTGAACATCGCCCAGTGTTTCCGCGAACCTGCCACTTATTATATGCAGACCGGAGATTCCGCCATGCTCAAAGCCTCTTATAATGTACATCATTTGATCCGTCGCACTTTTGGCCAGGTTCCGGGCGGTATGTTCAGTGCCGACGAGAATGCCCGTCTGGGATATATCGATCCTCGTCAGGGAGTGGAAACCTGCGGACTGGTGGAACAGATGGCTTCCGATGAGATCATGCTCTGTATGACAGGTGATCCGATGTGGGCTGAGCATTGCGAAGAAGTAGCTTTCAACTCTTATCCTGCCGCTGTGATGCCGGACTTCAAGGCTTTGCGCTACATCACTTGTCCGAATCATACTGTCAGTGACTCAAAGAACCATCATCCGGGTATTGACAACCGTGGTCCGTTCCTTTCCATGAATCCATTCAGCAGCCGTTGCTGTCAGCATAACCATGCACAAGGCTGGCCTTATTTTTCGGAACATCTGATATTGGCAACTCCCGACAACGGTATTGCTGCTGCCATCTATGCTGCTTGCAAAGCAAAGATCAAAGTGGGTAATGGAAAAGAAATCGTCCTTCACGAAGAGACTAACTATCCTTTTGAAGAAGGCATCAAATTCACCGTTTCTACCGATGAAAAGGTCGATTTCCCGTTCTACCTCCGCATTCCTTCATGGACTGAAGGAGCCGAAGTGCGTGTCAACGGAAAGAAGATCAGTGTGAAACCTGTATCCGGTAAATACCTTTGTATCGAACGCGAATGGGCGGATGGTGATAAAGTAGAAATGACTCTTCCGATGTCTTTGTCCATGCGTACGTGGCAAGTCAATAAGAACAGTGTAAGTGTGGATTATGGTCCGTTGACTTTATCTCTGAAGATTGACGAGAAATATATAGAAAAAGACAGTCGTGAAACGGCTATCGGTGACTCCAAATGGCAGAAAGGTGCTGACCCGAAGAAGTGGCCTACTACTGAAATCTATGCTAACAGTCCCTGGAACTATTCGTTGGTATTGGATAAGAAAGAGCCTTTGAAGAACTTCAAAGTCGTTCGTAAGTCCTGGCCTGCTGATAACTTCCCGTTCACGGTGGCCAATGTGCCTTTGGAAGTGAAAGCTACCGGCCAGATGATCCCCGAATGGCAGATTGACGAAACCGGACTTGCGGTGTATTGCCCGAAGAAGATGCGGTGAAAGGCGCTAAAGAAGAGATTACATTGATTCCGATGGGAGCGGCCCGGTTGAGAATATCGGCTTTCCCGAATACAAAGGAGTAACTGGTGATGGAATCAGTTTACTTGAATTTGTTATAAGATAAATCATTTTGATTTAGAAAGATATAAGTGTTTATGATTGCATCATTGGCGAAATGACTGATTTGTGCTATTATTTGGAAAGAATGTTGCCTCCAAACTATCAGAATTTCGCCAATTTTGCAATCTAAATAAAAGATGTTCGTTGAACTAATTTATAATAATACTTATATCAACCATGAAGAATTTAGCATTATGGGCTGTTTCTGCCCTTTTTGTAGCTGCTTGTACCCCGAAAGCCGAGCAACCAACCGACTCCGGCCTGTTAAGAACTAACTTCCAGACTGAAGTAGGTGGTAAGAAAACCGATCTGTACACCCTTCGTAACAAGAACAACATGGAAGTTTGTGTGACGAATTTCGGTGGACGCATTGTTTCTGTGATGGTCCCCGATAAAGACGGTAAGATGCAGGATGTAGTTTTAGGTTTCGATTCTATTCAGGATTATATCAGCAAACCTTCTGATTTTGGTGCCAGCATCGGTCGTTACGCAAACCGTATCAATCAAGGTCGATTCACATTGGACAGCATTGAATATCAGTTGCCTCAGAATAATTACGGTCATTGCCTGCATGGCGGTCCCAATGGATTCCAGTATCGTGTGTTTGACGCTGTGCAACCGAATCCGCAAGAAGTGGAACTGACTTATGTCGCTGCGGATGGCGAAGAAGGTTTCCCGGGTAACATTACCTGTAAAGTCCTGATGAAACTGACAGACGATAATGCAATTGATATCCGCTATGAAGCAGAAACGGATAAGCCGACTATCGTAAATATGACCAACCATTCTTATTTTAACCTTGACGGCGATGCAGCAAGCAATGCAGACACTTGTTGATGGTGGATGCCGATTATTATACTCCGGTAGACAGCACATTCATGACAACCGGCGAGATTGTTCCGGTAGAAGGTACTCCGATGGATTTCCGCACTCCGACTCCGGTAGGGGCACGCATTAACGATTACGATTTTGTACAATTGAAGAATGGAAATGGTTATGACCATAACTGGGTATTGAATGCCAAAGGGGATATTTCCCGCAAATGTGCTTCACTCGAATCTCCCAAAACGGGTATCGTACTGGATGTATATACCAACGAACCGGGTGTTCAGGTATATGCCGGCAACTTTCTGGATGGTTCTCTGACAGGAAAGAAAGGTATCACATATAATCAGCGTGCTTCCGTATGTCTTGAAACTCAGAAGTATCCGGATACTCCGAACAAACCGGAATGGCCTTCGGCTGTGCTTCGCCCGGGAGAAAAATACATGAGTCAGTGTATCTTTAAATTTTCTGTAGATAAGGAATAATCTGCTCGCTCCCAAGAAATAAAAAAAATATTTTAGTCTCACGGTCTCACTGTCTTTCTGTAAAGATCAGATAACTAGATGAATAATGAATGAGAGATACCTTCGGAGCAGGGTGTCTCTCATCGTTTTATCCCATAATATGCTCCCAAACAGTGTATCTCTCATCCTTTTTTAAGTTGTCTCTCATCATTCTTTCTGCTACAGACTACAGCTGTATTGATTTTACTTTACCTATCATTTGTATGTTGTGACACTTATGTCCTTAGCATATCTCCCTTACATTCTTATATTATCTTACCGACATCTTCATCGTTCCACCCGGGTGAATTGATCATTGCACCCAGGTAAACCGATCGTGTCACAAACGTAGACAGTTCGTTCTACCCGGGTGGAACGATGAAGATGTCCTTACGAAAAACTGATAACAATAAGTGAAAATTAAGCGATTATAGGGTTGCTTGGACGAAGAGAAACGGTAAATCAGACAATAACTGCCGCAGTTTATAATTATGTCCGTTATTTGTTTGCCTTTAAAGTTTTGGCAATCTCTTCGACCATAAAAGGCGTATTCTTATTTATGTTTTCGCCTTCCAAATGCACTGTTGTGTATGCTTTTAGTACAAACATGTTTTTCTCGATAAATGATGTTTCATCTCAGCCTTAATTTTTTTGAATGATTGTAGAATTCTTTTTTATAGGTTTTTCTATGATTAATTGAGCCAGCCTATTTGCCTTTTCTGCCTTTCCCTGTTTCATGTAGACATAATGTAACCTATAAAGAGGTATAAACCTTACAGGACACATTAAGGTAGCTTTCTCTAAATGATGTTTGGCTGCATCATATTGTTTTAGGCCAATATATGCCTCTGCTTGTACTAATTCTAAATTGTAATCTGACCAATAATTACAGCAAATAGCCGTTATTGCTAAGCATTCTTTATATTTTTCGGCAACACAAAGTTCGGCAGAGTAATTATATAAGAAATAAGGATTTCTTCTAAAAGTATGTAGTAAATTATGGTATCGTGGTAACATGTCATTGGTTCGTCCACAGAGCGACATATGCGCTACTTTTCCCCATTCCAGTTCTGCTTTAATTCTGCTCACCACTTCAATAAGCAAAAATAAACTTCCTATTAATAAGAAAAAAGCAATTCCTCTTTTTATAATTGTTGTTTTTTGAAACAAGGTATTTTCATAGGCTTTTCCTATTAAAGTACTAACACTTAATGCACTAATAATCCAAATGAAGGGATAAGTGAATGGATAAGAGAAAAAAGAAAAAACTGCAATGGAAAGTAAAGAGAGCAGAGACACATATCCTGCTTTGGTTGGGTGCTTCCTGTGACAAAGAATCAAGAAAATACCAGCAGCTATCAAAAGTACCCAAGTTAGAATACCAAACTGGACTCCGACAGAAAGGTATTCATTAAAGGACTCTTAATATTGTCTGCTAAAATTGCAAATTGACTATCCGGATGTTCCTTGAAATATTGGGCTTGATAATCCATATAGTGTGCGCTGAATCCTCCGACTCCATATCCTGTAAAAGGCTCATGTTTTATCATTTCCCATGTGCAACGCCATATTAATAATCTACCATCAGCCGAATCTTTTTTTAGATGATAGACTGTTACAGAAATGACAAATATACTAATCAGCAGAAAGGATAGACAGAGTAAGAAGCTACCGATATGTTTTTTATAGTGGAACTTATTCTTGTTTTGGTGAATAAAGTAAATTACTAATACGGTAAATATACTAATTGACCCGGCGCGAGATTCTGATAGCAATACTCCTAAGACAATAACAAACAATGCACACCAACTGGCCCATTGAACCTTTTTGTTTGAATATTGTAAAAATAGAAGGTAAATGGTAACCCTGCGCATAAACTTCCTGCAAAACCGGCAGGATTATCAAAGCTACCGACAACATTGTAGGTGATGGAATGTGAAGACAGTATATTGAAAAATTGTAATATACCGTATCCGGCTTGAAGAAAACAAGATATAATAACCGTGTAGTAACAACATTTTGCATTGCAAATAAACCTTTTTCCTCGGAAAGATAAAATGAAATACCCATGAGATAAAAATCACGCCCAAGAGAATGTAAATAGTCAAGCTGAAGTTACCTTTGTATAGTGTAACCCTAAAATGTATCAGTTATGGCAGAAGTGACATTCCCTCAGTTGATACAGCGCGCTTGCGGTATCGA
>ENA-OQIG01000907-OQIG01000907.1-human-gut-metagenome-genome-assembly--contig:-NODE-907-length-14812-cov-1.279265_pt1 | contig 14812 bp, 22 predicted proteins | sample MGYA00242576_ERZ504741 | MGnify/ENA primary metagenome ERZ504741 (study PRJEB26092, sample SAMD00036436) | human gut metagenome | host: Homo sapiens | study: EMG produced TPA metagenomics assembly of... | reverse complement strand
ATCATCCACTTGCCACAGTTAATGATGCATTTAATGCGGTTTTTGTGCATGGACTTGCCATGGATGATGCGATGTTTATGGGACGCGGTGCAGGACAGATGCCGACTGCAAGTGCGGTTGTTGGTGATATTATAGATGTATGCAGGAATATAGTACATGATTCATGTGGAAAGATAGGCTGCTGTTGTTATAAGCACCTTAATGTCAAGAATATAGCTGATACAAGCAGCAAGTTCTTCTTAAGATTAGAGATAGCTGACAGATCAGTGTGCTTGCCAATATAGCAAGTGTGCTTGGTAATAGTGGAGTAAGTATAGCCCAGGTTGTCCAGAAGAAAAGCAAGGATGGTGTGGCAGAGCTTGTCATTATCACAGATGAAGTAAAAGAAAAGCACTTTAATGATGCCATGGCTGTATTTAAGGGACTGTCAGCTGTTAAGAATATTGCTGGAGTTATAAGAGTATACTAATCTGGAAAGGTGAATAAAATAATATGGCATCGAAATATTATGCGGTCAGAAAAGGGCGTAAGCAGGGATATACAGGACATGGGATGACTGTAAGAACCAGGTGTTTAAGTGTGAGGGAGCAGAGTATAAAAGCTTTGCCACAGAGGCAGAAGCATATGCTTATATGGGTGCTGTCAAAGATATAGCACAAGAGGGCGAGAGTTATGCATATGTTGATGGTTCGTTTAACGCAGCCACGGGTGTGTATGGATTTGGTGGTTTTCTTATGTATAAGGATAACAAGTATATTCTAAGTGGTTCTGGTGATGATAAAGAGATGGCATCTATGAGAAATGTGGCAGGTGATGAATAACTTGGAAGCATGGCAGCAGTACAGAAAGCTATAGAACTTGGTATAGAAAGCATAGATGTTTATTTTGATTATATGGGCATAAGAGCATGGGCGCTTGGTGAATGGAAAAGAAACAAGAAGGGAACCATAGCATATTATGACTATATGCAGTCTGTTAAAAACAAAATAACAGTTAATTTTGTTAAGGTTAAAGGACATTCAGGTGTGGAAGGTAATGAAGAAGCAGACAGACTGGCTAAAAAGGCCGTCGGTATTCTTTAAAGCAGATTTTATTTTGTAAGAATAAAGTAAATATCATGTAAGGTTGTGTGAAATTATCAGATAATGATTGACATACACTTTTAATATATGATACAATCCGTTCGTGTGAGTCAGTAAATATATAATCATTATATATGATTTCATACAAATATGACCACTTATACATTTGATGTATACAATATATACATATTACGTCTGGTATAAGTTAAGCCTAACGGACAGGCGGGTCGGTTGCCGGTGTGGTAAACCCACATTATTGTTATTGATTGGGCGGTAAGCCCTGTTTATAAGTTGATTACTTTATAATCTGTGCCAAGCACATCATCTTGTGAAACGGTCAATAAAGAGTGACGCATATTTGTATGTCATAGATACTAAGTATGAGTATAATTATCTATGTATATATTCGCTGATTTCCTTAAATAATTGGTATTAATTCCAGATTTATGTATAGTTTATGTACATTACATAAAGGGGGTTAAACCAGATTAGAATTATGATCAGACTATAGAGATGGTTGTGTAAAATGCACGACTGTCTCTTTTTTGTTTTGCTGCTTAATGCGGATATTAAGCTTAATTTCTTTAAGTAATTTCTTTAAGTATATAGCAGTAGTTCACAGGTTATAAAGAAAATATAATCATCCAGGGATAATGTATTCGTGGACCTGGAAGCTATTATTATATATGGGAATGGAGATAAAAGAATGTTAGATGACCAGACAAGAGCTCCGATATACGAGGCATTGGAAAGATTAAGAAGACAGAGAGTTGTTCCGTTTGATGTTCCGGGACACAAGAGAGGAAGAGGAAATCCAGAGCTTGTTAATCTGCTGGGAGAAAAGTGCGTAGGAATAGATGTTAATTCCATGAAACCACTTGATAATCTGTGCCATCCTGTGTCTGTTATACGGGATGCAGAAGAACTGGCAGCTAAAGCCTTTGGTGCAGAGAATGCTTTTCTTATGGTAGGTGGTACGACATCAGCAGTCCAGGCGATGATACTTTCCAACTGTAAAGGGAGATAAGATAATACTTCCAAGAAACGTACATAAGAGTGCTATCAATGCGCTGGTGCTGTGTGGCGCGGTTCCTGTATATGTTAACCCTGAGGTTAATTCTGAACTTGGAATATCGTTAGGGATGAATCTGGATTCTGTGAAGAAAGCAATAGAGGATAACCCTGATGCAGTAGCTGTATTAGTAAATAATCCTACATATTATGGTATATGTTCAGATATATGTTCCATAGTAGCTTTGCACATGAACATGGCATGAAGGTGCTTGCAGATGAAGCACACGGCACACATCTTTACTTCCAGCCAGATCTTCCGGCATCAGCTATGAAGGCTGGCGCTGATATGGCAGCGGTCTCTATGCATAAGTCAGGTGGTTCACTTACACAAAGTTCGATACTTCTTACCAATAAAGGAGTAAATGCAGACTATGTAAGGCAGATAATCAATCTTACACAGACAACAAGCGGATCATATCTTTTGCTTGCAAGTCTTGATATATCAAGAAGAAATCTGCACTAAGAGGCAGGGAGTCGTTTACTAAGGTTATGGAAATGGCTGAATATGCAAGAAAAGAGATTAATGACATAGGCGGCTACTATGCATATGGCAAGGAACTGGTTAATGGTACAAGTGTATATGATTATGATGTAACTAAGTTGTCTGTGCACACACTTGGTCTTGGACTTGCTGGAATAGAGGTATATGATCTTCTGCGTGATGAGTATGATATACAGATAGAGTTTGGCGATGTGAGTAACATACTTGCTTATATATCTATTGGAGACAGGCTTCAGGATATTGAAAGACTTGTAGGAGCACTTGCAGATATAGCAAGAATCTATAAAAAAGATAAAACTGGTATGCTGAGTGGGGAATTCATAAGTCCGATTGTGGAGAAGTCCCCTCAGGAAGCCTTTTATGCTGATAAGGAATCACTTCCTATTAAGGATACAAAGGGAAGAATATCAGGCGAATTCGTCATGTGTTATCCACCAGGAATACCTATACTTGCACCAGGTGAAATGATAACAGAGGAGATTATAGAGTATATATTATATGTTAAAGAAAAAAGGATGCTCTATGCAGGGTACAGAGGATCCTATGGTGAATAATCTCATGGTGCTTAAGAATACATTTTAGTTAAATAGTGCGCTGAAAAGCAGCGCAAGAATGGAGGCTTATTATGGAAATGTGGTTTTCAGAGCTGCACACAACCAATGTTAAGCTGTCAATGAGGATAGAGAGGCAGCTGTGTTCAGTAGAAAGTGACTGTCAGAGAATAGATGTACTTGTATCAGATGAGTTTGGAAAGTTTTTAGCACTTGATGGAGAGATTCTGTTTTCTGAAAAGGATGAGTTTATATATGATGAGATGGTTACACATGTACCTATGGCTGTTCATCCAGCTGTTAAGAATGTTCTTATAATCGGTGGTGCAGATGGTGGCGTTGCAAAAGAACTTATTAACTATAAGACTATAGAAGAATAGACGTAGTTGAGCCTGATGAAACGCTGGCGGAGGTCTGCCGGGAGTATTTTCCGGAGCTTACATGTGGACTGGATGATAAAAGAGTAAATGTATATATACAGGATGGGCTGCGATTCTTAAGAAGCAAGACAGATGAATACGATCTTATAATCAATGATGCCACAGACCCTTTCGGATATACTGAAGGGCTGTTTACAAAAGAGTTTTATGGAAGCTGCTATAAGGCGCTTAAAGAAGATGGAATCATGGTATACCAGCATGGAAGTCCGTTTTATTCAGAGGACAAAGAAGAGTGTGTGAAAATGCATAGAAAGGCATATCAGGCGTTTCCAGTAAGCCGTGTATACCAGGCACATATACCGACATGTTCATCAGGTTACTGGCTCTTTGGCTTTGCATCAAAGAAATATCATCCGTTAACTGATTTTAAACCGGATGAATGGAAGAAATTAGGAATAAAGACAAGATATTATACAACTAATTTACATAGAGGAGCCTTTATGCTTCCTAAATATGTTGAGGATATGCTTGAGGAAGAGGAACGTTAATTACATCATTAAATAAATAATTAAACAGGTGTTAAAGGTAAACCTGGATAGAATATCAGGAGGATAAGGATTATGAGCAGATTATTAATAATAGGATGTGGCGGTGTAGCTGGTGTGGCTATACATAAGTGCTGTCAGAACAGTGACGTATTTACAGAAATATGTATAGCAAGCAGAACTAAAAGTAAATGTGATGCACTTAAGGAAAAGCTTTCAGGTAAAACAAGTACTGTTATAACAACAGCACAGGTTGATGCAGATAACGTGGATGAGCTTGTGTCTCTTATAGAGAACTATAAGCCTGAAGCAGTTCTCAATCTTGCACTTCCATATCAGGATCTTACTATTATGGATGCATGTCTGAAAACTGGCGTGAATTATATAGATACAGCGAATTATGAGGCAGAGGATACAGAGGATAAAGAGTGGAGAGCTATATATGAAAAAAGATGTAAGGAAGAAGGCTTCTCAGCCTATTTGATTATTCATGGCAGTGGAATTACAGGAAAAAGTTTGAAGATGCAGGCATAATGGCACTTCTTGGAACAGGCTTTGACCCAGGTGTTACAAGTGTATTCAGTGCATATGCACTTAAGCATTACTTTGATGAAATAGAAACTATAGATATACTAGACTGCAATGGCGGCGATCATGGATATCCATTTGCAACTAACTTTAATCCAGAGATAAACTTAAGAGAAGTATCAGCACCGGCTCATATTGGGAAAATGGACACTGGTAGAGGTGCCAGCTATGTCTATTAAGAGGGAATATGATTTTCCAGAGGTTGGTATGAAGGATATGTATCTTCTTCACCACGAAGAGATAGAATCTCTTGCTAAGAACATACCAGGTGTTAAAAGAATAAGATTCTTTATGACATTTGGGCAAAGCTATCTTACACATATGAAATGCCTTGAAAATGTAGGTATGTTAAGAACTGATCCAGTAAAGGTAGGAAATGTTGAAGTTGTACCTATACAGCTTTTAAAGGAACTGCTTCCAGATCCTGCAAGTCTTGGTGAGAGAACAGTTGGAAAGACTAATATTGGATGTATATTTACAGGTAAAAAGGATGGAAAGGAAAAGAAAATATACATATATAATGTATGTGACCATCAGGAATGTTATAAGGAAGTAGAATCACAGGCTATATCATATACAACAGGTGTTCCTGCTATGATAGGTGCTATGATGGTTGTTACTGGAAAGTGGAATAAGCCTGGAGTGTATAATGTTGAGGAGTTTGATCCAGATCCATATATGGAAGCTCTTAACAAATGGGGACTTCCATGGGTTGTTGAGGAGAACCCGGTATTAGTTAAGTAGTTTAAAATACGAGAGGCTTAAAAGATAAGAAACTTAAAATATAAGCAGCTTATAATGTGAGCAGCTTAAAAATGAGAAGATAAAAATATGAATTCCGGGAGAAATGAATTGGATACAGTAGTATTTAAAGATATAAAAACACCATCATATGTTATAGATGAAAACAAACTTATTCACAATCTAAAGATTCTTAATGGAGTGGAAAAAGAAACTGGTTGTCATATACTTCTTGCACAGAAAGCGTTTTCAGCTTATGCCATGTATCCGCTTATAGGTCAGTATATAAGCGGGACAACGGCAAGCGGATTGTACGAAGCAAGGCTTGGAAAAGAAGAGATGAATAAAGAGAATCATGTTTTTGCACCAGCATATAAGCAGGAGGATATGGATGAACTTGTTAAGATATGCGACCATATTATATTTAACTCAGTAAACCAGCTTAAAAAGTATAAGAAACAGTGTCTAAAAGCAGGAGTAAGCATAGGATTAAGAATCAACCCGGAAGTATCAACGCAGGGTGAGCATGCTATATATGATCCATGTGCAGAAGGTTCAAGGCTTGGAGTTACACTTAAGGCACTTAACAAAGGCATAGATGAGGATGAGCAGCTTCTTGAAGGTGTTGATGGATTGCATTTTCATACGCTGTGTGAACAGAATTCAGATGATCTTAAGACAACACTTGATGCAGTAGAAGAAAAATTCGGGAAATATATGCATAACTGCAGGTGGATTAATATGGGTGGAGGACATCATATAACAAGAGAAGATTATGATGTCAGGCTGCTTATTGACTGTGTGAGACATGTGCAGGATACATATCATGTAAAAGTGTATCTTGAGCCAGGAGAGGCAGTTGCACTCAACGCAGGATATCTTGTAACAGAGGTGCTTGATAAGGTGGATAATGGCATAGAAACTCTTATTTTAGATGCCTCAGCAGCATGTCATATGCCTGATGTGCTTGAGATGCCGTACACACCGCCTTTATATGGAGCACAGATAGTGGCAGATATATTAAAGACACAAGAGGCACATAAGGATGCACATTTTGTATACAGACTTTCTTCATATACATGCCTTGCGGGTGATATTATAGGTGATTATGAGTTCGACCATGAGATAAATGTGGGCGACAGACTTATATTTATGGATATGGCTATATATTCAATGGTGAAAAATAATACATTTAATGGAATGCCGCTTCCATCTATAGCTGTGCTAAGAGATGGAAAACTAAGTCTGATTAAAAGCTTCGGATATGAAGACTTTAAGTGCAGGCTTTAATATAGCAGATATGGCATATATGCCAGCTGTGAGTCATATAAGATTATAAGGAATAAAACATATGAGTATTATAAATTCAACTCCGTCACATGATGGATATTACATGCCGGCTGAATATGAAAAGCATGATGCACTATTATGATATGGCCGGTAAGACCAGGTTCATGGCCTGGTGAAGCAGCAGCGGCAAAAAGAGTGTTTAAGGAAATAGCCGGGCATATCGCCCAGTCTGAGAATATGTATATGCTTACAGACAGTGAGCATATGACAGAAGCAGAGCAGATGTTAGACGATAAAGTCAGGGTTGTTAACATAGAGACAGATGATGCGTGGGCAAGAGATATGTGCCCGACATTCGTAAAGAATGCATCAGGAGATATACGTGGAATAAGCTGGAAGTTCAACGCATGGGGTGGAGAATATGATGGCTTGTATATGGACTGGGAAAAGGATGATATGGCAGCAGGTCTGTTTTGCGACATGATGGGGATAGATTATTATGATGCAGCTCCATTTGTGCTTGAAGGCGGTTCTATACATAGCGACGGTGAGGGCACTGTTATAGTGACTGAAAGCTGTCTTTTAAGTAAGGGCAGAAACCCACAGCTTAGTAAAGCTATGATAGAGGATAAGCTTAAGGAATATCTTGGAGCAAAGAAGGTTATATGGCTGCCATATGGAATATATAATGATGAAACCAATGAGCATGTTGATAATGTGTGTGCGTTTACATCGCCTGCTAATGTTGTGCTTGCATGGACAGATGATGAGAATGATCCACAGTATGATATGTCATCAGCCGACCTTAAAGTGCTTGAAGCTGAAACAGATGCACTTGGTAGAAAGATAAAGGTGCATAAGTTATATATACCAGATGAGCTGTGTGCATAAAAGAAGAGGATCTTAAGGGTTATGTGTTTGCAGAAGGTGAAGATAACAGGGAGCTTGGAGAAAGATTAGCAGCAAGCTATGCGAATTTCTATATATCTAATGCGAAAGTACTTGTTCCACAGTTTGGTGATAAGAAGGATAAGGCTGCGATAGAACTGTTATCAAAGCTTATGCCTGACAGAAAAGTAACCGGTATATATGCCAGGGACATAATAGTTGGAGGCGCAATATACATTGCATAACGCAGCAGATTCCAGCAGGCATAAAGAAAAACATATAAAATGTGCATAAAGAAGAATAAAAAACCATGTAGAAATGGAGATTGATAATATGAGCAGAATAACTGGAGTTGCTGCTGTACAGATGAAGTGTGGCAGAGATGTTTTGGAAAATATAAAACAGCCGACAGACTTGTAAGGGATGCAGTTAAAAAGGGCGCAGAATATAATACTTCTTCCAGAGCTTTTTGAGAGGCAGATATCTTTGTCAGGAAAGAAGATATGAATACTATGAATATGCAAAAAGTGTGGACGAGGATGCAGCTGTAGTGCATTTTACAGAGGTTGCCAGAGAATTAGGTATAGTTATAATAGTCAGCTTTATGAAAAGGATGTAAACCAGCTGTATAATACAGTTGCCGTTATAGATGCTGATGGAACAAGGCTTGGCATATATAGAAAGACACATATTCCTGATGATCATTACTATCAGGAAAAATTCTACTTTGTTCCAGGCAATACAGGCTTTAAGGTGTTTAACACAAGATTCGGCTGCATAGGTGTTGGTATATGCTGGGATCAATGGTTTCCAGAGACAGCAAGGGCTATGGCAGTAGAAGGTGCAGAGGTGCTTTTTTATCCAACCGCTATAGGAAGTGAGCCGATACTTGACTGTGACAGCATGATGCACTGGAGAAGGTGTATGCAGGGACATGCAGCATGCAATCTTGTTCCTGTTGTTGCAGCTAACAGGATTGGTGTTGAGACTGTTAAGCCATGTGAAGAGAACGGTGGACAATCAAGTTCACTTAAATTCTATGGTTCTTCCTTTATCACTGACAACACAGGTGATATAATATATCAGGCAGGCAGGGATGAAGAAGAAGTTATCGTCCATAAGTTCGATCTTGATAAGCTGGCATACGACAGACTTTCATGGGGATTATTCAGGGACAGAAGACCAGAAGTCTATAATAAAGCTATAAGTAAAGAACTTATTCAGCCCTAGATATATAGAAACGAGGATGATTATGAAAAAACTGGTTATTGGCATGCTTGCACATGTAGATGCTGGGAAAACTACACTTTCTGAAAGTATATTATACACTTCTGGAGCCATAAGGAAGCTTGGAAGAGTAGATAATAAAGATGCATTTCTTGATAATAACGAATATGAGCGTCAGAGAGGAATAACTATATTTTCAAAGCAGGCATGCTTTAGTTATAAGGACCTTGATGTTACATTGCTTGACACACCTGGCCACGTTGACTTTTCAGCGGAGATGGAGCGTACGTTATGGGTGCTTGATTATGCAGTGCTTGTTATCAATGGAATGGATGGTGTACAGGGACATACAGACACATTGTGGGGATTGTTAAAAAGACTGCATGTGCCTGTTTTTATATTTGTTAACAAGATGGATCAGCAGGGAACTGATAAATATAGACTTCTTGAACAGCTTAAGAATAAGCTGTCATCAGGCTGCATAGATTTTACCGGATATATGAAGGGCGTTAAACCTGACTATGAGGATATAGCAACATGTAGTGAAGGGGCGCTTGAAGAATATCTTAAATAATTCAGAGGTATCAGATGAAAGCATAAGCAGGATGTTAGATGAAAGAGAGATATTTCCTGTTATATTTGGTTCGGCATTAAGGCTTGATGGAGTTGATGAGCTGCTTGGTGTGATGGACAGATTCTGCAGCAGCAGGGAATATGGTGAGGATTTTTCAGCCAGAGTTTATAAGATATCAAGAGATGAAAGAGGAGAAAGACTTACACATATTAAAGTAACAGGTGGCTGTATAAAGAGCAGGATATTATAATGATGAGAAGGTCAATCAGATAAGAGTATATAGTGCAGATAAATATACAGCTGTTCAGGAGCTGTAGCAGGAAGCATATGCGCACTTACAGGACTGTCAGACACATACGCAGGACAGGCTATAGGAGATGAGAAGGAAGACAATTCGCCAGTTCTTACTCCGGTGCTTAACTATAAGATAAACCTTCCGGCAGGCGTTGATCCTATGCAGATGCTTCCAAAGCTCAGGGCTATAGAGGAAGAAGAGCCACAGCTGCATATAGAATGGGATGAGAATTTTAAAGAAATACATGTACAGGTTATGGGACCTGTTATGATAGAAGTGCTTCAGAATATAATTAAGGAAAGGTTTGGCATAGATGTAACTTTTGGAGAGGGCAGTATTGTGTATAAAGAAACAATTGCAACAAAGTTGAAGGAATCGGACATTTTGAACCTTTAAGACATTATGCTGAGGTGCATCTTATACTTGAACCTGGTGAGCCAGGAAGTGGTATGAAGTATGAGCTTGACTGCAGTGAGGATGTGCTGGCAAAGAACTGGCAGAGACTTATATATACACATTTGTGTGAAAAAACACATAAGGGTGTACTGACAGGCTCAGCACTTACAGATGTTAAGATAACAGTTGCTGCCGGACGGGCGCATAACAAGCATACAGAAGGTGGAGATTTCAGGCAGGCGACATATAGAGCGGTAAGACAGGGCTTATGCAGGCTGAATCCGTTCTTCTTGAACCGTTTTATGAATTTCGAGCTGAAGCTTGACAGGCAATATATAGGCAGGGCTATGACAGATCTTGAACGTATGGGAGCAGCATTTACGATTAATGATACTGGAGAAGAAGTGCTTGTAACAGGCTGTGGGCCTGTGTCAAGCCTTGCGAATTATCAGGCAGAGCTTACAGCATACACAAGGGGAACTGGAAGCATAAATCTTAGAATGTCAGGTTACAGACCATGCCATAACTCGGAAGAAGTTATAGAAAAAATAGGCTATGATGTTACAAGAGATATAAGGAATACACCGGATTCTGTGTTCTGCGCACATGGATCAGGTTTTACAGTCAGCTGGGATGAGGTATCAGAATATGCACATGTTGATAGTGTCTTAATCCACCAAAAACGTCAGATATAAATGAACCTATGACATCAAAGCAGGCAGCAAGGACTGTATCAGAAGAGTGGATAGGAACTGATGAGGTTGACAGGATACTGGCAGAAACTTACTTTTCTAACAGCAGAGGCGATAATGAAAGAAGGAAGCTGTCAAAAAGAAAATCATCAGATCAGCTTGGACAATATGTGGCGTTAAAGCAGTCTGACAGACAAAGAACAGCAAAGGCTAATGGGAGTAAGCTATCTTTTAGTAGATGGTTATAACATAATCCATGCATGGAAGGAACTTGATGAGCTGGCTAAGATCAACATGGACAGCGCAAGAGACAGGCTGCTTGATATTATGTGTAACTATCAGGGAATGAAAAAGTGTGAACTGATAGTTGTGTTTGATGCGTACAGACTTGCAGGACATGCACAGGAGTATATTGATTACCATAATATACATGTAGTATATACTAAAGAAGCAGAAACAGCAGATCATTACATAGAAAAGTTTGCACATGAGAATGGAAGAAAGTATAATGTGACTGTTGCAACATCCGATGGACTTGAACAGGTTATCATAAGAGGTGCCGGATGTCTTCTTTATTCTGCAAGAGAATTCGAGGAAGAAGTTAAAGCCATGGAAGAACATATAAGAAATGAATATCTAAATAAAAGCTATTAATAATTAATGTGAGTGTCTGAGCTAAATTCTGCCACTCACTTGTTTATGAAAGAAGAGGTTTGATTGTTATGAGTACATTATGGGTTATAGGTGATTCAACACTTAGTAGTTTCAAAGACAGGTATTATTATCCAAGATATGGATATGGAACAATGCTTGATAAGTATCTTAATGATAATGTGAGGGTTGTTAATATAGCTCTTTCTGGAAGAAGCTCTAAAAGCTATACGACAGAGCCACAGTATAAGGAACTGCTTGATGGCATGAAAAAAGGTGATTTTCTTATCATAGGATTTGGACATAATGATGAGAAAACAGAGGAGTCACGCTTTACTGATGCGAATGGAGATTATAAGACAGAAGGCTCATTTGCACATTCCCTCTACGAAAATTATATCAAGAAGGCAGATGAGGCAGGCTGTAAGGTGATTCTTTGTACACCTATAGTAAGGAGAACTCCTACAGGAGAATGGGATGATACTCTGTTACATATAACGCAGGATGTCGGGGAGTTTAAAGGCGGCGATTATAGAGAAGCTGTAAGAAAGCTTGGAAGTACACTTGACATACCAGTTATAGATATGACTGAAAAGACTCACAAGATGTATGACAGGCTCGGTGCTGATAATACGATATATCTTCATGCATGGCCATCCAATAACAGGCTTAGTGTAGATAACACACATACCAATATATGGGGTGCAAGAGTTAATGCTTATATGGTTATGTCAGCTATTAAAGAGTCAGATATAGCAGGACTATCTGAAAATATAGTGAATTTATCTGAAAATCCTTTGGAATATAAAGAAAAGTATCTTGTATCAAATGCTGATTATAAGCCTGTAATATTTAGTGATAAGCTTGAAGAGAGCAGGCTTTTTTGAAGATTATGGTGAATATAAGGGTACTGTTTTTGGTGATGTTTTAAATGATGTAAGCAAGGAGAATTTTACACTTGAAGCAGATAAAGATGGCAACATGCATATAGCTGTCAGAAACAATTTTGGTAAGATATCAGTTGTTACAGATGGAATAGCTATGTATTACAGACAGGTAGATGTTAATAAGAATTTCACATTAAGAGCGAAGGTAAGAGTTAATAAGATATTTTTAAACGACCAGGTATCGTTTGGACTTATGGTAAGGGATGACTGTTATATTGATAAGTGCATGCCTGACATTTTAGGCGATTATGTGGCAGCAGCACCTCTGTGTGTTACAAGAAAAGAGAATACGGTAGGAACTTATGCAAGAAAAAGTGGTGTGCTTGTATATGGACCAGCAACAGGTATCGCGATAGAAGAAGGAAAAGAATATAATCTTATACTTGCTTCATCACAGGATGGATATATGGCAAAGTTTGCGGATGGACCTGAAGTAACAGGAGGGTATGATTTTAAGCTTACTGCTATTGATCCTAAGCATGTATATGTTGGTATGTTTGCATCAAGAAACGTTGATGTGACATTTTCAGATATACATTTTGAAATCTGAGCAGTAACCAATATATAAAAAATAAGTAAATTATTATATAACAATGTGATTTTTATGAATTATATGTTATACTAAGCCTACAGATAGAAGTATTCAGACAATAACAGGATGGATACGTAAGCGTGTACAAAATATGAATCTGGAGGGAGTTGAAGCATATGAAACTTACTTTTTAGGTGCTGATCACGAAGTTACAGGAAGCTGTCATTACCTATGTGTTGGTGATAAAAATATACTGATAGATTGCGGAATGGAACAGGGAAACGATGTATATGAGAACCAGGAGCTGCCCATACCGGCATCCGATGTAGATTATGTTCTTCTTACACATGCACATATAGACCATTCGGGGCTTATACCACTTTTTGTATGTTAATGGCTTTAGAGGCAGTATATATTGCACTGAGGCAACTGTACAGTTGTGTGATATTATGTTAAGAGATAGTGCACATATCCAGATGTTTGAAGCTGAATGGCGCAACAGAAAGGCGAAGCGTTCAAACGGAACACTTAAGGAGTTCATACCTTTATATGATGCGAAGGCAGTATATGAGGTTATGAAACAGTTTGTCGGAGTAAAGTACGATGAGATCATAAATATAGATGATAATGTAAGTGTGAGGTTTAAAGATGTAGGGCATCTGCTTGGTTCAGCAAGCATAGAGGTGTGGGCAAAGGAAAAAAATAAAGAGTCAGAAGTGTCTAAGAAGATAGTATTCTCTGGTGACATAGGTAATATTAACAAGCCTATAACAAAAGATCCTGCTATGGTTGATACAGCAGATTATGTTGTTATGGAATCTACCTATGGTAACAGAAGCCATAATGGTACACCAGATTATGTTAAGGAACTCGTTAGCGTGTTTAAAAGGACATTTGACAGAGGTGGCAACGTTGTTATACCATCATTTGCAGTTGGTAGAACGCAGGAGCTTTTATATCATATAAGAAAGATAAAAGCGGAGCATCTTATCGACCGGGATTTTGATGTGTATGTTGATAGTCCTCTTGCAATAGAGGCTACAGAAATCTTTAGCAGGAATGTTGAACAGTGCTTGATGATGAGGCTATAGAGCTTGTAAGAGAGGGCATTAATCCGCTGTCTTTTCCAGGGCTTAAATATGCTGTATCAAGTGAAGAATCCAAGATGATTAATTTTGACCCAAAACCTAAGGTTATTATATCGGCATCAGGCATGTGTGAGGCTGGACGTATCAGACACCACCTTAAGCATAATCTCTGGAGGGCTGAATGTACTGTGCTTTTTGTTGGATATCAGGCAAATGGTACAACTGGACGAATAATAATTGATGGAATAGATGAGATAAAGCTCTTTGGTGAGCCTATACAGGTTAAGGCTGAGATTGCACAGCTGCCAGGTTCAAGTGGTCATGCAGATAAAGATGGACTTATAAGATGGGTAAGTGCTTTTAGGAATAAGCCACAGAAAGTGTTTGTTGTGCACGGAGAGGACAGTGTATGTGAAGAATTCACAGAATGTCTTAAGAAGGAGCATGGCTTTGATGCATATGCACCATATACAGGTGGCGCTTTTGATCTTGTAACAGGCTGCATGATTACAGAGGGTAACAAAGAAAGAAAGAGCAGAAGAACTACCATTAATAAACGCAACAGAAGTATATATGACAGGCTTGTTGCAGCTGGCAGACGTCTTATGACTGTTATTATGCATAATGAGGGCGGAGCTAACAAAGATCTTGCCAAATTTACAGATCAGATTAATTCACTTTGCGATAAATGGGACAGATGATTTAATGAGCTTAAATGTAAGGATTTAACATGTGCAGGTTTGGATAAAGAGTGAGATATAAAGAATGG
>ENA-OQIG01000905-OQIG01000905.1-human-gut-metagenome-genome-assembly--contig:-NODE-905-length-14825-cov-2.319091_pt1 | contig 14825 bp, 17 predicted proteins | sample MGYA00242576_ERZ504741 | MGnify/ENA primary metagenome ERZ504741 (study PRJEB26092, sample SAMD00036436) | human gut metagenome | host: Homo sapiens | study: EMG produced TPA metagenomics assembly of... | reverse complement strand
CTCGTTCACAACTTCCACATTTTGAAAATATGGAACCTTTTTATAAGACTGACAAGCAGTCAATAGGAATGGCAACAATAGTAGCCATAATTTCTGTTGTTAAGTCTTCTCATCATAATTCGTAAATTCATAATTAAACGCCCTTTAATTTCTAAGTTTTTATTATCGTCTTTTTATTGTCAATTATTTAATATGCTTCTTTTTCTCCGCGTATGGCATTATACACTGTCTTATACATAATATATAAATCCAATAAAAAAGTCCAATGCTCTATGTACCAGATATCACGTTGCACGCGACCCTCCATCTGCCAGAGTTCTTTCGTCTCACCACGATAACCAGTCACCTGCGCCCAACCAGTTATTCCAGGTTTAACAAAGTGACGAACCATAAACTTATTTATCAGATTAGAATATTCCTCCGTATGCTTCAACATGTGTGGACGGGGACCTACAATAGACATATCACCCTTCAACACATTGATGAATTGTGGTAATTCATCCACACTAGTCTTCCTCATAATCTCTCCGATACGTGTTTTACGAGGATCATTTTCCGTGGCCTGAAGAGTATCACATTGCGTATTAACCTTCATCGAACGAAACTTGTAACACCAGAATTCACGACCATCCTCACCACTGCGTTTCTGCTTGAAAAAGACAGGGCCGGGAGAACTTAGCTTGATCGCAATTCCGAAGAATATATAAACGAACGGGAAGACTGTAATAAGAAATAGCCCTGAACAAATGACATCAAAAGTACGCTTGATAATACGGTTCTCCAATGACTCCAATGGCTCACAACGAATGGAAAGCACAGGAACATTACCCAATAACTCAAAATGCATCCTACGTTTCAAATAGTTACGGACATTAGGAACACTAAAAAAACGGACCAAATGATTTTCACAGTAATTAATAATAGGAACAATCTCCGCACTACGCACAGAAGGAAGACTACAATAAAGCTGATTAATCTCTCCCGCATGTTTTTCTAAAAAAACACTTACTTCATTGGGTTGTCCCAAATATGGAACCTCCTGTGGATACCGACCCGAAGGAAAATCCTCGAAATAACCCAGTACACGATAACCAGACGTAGGATCATCCGTCATCGCATGATAAAGTTCCTGCATATTCTCATGGCTCCCAACCAATACGACCTTACGAACATTTCCTCCCTTTTTTCGATAAAGCTCCAGAAAGTGACGGGAAATTAAACGATAGCTGATAATAACAATTATTAAAGCAACATAAAACAGTCCGAAATATCGGGAATGTGAAAAATGAAAATGAAAAACAAGCAACGTACAAACCGATAAAAAGACAAAAGGAACCATGTTACGTAAAACACGGATCATAATCTGTTCAGGACGTACCACAGGACGATGAAGAATAACACCTGAATGCATATTACAAAGTAAATAGCACAGAGTGATAAGAGTCATACCCTGAAAGATAGAACCGCAATGAATACACCAGAAACGGTACCCAGAAACAAATTAAATCCCCATAAAAGCAGGTTCAGCAAAATAAGATCCCCAAAAAGGACCAAAGATTTTAGGACTTTGTTAAAACGTTGGACTTCCTGCATACACTTTATTTTTATAATTCTTATCTGGAATAATTACCTATTTTTTCAGTAATGCGAGTACAAATTGCGGTACTTTCCAAGCCATCTTTTCCAATTTGGTCAAAGTAGGCCATAATCCGTGCGAGACATACACCCTAATATCCTCTTCCCACATCTTCTTACGTTTAGCACTATCAGTAGAAAGCCCACCCATACGCATCCGCACGATATATTCATTGAGATATGTCACCGTGAGTCCACCGGTCAACAGATAGCGTACCAATAGGTCACTATCAGCTGCAATTTTATAACTCTCGTTATAAAGCCCCAGTCTCATCATTACATCGCGTCGTATATAGCAAGTGGGATGAAGCGGAAGCCATCCATGACGCACTTTCCAAAGACGATACCCTCCCCCAATCCAGTTGCGCACCACTTTGTTCGTATTATCAGGATTCACAAAGAGACCATCACCATATAAGAAATCAGCATGTGTCCGTTTTATTCGTTTTACAATGCGCCCAATTACCCCATTATCATAAAAAAAATCATCCGAAATGCAGCAATCCAATTATCTCTCCCGTAGCCACACGAATACCCTTATTGATAGCCTCATACATACCATGGTCAGGTTCCGATATAATGATCGAAATTCGATCTACATATCTCGGATAATATCCAACGAACCATCCGTACTGGAGCCATCCACCACAATAAACTCTATGTCATTATAATCCTGTGCTAAGACACTCTCGATAGCACTCCTAATCGTTGCTGCACGATTGTAGCACGAAGTTATAATTGAAACTTTCATAAAAAATAGCTTTATCCATTAATAAAACATATACTGCCTCTTTTACTCATATTTATGAATCCAATCTAAAGTGACCTTAGTACCCTCTACCCTAGATACCGGCAAATGAGGAGCTATTGATTTTATAGGCTCCAAATTATGAACATTGTTCGTTGTCATATTATGCAGTCGGAAGCTAGTCATAGGGAAAGCGATTCCTATTTTTTTTAAACAATCCCCCACATATCCCATCCATCGGAAGCAAAAATAAGGGACATGAGGAATTTTAATACCTTCGATATTTGCTATTTCATTAGCCCAATCTGTGATAGAATAGGCTTCGTAGTCTCCTAGATAATACACATTTCTGTTCACTTTTTCAGACTCCGCCTTCAAGATAGATTCTATTTGATAAATAGCATTGTCAACATATCCATACGTCTTTTTACAAGCTTTCTTGCCCATATGAAAATACATACGATTCATCACAATATGGAAAAATTTATCGTAAGGTTCTCCAAACCATGGTCCCCAGATTGATGTGGGCCTTATAATGCTCCATGTATAAGACGGATTTGCCTTCTTTATTCTTCTTTCTGTTTCAACTTTACTTTCTCCATAAAGTGTATGAGGCGCATAGTCTTCAAAATCTTTAGGCATGTATCCGGGTTCACACACATACATTGATGAAGCAAACACTGCTTTTTGGACTGTACCAGCTTCATCAATTGCTTTCAACAGGTTACTTACTCCAGTCATATTGGCATCGTAATCTTTCAAAGTCAAGCCTCTTAAATCTGTTCGAGCTGCCAGATGAATCACTATATCCGGTTTGTATTCCACAATTTTCTCCCTCAACTCTTCATACTCTCTAATATCCACGCGTTTCCAAAATCTATTGTGAGAATCGATTTTAGGCTCATTAATATCGAAAGTAAGAAGTTCGGCATCTGTTTTTTTTAACAGATGTTCTATCAGATTAGTACCAATAAATCCGCTTCCACCTGTAATTAGTATCTTTTTCATTAATGAGGTATATGATTAATTTTCTTAGACTTTTTACTCATTATAAAAGGTTTATATATTCTTCTTGATAGCGCCTAGACATTACTTCAGAGGTAAACTCTTTAGTGTAAACGTATTGAATGTTTTCTGAAGCCTTTAAACTATCAAATTCCAGTATTCTTGTTATCCCTTCAAGCAACTCTTTCTGATTGTGTTGATTGTAGAGAATACCTGTATCATCTCCCAACATATTCATTACTGCTCTATGCGATGGAATATCAGACAAAAGCATAGGAAGTCCAACACTCATACTTCCAACAAGGTATTCGCCAATCCTTCTGTATTGGAAGCCGATATATAAAATCAGATGCAATTATATAATCATAAACCCTGTTTGAAAAACCAGGCATTATGATATTTGTACTTTCTTGTTTTTTAAGCTCATCCCACATGGGGCCCTTACCAAGCATCACAAGTCCAATGTCTGATCTGTCGAGTAAACGAAACGCATGGATGATAATATCAGGATTCTTTTCTTGTGAGAATCGACTAATAAAAATGAAATATTTCATCCCCTCTTTCAATCCAAATTCTTTTCGATATTTTGATTTTTCATCGTCATTATACTTCCAAACAGGCATAGAGGAACCATTAGGAATACATTTAAAATCCCAACCTTTATTAGTTAAATAATCTTCTCTAATATTGGGAGCACAACAAATCCCATTTTTTATCCAACGAGTGAAAATATGATCAAGTAAAATAACAATTTCACCTTTAATTTTGCCATATAATACAATCTGAAACTCATTTGGATAATTGTGAATAGTGAATATCTTAATAAATTTCTTTGGAAGAAATGCCATAAGATATAAAGATCGCGGACAATGAGCATGTAACACATTCGGTTCAATCTCATTAACAGTGTCTTTTAGCCTTAAATATAATGAAATTGGATTCAGAAATTTATTCTTCGAAAGTTGATATATACTTATAGGTAATTTTGAGAAATCATGCATTCTTGTCGTTTCTTTCTCTGGAACAAATGTAATAATAGAGACTTCAAATTTTAAGAAATCAATATTCTTAATGATGTTATACATTACATTGACAGGTCCTTCGTTGCATAGCGAGGACACTAAGTAGCAAATTCGTTTCTTTTCCATAGCCTATACCTCTATTGAAGAGCATTTTTAAGATAATCCCATGAAACTTTCTTTAAAATTTCAAGCTTTGAATTCACTTTATTGTAATCTATTTTTTTTATTTTGCAGTTCACGGTATATAATTGGATCATTTTCATCAAAATATCTATCTTCAAGACCCACAGATTTAAGTAAATCCTTTAATCTACTATTTTTCCCATTACTAGGAGATATCACAACAAACTGTTTATTGTAAATCAAGCTGAAGGCTAATCCATGAAAAGAGTCCGTTATTACAAATTTAGCTCCGGCAATATACCTAATCCAATTCTCAATCGATGGTGGATAAACATACCTAAAACCAAATGTAGGTCTAATGGTTGAAATCATTTTTGGTGTTTTACCCAAAGATCTCGATAGCCTGATTGTTTTCTCCAATTGTAGTTTACCTCTATTGAGTAAATAACAAATCACCTCATCATTATTCACTATACTTCCTGTTATTTCATTATAGTCAGCATGTAATAGCGTAGGGTCTAAAACTACTTGTGAGTTGAGTTTAAATAAGCTATTCAAAAGATATTTTCCAGTCTCTTCTCTAACACTTATGCTACAAAATCTATGAAGAGAGCTATTTATGCTCGGTAGTAAACTCTGATATTGTTCAGGCCATTTTGAAATTCCAAAACTAGAAGCATAGGAGATTCTTCGAATGTCAGATTCTCCAAAATCCAAGAAGTATGCCAAGCATTTACTCTGACTGATCCCCGGATTCCAAACTTGATCACTGCCTACCATTAAACAATCATAATTTGAAGCTATTGCATTTAAGTCGTCCATAGATTGAATCACCTTTGTTTCACTAGGATAAAATGTTTCCATAAATCTATCAAACGCTTTTATCTTAAAATAAAAGATTATCGAACTATTCGATCTTTTTTCATCTTGCCGGAAATTTATAAATTCAACTTCATGACCTAGTTCTTTTAGGGCTCGACACGTTGCATAACTTTGCATTACTGCACCATAGTTTGCAGAATGATGATATGTTAGTAATCCGATTCTCATCACTTATTGATTAAATTTTACATACTGTTTATATGAATAGCGATGCGAAACTGCAACTTTAAAGTCATCCTTATACGTTCCAACACCTATCAAAAGAACTGGAATCTCATTTCCGGGAATATTCATTTCTTGCTTTATCTTTTTTATGACTCTCCATTTATGTCCCATAGTCAATGGTATGGTAGCTAATCCATTATAATGAAGGGAGTAAAGAAGATTCATCGCATAAAGTCCTCCATCAACAAAAGGTAGATTTTGTTCATAAAAGCCATAATTCCTCAAATCACCACATATAAGAATAGCACATTGCATTTGTTCATAAAACCCCTTGCTCCCTCCTTGTAACTTGAACATTTTTTCAACTAACTTATTTTCTGTATACACATGAATTACCCAACTCTGTCTATTACAAGCTGATGGAGTGCGTTCACAAAGTTTTAATGCAGCATAAACTTTATCTATATCTAATGGTGAATCACCAAAATCACGAATAGAAAAACGTGATTGAGAAAATGAATCAAAAGGACATTGGGTTTTACTTGAAACATCTTTTAAGCTAAGATTATATATTCCGCCAACATCATTGCTTTTTATATTGTAACAAGAGCACAATTTATTGAGTGCTATCTCTATATCAGCCATAGCAGCACCCATATTCTCATTAAATTCGATATACTTCTGTAAGACGGAGACAGATTCAACAACAAACTGTTTCGAGCCACCTTTTTTTAGCAAATCCGCAAGATCCTCAATAAGAGAAAATGCCTTTTCTTTTCCAAATCCCACCCTTACTCTACCAATAGACATTCCCTTTTCCAAGGCATGTATTCTGATTTGCAATTCAGCTTGTTTCTTATATATATCCTTTGTTTGATTTGTGCTTCCATTATACAAAGTCAATGAAAAGGATTCTCCTATTTTTTCATATATAATCCGTAGCCATACAATAAAGCTATTTCCTTTAATAGCTGATTTAAACCTTTCTTTCATTTGAAACAATCTAAAGATTTATTTACTCAATACATCATCAAACATTTTCACATACAGAGACGCAATTCTTCCAAACGAATAGTATTGTTCTGTATGCTCTGCCATTAAAGCTTTCAACTTACTATAATCACATGCATACTTATCTATGGCATTAGCCATTACACGAACTAAATCGTTTACATTCCCTGGTTCAAAAAGATATCCATTCACACCTTCAAGAATTTCATCAGAAAAGCCTAATAAATTTGATGCTATAATTGGAATATTATAATTAAATGCAATTTTTGTAGGGCCACTTTGAGACACTACTCTATAAGGTTGAACAAAATAGTCAGTGGAAGCAAATAGATTAGCTATTTCAGAATTATCTATTGACCGAATATCTATATCAAAAAGCTCTGGATATTTAATTTTTGTCTGATAAAAACTCCAATCTTTACACATACCATTAATCGATACCCTAAAGTTTCGATATCCTTTATCATAAAGTACACATGCAGCATCTATTAACAAATCAATATTTTTAGCATAATTAATTGTACCAAATGAAAGGAATCGAATAATACCATCTTTAGGTTTCACAATGGTAGGAACACCAAAGTCTTTTAAGGCTAATGGAATCTTAAATACCCTTGAACTAGGAAAATGTTTTTGAAAAAGCTCCGCTTGTGACTTAGAAAACATATTAACATATTTCACTCGTGAATAAACCAATCTACGCAGTATATTTAATAGTCTTTTATGTCCCATACCTATATGAACTTCTCCTTGATGTGCTGTTTGAATATAATGTCTCTTTGGTAATAAATAAAACATTGGCAATTTCCATGGTGAATAGATACTATCATTCATATAAATTATATCAGGAGTTTGCCTTTTTATAGCTTTGCCAAGGCGTATATTTATTAGAATATTCTTAGGATTGCGCATTTTATAATTGAACCTAAAAAATTCAATTGTCAAATTCATATTTTCTTTCCTTATTTGTTCGAAGTCTGACTCTTTGAACCTATTATTCCTACTAAAAAGTACGATCCAATGAATATCATAATGCTTTAAAATTTCATGCATATTGAAATAATTCAAATCGCAGTCAATGAAGCAATCTGGAGTAATCCAACATATTTTTTTCTTATTCATACAAAATAGGGTATAAGGTAAACACTAACGATATAAAGTTATTCACAATATTCATCGACAGAAGTATATATAATCCGTTTCATCGGATGCTAATCTCCATGAAGATTTACTATTGTAAGAGTAACCACCTCCTCGAACTTATACACTGATACTTTAAGTCATGATTTCGTTCGCCTATTATTTTTGCAGGAATGCCACCCACGATAGCATAATCTGGAACGTCTTTAGTCACTACAGCTCCTGCTGCCACTACCGCCCCCTTACCTATTGTTACCCCTTTTAATATTGTCGCTCCCACTCCAATCCAGACATAATCACCAATAACAATAGTTGATGATCTCCTTCAAATGTGGGAGAGTTAACATCATGTCCACCGCTAATAATGTTGCATCGGTGACTAATCGAGACACTATTTCCAATAGTTATACCACCAAATGCTTGTAAAATACACCCTCTATTAATATGGTATAGTTTCCTATATTTAGTTTTGTTACTCTGCCTATATATCCACACATATCAATTCGTGTATGATGGCCTATCTTGCCACCAAACATTATAAGACAATATTTACGTATTATGTGAGATGGAATATATGTAACTATATTGTTATAGAAATAACCAATTAGAGACATCAAAATAATTTTCAAATGGTTCATGGTCTTTTATTTTAATAGTTATCAATAAGTTCTATCCATCGTTGACCAACTCGTCTGACATCAAATTCTCGGCTTTTTTCCATGGCTTTAACGCTGATTATTTCTTTATTCTTTTTTGATAACAATATAAATTCTTTTATCTTCTGTACATATTCACCTTCATCGAATGGCGTAATGACATATCCATTGACCTTATCATCTATTATATCTGGTAGAGATGCAAATGAATTAAAAACAAATGGCACACATCCATACTGCATTGCTTCAATTAAGACCATACTAAATCCCTCGTAGTTACTTGTCATGCAACTGCATACGGCTTTTTTATAATATTCCGTCGGATTTTGAAAATCATGAAATGTGATACGTTTAAGACGCATTTCATGAGCCAGATTCTCATACAATTCTTTTTCGGGTCCTCCTCCTACTATTTCAAGTCTATAATCGAGTAATTCATTTTGCAGTCTTTTCCAAATATTAAGAAGAGATTGAAAACGCTTTTGTCTAGTATTTATTCTTCCGACATATAGAATCATTTTCTCTTTCTTCTGATAATCCAATTGATATTCTTCATCAATACAGAATGGATTGGGCAAAGCACATATACATTTAGGGTTGAAATCATAAAAACTTTTTAGGTCATCCCTAAAGAAATCAGAAAGAAGGACTATCTTCATTTTATTTAATTCAATTCTTCTGAATGATGCTAAATATCTCAAATCAAACGTATACGTTTTAAGCATCTGTCAACAAAAGATTCTTTCAATATATTTGGCAACTTTGCCGAACTGGGATACATCAATTTGGATGGAACATTGTGTACATGAAAGAAAACCTTTTTATCAATTAACCGAGAACAGTAATTGAACAATTGATAACTTGGAAATGGACAAATTACAATATCTACAGCCATTTCCATCATTACCTTGTCTAACTTATCAAAATATCCAACATTATAATAGAATACTCCATAAATATCGCTTTGGTATAGACGGAATTTTATCATAATCAGTTTTCTTTGATACGTAGCAAACACATTATATCCATGCTCCCTAAAATAAGGCACAAGATTATGATATACCCTTTCGACTCCTCCAGTTGTGGGATCTATTGCATTCGTAAACGTTATAAGTATATTTTTCATATACTATATTTCAGAATTGATGTATTCAACAAATTGTTTGTATTGAAGTTGATTATCAAATGATTGAGCTCTCAATACTGAATGTTGAGCCATATTTTCTAATTTAGCTTTATCCATACCATATATATTTTCCATTGCTGCAGCCAATGAATTAACCAGATTCGCATCATTCTCCACAACAATGCCGCACTCTTCATTAACGATTTCCGGCATTCCTCCACTTCTCGTTATAATGACAGGCAAGGAGCTTGCAATTGCCTCAAGGCAGGTAAGTGCAAAAGGCTCCTCCCATATGGAAGGGAATACACCCACATTTGCAATTTGATAATATCGATGAATGACTTCATACTTTACAAAGCCTGTAAATATGACCCGTTCTCCCAACTGATGAATGATAGACGCAAGTTCTTTTTCGAATAGGGACACGTAAGTAGAAGAAAATGCAAAACTTCCGACAATAAGCAAATAGGCATCAGGCATTTTATCTTTAGATTCCAAGAAAGCAAGTAGCAATTCTTTTATACCTTTGTAATTTCTCAATCTACCCGAGAAAACAAAAAGAAAAGAATTTGCAGGAATATTTAATGACTTTCTCAATGTATGTCTTTCTTCATTTGTAGTCCTTACATTGAACTGATTAAAATTAATTGAATTATATAATAGCTTGATGGCAGCACCATATTTTCCTTCAACATTTTTCTGCAACACAGTGCATATATAGTTGCTAATCCCCAAATAAAGGTCTGTTGATTTTGCATTCAAATCATCAATGACGCAAGCTATGGGGCGGTACATTATGTATGCGTTGTATAACGGGCAATGCGGTTTTCCTCTTTATATAATCAGCATTAATTGAAGAACCTTCCAAAAGAACAGCATCAATATTGTTACAATTCTTGATGAAACGAACCAACGCGCTTGCATAACAATATCCAATAAATGGCAGACCTGTCCGTAAGGCTATAAAATTATAACAACGCTTTAGAAAGTCTGTCATTCGATTCAAAATACTCGAAGTACTAACAAAGTGAAAATGGGTATATCTATACTCTTTTGCCTTTTCTCTTGCATTAACGTTATCAATAGAAAGAATTTCAAGCTGCATTTGCTTTTCTTTTTCATTGGTATCAACCAGAAGCTGAACCAATGTTTCTACTGCACCTCCCAAAACTGACGGTATGGGTAATGTCCCATTATTCATTATAGCGATTCTTTTCATACAAGGATATTTTATAAATGAGATATAAACATATTGCTTGTATCAGAAACATCCTTGACGGACAAATTCAGCAGACGTAAATGCACAAGTCAGAATGTATCCGAACCATACAGAAAGATATAAATATTTCTTGGGAAGTTTTGCAAATGCCGCTTTTAGTGACCACCATAACATTCCAATCAGGCTAAGTACTCCGGTCATCCAACTAATTCCCAACAATCCCCAATCGTAATAATGCAAGCCGTATGATTCATTTCTCACAATTTCTAAAGAATAAGATGTTCTCAATGCCCGGTTACATAATCCAGAACCCAAAAACACCTCTACCGCACTCTTATAATGATTACCATAATAATGGAACAAAGTTGCATATCTAATATAATCTTTATTACCAAAAGTCTGGTCGGATTCTTGCCTCTCCATCATTCTTTCAAAAACCGTTTGGAAGATGGGAGTAAGATAAAGCAGATAAGCACCTAATCCCCCTAATGCACACCAGAAGACAAGTTTCTTTGAAAAGCCGTTAAATCTTATAATCATTATTATAGAAAATACAGCAGAAAAGAACAGTAAAGTTCTAAATCCAAATAACAACATACACACCAATGAAAGCAACATGGGAAGTGTATAGTTCATTTTCTTCTCCAAGATTTTATTCAAACTATAAAAATATCCCAATGAATTAATGGACATTCCCACCATTCGAATTCGTCGGTTCAACACATCTATAGTTTCATTGTACTGATTGTTTTTATCTAGAAATACAAGTTTGGGATAGACTGAAACTTGATATAAGTAACAAAAGCAGAATATGATAAAAGCCCAGAACAATACCTTTTCAAGAACTTCAATACTTACATTGTATTTGCACAAGACAAAATAAAATACAATCATAAGATATATATTATATTCGCCCATAATACTGACAGGACTTTCATTCCTAAAATACATACACGACAAGATGCTTAGAAAGCAGCTAACTACAAAGATGGAAATGGGCTTACTGTAAGATGTTCCTTTTTTATAATAAAAGAAGAAAACACCCACCAACACGATAAATAAGTATCTAGGTATTGGAAGAAGACCGTAACCTTGTTCCAATATCAGACAAACTATTAATAATATCGGAAAGGAGTTTGCCAATGGATATCTTTTGACTATTGCATTATTCATCGTTGTATGGCCTGCTTTATAAATGTTTCCGAAGTCCGGACTATAATATCTAAATTAGGGGTGTTAAGAGACATTTCCTGAATATCCCCGCTATCTACATTAACTGTCGAATTTTCTATGCCGAAAGTATTCATTACATCCAGAGCCCGTCCATCGCCGGGCGCATTGAACAATACGGTTTTAAAAGGCTTGTTGAATATTATAGAAAATGCGGTTCCATGAAATGATGTTGTAACGACACATGAGGCATTGGCAAACAATCCCACAAATTCAAAAGGAGATGCTGTCAATATTCGATTCTTCATTTTTTTATATTCAGCCTCTGCTGTTACTTCAACAACACTCATGTGGTGTAATGCAGCATATTTATTTGCCATATCCAGTACCCTATCGTCTCTCTTTACCTGATATACAAGAAGGTATGGTTTGTCGGTAAAGTTGGTTTGATAGCTACCTTTTGCCATTCATTGGCAGATAATAAAAACACAGGTCTATAACTTTCGTTATTTCTTTATTTATGAGTGGTTGCAAAATATTTTTAAGCTCTGACTCTCTAACTGAAATATTCTCAAAATTGGAGAGTACTTCTTTATATTTTTTATAGTCATCGGAGATGATTCGTTTGGCTTCAGTACTAGCTGCATAGGATATAAATTTGCCTTTATGACTGACACTTCCACAAAAGAATTTATCAAAGCCATTGGTAATGCTAGGATTCCAAACTTGGTCACTGCCACAAATTATTATATCATAGCCTGTGACTTCACTGTCTGTTTCCGTATATTTCCGAGTTGAAAGAGGTAAGCTATCTATAAATGATTGAAATTTGTCAGAACGTTCTTTTCTTACCGTTAAGAACGGTAATATTCTAAGAACAAAGATAACTTTTCGTATTATATTAAGTCGGGAAATTCTACGCCAAGGCATAATACCATGGGACATAGTTAACGATTTGGGTTTATAATCTATTATCTCCGCATCATAGTTATTCTTCCGCAAATACGTTACTAAAGCATAGGTCTGCAACACGGCCCCATAATTGTGAGCACAATGAAATGTCAATATTCCTATCTTCATATTAAATGGATAATTTCCGCTTAATTTTGTCCATAAACATTCTTAGTTGGTAACGATAACCTACATTTCCATATTTCCTGGCAACATACAAAAATCCTCTTTTTTGATAATCCTTTGCAAATTGATGCCAACGAGGATCTACAGACGAAGGATGTTGCAGATTGGGTTGCAATGAATTCATCAAGTCTACATGCTTTGTATGCAGCATATAAGAACATTCCCTAAAAAAACTACACCCCTTATCCGTGTTACAAATAACGAGCGAGATTCCTTTATTGTCTGTATTCATTTTCGGTACGACTTTTTCATATCCCCAAAAGTCTCCGATAGTCAAATCAGAAGGTCTGGAAAGATTGCAATATTTACAATGCTCACAAGAGGGCCGGGAAATTAATCCTGAATAAAAAAGATACCTTAACAGAAAGTCTTTATGAATAGAGTTATCTGTAAAAGTAAAACTTTCCATGTGTGGTTGGTTCCACCCAATTGGATTTTTCTCGAAATTCTAATTTGATAACGTTTGATTTGAATTTTGATTCTGTATAGCCAAGATAATCTTTCCATATAGAAGGACTGGGCACTGCATGACAAATAATGTCTATAAGAATGAGATTTTTTCTTTGAGCTTTTCCTATATAACTATTCAAACCTGCTGTTTGACATGGAGTACCAGAGAATAAAACAACCAAACCTGCCTTCAAATCTTGCTTCACTTGGCGGAACACCGTATTCATATCGCTCTGTACATACTTACTTCCCTTGAATTCGCTACATTCTTCTTTTGTAGTTGCTCGTTTATGGACGACTCTAAAATGGTCAGCATATCCTGCACCATACACAACGCCACCATGTTCCAGAATATAATCAGACATAGCAACAAATACGGCTCCAGAACGGCTATATCTTAATTCTTCCTCATTTTTATGCCTTGCCGCATAAGCTAAAGGGTTATCTATATTTAAGCTTTTATCGTAATCGTCATTAAAAGCACACACCTTCTCACACAGACCGCAATCAACACACTTGCTTCGATCCACTTCCGGATAGAGAAATCCAAGCGCATCTGGTTTCATCGTGATAGCATCATGAGCGCAAATACTGGCACATGCAGTACATCCGCAACAATCTGCCTGATTATTGATATTTATCATTGTATCAACCGGATTTTTCTTATTACTATTATAAAGACCATCGTCGATAAGAACACTACAAATGGCGCAGTAAATGAGTATATATTTACTATAGAATTTGATGCTATCTTACCAACTATCATACCGATGATTGATATAAAGAGAGGATGAAAGATGTATATGTAAAGCGAATCTTTATTTCCAATAGTCGAATATATAGTTGGTTCTTTCTTCTTGAATGATAATACTAACAAGAATAGACATAGCGCAAGCAACGTGCTACTAAAATAATGTTCACGTCCGGGATTCTTGTCTAAATATAGCAATACCCATTTTTCCATTAGAGACGTCAATGAGAATAAAATGCCCCCAATAAGCCAATAATAGTATTTAATTTTACTAATCTTGTCACTATACTTCTTCAGACATGCCCCCAATGCAAAATATGGTAGACCGACAAACAAAAAGTTCCGTACATAGATAACTGGAAACTCTCTATCGAGAAAAAGTAAACTATACTTACCCAATATTAAGTCTGTCAGCAATAATATAGGAATGGCATAGAACATATATTTCCAAATCTTATACTTGCTTATAATCATTGCTATCAATAGTACATATAAATATGCCCCCAAATACCAAAGATGACCGCCAAAAGGATTTTCATTAAGAACTAATAAAATTAAATAATTCAACGAAGTGATGGTATGTAA
>ENA-OQIG01000904-OQIG01000904.1-human-gut-metagenome-genome-assembly--contig:-NODE-904-length-14827-cov-3.194830_pt1 | contig 14827 bp, 21 predicted proteins | sample MGYA00242576_ERZ504741 | MGnify/ENA primary metagenome ERZ504741 (study PRJEB26092, sample SAMD00036436) | human gut metagenome | host: Homo sapiens | study: EMG produced TPA metagenomics assembly of... | reverse complement strand
TATGTCAGTGTATATAATTGATAAATGTGAACGATTCGTTTCGCAAAGAGCCGGATGCGGGAAAGCCGCAAGTCCGGATTCTGTGAGGGGCGTACGACCGCAAGGGGTGCGTCTACTCGACATCTAACTAACCGATAAATAAAATAATGAATTAGTAAAAAGTTGATGAAAAGTCTATAAATGTAATGTGACATTGGAGTTTAGCGCAATAGAGTTTGAATATTGTGGATCGCTTGAATTGTTGGAAGAATTCTTTCATAAATATATTAATATTAGAAGTTGTCAGTTATTAAGGATTAATCCTGAAACGAAGAAGTGGAATTGCTCTATGGCAACAAGGGCGAATCGCAGGGAAACCAGGTATTTGCCGATTTGCTGCCTCATCTGATCAGGGTAATAGAAAATGCCGGAATGCTGATCATTGATGAATTTGGCAATAGTCTTCATAATAAATTGGCTGAAAAAATTATTGAATTCTTTATGGAGAATGTTGCTTTACGCTAAAATGGTTTCATGCTATCATTATTTTAGTTGAAAATTTTGATGGCATGAAGCTATTTTTGATTGGAGGCATGGAAGATTTGAACTTTAACTATTGCTATAAAATTACTTATGAATCAGGGGAAACTTATGACAGACGAAGAAATGAGCTGTCAGTAGAAATTTCAAAAGAAGACTATAAGAAAATTATAACAGGAGTATTACAGGAAAGACCGATTGAGCAGATTGAAGGGATTTCGGATGTAATTGATAAAATGACGGAAAATGTTGAATTTGCGGATCGTTTTATGAATAAAAATGGTTCATTAAGAAAAACACCAATTAAAGAAAAAAAGAAGCTATTTCAAAACTTGAATTTTTTATTCCGGAATATGAGTATCGGCGATTAAAAAAGATGAAGGATCCAATAGAGACATTGGAACGCCCAGTGGAACATATGACTGTTTATCGGAATGATGGTTCCAGTGTGAATTTGACAGCGGAGAATGGACGTGTGAGTATTGTTGACTCCAGGGAGAAGAATGTAAGGCATATTATTGAGGCAGATTATTTTATTTCGAAAATTTTGTAATGATTTATTACAAATACCATTGATGGTGTCCGTATGTATGCCAACAGATATTTAAAGATATTTGATGTGGATAGTAAACTATTAGACGAAAGAAAAAAATGAAAGGACATAAAAAAATATATGATTAGTTTTTATAAGAGTATTGTTGACCAGGACAGGGCTTCGATTGTTATATGCAATCTTAAGCATGAGATTATCTACATGAATCCGGCAGCTGTTAACAGCTATGCGAAGCGAGGCGGTGATAAACTTATTGGAAGAAGTCTGTTAGATTGTCATAATCAGGAATCCAGGGATAAAATACAGAAGGTAGTGGACTGGTTTGGGGCAGATGAGAGCCATAATCTTGTTTATACTTTCCATAATGAGAAGCAGAATAAAGATGTTTATATGGTTGCACTCAGAGAAGAGGGAAGACTGATAGGATATTATGAAAAACATGAATATCGAAACACAGAAACTATGAAACAATATGATTTGTGGTGATGTTATGGCGCAGGACGAATGGTGCAGGCAGTTATTCAAGAATGAGGAAATACGACAGGAACTTACCCGTGTGGTAAGAAGAAAAATGGAATGAGGTAAGTAACAATATGGAATCAAAACAGAAAAGAACAGCTCTTGTCACAGGTGGAAGTTCCGGAATCGGACGATGTACTGCAGTAGCATTGAGTAAGGCAGGTATATAGTCTATGAGTTCAGTCGCCGGGATGTTCCTGTAGAAGGCGTGAAGCATATGTGTGTAGATGTGATAGATGAGGCTTCCGTGCAGGAAGCTGTTGGGCAGATCCTTTTGAAAAGAGGAAGTATCGAGATTCTTGTAAACTGTGCAGGCTTTGGTATCTCCGGTGCGGTGGAATTTACAGAATCAGAACAGGCGAAAGCGCAGTTTAATGTGAATTTTTTCGGAACTGTTAATGTAAGCAGAGCTGTTCTTCCTTCTATGCGCAGACAGCACAGAGGGCGTATTGTCAATATCAGTTCTGTGGCAGCAGTGGCACACATTCCGTTTCAGGCGTTTTATTCAGCCAGTAAAGCAGCAGTGTCTTCTTATTCCTGTGCGCTTGACAATGAGGTAAGTCCTTATGGTGTCAGGGTAACAGTGGTAGAACTTGGAGATATTCATACCGGTTTTACACAAGCCAGACAAAAGACAGCTTTAGGCGATGATGAATATGGCGGCCGCATTTCACGCAGCGTCAGTCAGATGGAGAAAGATGAACTGAGTGGGATGTCACCGGAGGTTATTGGTACATATATTGCGCGGATTGCACAGAAAAAGAACTGTGCACCAATTTGTGTGGCGGGTGTGAAGTATAAGATTCTGAGATTCTTATGTAAAATTCTGCCGTGTACATTACGGGGAAAGATTGTTGGTTCTATTTATGCAAAATAACTGAAATTATTTTATAGAATCCCTAATATAGCTCGGGTGTCTGGATATATAACAGCTTTTTTCAGCTTTACGTTAAAATAGTTTCATGCTATCATTATTTTATTAAAAATTTTGATAACGTGAAGCTGTTTTTTGATTGTGGGGTGTAAGGAATGGGTAGATTTGTAAATCCTGATAACAGTGCATTTCAGGTGGCACTGAATTCTCCGATATATGTGGATAAAACCGGATTGTTGGAATATACAAACAGCGTACTTAATACAACAGAAGCTTATATCTGTAACTGCAGACCACGCAGGTTTGGAAAATCATATGCTGCAAATATGCTGGCCGCTTATTATAGTAAAGGCTGTAATTCCGAAGAAATGTTTTCAGGGCTGGATATAAGCAGGGAATCGGATTTCAGGACTCACCTTAATAAGCATGATGTGATTCATCTTGATATTCAGTGGTTTCTGGCAAACTGCGATGAAGTGGATAATGTTGTAGCGTTTATCACGAAATCAGTACAGGATGAATTAAGAGAGATTTATCCTGGTGTCTTGCCTGAAGAGGAGATAAGTTTGTCAGAATGCCTTTCACGTATCAAAAATGATGTGGGTCAGAAATTTATTGTAATTATTGATGAGTGGGATGTTTTGATCAGAGATGAAGCTGCGAATAAAAAAGTACAGGAAAAGTACATTAATTTCCTGCGGGCAATGTTCAAGGGAACGGAACCGACAAAATATATTCAGTTAGCGTATCTTACAGGTATTTTGCCGATAAAGAAAGAAAAAACGCAGTCTGCATTAAATAATTTTGATGAGTTTACAATGCTTGATGCAGGAGTGATGGCGCATATATTGGATTTACAGAAGCTGAAGTGAAGGATCTTTGCGAAAGATATCACAGAGATTTTGAGAAAGTAAAATATTGGTATGATGGTTATTTGCTGGAGGACTATCAGGTATATAATCCTAAAGCAGTAATAAGTGTTTGTGTGCGGGGCAGGTTTAGAAGTTACTGGTCGGAGACTGCTTCTTATGAAGCAATTGTTCCTTTTATCAATATGAATTATGATGGTTTGAAAAACGCTATAATTGAAATACTTTCCGGTGCTTCGATTAAAGTAAATACAGCTGCTTTCAAAATGATACGGTGAATATACAAAGCAAAGATGATGTACTTACGTATTTGATCCATCTTGGCTATCTGGGATATAACCAGAACAGAAGAACTGCATTTGTTCCAAATGAAGAAATCCGGCAGGAGCTGACTACGGCGGTTGAGAGTAGAAAATGGAATGAGATGATTACTTTTCAGCAGGAATCAGAACATTTACTGGAGGCTACGCTGGACATGGATGAAGGAGCAGTTGAAGAGGAAATTGAGAAAATCCATACAGAGTATGTTTCGAATATTCAGTATAATAATGAGAATTCTTTGAGCAGTGTACTTGCAATTGCATATCTGAGTTCAATGGAATATTATTTTAAACCAGTTCGTGAACTGCCAACGGGACGTGGTTTTGCGGATTTTGTTTATATTCCAAAACCGGAATACAGGTCTGATTATCCGGCTCTTATTGTAGAATTGAAATGGAATCAGAAGGCTCAGACAGCATTGCAGCAGATTAAGGAAAAGCAATATCCGGATTCAGTTCTGGATTATACCGGAGATATTTTGCTGGTTGGGATAAACTATGACAAGAACACAAAAGAACATCAGTGTCTGATTGAAAAGTATGAGAAATTATAAAAGTATTGATAAAAAGGAAACCATTTTCTATTGAGAGGTGACAGACAATATGGAACTAAAGGAGAAAACTCCACATACGATATTAAATGAAATAATTGAAGCGGCAAAAGAATGCGGACAGGTTATGCTTCAGGCGGACAGGGAAAATTTTGGCATTAAGGATAAGGCAGGAAAAGCAAATTTTGTTACGAAGTATGATTGCAAAATTCAGAAAATGCTGGAGAAAAAGTTGTCTGAGATTCTTCCGGAAGCGGAGTTTTTGGGGGAAGAAGAGGATTGCCAGATTAACAGAAATGCAGAATATATTTTTGTGGTGGATCCGATTGATGGAACTACCAATTTTATTAAAGATTATCATATGAGCTGTGTATCTATTGGATTGATTCGAAATGGAAAGAGATATATGGGAGTCGTGCATAATCCGTATCTTAATGAAACTTTCTATGCGATTTCCGGTGAGGGTGCATATATGAATGGAAATGCGATTCATGTATCGAAGGATGATCTGGCAAACAGCATTGTTTTGTTTGGTTCATCACCGTATAATACGGAGCTTGCGAAGGCATCCTTTGAATTAGCTTACGAATATTTTCAAAAATGCCTTGATATCCGACGAAGCGGATCTGCGGCACTTGATTTATGTGCCATAGCATCAGGAAGAGCGGAAATTTATTTCGAGCTTATTTTATCTCCATGGGATTTTGCGGCAGGTGCACTTATTGTTGAAGAAGCAGGCGGAATTGTGACGACTGTTGAAGGAGAAGAACTTCCATGCCTGGAAAAGAGTTCGATTCTTGCAAGAAATAAGTAGTAGTTCTGAAATCTGGAGGTGCACGATGAAAAAGTTAACAACAGGGAAAATATGGCAGTTTGCAGCTGGACAGTTTGGATGGGCGATGCTGTCCGGGATTATTTCTAACTGGCTTGTATATTTTTATCAGCCGGATAAGACAGCCATCAGTCAGGGACAGACAGTATTTATTCCACAGGGGCTGGTGGTCTTTGGCATATTTACTATTATTGGCGGAATTACAGCTTTCGGAAGAATTTTTGATGCTTTTACAGATCCAATGATCGCATCTTTATCTGACAGATGTACGTCAAAGAATGGGCGAAGAATTCCGTTTCTGAAATGGGCATCTTTACCGCTGGCGCTTTCTACAGTACTGGTTTTCTGGTCGCCGGTTAATAAAAATAGCTGGATCAATGGAGGGTTTTTGCTGATTATGATTCTGGCGTATTATCTTTCTATTACTGCTTACTGTACACCATATAATGCGTTGATTCCGGAACTTGGACATACCCAGCAGGAAAGACTTAATATTTCCACGGTCATTTCCTTTACATTTATTGCCGGAACTGCAGTGGCGTATCTGGCACCTACGATATGGGGGATGTTCATTCCGGCATTTGGCAGAGTTGGAGCTATTCGTATGACCTTTACTATGATGGCGGCTGTAGCGTTTATCTGTATGCTTGTGCCGGTATTTTGCATTCGTGAAAAGGATTATGTAGATACGGTTCCTGCAAAGGAGTCAGCTTTTGGATCTCTTGCAGCTACTTTTAAGAATGCAGAATTTCGCAAGTTTGTGGCATCTGATATTTTCTACTGGATCGCACTTACCATGTTTCAGACAGGTCTTCCATTTTTTGTCACCAGTCTTTTGAAGCTTCCGGAAACGATGACAACTTTGTATTTTGTGGGAATGACAGCGTTGTCCCTTGTATTTTATATTCCGGTAAATAAGCTTACTCCTAAACTTGGAAAGAAAAAGATGATCTTGTTCGCATTTGCAGTATTTAGTCTTGCTTATTTTTATACTGGATTTATGGGAAAAATGAGTTTTATTTCGGCATCGGTGCAGGGACTGCTCCTGACAGTCGTGGCGGCCCTTCCTATGGCGATTTTCGGAATTCTTCCGCAGGCTGTTGTGGCAGATATTTCGCAGAGCGACTCGATTACATCAGGAAGCAATCGTGAAGGAATGTTTTATGCGGCGAGAACATTTGCGTTTAAACTTGGGCAGAGTATTTCTATGTTGATATTTACAGCAGTCTCGACGATAGGGGCAGCAGAGGGAAATGGTTATAGAGTTGCTGCTTTTGGGGCAGCAGTATTCTGTTGTATAGGTGGAATTATACTGGTATTTTATAATGAGAAAAAGATTAATGGGATTATTAACAGGCACCAGTAAAGATTATAATACAGGTATGTATCGAATGGTGAAAAGCAGATAGCAATAGAATTATGAAAAAGTAACAGGAGTACATACAATGGAAATAATACATGAGAATGAATATGTGTATAAAATGAATGATGAAATAGAACCATATCTTGCAACGCACCGTCAGGAGTGATACATTCCTGGTGCAGAGGATCATCTGCACCGAAAAGATACGGGGATAGTGGGGAAAATTCATGTACAGCGTTACCTGGCAGAGAAGCCGAAAGGCGTGATTATAATTAGTCATGCTTTACAGAAGCAGCGCCGAAATATGATGAGATGATTTATTATTTTCTGAAGGCTGGATATCATGTGTATATGCCGGAACATATGGGACATGGACAAAGTTATTGCCTGACAGCAGATTCATCTCTTGTACATATAGATACCTGGAAGCGATATGTGAGAGATTTTTTGAAAATATGCCATGTAATTAAAAAAACATATCCTGAACTGCCGTTAGTTCTTTTTGCACATTCTATGGGTGGGGCGATTGGCACAATTGCAGCTGCATGGGAGCCGCAACTGTTTCAGAAGATTATATTGAATTCTCCTATGCTCCGCCCGCTCACCGGAAATGTTCCCTGGCCATTGGTGATTGCTATTGCACAGACGAAGTGCCTTTGGAAGGGAGGAAGACTATGTGGCTGGTCAGAAGCCTTATGATGGTAGTGAGACTTTCGAAACCAGTGGATGTACTTCCAGACCGAGATTTGAAAAATATAATGAGCTGCGTAAAGAGAATAAAAAATTCCAGGTTAGTGCAGCTTCTTATGGGTGGCTTCTGGCGTCTGTAAAAATGAGTTGGTACATAAAATATTGTGGATGGAAGAAACTGACAGCACCTGTGTTGCTATTTCAGGCAGAAAGAGATGATTTTGTATCTGTAAACGCATTGAGAAAATTTGCAGAGAAAATCAATCACAGAGGAATTACTTCCTGCGAATATGTTTACCTGCCGGGAACCAGACATGAGACCTACCGCAGCGATGACAGGACGATGGAAATGTATCTAGATAAGATTATGAAGTTTATGGATTCAGGCATGGTATCTGACAGTTGTACGTGATTCGTATCTTAATGAAATTTTCTATGCGATTCATGTATCGGAGGATAATCAAATAATGGAAATGGTTTTCTGTTATCAGCATCTCTACTAAGAGAACTGATAACAGGAAACCATTTTTATTATTTGGCTGAGTTTTTATTTAACAGCCGGAAACAGATTACAAAAAAGATAATTCCATATACAGTTGTGATAGGTGTCGCCATTCCAACATAAGTCAGAGATGTTTCCGGTAATCTCGACATAATGATAGATACCGGAATTCGGATGCAGAATGCGGAAGTGATTCCCTGGATCATAACAGGAATACTTTTTCCACAGCCATTAAAATATCCGATACTGCTGAAAAGTACACAAGTCAGTATACAGTCGGCAGAGAAACCTTTCAGGTAAGCGGCGCTCTGCGCGATTACCTCGGAATCATTGGTAAAGAAAGAGGATAATACTCCGCCTCCGAAGAATCCTACCATAAAGATGATGATTCCAACGGAACATCCGGTAATAATTGCAGTGTAAAAACTTCCATGCCCGGCTTTTCTTTCCGGCACCGATATTCTGCGCAACAAATGCTGATACACTCTGCATGATAGAGGACGGAACCAGCATAATAAAGGAAACGATTTTCTGTGCAATTCCATATCCGGCAGATGGCATCAGACCCATCTGATTGATAACAGAATTTACGACAAGAAATGAAATCTGAACCGTTGTCTCCTGAAGTGCAATCGGCACACCTACGTTCAATATTTTTCCTAACTCTTCCTTATAAATCCGACATTGTTCTCTGGAAAATTCTATAGGCATATCCTGCTTTCTTAATACAACGACAGAACAGACGACAGAGACAAACTGTGCAAATACAGTGGCAATGGCGGCACCTGCAACATCCATGTGAAATACTCCAACCAGAAGCAAATCTCCCAGAATATTTATGACACAGGCAATTCCTACGAATAGAAGTGGAAGGTTTGCATTTCCCACACCTCGCAGCACACCGCTGATTACATTGTATGCAATGATAATAACGATACCGGCAGAACAGATTCTGATATAAAGAATCGTTTTGTCAAAGGATTCAGCCGGTGCCTGTAAAAGATGCGCAATTCCTCCGGCGGCAAATTCCAGTACAAATGTCATGATGACAGCAATGATCAGAAAAAGAATGATCGTAGTTCCGACCGCATTTCCTGCTTCTTTTGGTTTTTGTTCTCCGATGTGATGCCCGATTATTACGGTGGAGCCCATTGCAAGACTTGTAATGATAAAAGTAGCCATCTGCATAAAGGAACTTCCTGTTCCTACTGCGGAAATACTCGAGGCATTTCCGAATTTTCCAACAATCAGCAAATCAACTGCGCCATACGCAGCCTGCAGGATCAATGCTCCAAGTACGGGGATAGCAAACCGAAGCAAAGACTGGAACACAGGTCCTTCTGTAAAACTTATTTCTTTTTTCGACATTTTTTCCTCCTGAGAATGTGGCCTGAATGATTCAGATAGGCAGATATTATATCTGAAGCATTTAGATATTATCAGTATAACATAGTTATTGCGCACATTCTACTGTCGCGTTGATAACCTTGTAAGTCTTGGAGTTACTGTGTTACTGTTTACTCAGTGCCTTGTAACAATCGTTACTGTTCACTCCGTTCACAGTAACGTAGCCAAAATTCATTCCAGATTGCCTGCGGCAATGGAATTTTGGCTTGTATGTCTCGGGATAGTGATGTGTGAACAGTAACTAACAATCCTTTTCCATATCAAATAAGCTCCATATTCTGATTGCGAATATCAGTTGAAGTATGTTACTATAAGAAAAAACATAGCTATATCATATGATTTTTGACGAGGTAAATCAGATGGCTGGTGACATAGAAACATGATAAGAAAGGCAAAAAACATGGCATCAGAAAGAACAGAAGAACTATACAGGGTTTTGCTCAGCAAGGGCTATCCGAAGGAGCTTTGTGCTGAGATTGCATATAAAAATATGAATACAGATTATACCGCAACCAGAATGCTGGGTTATTTATATCGGTATACAAATCCTAAAATCGAAGATCTGGTAGATGAGATGCTGGCGATTTTAAGTGATCGGGCACAGATAATAGAGAAAAAGGAATCTGAACATGCGCAGGCAGTGATCAGTGAAATGTACCGGAAGGGATTTTAAGTGACGAAGAACTTGGAGATAAGATAACAATGGAGCAATATTATTACAATCATATGAATAAGGCGCAGCAGGCTGCATATCACAGCATTCTTAGCGGTGTGAAAAACCTGGCGGATGAATTTCAGATTCCGGCATTAGAGGGAGAAGAACTTTATAATGTATTTTTTCAGATGCGTCTGGATCATCCGGAGATATTTTGGGTGAGCAGTTATAAATACCGGTATTATAAAGACTCTCCGAATCTGATTTTTATTCCGGAGTATCTTTTTGATAAAAAGAAGATTTGCGAACATCAAAAGGCTATGACTGCCAGAGTTGAGAAGCTGATTCGCCCGGCTCAGAAGCTGTCTGAATGGGAGAAAGAGAAGTATGTGCATGATTTTATCTGTGAAAATATCCGCTATGACAAACTGAAAAAATCATATTCCCATGAAATTATCGGACCGTTGGGGCAAGGCGTTGGTGTTTGTGAGGGAATTGCAAAAGCAGTAAAGGTTTTGTTAGATGCACTGGGAGTCTGGTGTGTGATTGCAATCTGTGGAAATAATCCTGAGAAGGGAATTAAGTATCGCCACACATGGAATATTGTAAAAATAGGAGGTACATATTATCATCTGGATGCGACCTTTGATAATACCCTGGGGAAAGATCGTGAAACTTCTGAAATCCGCTATGATTATTTCAATCTGGATGATTCACAGATTTTCAGGGATCATGAGCCTCTTATTGCGCCGGCGCCTCACTGCGGTGATCATGAGCACTTTTACTATAAGGAGAAGAAGCTTTCTTTTACTAAGAAAGAGGATGTGTATAAACGTTCTTTGCAGGCGGCGAAGAAAGGCAGGATACTTATTTTTCACTGGAGAGGCGGTTATCTGACAAAGGAAGTACTGAAGGAATTGCTGGAGCTTATCCGGAAAGCAGGAGATGAGAAAGACAAAACAGCAATGGTCAGCATAAACTGGCCGCAGGCAGTTATTCGTGTTCAGTATACGGATATGCAGGTACAGGAGAGTGTGACAATAGAGGAAGCGAATGAAGGGGAAAAATAGATGTGATAAACATCTTGACTTTTTCCGTGTGAGGATAGGGCTTTTTAAAGGAATGTGATCAGAGTGAGAAAACAGCCGAGATGTGGGACAGGGAATTAAAAGAAATCAGGAAGCAGGAACAGTATAGGAAAGCTATATCATGTATGGAAGAGGAACAGTATGATAAGGCAATAATTTTGTTTGAGGGACTTCCAAGAGATTATGAAGATGTCAGAAATAATTTCAGGGAATAAGGGTGAAATAAATGAATCAAAATTGCATGATTACACGAGAAGCAGCGTTGGAATTCGGTTTATCATTTCAGAATACATATACGGAAAGACCTTTCCGTGATCAGAACTGGCAAGTGGTAAGAGCGAGGGAAAACAAAAATTTTTTTATGGATCTATGAACGAAACGGTTATGTTAATCTGAATGTAAAAGCAGATCCGGAGTGGCGTGATTTTTGGCGAAGTGCCTATGAATCTGTACAGGCTGGTTATCATCAGAATAAGGAACATTGGAATACCATTATTCTAAATGGGACGGTACCGGATAAAGATATTAAAAGAATGATATCCGAAAGCTATGATCTCGTAACATACAGCCCGACAAAGAAGATTTATGAGGCAGTGAAGCAAATTCCGAAAGGATGCGTTGCAACTTATGGTCAGGTTGCCGAAATGGCAGGGAATCCGAGAATGTCGAGAGCGGTAGGGAATGCCCTCCATAAGAATCCGGATCCGAGCATATTCCCTGTTATCGGGTAGTGAATTTCAGAGGAGAACTGTCAGGGGCTTTTGCCTTCGGCGGTAAAGATGTACAGAAAAAGCTACTGGAAGCAGATGGAATTGAGGTTGTCAATGGAACGGTGGATTTAAAAAAATATGGATTGACGCAAAGAGATGATAAACTGTGAGAAAACAGATACGGATGATTACCTTATTATCATTTGAATGCTGCTTTTGATAACGGCCTGAGAAAGGATTACGGAAATTCTGAAATCCGATATGATCATTTTTATTATAAAAAGAAGAAGCTGTCTTTTACCAGACAGGAATTTTGTAATGCTCATCAGCTGGGGGCGGGCAAATCTTTCCGGATCTGCCTGGCAAAGGACTGTATTATAGGTGAAGGAAGCCTGGTTACCAAGAATACTGTGATACCGGATGGTTCTCTGGTAATGGGCAGTCCGGCCAGGATCAAACGAAATCTCACCTGGGAAGAAAAGCTTGGTATTATGGAGAACAGTAAGGAATATGTCACTGTATCTCTGGAAATGAAAGAACAGGGTGTGTTATAGAAAAAAGAAAGTCCGGCAGAAAAAAACAAGTAATATGTTGATGGAGAATAATTCAAATGATAGTTAACAAGTGTTCGGAAAATTTACTTACAAAATCAAAAAAATTATATGAGAATTACAGGGATAACTGTATAGTGGTCCAGAGAATGCTGGAGAAGTATAAAAGATATATCCCAATATTTCTGATTATTCTATTATGCATTTTATAGATATTGCAGAATTTTGCGATTTAATAATGGACAGACAGAAGCTGGAAGATTTGAATGGAGATGAATGCTACTGCCTTTTGATGGCGGCTCTGTTTGCTCATACCGGATTTGGTTTAAATCAGGAAAGCATGAATAAATATATAAGCAAGCTGGGGATCCAAAAGCAGACGCAGCCGCTTTCATTCCTGCAGATCATGAACAAATATCATGTTTTGTTCAGTGCGTGTCTGATAGAAGAATACGGAGATATATTTGAATTTCCGTCAGAGATATATAAGCATGCCATAATCAGTATGCTGTATTTTATTGGCGGAAATAGTGATGATATAAATCAACTGGAAGAAGTTTTGCTGTCAGACAATCAAAATTCTGTCAGATTAAAAGATCTGGCAGCAGTTCTTGCTGTTGGAAATCAGCTTGCAGAATTGAAGAATACAAATCTTGATCTGAATTATGAGGATTTTGATAAGTATAATTCTGAAGAGATTGTTGGATTTGTTGAAAGAAACGTTGTAAGAAGCATTGCTGTTAAATATGGCAAACTTGTGATAGAAGCAGGCGGATCGGATTCGGCATATGCACTGATTGAAAGAAAAGTAAATTTGATCATTAATAATTTCGAGAAGCTCCTCAGCAGTCTGACTCATGGATCAGGTGACAATACCAGCCTTTTTGGCATTGATTCGATAGAACTCAAATGTGTTTGTCCGCTGAAAATTCAAAAAAGATCTACCTTAATAAAGGAAATTGAAGAATCATGGACAGAAGAGGATATTGAACTTTTCAATAAACTTTCTTTTGAGGAAAGAGTGTTTTATGCTGATTATCTGTCTACAGAGTTTGAAATCACCAAATTTCTTGTGGACTTTGCAAAAACAAATAAAGCAGTACTTGCGGGATTAGAGTATAGAGTAAAATCACCGAAGTCCTTATATTAATAAGCTTTATCAGAGAGTAGAGAAGTCTTTTTTTGATTCAATAGCGGATGTTATTCGTTATACAGTGATACTGGAGCCGAAAGAATATGTTGAACAGATACGATCTGTGACAGATGCCCTGTATGAGAAAAACTGGAAGATATATTCATTGAAAAATTATTGGGTCAATGACAGTTTTCCATATAATGGCGTAAATGCCAAGTTTAAAAACTCACGCAACTATCGTATTGAAATCCAGTTCCATACTCAGGAAAGCTTTGATGTAGAAAATGAGTGAGGAAGATCATAAACTCTATGAACAAAGAAGAGTGTTAGAACCCGGATGCGATGAATATAACAGAATATTACAGTTACAGCTGAAATTGTATTCAGATATGGAATATCCTGAAAACATTGCGGATTTAGAAAAAAATTTAACCGAATCAAGTAAGTCCTCTGCTTCAATTGCAAATATCCGCCTGACCCTACAGCATCAAATGTTACAGCAGGAGGTACCGGATAATTCCGGGTCATTTGATGCATGACGATTAAAACCTGACAACAGCAGATTGTTGTTCTCCATATTAGTATATGTTCTGCATAGAAGCCTGTGAATGGTTGTAAGAGAGAAGATTTATGAAAATAGTGAAAAAGAAACAATCCAACAGCTATACTCTTGAAGATAATGTGGGATTATGTTGTATTATGTGAATTTTTGTGAGATTTCAGTAGAAAATAGCTTGTGATTATAATGAAAACAAGGTATACTAATATAAAAGACAGCAGTCGGGAGAACCATTTTCCCGTCTCGTAAGGAGGATAAAATGGCAAAAAATTATGATGGCATGGCAGTTGGGGCATTTGAACTGGATAACCTGGTAGCTTGCTTTGTCGCTCTCGATGCAGCATCCAAGGCTGCAAACGTAACGATTCAAAGCGTCGAACGAAACCGACTGAAAAGCGGAGCATGTGTAAAAATACGCGGCAGTGTTTCTGATGTGAATGCAGCAATGGAAGTGGCCTTAGAGACAGCCAAACCCCTTGGCAAGATTGTTTCTCACACAGTGATCGCATCACCTTCCGCAGATACTGAAGTGGCACTTAAGATGACCATTAACAAATAGAACATGTCAGGAGGAAATGAGAAGATGTCATATGGAGCATTAGGATTAGTAGAGGTTGTGGGAAGCTGTAATGCAGTAGTTGTCCTTGACCAGATGCTGAAAACATCAGATGTGGAATTCCGTACCTGGCATACCAAGTGCGGAGGTCACGCAACTATATTCTTAAGTGGGGATATAGCAGCAGTAAAGGCAGCAGTAGATGCTGTAAAGGGAAACCCGCCCTGTGAAATTATAGCAGCAGCTGTAATCTCAGCACCGTCTGAAGAAACATCAAGACTGGTGAAAGAAGAGGAAGAAAAACACCATAAATAATAGCTAAAAGGACTTTCTGTAAATCAGTAAATGAAATGCAGAAAGTCTTTTTGGAATATGTATAAAGAATCTGCAGTAAAGAAGTGTCAGGGTATTGAATGACCGCGCGTCGCATTCTCGTTACTTCAGTGAACTTAAATGAAAAACTAAATTCCAGCTGTGGATTATCTCAGTAACTATGCGGGATTAAATTCTGTAATGCACCTTAACAATTCTATTTTTTTGTCTTATAATAAACCTGTAAGCACTCATGATTTAT
>ENA-OQIG01000901-OQIG01000901.1-human-gut-metagenome-genome-assembly--contig:-NODE-901-length-14877-cov-2.356881_pt1 | contig 14877 bp, 23 predicted proteins | sample MGYA00242576_ERZ504741 | MGnify/ENA primary metagenome ERZ504741 (study PRJEB26092, sample SAMD00036436) | human gut metagenome | host: Homo sapiens | study: EMG produced TPA metagenomics assembly of... | reverse complement strand
GATCAATTGTTCAGCGAGTGTGATATTATCAGTTTGCACTGCCCGCTTACGCCGGAGACACGCGAAATGGTGAATGCACGCCGTCTTGCCATGATGAAGCCGACAGCCATCTTAATCAATACCGGTCGCGGACCGCTTATCAACGAACAAGATCTTGCAGATGCTTTGAACAGCGGTAAGATTTATGCAGCCGGCGTAGACGTGCTTTCTACCGAACCGCCTTGTGCCGACAATCCATTGCTGACAGCAAAGAACTGCTACATCACTCCGCACATTGCCTGGGCAACCATAGAGGCTCGCGAACGTCTGATGAATATTGCAATCAGCAATCTTCAGGCTTACATTTCTGGCAAACCGGAGAATGTAGTCAATAAATAATTAGCATTAGTGTAATTCATAACGAGGGTGTCATAATGCCCGAAGTGTTTAGGCACACACGTTAAGTATAAAATATATAAAAAGCTCCCCTTATTTTATCTCTCTACCATGACTTAGAGTGATGTTAAATAAGGGGAGTTTATTTGTTCCGACTAGAATCTCTATTTCGAAATTCTATATGGACAATGTATGAGTGTATGGACAAAGTTATTAGTACACAGACAAAAGACTAATATGCAAATGATATATTAGTATGAGTGTCCTCCTTCATCCATTTCTTTCTCGGTAATCTTATGCCGGTCGATACTACGCCAAGCGTAGAAAATATAAGCAATCACGAACGGAACAAGAATGGAAACATAAGCCATTGTCTTCAGTGTAAATTCACTGGAGCAGCTATTGGCTAATGTCAATGAGCTTTGCAGGTCAGTGTATGACGGATAATAGGCAGTGTTGTTGTACCCTGCTACCAGTAGCAAAGACAAAACAGTCAGTACCGTACCGATTCCTGCAAACCAGATACCTTTATCAAAAGTCTTTTTAAGCAATGTCTTTCCGATACCGAAAAGAACCAGTACCACCCCAATCAGGAATAAAACCAGCACTACCGGCATTTCGATAAAGTTTGTGAGATACTTGTATGGCTGCATATAAATCTCCTGTGTTTCCGGGTTAACGGCAAAGCCTTCGGACACCAATGTACGAATGACAAACGACAAAAAGAATACAAGGAACAAGACTGTGTTATTGCGTACTGCACGACGACATTTGTCAGTCAGTTCTTTGTCATCAATATTATTAATGAAATAGAGTGCTCCCAATACACGAGCAAGGAAGAAGACAGCCAATCCGAGAATTACATTCCAGATATTCGTCAACGCATCCAATCCGTGCCAGCCATTTCCCCAATGACTGATTACCGGCATAATAGTGTCTGTCATATTGGCCTTATTAATATAGAAATCAGAACCGGTGAAGAAAGTAGCCACCGCCCCGCCAAGTAACACAGGACCCACTACCCCATTAATCACCAAGAAAGTCTGATATGTCTTTTTACCTAACAGATTTCCTGCCTTACTCTGAAACTCATAACTGACAGCCTGCAATACAAAACTGAAAAGTATAATCATCCAAAGCCAATAAGCACCACCGAAACTGGTACTGTAGAACAACGGGAAAGAAGCAAAGAAAGCTCCTCCAAACGTCACCAACGTAGTAAACGTAAACTCCCACTTACGCCCGGTAGAATTCACCATCATCTTACGATGCTCTTCGGTTTTACCCAGACAGAACAATAATGAATTACCTCCCTGCACAAACAATAAGAACACGAGTATGGCCCCCAGCAAGGAAACGACAAGCCACCAATATTGTTGCAAAAATATATACATAAAATTCAAGTATTAAGTAATAAGTATTAAGTATTATGCGTCCGGTCCTTTCTTGATAGCTTTCACCATAATTCCGACACCTGCAATCAGCATCACTGTAAACAGGAGCAGGAAGATAAAGAACGTAGTTTGCACGGAGCTTACATCCAGTTTGGAGATAGCAGCCATCGTAGGCAACATATCGCGGATAGCCCACGGCTGACGACCACATTCGGCAACCACCCATCCGGCTTGTCCGGCGATGTAACCCAAAGGAATTGTCAACAGAGCAATCCAGTGCATCCAGCGCATCTTACTCAAATCCTTTTATAGATAAAGAAAAGAACGACTATAAAAACAGGATGAAATATCCGCCCAGGATTACCATTATACGGAATGCGTAGAAGTTGAGAGGAACATTCGGAACCAGTTGGTTCACGTCTTTGATATATCCGTAGCCAAAATAGGGAATATTTTCCTGCAATACATTATATGCAATCTTCGCATCTTCCTCGTGTCCGGCACTCTTTGCAGCACGATAGGCAGCCAATGCGCCGATAGCCGTTTTACCACGTTCTATCTTCTCGGCAGCAGAGAGAGCCTTCGATCCGTCTTTCAACTGATACCCACCTTCGATGATATTCGTAATGCCCGGAACGTAGCCGTCCACATTACGTTCGGCAAGGAAAGAAGCATACTCGGGATTTCAAAACGGAAGAGGAAAGGATCTTTCCCATCGTTGTAAGTCTTCTTTTCAGGGTTCAATACTCCTATTCCGACCAGACCGACATTCGTTCCGCCTTCATACAGACCTTCCACAGCAGCCAGTTTCATCGGTTGTGTTTGGGCAATCTGATAACCGGAACCGTCACCCGTCCAAACAGAAAGCAACGATGCTACCAATCCGAAGATTGCACCAATCTTGATGCTGGCCAGTGCAAACTCACGATTTCGTTTCTTCAGCAAGTACCAACAACTGATACCGACTACAAAAATAGCACCCAACACCCAGCCGGACAATACCGTGTGGAAGAACTTATTGACTGCTACAGGCGAGGTAGCCACCGCCCAAAAATCGACCATCTCATTACGGACAGTGTCAGGATTGAATTCCATGCCTACCGGATGCTGCATCCATGCGTTGGCAACGAGAATCCACCAGGCAGAAATCGTAGCCCCAGTCCTGTCAGCCAGGTGGAAGCCAAGTGGAAACGTTTACTTACTTTTCCCCATCCGAAGAACATAACCGCGATAAACGTAGCTTCCATAAAGAATGCCAGAATACCTTCAATAGCCAACGGAGCACCGAAGATATCCCCTACAAACCACGAATAATTGCTCCAGTCGTACCGAATTCAAACTCCAGAATCAAACCCGTTGCCACACCGATGGCAAAGTTAATACCGAAAAGTTTCATCCAAAACTGGGCAGTCTTTTTCCAAAATTCGTTGCCTGTTTTATAATACAGCGTCTCCATGATTCCCATCACCACTGCCAGTCCGAGTGTGAGGGGAACAAAAATCCAGTGGTACATGGCTGTCATCGCAAATTGGGCTCTCGACCAATCGATCAGCGAGGTGTCAATACTTTCAATCATAATCCTATGTAGTTTAAGAGTTAAAAATCAGTAGATTTATCGGGGATGGCACGTTCTATCAGTTCATTTCCCACGTATGTACCTTTGTCGGCATCCGTTGGGTGGCCGCCGAGGAAATCAGGGAAAAAGAACATTTTGAGGATGAAGAACATGACGAATAATTTCAGCAAAATAATAACCCATAGAGTACGTCCTAAGGTCATACTACGGAAACCCTCCAAATAGAAGTTCCAGATCGTAAGCAGTGTATTCTTCATATGTTTACGTTATAATTTGTAATGAGTACAAATATACATTTTTTATAATTAAAACAAACAAGTAGTCAAAAAAGTTGCAAGATTTGTCGTGTTTTTCTTCAAAAACCTACCTATCGACAGAAAAAAATCATTTAACGGCGAAATAACGTCATCCGTCTATCGTTTTTGCGGCATATATAATATGTACGTACCTTCGCTAACAGTAAATCAATAGAAGTATGAATATGATAAATGTAAGAAGATTGACAGTGATGACATTTCTTGGAGCAGGTATGCTGTCCGGCATATCTGCCCAGGTTTCTCCGCTGCAAGTCGATACGCTGAAAGAAACGAAAATCCCGGATCAATGGGACTTGCAGTCATGCATCGACTATGCAAAGGAGCAGAACATTACAATTCGCAAGAACCGGATCACTGCGGCCAGCACGCAGATTGATGTAAAGACAGCTAAGGCTGCCTTGTTTCCCAGTCTTTCGTTCTCTACCAGCCAGCAGGTGGTGAATCGTCCGTATCAGGAGACGAGTAGTCGGGTAAGCGGCAGCGAAATTATCAGTAGCAATAGTAAAACGAGCTACAATGGTAATTATGGACTGAATGCGTCGTGGACTCTATATAATGGTAATAAAAGACTGAAAACCATCCAGCAGGAAAAGTTGAACAATCAGGTAGCCGAACTGGACGTAGCGACTTCCGAAAATAACATTCAGGAATCTATCGCCCAAGTGTATATCCAGATTCTTTATGCAGCCGAGTCTGTCAAAGTAAACGAAAGTACCTGCAAGTCTCTATTGCGCAGCGTGACCGCGGACAGGAACTTCTGAACGCCGGAAGTATTGCTAAAAGCGACTTCGCCCAACTGGAAGCACAGGTGAGCACAGACCGATACCAACTTGTCACAGCGCAAGCCACTCTTGAAGATTACAAATTACAACTGAAACAATTGCTCGAACTGGATGGGAGAATGAAATGAACATCTACCTCCCTGCCCTGTCCGACGAAAATGTACTGGCTCCGTTGCCTACCAAAAAAGATGTGTACATTCGTGCATTGAGTCTTCGCCCAGAGATTGAAGCTAGCAAACTTAATGTAGAGGCTTCCGAACTGGGTATCGGTATTGCCAAATCAAGTTATTTGCCCACAATCAGCCTTAGCGCAGGAATCGGAACCAACCACACCAGCGGCAGTGACTTCACTTTCGGAGAGCAAGTAAAAAACGGATGGAACAATTCGATCGGATTGTCTGTCAGTGTGCCGATCTTCAATAACCGTCAAACTAAAAGTGCCGTACAGAAAGCAAAATTGCAATACGAGACGAGCATGTTATCCTTGCTTGACGAACAAAAAACTCTGTACAAGACCATCGAAGGACTCTGGCTGGATGCTAACAGTGCACAGCAACGTTATGCAGCAGCAAACGAGAAAGTTGAAGAGTACACAAATCAGCTATGAGTTAATTAGCGAACAGTTTAATCTGGGAATGAAGAATACCATAGAACTTCTTACTGAAAAGAACAACTTGCTACAAGCACAGCAGGAACAGCTTCAAGCCAAATATATGGCTATACTGAATATGCAGTTGCTGAAGTTCTATCAGGGAGATCAATTAGCAATCTAAATAAAAGCATAATAAACGAATGAAAACGAAAAAGATTATCTTAATCGCTGTGGCAGTCGTTGTGGTAGCAGGTGCAGGAATCTGGTTCTTTGCAGGTTCACCGGCCAAGCACAAAGTCACCTACGCCACTGCCAACGTGAGCAAAGGCGATATTTCAAATTCGGTAACTGCTACCGGAACCATCGAACCGGTGACGGAAGTAGAAGTCGGTACGCAGGTTTCCGGTATCATCGACAAGATTTACGTAGATTACAACTCGGTAGTAACCAAAGGACAGTTGATTGCCGAAATGGACCGTGCCACATTGCAAAGCGAACTGGCATCACAACAGGCAACGTACGATGGTGCAAAAGCCGAATATGAATATCAGAAGAAGAATTATGAACGTAGCAAAGGCTTACACGAAAAGTCACTGATTAGTGATACGGATTTCGAACAGGCCCTCTACAACTATCAGAAAGCGAAAAGTAGCTATGATAGCAGTAAGGCATCGCTCGCAAAAGCAGAACGTAACCTGGCTTATGCTACTATCACCTCACCGATTGACGGAGTAGTCATCAGCCGTGATGTGGAAGCAGGACAAACCGTTGCTTCCGGATTCGAAACTCCGACACTGTTCACCATTGCTGCCGACCTGACACAGATGCAGGTAGTAGCCGATGTGGATGAAGCTGATATAGGCGATGTAATAGAAGGCCAGCGTGCCAGCTTCACGGTAGATGCTTATCCGAATGATGTATTCGAAGGTGTAGTTACACAAATTCGTCTGGGAGATGCAAGCAGTACGAGCAGTACAAGCACCACCACTACAGTAGTTACTTATGAAGTTGTAATCTCTGCTCCCAACCCTGATTTGAAACTGAAACCTCGTTTGACAGCTAATGTCACGATCTATATTCTTGATAAAAAGGATGTGTTGTCTGTCCCGAACAAAGCACTGCGATTCACACCTGAAAAACCGTTAATCGGTAATAATGACATCATAAAAGATTGCGAAGGCGAACATAAACTCTGGACTCGTGAAGGAACCACATTCACCGCTCATCCGGTAGAAGTAGGAATCAGCAACGGTATATCTACAGAAATTATCAGTGGCATTTCCGAAGGAACAAAAGTAGTGACCGAAGCTACCATAGGAGCAATGCCCGGTGAAAATGTGGCTGCTGAAGGAAATCAGGAAAGTGGCGGAGAAAGAAGTCCGTTCATGCCTGGCCTCCGGGAAGTAAGAAGAAAAAATAATTATTCAATGTGCCAATCCGTTATTGGCACATTAACACATTATTTACGATGAAAAAAGTAATTGAAATACAAAATATCAAACGTAACTTTCAGGTAGGCGACGAAACCGTCCACGCATTGCGGGGCGTTTCGTTCAATATCAATGAAGGAGAGTTTGTTACCATCATGGGGACTTCCGGTTCGGGAAAATCCACGCTGCTTAATATATTAGGCTGCCTGGACACCCCGACCAGTGGAGAATATCTGCTCGACGATATTCCCGTACGTACAATGAGCAAGCCTCAACGTGCAGTACTAAGAAACCGGAAGATTGGCTTCGTGTTCCAAAGCTACAACTTGTTACCTAAAACGACGGCTGTAGAAAATGTGGAACTACCGCTTATGTACAACTCTGCCGTGAGCGCTTCCGAACGCCGTCGCCGCGCCATCGAATCCCTACAGGCTGTAGGATTGGGGGACCGTCTGGAACATAAATCCAACCAAATGTCCGGTGGTCAGATGCAACGCGTTGCCATTGCACGCGCATTGGTCAACAATCCGGCAGTGATTCTTGCCGACGAAGCGACCGGAAACCTCGATAGCCGTACCTCTTTCGAGATACTTGTACTGTTTCAAAAGCTTCATGCAGAGGGACGTACGATTATCTTTGTAACACATAATCCCGAACTTTCGCAATATAGCAGCCGGAATATCCGTCTGCGTGACGGTCAGGTTATAGAAGATACAACCAATCCGAAAATTCTGTCTGCTGCCGAAGCGCTGGCCGCATTGCCGAAAAACGACGAGGATTAATAATTATTCAATGTGCCGATATACTAATGTGCCGATTGGCTGTACAATAAACAGGTTGGGAGAGTATACCTTCAGGAAATTGCCCCATTAGTATATGGACAAATTAGCAAATTATTCATTATGAATGGAACTAATTTATTAAAGATAGCTCTCCGGGCATTGGCGAACAATAAGCTGCGTGCTTTTCTCACCATGCTCGGTATCATTATCGGTGTTGCTTCTGTCATCACGATGCTGGCTATCGGACAAGGTTCGAAGAAAAGCATCCAGCAGCAGATTTCCGAGATGGGATCGAACATGATTATAATTCATCCGGGAGCCGATATGCGTGGAGGTGTCCGGCAAGACCCGTCTGCTATGCAGACTTTGAAGCTTGCCGACTACGAAGCCTTGCGTGATGAGACAAGTTTTCTGTCCGCCATCAGTCCCAATGTTTCATCATCGGGGCAACTCATTGCCGGAAACAACAACTACCCAGCTTCCGTGAACGGTGTCGGAACAGAATACCTCGACATCCGCCAGCTGACTGTTGAAAACGGAGAGATGTTCACTGAAGCCGACATACAGAGTTCGGCCAAAGTATGTGTGATTGGAAAGACTATAGTAGACAATCTTTTTCCGGACGGAAGTGATCCGGTAGGTAAGATTATTCGTTTCAGTAAAATACCGCTTCGTGTGGTAGGTGTGCTTAAAGCCAAAGGCTACAACTCCATGGGACAAGACCAGGATGCAGTAGTGCTTGCACCATACACCACAGTGATGAAACGTCTGCTTGCCGTTACGTATTTGCAGGGAGTGTTTGCCTCTGCCCTTACCGAAGATATGACGGATTATGCTACTGACGAAATCAGTACGATCCTCCGTTGCAACCATAAGCTGAAAGCTTCGGATGACGATGATTTCACCATCCGTACCCAACAGGAATTGAGTACAATGCTCAACTCAACCACCGATTTGATGACAACTCTGCTGGCTTGTATCGCAGGTATTTCATTGGTAGTAGGTGGTATCGGAATTATGAATATCATGTATGTATCCGTTACGGAACGTACCCGTGAAATCGGTCTGCGTATGTCTGTCGGTGCACGTGGAGTCGATATTCTAAGCCAATTCCTTATCGAGGCCATCATGATTAGTATCACGGGAGGTATCATCGGAGTGATTATCGGTTGCGGGGCTAGCTGGATTGTCAAGAGCGTAGCGCATTGGCCTATCTATATCCAGCCGTGGAGTGTATTCCTTTCCTTCGCAGTATGTACCGTTACGGGCGTCTTCTTCGGATGGTATCCGGCTAAGAAAGCAGCTGATTTAGACCCGATAGAAGCCATCAGATACGAATAATTGATTGACAACCGTCGGTTGTCAATTAAAAAAATTATCTTTGTCTTTATGAAACAAACCTTTACATCCGCACGTCGTCCCCTGGAGATACTGATACACATTATCAGCTGGGGGATTATGTTCGGTTTCCCGTTCTTCTTCGTTGAACGTGGAAACGGGAACATTAACTGGATGGCTATATACGCCATCTTGCTGTACCACTCTCTTTCATGATTGCGTTCTACGTGAATTATTTCATTCTTGTCCCCCGTTATCTGTTTCAGAGTCAGGCCAAAAGATATATCGTCTACAACATTATCTTTTTATGTGTCATCGGCATTTTGTTACATCTCTGGCAAAGCCTGACATTCGATCCGTCATTTGCACCCAAAGCCAAAAGACCGGGTATGCCTCCGGGATGGCTATTCTTCCTTAGAGATATGTTGAGCCTCGTATTTACTATCGGCCTAAGTGCCGCTATCCGTATGAGCGCGCGATGGACGCAAAATGAAGCTGCCCGCAAAGAAGCGGAACGAAACCGTGCGGAAGCGGAACTGAAAAATCTGCGAAACCAACTGAACCCTCACTTTCTGCTGAATACCCTGAATAATATCTATGCACTGATTGCATTTGATTCGGACAAAGCGCAACAAGCAGTTCAGGAGTTGAGCAAACTGCTTCGTTATGTGTTATATGATAACCAACAAACGTACGTTCCTCTCTGTAAAGAGGTTGATTTTATCCGAAATTACATTGAACTGATGCGCATCCGCCTGTCGGCCAATGTACAGATGATTACTAAATTTGATATTCAGCCCGACAGTCAGACGCTTATTGCTCCGCTTATCTTTATCTCATTGATAGAGAATGCTTTCAAGCATGGCATCTCCCCTACTGAATCGAGCTTCATCAGTATTCATCTTTCGGAGAATGATAAGGAGGTGATTTGCGAAATTCGCAACAGTAATCATCCAAAGACAGTGGAGGATAAAAGTGGCTCGGGTGTGGGACTGGAGCAAGTCAGCCGCCGGTTGGAGATTCTTTATCCCGGGGCTTATACCTGGTCGAAAGGTATCTCAAAAGATGAAAAAGTATATGAATCGAAATTAAGTATCAAGATCAGAGAGTAGATTTCAAAACATTGAATATAAAAACCTTAGATATAAAATAGTATGATGTTACGTTGTGCAATTGTTGACGATGAGCCGTTAGCTCTTAGCTTGTTAGAGAGTTACGTGAATAAAACCCCGTTCCTGCAACTCGTAGGAAAGTATTCCAGTGCGGTTCAGGCAATGAAAGAATTGCCTGGCGAAGAGGTCGATCTCCTGTTTCTGGACATCCAGATGCCGGAGCTTAATGGTTTGGAGTTTTCGAAGATGGTAGATCCGCACACCCGCATTGTGTTTACTACCGCTTTCGGACAGTATGCCATCGACGGTTATCGTGTCAATGCACTCGATTACCTGCTGAAACCAATCTCCTACGTCGATTTCCTGCAAGCTGCCAACAAAGCCCTTCAATGGTTCGAACTTGTGCAGAAACCGGAAGAGATAGACAGTATTTTTGTGAAAAGTGACTACAAACTGGTGCAAGTGGACTTGAAGAAAATCATGTATATCGAAGGACTGAAAGATTATATTAAAATATATACGGAAGATGCTTCCAAACCTATTCTATCACTGATGAGTATGAAAGCAATGGAGGAACTTTTACCTTCCAGCCGTTTCATACGCGTGCATCGCTCATTCATCGTACAAAAAGATAAGATACGTGTGATCGACCGCGGCCGTATTGTTTTTGACAAGACATATATTCCTATCAGCGATAGTTACAAGCAAGTTTTTCAGACTTTTCTTGACGAAAGGAGCTAATTATTCATGAATTTATCGGTAAAAAAGTGAATTTTGTCGATTATAGTTTGTCAAAACCCGTTTTATATCTACCTTTGCAACGAACAGAAAGGGATTGTGAAATTCCAAGAATAGAATAGTTTAGTTAAGTCTAGTTTAGTTTTTGTGTTGATCGGAAGCCTGCGAGCGAGCATGAGCTTCCGATTTTTATTTTATTGATATACAGCATATTAAAAGCACAATCGAACTATTTTTCCTATCAATTAGTAGTCTATAATAGAGAGCAAAAACGTCACTTTTGACGCTATAAAATGGTCGGATTATGGTCGGAAAATTCCCGGATTAGAATCTGATTATAAGTAAATTACAATAGGATGTTAAAAAAATAATGGTCGAAAACGCCATTTTTACCCTAAAAACACAAATTATGGCTACATTAACATTGGTAATAGTTCCCGCAAAAAGGTTATCAGACGGGACACATAAAATAAGAATTCGAGTCGCACACAACTCTGAAACGAGATTCATCACCACGGATATAGTGGTAAGGGAAAACGAGTTTAAGAACGGTAAAATAGTACACCGTCCAGACAAGGATTTTCTCAATACAAAATTACAACAGCTATACAACCTTTATTTCAAGCGATACATGGAACTGGACTACCCTGATTCGCTCACGTGCACGCAATTAGTCAAAATGATAACTAACCCGTTAAACGGAGAAAAGCATCGTAAGTTCGAGGATATCGTGGATGAATATCTGTCCCAAATAGATGAAGAAGAACGTACCAAGACATACAAACTCTATCGGCTGGCCACAAACAAGTTTATGCAATTCATCGGGAACGGTTCTCTCATGGAACATATTACCCCTATCAGAATGAACCAGTACATATCATGGCTCAAAAAGACAAAGCTGTCAAGCACCACAATCAACATCTACATAACCCTCCTAAAGGTTATCATTAACTATGCTATAAAGATGAGATACGTCACCTACGATATCGACCCTTTCATCACAGCCAGAATTCCATCAGCCCAAAAGAGGGAAACGCAAATCACCGTCGAAGAACTCAAGACAATCAGGGACGCCAATTTAGAGCATTACAATCTCAACGTCACACGGGACATTTTCATGCTTACTTATTATCTTGCCGGCATGAACCTAGTAGACATACTAGCATACGATTTCCGGACGGATGAAATAAACTACAATCCGAAAAAAGACCAAAAACACCAAAGAGGGGGACTCCCTGATTTCCTTTTCCATTCCCGAAGAAGCAAAGCCCATTATAAAAAAGTATATGAAAAAGAATACGGGGAAAATTATATTCGGGAAATACAAGAACTATACCTCCTGCTATAACCTGCTGGCTAGGAAAATCAGTCAATTAGGCAAGGTGGCAGGAATCAGGCATAAATTCACCCTATATTCAGCCCGCAAATCTTTCGTCCAACATGGATATGACCTGGGAATTCCTCTTAGTACACTGGAATACTGTATCGGGCAGTCAATGAAAGAAGATAGACCAATCTTCAACTATGTCACAATAATGAGAAAACACGCTGATAAAGCAATCAGGGAAATACTTGACAACTTGAAAAATGAATAATCACATATAAAATAAATCACTAAGAATTTGCATAATAACCAAATGCTTATTATCTTTGTAGTGTCAAATAAGAGTTCTTAATTTTAATGTTTAACTGATGAAAGATGAAGAAAAAAAAGAATTAGAACAAGAGTATGAGAATTTAAAACTTCTCGCTTCTTTTCACGAGGCCTATGGGGTTCCTGAAAATGCCAAAGAACGGGAAGCGCTTATAAATGACATACTCGATCGGATGAACGAAATCCAAGAGAAATTAAAAAAGTTGTAATTAACATCCCTCCCTTCGGGGAGGGACAAACATTAAAAGCTATGATAGATTGGAATGATTGCCTGCCAACAAAAGAAATGCAGGCTGACTTTGAAAGATTCAAAGAACTAAAAACCACAGAAGAAAAAGAAGCTTTCAAAAAGGAAATGCAGGATAAATATAATAAACTACCGGAAGCCCAAAAGGAAGCCTACAAAAAAGCATCTGAAGCTGGGCTAAAAGCAACGGTAAATGCCTGCAATGATTATATAGAAAGAGTGGAAGAAGCCATATTACGTGATAAACTTGGAGAATTGCCCGAAGCAATCTCATTCAGTTATATTGCAAAGAAATATTTTGGTAAAAGTAGAAACTGGCTATATCAGCGTATTAACGGAAATATAGTCAACGGGAAAAAGGCTCGCTTTACTGACAATGAACTCAAAACGTTTCTGAACGCTTTGAACGATGTTAGCGAAATGATTCATCAGACATCATTAAAAATCAGTTAAGCTCTTATTTGACACCATCCTGCATTGAGCCGATGCAGGGATTTTTATTGTCTAATCGAAAAATAATTGTATCTTTGCAACATCAAGATAATACGGACATAATTCGGATTATTTTGGTTTGACTTTGGTGAGGGGGTGGTTCCCCTCACTTTTTTTATATCCACGATCGAACTTTTCATTTATATATTAGTACTATCTTATGTAACCCTTCTTGAGAGTTTGTTGATTCGTGTGTTGTTGATAGGAAGGATTACAAAAAAGGCAGCCTAATAAGCTGCCTTTCATTTACCTTCAATCCAATTATTTACTTACATCCCAATCAAAAGAATAAACATAACCATTGATAGGTATATTTATAGTTAGAATCTTTCCCTTTTTTCTTTTAATGTTCATATATCCTATTATACCCTCATTGGGATGTACCGTTGTCTTCTTCAGATATCCTTGCCTTTTTATTTCCCTATCATTATCCATCATTTTACCCAATGTTTGTAGTTGATAAGATGATGCCATATTAGCTTGAAAAGCCGCATTTGCATCATAATGGTTGGTCACTGTTGTATAAGCGGTACCATTTGACGAATACGATGTGGAATAAGATGTAGAATATCCGGCACTTCCCGCACTAAGCCCAGAAGAAAAGCCATATAAGGCCATAGCCCAGTTTTGAGACTTTCTTATCTTTTTCTGAAAAGCTTCATTTGTGTATACCATTAATTGATAATTATCTCCTCTATTAGTCAGCAAATGAGAAGTAACATCGTCCGGCGTAAATATGACCGACGAATCACACTGATTCTTGATGAAACATCAATCCGATAATATTTTCCATAATCATCCTTCGTTTCATAAGTCGTAAGGCCAACGATAAAACCATTCGCATTTCTATATGCCCAAAGATTCCCATCATTATATTCTGTCATAACCGTAGAATCATTTTCTGATAGAATTAAAGTTTGTGCTTTGGATATTATTGAAATACACGCAAAAAGAAATAAACATATATATTTCATACCTTCAATATAATTTATATAAGTTACATCATAAGATAGATTAAAATGTAAATACGAAATTATAAATAATATGTGAAATATCCAAAAAGAATTTAGCAGTAAAAAAAATAATGGAGAAGTAATCTACGAATACTAGTGTATTGTATTTCCTTTTTCATTACCACATAATCAAATTACAGCTTATTCCCACCCCAACATACCAACCGCCCGGATAACTATATCCTGTCTGTAAGCCTAATCCCCAACGTTTTTTCTTCTGTAAAGGTGAAAGAGTAATAATTTCCTTGTCTCTGTACACCTCCATGAAATCAAGACTAGGCTTATATCCACTAACTATGGCCCGGTAATTATCAGTTTTATATTCCTTGCTTACAATAGGTACAAGTACCGGAATTGAATCACCTTCTACGGTTCTGTCAGTCGTAGTATCTATCAAGATAGGTAAATATACCGTATCGATACGCTTTGGAGTTCTCTTTGCCGGTTTGGGTATTGTGTCTCTTACTGTGTCCCGGACATGTACAGTATCTCCCTTAATGTACACAGTTGACAGATCGTGCAGATGACAACGCATCCACACGATCACGCCAAACAATAGACAGACTAATATCCACGGAAGAGACTTCATATGCCTAGATATTTACAAATGCCTTTCACATGAAGAGAAACAATAGTCCGTTTCCCCTCCTCTGACAGCAGGAAATCCACATCTTCTTTGTTATCCTGAAACAGATTCTCCGTCAGAACAGCCGGACACTTCGTATGCTTCAAGATATAAAAACTACTCTCCTTATCTGGATCACCGTCTGCCATATCCTTCCGTATTTTCATTCCAAACAAATATTCTTCAGCAGTAGCATACAGACAGTCAGCCAGCTTATCGGCTTTTGTCTGTCCCACACTGGTCCATGCTTCCCAACCACGTGCTTGCATCCAATTTGAACCATTACCGGCTGCATTGCAATGGATAGAAATAAGAATTGCTTCAGAAGTCTTATATTCATTCACTCGCCTACAACGTTCTGACAAAGGAACATCTATTTCCTCTTTCACGACCAGTTCCGCATCAATACC
>ENA-OQIG01000900-OQIG01000900.1-human-gut-metagenome-genome-assembly--contig:-NODE-900-length-14906-cov-1.798904_pt1 | contig 14906 bp, 19 predicted proteins | sample MGYA00242576_ERZ504741 | MGnify/ENA primary metagenome ERZ504741 (study PRJEB26092, sample SAMD00036436) | human gut metagenome | host: Homo sapiens | study: EMG produced TPA metagenomics assembly of... | reverse complement strand
CGGATTGCGAAGATTCATTATCCAGTGGATTTTATATCCCACAGGCAGAACAAGTTTGACTGCTTGGATACATAGTTGGCACTTTTACAACATCATTTCCATACCAAACAGATTTATAGGTGAGCATATCAAAGAACTTAGACCACGATACAGAGCCTATGTGCTGTGCTAATTTATGATTACGCATCATATTTTTTACTTTTAAATCCTCTATGCAGATGGTTTGGTTTTCACGTATCAGCATAGTAGATTGTTTTTGTAGAAAATCTTTTCGTTGATTAGTAATCTTTTCATGCACTAAAGCAACTTTAACACGCTGTTTATTGCGATTGCCTGAACCTTTTTCTTTGCGTGACAGTTTCCGTTGTTCACGCATGAGCTTACGCATGGATTTTTCAAGATATTTAGGATTTGACACCACATTGCCATTGCTGTCGGAATAGAATTCTTTTATACCTACATCAATACCTATCATACCGCCCTTATTAGGCATTGGTTGTGGTTCAATTCCACATTCAGCACTGCAAAATACTTGCCTGTTGGAGTATGTTCGATGGTTACATTATGGATTTTTCCAATTTCCATCGACTGACGAGCTTTAACATATCCCAGCTTTGGAAGTTTTAAATATTTTCCTGCAATGCGGATATTGTCGCCTTGATTGATGGTTCTGTAGGACTGGTGACGGTTATGTTTACTCTTAAAAGTCGGATGTGAAGCACGTTTTTGGAAGAAATTTACAAAACCTCTGTCGAGGTCACGCAAGGATTGTTGCAGGGCAATGGAATCTACCACTTTAAAAAATGCAAAATCATCACTTTTCTTTAAGCCTGTCAGCATTGCAGAAGTCTGTGAATAGCCAACTTTATCACCTTTCTCATAGGCTTCGTTACGCATAGCAAGACCTTTGTTGTAGATGAGTCTGCAACAACCTAAAGTCTGATGGATGATATTTTGCTGTTCTTTGTTTGGGTAGATTCTGAATTTTATACCTTTTTGCATTATCCTAACTTATCCTTTTGCCGTTGTGATGTTTTCTGGTTTTCAATATATTGCTTAATGACTTCCAAAGGAGCACCGCCCACTGTAGACACAAAATAGCTGTTCGTCCACAGGGTAGGTATTCTTGTCTTTAAAAACGGATATTCACTTCTCAATACTTTAGAAGTATATCCTTTTAGAGATTTTACAGCTTTGTGGATTCCAAACTGCGGGGCTACTTCCATGAGTATGTGTACATGGTCTGGCATGATTTCCATTTCCAGAATGTCTACAGAAAGATTTGCAGCATACTCAAGGAGCAGTTCCTTTAATCGGACATCTACACCATTTGTTAATACTTTTCGTCTATACTTGGGACACCACACAACATGATATTTACAAGAATAGACGATATTGTTGTTTGATTTATATTTCACATTCATATGTGTATTATACTATACTATGTCATCTTATACAACTGTTTTGTCCATCTTCAATTACTTGCGTAAATTCGATGGACGTGCCTTATATCCATAGCTAAAGCAAGGGATTTTACGACACATTGGATAATATATTTTTCTCATTCATACAACTTTTTTGTTCACTGATCAGAAGGCATGCTATAATTAAGAAAAGATATTATTTTGGGAATGGAGAGATCTGAATTATGAATACGAAAACAAAATCTACTTTAATGACTGAGGGCCCATTTGGAAACGGATGATCCTATTTGCCATTCCGCTGTTCCTTGGAAACCTCTTCCAGCAGCTCTATAACACCGCCGACTCCCTGATTGTTGGAAACTTCCTTGGAAGTGATGCCCTTGCCGCTGTCAGTTCTTCCGGAAGTCTCATTTTTCTAATGGTCGGCTTTTTCAATGGCATCTCACTTGGTGCCGGCGTCGTCATTGCCAGATACTTTGGCGCACGCGAGAAGGAAAAAGTACAGGATGCCATTCACACAACCGTTGCTTTTGGAATTGTGGCAGGAATTCTTTTGACTGCCATCGGACTGATCATGACACCTACTTTTCTTAGGTGGATGGGAACTCCCGCAGATGTATTAAAAAATTCAGTGCTGTATTTCCGCATCTACTTCCTCGGATCCATTGCATTTGTACTTTATAATATTTTTGTTGGAATCCTTCAGTCTGTCGGTGACAGCAGACATCCTTTGATCTACCTGATCATTTCCTCTGTGACAAATGTAGTTCTAGATTTGCTTTTTATCGGTGTGTTCAGATTTGGTGTGGGATCCGCAGCCGTCGCCACAATCCTTTCACAGTTTTTAAGTGCAATCCTCTGCCTGATCCATCTGATGCGCTGCAAAGAAGATTATCAAATTGACCTAAAGAAAATCCGCTTTGACTTTCCAATGCTAAAGCTGATTATTTCTAACGGACTTCCTTCTGGCTTCCAGAACTCGATCATTTCTTTCGCAAATGTCATCGTGCAGTCCAACATCAACTCCTTTGGGAAAATGGCAGTTGCCGGCTGCGGTGCTTACTCAAAGATCGAGGGATTTGGCTTCCTGCCGATCACATGCTTTGCACTGTCTCTGACTACCTTTATCAGCCAGAACCTCGGCGCCAGACAGTACGAGCGTGCAAAAAAAGGCGCAAAATTCGGTGTGCTCTGTTCCATTACTATGGCAGAGATTGTCGGAATCATTATCTTCTTTACCGCTCCATACCTTGTTGCCGCATTTAACAATGATCCACAAGTGGTAGCTTTTGGAACTGCACAGGCACGTACCATTACTTTGTTCTACTTCCTCCTCGCATTTTCGCACTGTATTGCCGGAATCCTCCGCGGGGCTGGAAAATCTACGATACCGATGTTCGTTATGCTGATCTGCTGGTGCATAATCCGTGTATCTTACATTACCGTCGCTGTCCGGATTATCCCAGATATTAAAGTCATCTTCTGGGCATACCCGATCACCTGGACATTAAGTTCGATTTTATTTATCATCTACTATTTTAAAGCAGACTGGATCCATGGATTTGACAGGCGGAATTAATCTGCTAGTCAGACAGATACCTTTGCAAATTTGATACAGAAGACAGAAACTGAGCAAAGCAAGACTTTTCGTATTTGCTTTACAATGTTTCTGTCTTCTTTTGTTTTCAAAATAATACTTTTACGGCGCCCTGTATGCAAACTATATTGCACAAAATGCAATATATACTTGACATACTTTTATATATTTCATATACTGAAGACAAGAAGACAGAAATCAAGTCAGCAGCATGCATTGCATCTACTGGCTGGAAGGGAGATTCTTAACCGTATATGAAAAATATGAAACTAAAGATTGCCCGCATGGAACAAGGACTTTCGCAAGTCCAGCTTGCAGAGATGACCGATGTGACCAGACAGACGATCGGTATGATTGAGGCCGGAGATTTCAATCCTTCGCTGAAACTATGTATCCGAATCTGCAAGGCTTTGGGCAAAACATTAGACGATTTATTTTGGGAGGTTGAGTAGCTATGAAGAAAATTATTGACGAACGTCAGGAACTGGAAATGATGAAAGTAGAACGCACTGGATTCTGGATTATGTGGGGCGTACTCCTTCTGTCACTTCTGGTGCAATCACTTTTTCTCGGGGCAGGTCCAAAACAGATTGCCGGAGAAAATATTTCATTTCTGGTCGGATGTCTGATCGTTGTGATCGGCTGTGTGAAGAAAAGGGCTTTGGGATATGACTCTACACCATGTATGACGACTTATCTTAGTGCCAGCCTGATTGGAACACTGATTTTTACCTTTTTACTCGGCGCAGGTCTCGCATGCAACGGCTCTGAACATGTACTGTCCATTTGCGCCCTGTTTGCCATCAGTATTTTCTTTTTGATGTTTGTAGTTTTGTTTCTAATGGGAACTTTCACAAAGTATCGCCAGAAAAAGCTTGCCAGACAGTTCGATGATGACACAGATTTCCTTGACTGATCGAAATTGTACAACACCGTTGGCAAAGTCCAACTTGATATGCTTACAACTGTAACACTACATCACACCGAAACTATGCTTCGGAAATAAGGAGGGGTCTCTATGGAATTTGAGCAAGATTATATTATGCGGATGATCAAAAGTATCGTCAGCTTCTTCATCAAGCTGATCACTGGGAAGTCAGATACGGTCTATGAACTGCCCTCTGATGGGCTTTACACCCCATGCGATGATATTTTCGCACGCATCCTTTCCCTCGCAGACGGCGGAAAAATCAACGAAGCCGAGAACCTTCTATACGCAAATGTCGAACCTGACAGCAAAGACTATCTGCTGATGGGACTGACGTTCTATTCGCATATTAACGAATATACGATAATTTCTTATCGGATCACAATTACAGCCGCCAGGAGATTCAAGATGGAATCATCGCTTTTACAAAAGAATTTACAATCGACGAAATGAACTCCCTATCACTTTATCAGACACTAGAAGAAATGTTATAAAACAAAAACACGAAAGTGGGAATGAATGATATCAAGTTTGTTTGCATCCATTCATCACTTTCGTGCATCTTCACTCTCCCCAGACATCCTTTACCTCTTTTTTCCCAAGTCGGACCTCTTCCATCTGACCGGAAATCTCTTCATCGAGGTAATCAAACAGATAGTTTTTCCCCTTCTGCGGACGATTCAGATATTCTTCTCTTATCTGGCGCTGCACTTCTTCCACCTCCGTCCGAAGCTCCCGGGCAGATAACAGCTTTCCACCTTGTCCCAGTGTCACAACCTGCTCTACATTATCCGAAGTAGCAACCGTTACATGGTATTTTCTTCCAATCTCATGAACAACTTTTTCAATATACTGGTCTGCAGTCTCCGCTTCTTTCGTATACACGACATAGATGTTATGGTATTTCTGAACCCCTAATTCCTGACCTTGCACCTTGTATGCATCAAACACAAGAATCAGATTACATTTCCTGAATCCCTGATAGTTGCACAACACATCCATCAGTTTATTTCTCGCCCCTTCGATATTGACTTTTGCAAGCTCTTTTAGATCTTCCCATGCAAAAATCACATTGTATCCATCTACAAGCAGATATTCTTCCATCTGATCCTTTCGAATCCGCTTTTGTCTTTCCTCCGGCTCTCTACTCGCCGCTCAGCAATCGGACGTTTCTCTCTATTTTCCATAGGTACGAAGGAAAATTTCCTCTAGTTCTTTATCCTCTTCAACACCTCTCGAAAAACTACTCGAAACTCTTCACTCTGTACGCTTCCCTGACCTTTCTTAGCCTCAATTGCCGATTTCTCTTTTTCTGCCTCAGGTGTCCACACATATTCCAAATGCATATGATCCGGCACTTGATCCCAGCTGACATGAAAACCTGCTCCATGCGCACAGAAAACGGATCCGGTCGGATTGTCCAGATCTCCCTCAGAATCATATCCGATCTGCTCTATCACTTCCCCTGCATTGTGGCAAGGTGCATATCCCTTTAAAGTACAGAACAGTCGTCCTCTTCCTTTCGTGTAACTTGTCACTTCCAGCTGATAATCCCTCATCTCAGATACCGGAGCGCTCCCAGTGATCACCGCAAAGTCTCCCTCTGTATCCGGTGTCTGAAATTCTCCTGCCATTCTCTGAATATCTGTCAGTGCTCTTCCGACAAATTCAGCCGGGATCTCCATCCGAAATTCATAGTACGGTTCCAAAAGCACACTTTCTGTCGATTTTAACCCTTGGCGAACCGCACGGTAAGTTGCCTGACGGAAATCTCCTCCTTCTGTATGCTTCAGATGTGCCTGCCTGCAACAAGCGTAATCTTCATATCTGTGATCGAAGATCCAGTCAGCACACCCCTATGCTCTTTTTCGGCCAAATGTGTTAAAATCAGCCGCTGCCAGTTTCGGTCAAGGACATCCTCACTGCAGTCTGCCGCAAACACAAGTCCACTTCCCGATTCTCCTGGTTCTAGAAGCAGATGTACTTCCGCATAATGGCGCAGCGGCTCAAAATGCCCGACACCTTCCGCCGGACGTTTGATCGTCTCCTTATATACAATATTTCCCGGTCCAAACGTGACCTCTGTCTGAAATCGTTCCCGGATCATACTTTGTAAAATCTCTGTCTGTACTTCCCCCATCAACTGCGCATGAATTTCTCCAAGTTCCTCATTCCACACGATATGAAGCTCCGGATCTTCTTCCTCCAGCTGGCGAAGCTTGAGCAGCATTCCGTGGGTATCGCATCCTTCCGGGAGTATCAGCTGATAATTTAAAACCGGAGTCAGCACCGGCCCTTCCGATGGTGGCTCTGCCCCAAGTCCTTCTCCCGGATACGTTTTCGTAAGCCCGGTCACCGCACACACGCGCCCTGCACGCACTTCCTGAACCGCATCATATTTCTCACCGGAATAAATCCGGATCTGGCTAACCTTCTCCTCTACATCCTGATATCGTATCAGATCCCGGACTTTTAATACACCCCCGGTCACTTTCAGATATGTCAGACGGTTCCCCTGCGGATCCCGCGCGATCTTATAGACTTTTGCGCCAAATTCTTCCGGGTAGGACCGCTCTTTGGCATAGCATTCCAAGCCGGCAAGGAATTCCTTCACCCCAATATTTTTTAACGCAGAGCCAAAATAACACGGAAATACTTTCCGCTCCCGGATCAGTCTGGAAATCTCCCCCCGTTCGATCGTACCATGTTCCAGATACGTTTCCAGCACCTGCTCCTCTGCCATAGCTACATTTTCCAAAAATTCTTCCGAATCTTCCGCTTCCCCAAACCGGATACAGCTTCCTGAAAGCTTCACACGCAGTTCCTCCAGCAATTTCTCTGCATCCGTACCATTTTGATCCATTTTGTTGATGAACAAAAAGACCGGGATCCGATACTGCTTTAAGAGCTTCCACAGTGTCTCCGTATGCCCCTGCACACCGTCCGCTCCGTTGATCACAAGGATTGCATAATCAAGCACCCGGAGTGTCCGCTCCATTTCTGCTGAGAAGTCCACATGCCCCGGCGTATCCAGCAGTGTAACCTTCAGTTCTCCAAACACAAGCTCTGCCTGCTTGGAAAAAATCGTAATTCCCCTCGCACGCTCCAGTTCATAAGTATCCAGATAGGCATTCCCATGGTCCACCCTTCCCTGCTGCCGGATCCTTCCGCTCAGATAGAGCATACTTTCCGACAAGGTTGTCTTTCCTGCATCTACATGGGCCAACAACCCGATACATATATGATTTGACGGCTCTTTCGCCGTATTTTTTTCTCTGTCCTCAGACATATTTTCCATGAAAATCCCCCTTTCTGTGATTGTTAATACAAGGATTATCATATCACAGAAAGAGGGATAAGTCGACCAGTCCTTCTTTTTATCTCGCAGGGAGTGCGGTCTGCAGATCCAAGATAAGTCTGCCGCACAGCTTTTGGGGCAGATAAAGTTCCATCCCGGGCGCTATATCATCCCCGGAATATACAGAAACAGCACAAACCGCTCCTCTTCTTTTGTAATTTCCATGCTTCCCCCATATCTCTGTACGATCTCCTGAATGCTCTTCAACCATATCCGTGCAGCTTCCGATCTTTCTTCGTCGTCTGCGGAAGGAGGCCCGGCGCAGCCTTTTCCGAAATTTTCCCTTCACTTTTTGCAGTGTTTTCTATCTTCATCACAAACAATCCTTCTCATTCTTGGCCTGCAGAGAAATTTTTCTTTTTTGCCCGGGCAATTTTTCACACGCCTCGATCGCATTGTCAAGACTGTTTGCAAACAACACCGAGAGATCCACCGAATCCATGTCAATTTTGACGGCACTTGCAGATCATACGCAAATGCAATCTGTTCCAGCTCCATTTTGCCGGTCTTTGTACTCAGCACGGCATTGATCACCGGATTTTCACAATACTGTACATTCCTTTTGATCCCCGGACGATCCAGAAGTTTGTCGAGATATGCCTTGTGTTCCTCCCCGGAAAGTCCTGCAAGTGTCTGAAGATGATTTGTCATATCGTGCCGCAGTTTTCTGACTTCCAGCTGCTGCCGCTCCAATGATTCATAATAGAGCTGATTCATTTCTAAAAGCCTGCTGCTCTACTCCAGCTCATACTGATGGGATAACACGACGACTGCCCAGATCAGACCGACAAATGAAAGGATACAAAGACAGAGGATCGTCTTATTGAACGCCGCATTTGCTGTAAGAATTTCACCATTGTACTCCTGAAACAACACAACCGACAAAACGGTACAAAAAGGTGTCAACGTCAACAGTCCCAAAAGACTCCAGAGCCGATTGGACAACTCATAGGATTTCTTCGGGACAAATTTTTTCACACTGCAATAGATCATCAGGTAAAAAAGCAGTTTTACAGACAGATAGACGATTCTTTCCTGCTCCGTCGGTATTTCACTGTCAGCCAACAATAGATAATTATCTATCAGCACACTAAAAGAAGATGTCAGGCTGATGATCATAAAGGAAAGTGACAGCTTTTTTAACAGACTTCCTTCACATCCGAGCAGGATTCCCGCCACAAATATCAGCACCGTCGGAGGGAGGTTCACCAGATCCCCGATAAAAAACGGCATAGAGCTCAGGAGCCAACTGCAGCCAAAGAGCAGAAGCTTCCAGTACCACTGTCGGCGTACCACAAAAAATCGTTCGATCGTAAAGCTGACTGCCAAAGCAATAAAGATTGAGCAGATTATCTGAAACACCCTGAAATACTCCGCAATCGAAAGAATCACTTTTTCTATCATGAGAGATCACCACCGATCATGGCTTTCGCAAGCGCTGCAACCGCATCCTGCTTCAGCGCCCGGCTGATCGGCAGTTCCTCGCTTCCGATCCGCACCGAAGATGCGCCGATATAGGACACCGCATCTGCATTGACAAGGTAGCGCTGATGGATCCGCACGAAAGTTCTCCCGACCCGAGCTTCCACCTCATCCAGTTTGGCATAGAAGGACAGCTCCTTTTCCCTTGTCACCGCCACCACTTTTCTCTTCTCACTGTAAAAATACTGTATTTCATCCTGGTAAAGCCTGTATACGCCGTCCCCATTCTGAAAGACAAACTGCTTCTGCCGCACCTGCTCCAGCTGTCTGCGCACACGCGAAAGCACACTGGAAAGCCGGTCCGCATCCACAGGCTTTACAAGATAATCAACTGCCTGCACACGGTACCCCTCAAACACAAAATCCCGAAAACCAGTCACAAACACGATCTGGATTCTTGTGTCAAATTCCCGGATCTGCTCCGCTGTCCGGATTCCGTTAACCCCTTTCATCTCCACATCCAGAAACAGAAGGTCAATCTCACCCGGATGTTTCTTCAGCCAACTGACCGCCGTCTCTCCCCCTGAAAACTCATAGACAATCTCCTCGGTTTCTTCTAAGAGTTTCTCAAGTTCCAACCGAAGCGCATCTCTTGCATAGCATTCATCATCACAGATTCCAATTCTTAACATGATCTATACCTCCTCAATGTCCACAAAATTAAGAACTACCACACACCGAATACCTTGTCTCCATGCGACATTTACATATTTCCATTGTGCCCCCATCTCCTGGCACATCTATTTTCCTATGCATTATAACATAAATCTTTGTCTCTGCGCCTCCTGCTTTTCTCTCTCCGGATACAAAACTTTACATTCCGGCTGCTATTTTTTACATTTCTCCTCATCCCCCTCCAAACATTACATCAGAACTGCCATTCTTTCCATCCCAAATTTTACTTCTTCTTTTCCATGCTATACTTTTTTCAACAGCAACACAAAAGAACAATCCGGGATCATAAATTTCCATAAACTCCGGATTCTGTCCATACAGATTTCATTCAAACAATTCAGAAAGGTGGTATTTCTATGCTGTATGTAAAAAATCTTCATAAATCTTATCAGGTCGGAGCAACCAGCTATGAGGTGTTAAAAGGCGTCAGTCTCAGCGTTGCACAAGGCGAATTCGTCGCTGTCATGGGCCCGTCCGGCTCCGGGAAAAGCACCCTTTTAAACTGCATCTCCTGCTACATTCCATTTGAGGAGGGCAAGATTACACTCGGACAAAAAGAATTAAAAGGCTTGTCGGAAGATGCCCTTGCACATATCCGAAACGAAAAACTAGGATTTGTCTTTCAGGATTTTATGCTGCTTGATGGACTAACCGTACGGCAGAACATCCTCCTCCCTGCGATCATCCGAGGAAATGTGGGAACAAAGGAAGAGACGATGGCAGACCGGCTCTGTAACTTATTTGGTATTGCGCAGATTGCAGGCAAATATCCGGCAGAAATTTCCGGTGGAGAACGGCAGCGGACCGCAGTTGCAAGAGCACTGATCAACTCCCCGCTTCTGATCCTCGCAGATGAACCGACCGGAAATCTTGACTCGAAATCCAGCGCGCTGTCATTGATTCTTTCCTGGAGGCAAAAGCTTCTCTGAAAGCAACCATCTTCATGGTGACTCATGACAGCTTTTCCGCCTCCTTCTGCGACCGTGTCATCCTGCTCAAAGATGGAGTTGTCTATAAAAATATGGAACGAAATAGTTCCCAGCATGCTTTTCACGATGCACTTTTAGAGGAATTAAAACAGATGAATACGTTAGAAGAGGAGGAAGAGAACGATGAAAACCTTAACTGATACTTTTTCTGCCTTAAGAAAAAAGAACCGGAAAAATTACACACTGTACTTTATCTGTAACTTTACAGCGCTTTTACTGATCACAGCCTACTCCGCGATCCTGACTTCGCCGACTGTCCTTCTCGTTCTTCCAGAAGGCGGCGACAGCAGAAAACAGGCAATGATGATCTTCGCACTCGCCTGCATCGGATGCGTAATTTTTACCATCTATGCCGGAAATATCTTCTTCCGCATGAAGTCAAGAGAACTCGGAATCTTCCTCGCACTGGGAACTTCTAAAAAAGTACTTCGAAATCATCTGTACAAGGACACTGCTGTCACTTCCTTAAGCGCTTCCCTGCTCGGAACCTCACTTGGGATTCCATTTGCCTGGTCTATCTGGCAGCTGTTTCGTCTGCTTGTTGTAGATAGCACTGAGATGCGTTTGGTTCTGGACTTTCGCTGTCTCCTGATTCCGACAGCCTTTATCCTGATCATTTTACTTTTTGCATTTCTCCTTGGAAGACGGACACTTTACCGCACCAACATTATGGATGTCGTGAATGAAGAACACAAAAATGAACCCGTGCGGGATGTAAAGCCATGGTATGCCTCCGTCGGTATTTTGCTGATGATTCTCGGAGGAACCGCCGGGTATTTTGGACCAACGATTTATCAAGTAGTATTCCGGCGCTTTTCATCCCCATTTTTACCCCTCCTTTACATACCGCTCTTCATCGGTCTGTATATGTTTCTTTTGCACATTGTGGTACGCGGGTTCGGAAATCATAAAAAGCATCCATACAAAGGGATTATCTCACGCAGTATGATGAAATTTCATGGAAAACAGACTGTAAATAATATGATGGTCATCGCACTGCTCGTGGCTGGCGGCGCTTCGCACTGTTCTATATCCCAACGCTACAGACCAGTCAGGCGATGCAAGTAAAATCCACTCCATATGATTATTCTTTCCACTATCCCATCGGTCAGCCGGTTCCAGGGAAAGAAGAAATTGCAGATCTTGCCAAAGATTATGACCTCTCGATTAAAGATTACAAGGAAGAAGCAACCATCCTTCTCGGCATGTCAACCACGGTAGAACGAACTACGGACGACGGAAAACTCTACACTGTCTATGAGGAATTTGCCAATGAGGGAACCTTCCTTACCGCTTCCGCTTTTGAATTTCTAACCGGTCAGAAGACAGAAGTTGCACCCGGAACATACAAAGCAGTTTCCAATGAGGACGAGACCGACACCTACTGGCTCACCTCCGGCGCAGATCAAATCATCAACATGACGACGATGAAAAACTTCCAGTTACTTTTGACGGCTATCTGCACTACAGTCTGTTCTCCGGGCGCTCAAACTATTATGTTCTAAACGATACAGACTACGAAAATATGGAAGTCGGTCTAGGCGATGAATGGAAGGAACATCAAGTCCTGTTTAACATTGACGGAGAAGACAACTACGAATTTGCCGACAAATTATTCCATGTTTTCATGGATGCACTCGGAGAAAAATACGCAATCTCATCCAACTATGACCGCGTTGTAAAATATGGTCGTTCCGTCAATGGGAAAAGTTACTTTCTCGATGAACCTGAGTATGCAGCCGATGCAAAAGTAGATTATGCAGACTGTGACGGCAGCACTTTCCGATTCGGATGGAAATACATGCCTTCCTTCAAAATGCTGGACTCCACTGATTTTGTTCGCACAACGGCAGTTTATCTGATGCTGTTCTTCTTTATCACCATTATCTGTGTCATGGCAGCGCTGATCATCTGCTATACAAGAAGTATCTCCATCGTCCTGAACAACCGCTACGTCTTTGAGGATTTGAAACGACTCGGCGCTTCCCCTGCATTCCTCACAAAAGAAGTAAAAGCACAGACGAGAAAAATCTTCTTTACCCCTTCCATCATTGGAATGGTCGCTATGTACTTCTTCTTTTCCATGATCATGTACGCAAATGACGGCACCATTTCTTTCACGGAAATTGCCTCACTGCTTGTGTGCCTGGCACTCTTATTCTTACTTGTCCCGATCATCTGGATTGTATACAATGCAACCGTCCGCAAGATGAAACAGATGCTGGGAATACAACAGCCCAAGAATATGAATCGGGTAATGCAAGTGGAGTAATGTAAGTTACATAGCTACATAAAAATAACCGATAGAAATAAACAGGTTTGTAAAAATAATTGAACTATGCGGAAAATGCCGTAAAGTGCTTCTTACGACCACTTTTACGGCATTCTTTGTATCACTCATTTATTTTTGTAAATATTTTTCTTTCAGTTCCTGCACTTTTGCATTATATGCTGCATTCTGCTTCTGCTGGATCAAATTTCTCTTAATCGCCTCTTTTACCTCATCAAATACTGCCACAGATGCCTCATTTTTCTTCTCAACTTTGATCAGATGATAACCAAACTGTGTCTTTACCGGTCCTACCACATGACCAATCTCAGCTGCAAATGCTGCTTCCTCAAATTCTTTGACCATCTGACCCTTTCCAAACTCTCCGAGGTCTCCTCCTCTTGCACCAGATGGCAGGTAGACGCTTCCTTTGCAGCATCCTCGAATACTTTCTCTCCACTTGTAATAGACTCCAGAACAGAAGTACACTTTTCTTCTGAATCTACTAAAATATGTTTTGCACTAACTGTCTCTCCCTTTGTAAACTGCTGCTTATTTTCCTCATAGTAAGCTGCCACTTCCTCATCTGTCACAGTTACATCCTTTAATGTCTCTCTCATCGCGAGCTGCGCAAGAATATCTCTCTTCGCATTTTCTAAAATCTTCGCAAATTCCTCAGTCTCCTCAAGCTTTGCATCCTCCCCTGCCTGCGCAAATAAGTGCAGAGAAATCAGCTGCTCCAAATACTGCTGTCTAAACTGTGGATTTGTAACATATGCCTGCTGTTCTCTTGGAGCATTCTGTAAAAATGCATCCAATTCCGCATTTGTAATCTCCTTACCTGCAACGACTGCTAAAACTTCATTACTCATGATATTTCTCCTTTTGTTTCAAAATGGTTATGAAGTAATTATGATACTATAGAGGGGGAGGATTTGCAATTTGTTTTATTGCTTACAATTTATATGAATAAATGTTTCGGAAATAAAAAGTATAAATTCCTTTTTCTATATGTAACAGATGATGAAATTTATTTTATTGATATTTGTATTCTCTAAAATATTGCAAAAATTTCATTTATTACTCTCATGAAGAGAGTGATATCTTTTGTCTGTGTTCCAATTTCATGTTTTGGATTTCAATCCACACTCCCGCGAAGGGAGTGACGAGCCGGAACTGCTCAAAAGAAGTACATTTGAAAGATTTCAATCCACACTCCCGCGAAGGGAGTGACAATTCTGCACCGTGCTGATCTAAATAAGCAGCAAATTTCAATCCACACTCCCGCGAAGGGAGTGACATTATCTGATATCCGATAGTGATATAGAGATTGCAATTTCAATCCACACTCCGCGAAGGGAGTGAGCCCATTCCACAAGGGGATCGGGGAGCATCATTATTTCAATCCACACTCCCGCGAAGGGAGTGACTTCCGGCTCTTCTTTCTTGGCATCGTCTTTCATAAATTTCAATCCACACTCCCGCGAAGGGAGTGACGCATTGTTCCATAAGTTTCTTTTGTGTATTGATAATTTCAATCCACACTCCCGCGAAGGGAGTGACACAAACCAGAGTATGTACCTATTATCGAAGAAATATTTCAATCCACACTCCCGCGAAGGGAGTGACTAAAGGGTTCTGTCGAAGAGTTAGGTGGTGCACTTATTTCAATCCACACTCCCGCGAAGGGAGTGACGACAACGAACGAATGGCTAGACAAGACACCAATCAATTTCAATCCACACTCCCGCGAAGGGAGTGACAATAATAGCATGGATAATGCCCTCTATTTGTTTCTATTTCAATCCACACTCCCGCGAAGGGAGTGACAAAGGGATTTAATGAATTAGACGCAAAACTTGTGATTTCAATCCACACTCCCGCGAAGGGAGTGACCATAGCAAACTTACAAGTGCCACTAAACACGACAATTTCAATCCACACTCCCGCGAAGGGAGTGACACATAGCAAACTTACAAGTACCACTTAACACAACCATTTCAATCCACACTCCCGCGAAGGGAGTGACCTTGTGTCATTTTATCATCTATTTATAAGGCTATTTCAATCCACACTCCCGCGAAGGAGATCGACTTGACGAAACAATGAGCTGTCGTAACTCACCTAATTTCAAGTCCAACATCTCCCGCGAAGGGAGTGACGCAATGCACAAATAAATATGGA
>ENA-OQIG01000899-OQIG01000899.1-human-gut-metagenome-genome-assembly--contig:-NODE-899-length-14920-cov-1.839586_pt1 | contig 14920 bp, 23 predicted proteins | sample MGYA00242576_ERZ504741 | MGnify/ENA primary metagenome ERZ504741 (study PRJEB26092, sample SAMD00036436) | human gut metagenome | host: Homo sapiens | study: EMG produced TPA metagenomics assembly of... | reverse complement strand
CCTTATCGATGAAGAGCATGAAGGAACCTACAAACAGGAAGAACGGCCCAGCTATCATGCCCGGCTGGTGGCCAGTACCGGGCCCATTACCGGAAGGTGCCGGTGGTGCTGGGATCGGCTACCCCCGACCTGGAATCGTATTATCTGGCAGAAAAGGGGGGCTAGTACCCTCCTTCGGCTGACCCATCGGGCCAGGTCCGGCAGCCATCTGCCCAAAGTCTCGATTGTGGATATGCGGGAAGAGCTCCATCAGGGAACCGGACGGTGCTTTCCGAAGCCTGCGGACCGGCTGGAGCATGTGGTGCAGAACGGGGAACAGGCCATTGTCCTCTTGAATCGCCGGGGCTTTTCCACCTTTGTCCTGTGCCGGGACTGCGGGGAATCCCTCAGCTGTCCCAACTGTGCGGTTTCCCTGGTGTACCATGCCCGGGAGCAGCTGATGGAATGCCATTACTGCGGCTATACGGAACCGGTGCCCACCAAATGTCCCTACTGCGGCAGTCCCCGGATCCGGTTCTTCGGGACCGGGACGGAAAAGGCGGAACGGGAAATCCGGGAGCTGTGTCCGGGAGTGAAGCCCCTGCGCATGGATCAGGATTCCACCAGCGGAAAATTCGCCCATGAGCAGATCCTCCAGGCCTTCCGCAGCGGACTGTACAATGTGCTGCTGGGGACCCAGATGGTGGCCAAGGCCACGATATCCCCAATGTGACCCTGGTGGGGGTGCTCAGTGCGGATTCCCAGCTGAACCTGCCGGATTTCCGCAGCGGAGAACGGTGCTTTGCCCTGCTGACCCAGGCAGCCGGCCGGGCCGGCCGGGGGATAAGCCGGGGGAAGTGGATCTTCCAGGCTATGATGCAGAAAATCCCATCCTCCAGCTGGCGGCCAGGCAGGATTATGAAGGCTTACGCCAAAATGGAACTGGAGCAGCGGAAGGAACTGGGCTATCCGCCCTTTACCCGGATGTTGAAGATCACAGTCCTCCACAAAAAGGAGGAAGAGGCCCTGGCCATTGCCCAGAAACTGGTGAACGCCCTGGAGGCCTGGCAGCTGGAAAGCGGGCATCCCCTGGAGATCCTGGGACCTTTCCCGGCCATTGTGGCCCGGGTGAACCAGATCTACCGGATCAACGTGCTGCTGAAAAGCCCCCGGATGAAACCGGTGAAAGAATGGCTCCGCCAGTCAGAATACCGGGAACTGCCCAATGTGTATTTTGACGTGGATCCCATCAGTGTGGTGTAGGGGGAGCTGTTGCATGGGCAACAGCCTCTTGTTGGAGTCGCGGCTCGCGACCCGTGACCTGCGGCCCGCGACAGGGGGGTGTGAATTTTTTTCACACCCCCCTTTTCCATGTCCTATGGTATAATAGAGAGTAAAAATTGCGATAGGAGTCGATGATATATGGCAATCTATGACATTGTGAAAGTCGGGCCCGATCCTCGGGAGAAGGCAGTCCCTGTTACCCGTTTCGATAAAAAGCTGGCCCGCCTGCTGAAGGATATGGCGGAAACCATGTATGCGGCCAATGGCTGCGGCCTGGCCGCCCCCCAGATCGGCCTCAGCAAACGGCTGGTGGTCATCGATGCCGGAGACGGTGCCGGCATCCGGGAATTCGTGAATCCGGTACTGACGGATCCGGAAGGAGAGGCAGTGGATTCCGAAGGATGCCTCAGCGTCCCTGATTACGAAGGGGAAGTGAAGCGGGCCGCCCGGATCACCGTCCATTTCCAGGACCGGAAAGGGGATCATTACCGGCTGACCGCCGACGGGCTCCTGGCCCGGGCTCTCCAGCATGAATGCGATCATCTGGAAGGGGTCCTGTTCATTGACAAGGCCGTCAGCCTGTCTGCCAAGCCGAAAGAAGGCCGAGAATGAAAATTGTATTTATGGGAACGCCGGAATTCGCCGCTGCCAGCCTGAAGGCACTGGTGGAAGCCGGGAACTGTGAAATCGCCGCGGTGGTGACACAGCCGGACCGTCCCAAAGGACGGGGCCACAAGGTCATGATGAGTGCGGTGAAGGAATATGCCCTGACCCAGGATCTTCCGGTGCTCCAGCCCCAGCGGGTGAAAACCCCGGAATTCCAGGCAGAAATGGAAAAAATCCAACCGGATTTGATCGTGGTGGCTGCTTTTGGCCAGTTCCTGCCCAAAGAGCTCCTGGATCTGCCCCGGTACGGGTGCATCAATGTCCATGCGTCCCTGCTGCCCCGGTACCGGGGAGCGGCCCCCATCCATTACGCCATCCTGAAAGGGGAAAAGGAAGCGGGAGTCACCATCATGCAGATGGACGTGGGCATGGATACCGGCGCCATGCTCAGCAGGACGGCGGTTCCCGTAGGACCGGAAATGACCCAGGGAGAACTCCATGACATCCTGAAGGAAAAAGGCGCCCGGCTGCTGCTGGACACCATTCCCCGGATTGTGGCGGGGACCGTACAGCCGGTTCCCCAGCCGGAAGAAGAAGCAACCTATGCATCTCTGATTACCCGGGATATGGAAAGGCTGACTGGAACAAAAAAGCGGAAGACCTCCACAACCAGTTCCGGGCCTTTGATCCCTGGCCGGGTTCCTTTACCCTGCTGCCGGACGGAAAGCGGCTGAAGATCTGGAAGAGCCGGATCCTGGCAGGAGAAGGCAGCCAGGGAGCACCGGGAACGGTGCTCCAGGCGGACAGCCGGGGATTCCGGGTGGCCTGCGGACAGGGTTCCCTGGAAATCCTGGAATGTCAGCCGGAAGGGAAAAAACGGATGCCGGCGGCTTCTTTTGTCAACGGCGGCCATGTAAAACCGGGGGACAGACTGGAATAAGATCATGAATATGGGAATTCGGCCGAAAAACGGCTTTTTATGGCGCTGGCGTCCCTGGCTGTCCTTTTGGCCGGGGCAGCGGCCTACGGCCTGTGGCAGCTTCTGGTACCGGGTCTTTCCCAGATCCATCCCTGGCTGCCCCAGGTGGTGGGATGGGCAGTGCTGCTGCTGATCCTGTCCCTGCTTTCCGGGGTGGTGGCATCGTCCTGGCCATCCTGGGGTTTCCCACCATCCGGGTCTTTTATTTCTGGGCCTGGCACATCATCAATTTTCTGTATCCACTGTCCCTGTTCCTGGGGAAGCTGATGGGCATTTCCAAGCGGCGGGTGGAACAGTCCTTTATCGAAGTCAGCAACCATCTGGTCCGGAACCAGCATGTGCGGGTGCCGGCCAACCGGCTGCTGATCCTGACGCCCCACTGCATCCAGCTGGATACCTGTCCCTATAAAGTCACCCGGGACATCACCAACTGTCATCAGTGCGGCCGGTGCGGGGTGGGCCAGCTGCTGGCCCTGTCAAAGAAATACGGGGTCCATGTGGCCATTGCCACCGGCGGGACCCTGGCCCGGCAGGCGGTGAAAAAGGCACGGCCCAAGGCCATCCTGGCGGTGGCCTGCGAACGGGATCTTACCAGCGGGATCCAGGATGTGTTCCCGCTGCCGGTCATCGGCGTACTCAATGAACGGCCCAACGGCCCTGTTTCAACACCCGGGCGGATATGGCAAAATCGAAGAGGCCATACGGTCATTTATTCTGGAAGAGGATGGACAATGAAGGGAACTGCCAAGAATCCGCGGGAAGCGGCATTACTGATACTGGAACAAATCTTTCTCAGGGGAGCCTATGCAAACCTGGCTCTGGCTCAGGGCCTGCGGGGGGCTCCCCTGTCCCCCCTTGACCGGAAACTGACTACGGAACTGGTCTATGGCACGGTCAAGACCATGGGGACCCTGGACTGGTATCTGTCCAGGGTGGTGAACCGGCCGCTGCGGAAACTGGATCCCCTGGTGCTGGTGATCCTGCGGCTGGGGGCCTACCAGCTGCTGTACCTGGACCGGATCCCGGCATCGGCGGCCTGCAACGAAAGCGTCAAGCTGGCCAAGAAATGGGTCCACGAAGGGGCCGGCAAGCTGGTGAACGGAGCATTGCGTCAGCTGGCCCGGACCCGGGACCAGTGGAAATTTCCCCAGGGACCGGACCATGAACTGGAGCGGATCGCCCTGGAATATTACCATCCGGAATGGCTGGTCCGACGGTGGAAATTCCGGTATGGACTGGAAGAGGCGGTAAAACTCTGTGCCTTTGACAACGCCCGTCCGGCTTTCTCGTTCCGGGTCAATACCCTCCGGGATACCCGGGAAGGGCTCCAGGAAAAACTGGCGGAAAAGGGCATCCGGACCCGGCCGTCCCAATGGTCTCCGGACGGACTGCTTTGTGACAGCCTGCCTTCTCTGGATGACCTGGTGGAAGGTTTCGGACCGGATATCTACATCCAGGACGAAAGCTCCATGCTGGACGCGGCAGTGCTGGATCCTCAGCCCGGGGAACGGGTGCTGGATCTGTGCAGTGCCCCGGGAGGGAAGACCACCCATCTGGCCCAGAAAATGCAGGACCAGGGAGAAATCCTGGCTCTGGACTTATACGATCACAAACTGGCCCTGGTCCGGGAAAATGCCCGGCGGCTGGGAATCCACTGCATCCGGACGGAAAAACAGGATGGCACTGTTTTTGTGCCCGAATGGGAAAATACCGCCCACCGGGTTCTGGTGGATGCTCCCTGCAGCGGCCTGGGAGTCCTGAACCGGAGAGCGGAAGCCCGGTGGACCAAGGAAGAACGGTCCCTGAGTCAGTTCCCGCCCCTGCAGAAAAAGATCCTGCCAACGGCGCCGGTATGTGATGCCCGGGGGACGGCTGCTGTACAGCACCTGTACCCTGGAACAGGATGAAAACACCCGGTGCGGAAGTGGTTCCTGGAAAACCATCCGGAGTTTGCTCCGGCCGCTTTTCCCCATCCCCTGACCGGGGAGCCGGTGGAAGAACTCCAGATCCTCCCCAGCGGGACGGGATCAATGGATTCTATCTCTGTCTTTTTGAAAAACGAAAGTGAGACATACCATGTGCAAAAAAGAAATCATGGGACTGACCCTGGAAGAACTCCAGACGGAGCTGGCCGGCTGGGCATGAAAAAGTTCCGGGCCGAACAGGTCTTCCGCTGGCTGTATGAAAAGGCTGCCACGGACTTTTCCCAGATGAGCAACCTGAGCAAGGACGCCCGGCAGCAGCTGGCCGACCGGTATACCATTGCCACGGCCCAGGTGAAGGTCCTGAAGGAATACCGTTCCCGGGACGGGCTGACCCACAAGGTGCTGCTGGAACTGACGGACGGTGCCACAGTGGAAACGGTGCTGATGCACCATGACTACGGCTACAGCGTATGCCTGTCTTCCCAGGTGGGCTGCGCATGAACTGCGCCTTCTGCGCCAGCGGCTCCACGGTTTTGTCCGGAATCTGACGGCAGCGGAGATCCTGGCCCAGCTGTACTTCTTCCAGAGCGGGCTCCAGCCCGGGGGGGAACGGGTCAGCCGGATCGTGGTCATGGGCAGCGGGGAACCCATGCTGAACCTGGACAACGTCCTCAAGGCCCTGGACATCCTCCACAGTGACCGGGGCCAGTGCATCGGGTACCGGAACATGACGGTTTCCACCTGCGGGGTGGTGCCGGGCATCCAGGAACTGACCGCCCAGGGCCGGAACATCAATCTGGCCATTTCCCTCCATGGGGCCTCCCAGGAACTGCGGAACCGGCTGATGCCCATCAACCGGAAATATCCCTTCCCGGAAGTGATCCAGGCGGCGGATGCTACGAAAAGAGCAATGGACGGCAGGTCATGTATGAATACATCCTGCTGGCCGGCATCAACGACCGGCCGGAAGATGCCCGGAACCTGGCCGATGCTCTGGAACACAAAGAATGTGTCATCAACTGATCCCCGCCAATCCGGTGCCGGAAAAAGGGTTCGAACGGCCCAGTGACCGGGCAGTGGACCGGTTCTTCCAGATGCTGAAGAAACGGCGGCTGAACGTGACGGTCCGGAAAGAATGGGAAAGGACATCAATGCGGCCTGCGGCCAGCTGCGGGCCAGTGCATTAAAGGAGGCACAGAATCAATGATCGCAGTGAGCCGGACCAACCGGGGAATGGTGCGTCCCAACAATGAGGACAGCATCCTGGTGCGGGAACCGGATCTGTATGCCATTGCTGACGGCATGGGCGGAGCAGATGCGGGAGAAGTGGCCAGTTATGAAGCCGTGCACCAGTTGAGCCGTCTGGACCTGAAAGGGCTCCAGAGAAAGGAAATCCTTCCGTTTTTGGAACGGAGCATCCAGAACATCAATAAAAAAATCTGGGAACTTTCCCGGGAAAAAGAAAATTTTACCGGCATGGGGACTACCCTGACAGCGGTCTATCTGCCCAGTCCCCACAGCGCCTTTGTGGCCCATGTAGGGGACAGCCGGATCTATGTGTGGCAGGACGGGGTTCTGCGGCAGGTGACCAGTGACCACAGTTATGTGGCGGAACTGGTCCGCCAGAAACAGATGACCCAGGAGGAAGCGGAAACTTCTTCCCAGAAGCACATGATCACCCGGGCCATCGGGGTGGATCCCCAGGTGCAGGTGGACACCTTTGAAATCCTGCTGGACGGGGCCCAGAAGCTGCTGGTCTGTTCCGACGGACTGACCAACATGATTTCCGAAGCGGAAATCGAACGGATCCTGGGAGACCGGAACCTGGAGCGGCTGGCGGACGGCTGATGAACGGCGCCATGACCGCCGGCGGCGATGATAACATTTCATTCATTGTCATTGATCTGGAGGCTGCAGAATGGAAGGTAGAATAACGCTCAATGGCCGCTATGAAATCATTGACAAAATCGGCGGAGGCGGCATGGCTGAGGTGTTCCACGGGTATGACACGGTACTCCACCGGGATGTGGGCATCAAGATCCTCCGGGATCAGTTCATCCAGGACAAACAGTTTGTGGCCCGGTTCCGTCAGGAAGCCTGCAATGCAGCCTGTCTGTCCCACCCCAACATTGTCAATATCTACGACAGCGGCAACGAAAATGAGATTTACTATATTGTGATGGAATATGTGGTGGGCCGTTCCCTGAAGGAAGTCATCCAGGAAAACGGTGCCCTGGATTACAAGACGGCCGTCCGGTATGCCATCGGCATCGCATCGGCCTGAAACAGGCCCATGACCATTCCATCGTCCATTGCGATGTGAAGAGCCAGAACATCCTCATCGACACCAAAGGGGTGCCCAAGATAACGGATTTCGGCATCGCCCGGGCCTTTGGCCAGCCCAGCAATGCATCTGAAAAAAAATGTCATCGGTTCGGTCTATTATCTTTCACCGGAACAGGCGGCCGGTCAGCCGGTGACTCCCCAATCGGATCTGTATTCCCTGGGGGTGGTGCTGTTCGAGATGCTCACCGGGAAACTGCCCTATGACGGGGATACGCCGCTGGAAGTGGCCCGGATGCATCTGGAATCCTCCACCCCTTTCGCCCGCCGGTATGATCCGGATATTCCCTATTATCTGGACAACATCATCACTAAGGCCCTGGCCAAGAATCCCCGGCTGCGGTATGCCACGGCGGATGATTTCCTCACGGACCTGAAGCATGCCCAGACCCATCTGCTGGGAGATCTGGGAGGGGACGAGGATGCCTGGAGCAATCCCCGGAAGCATCCGGTGAGCGATGAGACTATGGTCATCAGCAAAAGCGACATGCTGGACGGGATCCTGAAACCCCAGAGGCGGAAGCGGCGGAAAAACGGCCGGAAGCCAGACGGAAAAGCCCCAAAAGGATGGGGAGGATTCTGCGGGCGGTCTGTTGGAAAAATACGGGAAAAAGAAACTCCTGGCCTTCTTCATGGCGGCCATCGTACTGCTGTCCGGGATCATCTATGCCATCCTCAGCTATACCAGCGGGGATGTGACGGTGCCGGATCTGAAAGGCAAGACCATTGTGGAGGCGGAAGCCATCCTGACCAGGGATAAACTGGGGTATACCCTGACGGAGGAATATGATCCCAAGGCCACTCCCGGTGATCATCAAGCAGAATCCGGCTGCCCACAGCCGGGTCAAGGCAGGAAGGAAGATCCACCTGGTGGTCAGCAAGGGACCGGAACCCGGGGTGGTGCCGGACCTGAAGAAGAAAACCCTGGCGGAGGCCACCACCATGCTGGAAAAGGCCAGGCTGAAAGTGGGGAACGTAACCGTGAAGTATGAAGCGGGAGCCCCCAAGGGAAGCGTGCTCTCTCAGAGCATTGCCCCCAAACAGAAAGTCAGCGAAGGGACCAGTGTGATCTGGTGGTGAACATCAGCGGCAACCAGACCGTGGTGCCCGATCTGTCCGGCCTGAGCCTGGCGGAAGCCGGAACCAGCTGAGCAGTGTGGGACTGACCATCGGCAGCATCCAGGCCCAGGAAAGCGACAAGGCCAAGGATACGGTACTGTCCAGTGATCCGGGCAGCGGGTCCGTGATCGACCGGGGCGGAGCCGTCAGCCTGGTGGTGTCCGCAGGGAAGAAGGAAGAAAAGAAGAGCCGGAGCAGTTCCGGCAGCAGCGGGGGCAGTTCCCGGACCATCGGGTACACGGTTCCCGGCAGCGGCAGTGCCAAAAACGTGAAAATCATCGTATCCGATGAGAACAGTACCCGGACCATCTTCTCCGATTCGGTGGCTCCCGGTACCCGGATCACCCGGACGGTTACAGTAGGCTCCGGGGCCAGCGTCCAGATCTATGTGAACGGAGAATTGGCGGAGGATAAGGCTCTGTGAGTACGGCAACAGGGAGAATCATCAAAACCTACAACGGGTATTACTACGTGGCGGGAGACGACGGAGTCCTGTACACCTGCAAGGTGAAAGGGCGGATGAAGCAGAAACGCTTCATCATGCCGCCGGCGACCGGGTGGAACTGGAAGCCCAGGGGGCGGAAGGGATGATCGCCAGGTGCTTCCCCGGCAGAACCTGCTCCAGCGCCTCTGGTGGCCAATCTGGATTGTCTGATGGCGGTCTTTGCCTGCGGGGATCCGGATCCCAGTTTCCTGCTGGTGGACAAACTGCTGGCCCTGGCGGAAGCGGCGGGGATCCCGGCGGCTCTGGTCCTGAACAAACGGGACCTGGCGCCGGCGGGACTCATCGACCGGTTCCGGTCCATCTATGAGCCCCTGGGCTATCCGGTACTTCCGGTGGAGGCCCGGGAAGGCCTGGGACTGGAACCCATCCTGGAGCGGGTCAAAGGCCATACGGTGGCTTTTGGCGGCCCTTCCGGGGCCGGGAAATCCACCCTGCTGAACCATCTGGATCCGTCCCTGACCCTGAAAACCGGTCACGTAAGCAGCAAGATCGGCCGGGGGCGGCATACCACCCGGTTTGCAGAACTGCTGCCCTTTGCCGGAGGATATATTGTGGATACCCCCGGTTTCGGGAACATCGACCTGTCCGAACTCCAGATGGACCAGGCGGCGGACGGGTTCCGGGAAATCCGGAAACAGGAGGGTCTCTGCCGGTTCACCGGCTGCACCCATACCCATGAACCGGACTGTGAAGTGAAAGCGGCGGTGGAACGGGGAGAAATCGCCCCCAGCCGCTATGCTTCCTACTGCACCATCCGTCAGGAACTGGCGGATCCAAAGAAAAGAGGTAAAAAATCATGACCATCATTGCTCCTTCCATTTTGTCTTCTGATTTTTCCCGTCTGGGGGAAGAAGTGGCCCGCATCCAGGATGCGGGAGCTGACTGGTGCCATATCGATGTGATGGACGGCCAGTTCGTCCCCAACCTGACCTTCGGGCCCTGTGGTGAAATCCCTGCGGAAACGGACGGAGATGTTTTTTGACTGCCACCTGATGGTGGAAAATCCGGAAAACTATGTGGACAGCTTTGCCGCAGCCGGGGCCGACCTGATCTGCGTCCATGCGGAAGCCACCCACCATCTCCACCGGCTGCTCCAGAGCATCCACAGCAAGGGCATCCAGGCCGGTGTGGCGCTGAACCCCGCCACGCCGCTGTGCCAGATCGAGGAAATCCTGCCTTATGCGGACATGATCCTGATCATGAGCGTGAACCCCGGCTTTGGCGGGCAGAAATTCATCCCCACCAGTGTGGACAAGATCCGCCGGCTGAAACAGATGATCCGGGAGCGGGACCTGAAGACCTGATCGAAGTGGACGGCGGGGTCAATGGGGAAACGGCCAAAGCCTGCCGGGAAGCCGGGGCCGATGTGCTGGTAGCCGGATCCTTTGTGTTCGGAGCGGCGGATATGCAGGAAGCGGTAGCGGCCCTGCGGTAAGACCATGAAAGCCTTTCTGCAGAACACCGGCGGAAAATCAAATGGATCCTGCTCTGCGTCCTGGCCAGTTTTCTGGTGCTGGCATGGCTGGCCTACATTGCCAGTATCCATGCGGCCAGATCTTCAACCGGGAAATGGCCAGGCAGCATTTCTTTGACGGGACCATTACCGTGGAACGGCTGACGGCCACCCCTCTGGGCCATGTACGGTTTGAAAATCTGGAATGGAAGGGCAGCCATGACGGCAACCGGGTATTCATCCCCAGCGGATCCTTCCAGGTGAAGCCCATGGATATCGTCCTGAGGAAAATCAGCACCCGGACCATCCAGGAACTGGAGCTGAACGAGGCGGAAATCGATCTGACCTTTACGGAGCATATGCATATCCGGGGCATCCAGGCGGCGGAACTGCCCCAGCCGGCGGCCCGGAAGGGAAAGAAGAAATTCGACATCAAGCTGAAAAACGTGGATGCCCGGGTGAAACTGAATCACTGCCGGATGACTGCACGCTACAGACAGCGGATCCTTACCTTCCAGGATGTGAATGCGGATCTTCGCTACAACAGCAATGACCGGCTCACCATTGATTTTTCCACCGGGGAACTGGGCGGGACCCTGGAAGGAAAAGGGGTGGACATCCAGGGCAGTGTGGATCTGAAGCCTCCGGTTTCCACCTATGATCTGAAACTGGGCATCAAGGAACTGAATCCCTCCTCTCTGGGTACGGGGCTGAATATCCGGGAACGGGTCACCGCCAGTGCCACGGTAACGGGAGAGCTGCCGGAACCGGTGATCGTGGGAGAACTGTATATGCCCAATCTGAATCTGCCGGGTCTGAAGTTCACCGAGGTCAAAGGAAATTTCAAATACGAAGATGGATACATCGATGCCCAGAATGTAACGGCGGACATCTTCGAGGGGAACTGTGATGCCCGGGGCGGCTTCAACATCGACACCAAGGCTATATGGTCAGTGTCATGGGCCATGACCTCCACAGTGAAGATGCCACCAACATCCCCTATTTCCGGACCCTGGTGCAGCTGGACCTGAAAATGCTCTGCGATGGGGACAACCGGTCCACCCTGACCTACGGGTCCTTCTATTCCGGCAAGGGCATCTATGCCATCATCAAGTTCAACTCCATCAAGGGGACTTTTTCCAACCAGTACAAGCAGCTGAAGTTCAGCGATGTGGAAATCAAATCGGACGGCGGCGACATTGTGGCGCCTCAGTTCGAGCTGGTGGACGGGAAACTGCAGATGGGAAATCTGTACTATGTGGCGCCGGGAGGCGCCCGGGCACGGATCCACTTTTTCGGATAAAACAGGGGCTGTTGGAGAAACAGCCCCTCTCTTTGGGTAAAAAGGAGGAAGAGAATGAAACTGCTGCGGATCCTGGGGATCCTGTTCCTGTTCCTGCTGCTGTCTGCCGGATGCGGACCGGCCGCACCGGAACAGGGGGGCTATACGGTGACCGATGTGCGGGGAAAGACCGTGCATCTGCCCGTCCGCCCCGGAAAATCCTTACCGACTCCCTCCATCTGGATGAGACCCTGCTGACCCTGGTGCCGGCGGATCATCTGGCCGGCGCCTGTTACCTGGACCGGGAGTCGGGGATTTCCTTCATTGCAGAAGAAACCCGGTCCGTGGAGCCGGTTCTCCGGGAGGTGACTCCGGAAACGGTGGCAGGGACCAAACCGGACCTGTTTCTTGCTTCCACCTGGTCCGACCCGGGGCTGATCCAGAAAGTGGAGGAACTGGGAATCCCGGTGGTGGTGTGCCGGGGTCCGGTGACCCTGGAAGAAATCCGGGAAAATGTCCGGCTGATGGCCCGGGCCTGGACCGGGAGACGGTGGGGGAAAAAGTTCTGGCCCGGATGGATGACCAGCTGGAAAGGACGGAAAAGACCCTGGCCGCGCTGAAGGAGCCGGAACCGGTGGGAATGCTGGTTTCGCTCATGAGCCGGTATGGAGGCGGCGGATCCCTGTATCGACGACCTGTCGCCGCCGGCCCATGTGGGCAACGGCTGAGCCGGTCCGGTCTGCAGAACGGACAGCCCCTGACCCGGGAAGCCATCCTCCAGGCGGATCCGGATTTCTTCCTGATTTCCCTGCCCTATGGGGAGGAAAAAGCGGACTATGAGAAATTCCAGCAGCAGTTCTTTGCCGATCCGGCTCTCCAGGGACTGAAAGGGTATGACCGTCGGGTGGCCCTGCCGGACCGGTATGTGTATGATGCGTCCCCCATGGCGGTTTACGGTATCCAGGCCCTGGCCAACGGAGCCTATGGGAGACCGCTATTTCCCCTGGACCGGGAACCTCTGCTGAAAGGATACTGATATGGAACTGACAATGGCAAAAGGAAAGGTGGGCTATGGTGGGAAAACAGTCCTGGAGAATCTGGATCTGTGCCTGAAACCGGGAGACTGCCTCGGCCTTGTGGGACCAACGGGGCCGGGAAAAGCACCCTGCTGAGGACTTTGGCGGGGATCCTGCCTCTCCAGGCCGGAGCACTGACCCTGGGAGACCGGCCCCTGGGAGAATGGAACCGGCGGGAATGGAGCCGGCAGGTGTCCTATCTGCCCAGGAAAGAGAACTGCCCTTTGGCTATACGGCGGAATCCACTGTGCTGATGGGCCGGTATCCCTATCTGGCTGGCAGCAGCAGGAAGGCGGCCGGGAAAAAGCACAGGCCAGGGCCTGTCTCGAACTGTTCGGGCTGGAAAAAATGGCGGCACGGCCTGTCACGGAACTGTCCGGAGGCAGCGGCAGCGGGTGCTGCTGGCCCGGATCCTGATCCAGCAGACCCCTGTGGTCCTGTTGGATGAACCTACGGCGGAACTGGATCTGTCTATGAAAATACGGTACTGGGGCTGAGCCGGCAGCTGGCCCGTGCCGGACGGAGCGTGGTCCTGTCCCTCCACGATATCGGTCAGGCTGCCCGGTGCTGTACCGGCTTGTTTTGCTGGGGCAGGGAGGGATGCTGGCCCAGGGGTCCCCCCGGGACGTGCCTGACGGAAGAAAGGCTGGAGGCGGCCTATGGGGTACCGTTCCTGGTGCGGGAACAGGAGGGGGAACTGACGGTCCGGGTCCGGCGGGATCCGGACCGGGAAGCCCGGGAAGAAAAATGGCTGGAGCAGATTTTGGAAAACAGGGAGGCATAAGCGAATGATTGGATGGCTGGAGTATGGATGGATGTATTTTCTGCGGGGCGGGGTGGTGATGTGGCCCCTGCTTCTGTGTTCGCTGGTTTCTCTGACCCTCATCCTGGAACGGGGGGCTTTTTTCCGGCGGGAAGATTCCGGCAGGGACTATCCCCGCACCTTCTGCCGGATGGTGCGGCAGAAACAATGGCAGGACCTGCTGGCAATGAGCCACCGGACCCGGGGTGCCCAGGCGGAACTGGGAATCCGGCTGCTGACGGCTCCGCCGGAGGCCCGGGAGAAGGAAAGTTATATCCTGGGAGAAAGCCAGCAGCTGGTAAGCCGTTTTGACAAAGGGCTGAACTACCTGTCCGTCATCGTTACCCTGCACCCATCCTTGGACTCCTGGGCACCATTACCGGCATGATGTCCTCTTTCCAGGCCCTGGGGGACCGGTGGGACAATCCCCTGGGGGTTACAGCCGGGGTGGCGGAAGCCATGATCACCACTGTGTTCGGCCTGCTGATCGCCATTGGGACCATCTGCTTCCACACCTATTTTTCCCAACGGGTGAATACGGTGCTGGAAGAAGTGGAACAGATGGACAATGCCTTTATGGAAAACGCCGGGGATATGCCCGTGAGGGAGGGAAGAGAGTATGATCCATCTCCATCGGTCAGGGGGAGAGAAACATCCCTCCATCCAGATTTCACCCATGATCGATATGGTGTTCCTGCTGCTGATTTTTTTCATCGTCTGTACCATGTACATGACCCAGCAGAAGGGTGTACCGGTGGAACTGCCGGCAGGACGGGGACAGCTGCAGCAGAAAGCCCAGGTGGAAGTGACCCTGCCCAGGGACGGGACCATCTGGTACCAGGATCATCCGGTGACTGTGGAGGAACTGGTCCGGGAAGCGGCTGCGGCGGCCAGGGAAAACCCCCATCAGACCATAAACCTGCGGGCGGACAAGGAAGTCAGCTATGGCCGGGTCATGGGAATCATGGGAGAACTGAAACGGGCGGGACTGGAAGAATTTTCCCTTTCCGTTTCCACAGGTGAAGCCCATGGCTAAGCCGGAATGGAACCGGTATTTCAGCCTGTCCCTGCTGGCCCATCTGCTGATCCTGTCCTTGGGAGGGGCCCTGCTTTATGCCCATCGGTCCCTGCCGGAAACGCCGCAGGAATCCATCCGGGTCCATCTGGCGGGGCCGGACGGAGGCAGGGGAAATGCCGGAACCCCGGGAAAAGGAAAGGGTTCCGCAGCACAGCAGGGAAACGGGACGGCCCATGCCGGGACCGGAGAACAGGACAGGCTGTTGGAACAGCTGCTGGAAGCCCCCAGCCGGGTCAATGACCGGGGTGAAGTGGAGCGCCCGGAAAGGAACGGCGCGCAGGAATCGGGAGGAGAGCAGGCTGGGGTCAGTTCTTCTTCTGGCGGATCCGGAGAAACTGGGGGAAGCGGGAACCTGGCAGGAAACGGACAGGGGAACGGTTCCGGCGGTCCTGGTGCAGGGGATGGATCCGGAGCATCCCAGGGCGGCGGGGAAAGCCTGGAGGACCGGGAGCCGTGATGCCAGTCTGGAAGCTACAGCAAAATCTATCC
>ENA-OQIG01000898-OQIG01000898.1-human-gut-metagenome-genome-assembly--contig:-NODE-898-length-14924-cov-2.459755_pt1 | contig 14924 bp, 23 predicted proteins | sample MGYA00242576_ERZ504741 | MGnify/ENA primary metagenome ERZ504741 (study PRJEB26092, sample SAMD00036436) | human gut metagenome | host: Homo sapiens | study: EMG produced TPA metagenomics assembly of... | reverse complement strand
CCTGGGAGGAATTTGCCCGGAAGGGAGCCCGGGTGAAGACCTATCCGGTGAACAAGGACGATACGGACCTGTCCCTGGTGCTCCAGGACATCCCGGGAAACCGGACGGTGCTGGCCACCGGCATCTGGGGCGGACGGGCGGATCATCTGTTCGGCAACCTGTACACCCTGCTGGCCTATGCCAGAAGGGGCGGCAGTGCTTTCATGGCCGATGACCAGGAAGTGCTGTGCTACCTGCTGCCGGGAGAGGGGCTGCGGTTTACCTCTGGGAAGAAACGGCCCCGGGCGGTGAGCCTGCTGCCTCTGACACCTTCCTGCCGGGTGAGCATCACCGGGGTCCGCTGGCCCCTGGACAACGCGGAACTGACCCAGGCCAATCCCTATGCAGTCAGCAATAAGATGACGGAGCCGGCACTGAATGCCTTCTGCCGGGAGGGCATCGCCGGCGTCTATTTCACCTGGAAGGAGTAGATCCCATGCTGGAATTCCATTGGCAGGACCTGATTTTTCTTTTGGCCGCCGGTTTCATCGGCTCTTTTGTGGATGCAGCGGTGGGCGGCGGGGGCCTGATCACCCTGCCGGCCTTTATGGCCACCGGCATCCCTACCCCCTTTGCCCTGGGGTCCAACAAGCTGGCTCCTCCATCGGAGCGGTGACCAGTTTCTTTACCTTTGCCCGGTCCGGGAAAGTGGACCGGAAGATCCTGAAAATGATGCCCCTGTCCTTCCTGGGCAGTGCGGCCGGGGCCTGCATCGCATCCCTGCTGCCGGAACACCTGCTCCGGTACATTGTGGTGGCGGCTCTGGTGGGAGTGGCTCTCTATACCTATCACCGGAAAAACTGGGACGGGGTCAATGAAATGACCGAAATGACCCGGTCCGTAGCCATGGGCATTGCCGCCATGGCCTGGTGCCTGGGTATGTACGACGGCTTTTTCGGTCCCGGGACAGGTTCGTTCCTGATCTTCGGATTTTTGTATTTCGGTTATAACTTCGTTACCGCCGCCGGGAACACCAAGGCCCTGAACCTGGCCAGCAATCTGGGAGGCTGCTGGCCTCCTGCTGCTGGGCCGGGTGTATCTGGCCTATGCCCTGCCCATGGGGCTGGTGGAAATTCTGGCGCGGCTGGGAGCGAAGATTGCCATAAAAAAAGGTGTGGGATACATCCGCACTTTGTACCTGGTCATGACTGTGCTGCTGATCGGCAAGCAGGTCCATGACCTTTTCCTGAAATAACAGACGCGTCGGAAAGACGCAGGAAGGAAGCGTGAGAACGTGGATGATCAGCAGAATGACAAGCAGACCATCTCTGCCGGCAAGGTAATCCCCGTCTATGTGGAAGATGAGATGCAGAAATGCTACATCGACTACGCCATGAGCGTCATCGTCCAGCGGGCCCTGCCGGATGTGCGGGACGGTCTGAAGCCGGTCCACCGCCGCATCCTCTATGCCATGAACGAGGCAGGGATGCTGCCCAACAAGGCCTATAAAAAAAAGCGCCCGTATCGTGGGCGATGTTTTGGGGAAATACCATCCCCACGGGGATTCTTCGGTCTATGACGCCATTGTGCGTCTGGCCCAGGATTTCTCCACCCGGTATCTGATGGTGGACGGCCACGGGAACTTTGGTTCCGTGGACGGAGACCCGGCCGCTGCCATGCGGTACACGGAAGTCCGGATGGGGAAAATCGCCGTGGAGATGCTCCGGGACATTGAAAAAGATACAGTGGATTTCATCCCCAACTACGATGAATCCCTGAAGGAACCCACCGTGCTGCCGGCCAAGGTGCCGGCCCTCCTGATCAACGGATCCGCCGGGATCGCCGTAGGGATGGCCACCAACATTCCGCCCCACAATCTGGGAGAAGTGGTGGATGCCTGCGTGATGCTCATCGACCATCCGGATGCCACGGTGGAACAGCTGATGACGGCCGTAAAGGGGCCGGATTTCCCCACCGGGGCCAAGATCCTGGGCCTTTCCGGGATCCGCCAGGCCTATACCACCGGCCGGGGCGTGGTGAAGGTACGGGCCAAGACCCATGTGGAACCCATGCCCAAGAACAAGAACCGGATCGTGGTGACGGAAATCCCCTACCAGGTGAACAAGGCCAAGCTCATTGAGAACATCGCCCATCTGGTCCAGGACAAGACCCTGGAAGGAATCACCGACCTGCGGGATGAATCGGACCGGAAGGGCATGCGCATCGTCATCGAACTGCGCAGCGATGTGGTTCCTGAGATCATGCTGAACAAGCTGTATAAACACACCCAGCTCCAGGATTCCTTCGGGATCATCATGCTGGCCCTGGTGAACGGCCATCCCCGGATCCTGAACCTGAAACAGATCCTGGAATATTATCTGGACCACCAGAAGGACGTCATCACCCGGAAATGCCGGTATGAACTGAAAAAAGCCAAAGAACGGCCCATATCCTGGAGGGCTTGAAAATCGCCCTGGATCACCTGGACGAAGTGATCGCCACCATCCGGGCCAGCGCCAACGGGGAAGTGGCCAAGGCCGCCCTGATGGAAAAATTCGGGCTCAGCGACCGGCAGGCCCAGGCCATCCTGGATATGCGTCTCCAGCGGCTGACCGGCCTGGAACGGCAGAAAATCGAGGACGAATACAAAGAAGTCATGGCCACCATCGCCTATCTGGAAGATGTGCTCAGCGATGAACACAAAATCATGGGCATTGCTCGGGAAGACCTGCTGGATGTGAAGAAACGGTTCGGGGATGCCCGCCGGACTTCCATCGTGCCGGATACCGGGGACCTGGAAACCGAAGACCTGATCGCGGAAGAAGACGTGGTGATCACCATCAGCCACCAGAGCTACATCAAGCGCCAGGCACTCACCAACTTCCGGAACCAGAACCGGGGCGGCCGGGGCATCAAGGCCGGCAGCGGCAAGATCGTGAAGGAAGACAACAAGGTAAAGGGAGACTTCTCGGAACATCTGCTCATGGCCAGCACCCATGACAATATCCTGTTCTTCACCAACCGGGGACGGGTGTACCGGCAGAAGGGATTCGAGATCCCGGAAGCCAGCCGCACCGCCAAGGGCACTTTCATCCGGAATCTGCTGCCTCTGGAAGAGAACGAAAAAGTCAACGCGGTGATCGCCGTAAAGAGCGGCATCAGTGAGGACGAGAAGAAGTTCCTGTTCATGGCCACCAACCTGGGCTATGTGAAGCGGACCAGTGTCAGCGAATTCAAATCCGCCCGGAAAGGCGGACTCATCGCCATCAACCTGGGCGAAGGGGAAGAACTGATTGATGTGAAGCTGACCAGCGGACACAATGATATCCTGCTGGCCACCCGGGACGCTACGCCATCCACTTCCTGGAAGACGATGTGCGGCCCATGGGCCGGACCAGTCATGGGGTGCGGGGCATCAGCTGCGGCCTCACGACAGCGTGGTTTCCATGGACAGCTGTGTGGATGATACGGGAGAAGTGCTGACGGTAACCGACAAAGGGCAGGGAAAACGGACGGACATCTCCGAATACCGGGTCCAGACCCGGGGCGGCAAAGGCATCATCAACCTGAAGGTGACCGACCGGACCGGCCTGATCGTGGGTTCCAAATTCATCAACGAGACCCATGACATCATGCTGATCTCTGCAGCGGGGATCATCATCCGGATGAATGCTGCCGATATTTCCACCTACGGACGGAATGCCCAGGGCGTCAAGCTCATGGATCTGGAAGCAGGGGACAAAGTGGCCGCACTGGCCATCGTGAATACGGTCAGCGAGGACGAGTAAGAAAAGGGGGTGTTGCACGTCCTGTGCAACACCCCCTTGCTTTATCCCGGAACCCTGTGGATATCCTGTGCACAAAGGAAATCGGGGGACTGGATATTGTGGGGTGAACAGGGGTTTGCACTATATCTGGGACTTACCCACAAGGTTATCCACAGGAAATGTGGATAACCTTGGCGTTTTTGTGGATAAGCCTGTTGATAAGTGGAAAACTTGACGGGACAGGTCCCAGGACTTATCCTGTAAGTAAAGCCGGCGGGCAAACCCGCTGAAGGAGGACATACTATGGCAGAACTGAATCAGAAAGCCGAAAGCTTCAAGCGTTTTGTAGAAAAGAAAGATCCCAAAGCCTTTGTGGTGGATCCCATCAAAGACGATCCGTTCCATACGGTGGTGTTCCGGTCTCATCTGGATGTGGAAGGTACCCCGCTCCAGCTGATCGTGGTGCTGGATGACAGCGCCTTCGGAGTGATCCGGGTCCTCCTGGCGCCCAAAGCCCTGAAGGAAGGGAACAAAGAGGCACTGCTGGAGATGCTGAACCGGTACAACAGCAACTACAAGGCCTTTAAATTCTACCTGGACAAGGAAGAATCCCTGATCATGGACACCTGCGTGATCTTCCGGGAATCCCAGGTGGACGGGAACATGATGTATGGTCTGTTCCAGATGATCAGCAGGGAACTGGACGAGAAGTACAAGGACATCATGAAAACAATCTGGGAATAAAAGCTGTCAGCTGACAAAAAGTTGCCGTCTGTTTCATGCGGACGGCAAACCTTTTTTTACAAAACGGACGAATTCTTCCATGGCCGGATTGAAGTGGAGATCCTTGTTCCAGTCCAGGGTAATGTAGGCAGGGCGGAACTGGCGGACGGAAACGGCATGGAGATCCGGTTCCTGCTGGGCGATTTCTTCTGTGAGGAACCCAGCGGCGCCTTCTGACCGGATGTATTCCAGGATGGTGAACACCTGGGTGGTCTGGTGGAGGATCCAGGGATGGACGCCGCTCTGGGCAAACATATGGCGGATATAGGCGGTCTGGTCGAAGTGGTCGGAAAACAGCACCAGGGGAATGTTCCGGAGCTCTGTCAGATCCACCGTTTCCCGCCGGGCCAGGGGATGATCCTGGCGGACGAACAGCTTCAGGTAACTTTTCCGCAGGAGCAGACAGTGGTTGGGTTCTTCTGGCAGCCGGTTGGTGACACAGAGGCAAAGTCGATTTCCTGGCGGTCCAGCAGTTCATAGAGCACCTTGGTGGTTTCTTCCACGGTTTCGATGGTGATCTGGGGATGGCTTTTCAGGAAAGCCCCGTGGATCTGGGGGAAAATGGTATTGCCCCGCATGGTGGCAATGCCGATCCGGATCAGGGCTTTGCCGGTGCCCAGGGTCCGGACCACCTGGCACAGATTCCGGTAGTGGTTCTGGAACTGCCGGGCATGCTCCAGCAGGATCCGGCCCCGGCGGGTGATCTGGATGTTGTTCCGGTTCCGCTGGAACAGGCCACCCCGCATTCCTCCTCCAGTTCCCGGATGGCTTTGGAAATCCCGGTTGGGAAATATGGCATTTTTCCGCCGCCCGGGAAAAACTCCCGCATTCGCAGACGGTGATGAAGTATTCGATCTGGGTGAGTTTCATGATGGACTCCTTGCAACAAATGGTCATATGTCCAGTGACCTGTGACAAGAGACCAGTGACAGGGGGGTGAATTTTTTGCACCCCTGTATTATAACTCAAAGTTTGGGTCAGAGAAAATAAAATATTGTACTTTTTCTGTTTCAATGGATACAATAGGCATACGAAAAGACGAAAACAACCTGTCCGTGCAGTGGGAAAGAGAGGAAACATCATGACAATCAGCAAACGTGGGTATGATCTGCTCAATGATCCATTTTTGAATAAAGGAACGGCCTTCACCCGGGAAGAACGGAAGAAATACGGTCTGATTGGCATCCTGCCGCCCCAGGTGGAAACCATCGAACTCCAGGACCAGCAGGCTTTTGAGAACTTCTGCGAACGGCCCAACAAAGCGGTCCAGCGCCATTATCTGATGAAACTGTTCAGCCGGAACCGGACACTGTTCTTCCACCTGTTCTCCCATCATCTGGAAAAACTCATGCCGGTGCTCTATGCTCCCGGGGTGGCGGAAAGCGTGAAACAGTACAGCGAACTGTTCACCACCCCCCAGAATGCGGTGTATCTGTCCATCGACAATATGGACGATATTGAAGAATCCCTGAAAAACGGGGCTTCCGGCCGGGACATCCAGCTGATCGTGGTCACTGACGGGGAAAGCATCCTGGCATCGGGGACTGGGGCACCAACGGGGTGAGCATCTCCACCGGGAAGATCCTGGTATATACCGCAGCCGCCGGCATCGATCCGGCCAAGGTGCTGCCGGTGGTGCTGGACGCCGGGACCAACCGGCAGAGCCTGATCGATGATCCCCTTTATCTGGGGCTCCATCATGAACGGATCAGCGATGGACGGTATGATGCCTTTGTGGATGCCTTCCTCCAGACGGCGGAAAAACTCTTCCCCCATCTGTACGTCCATTTCGAAGACTTCGGCCGGGAAAACGCCGCCCGTCTCCTGGAACGGTATGAAGACCGGTATGCGGTGTACAACGATGACATCGAAGGCACCGGGGCGGTGACCCTGGCCGCCATCCTGGGCGGGCTGAAAGCTCCGGGGAAAAACTCACGGACCAGACCTTCCTGTGCTTCGGAGCCGGTACTTCCGGTATGGGCATCGTCCGGCAGGTATTCGAGGAAATGAAGCTCCAGGGCCTCAGTGATGAGGAAGCCCGGAGCCGGTTCTACCTGGTGGACCAGCAGGGGCTGCTCTTTGAGGATACGGAAGGGATGACCCCCCAGCAGAAACCCTATGCCCGGAAACGGAGCGAATTCCCGGCCGGAGCCAGCCTGGACAACCTGGAAGACGTGGTGAAGGCCATCCATCCCACCATCTGGTGGGAGCTTCCACGGCAGCCGGGGCCTTTACCCGGGAAATCGTCCAGGAAATGGCGGCCCATACTCCCCGGCCCATTATCTTCCCCCTGAGCAATCCGGCGGATCTGGCGGAAGCCAGTGCGGATGATCTGCTCCACTGGACTGACGGGAAAGCGCTCGTGGCCACCGGTACTGCTTCCCGGAAAGTGGTGTATCACGGGACCATCTTTGAAATCGGCCAGGCCAACAATTCCCTGGTGTTCCCAGGGATGGGACTGGCGGTGGCGGCCTGCCGGGCCCGGAAGGTTTCTCCCGGGATGCTGGCCGCTGCGGCCCATGCTCTTGCGGATCTGGTGGATATGGAGAAACCTGGGGCTTCCGTACTGCCTCCTGTCCGGGAAATGGGGAATTTTACCAAGATCCTGGCGGAAAAAGTGGTACGGCAGGCCGTACAGGAAGGACTGAACGGGATCCCGGTGGAAAACCCGAAAGAAGCCATCGAAGCCATCCAGTGGAAGGCGGAGTACAAGGAATTGTGAGAAAGGGGCGGAGCCCCTTTCTGTCAGCGGTCAGCCGCAGGCGTCCGTTGACGGGGCTGTTGCGCGAGGCAACCGCCCTTTTCGTATCCCAAAATGGAAAATACCCTATGATCACCGGTAAAAATTCACCCTTTCCTTTGTTTTCAGAAAAGGTGCATTACAGAAAGGCAAAAATCCATCCTATATAAACATCTCAAAAAATATACATAAAAGAACTGTACATTTTTAAAAATGAAAACGTTTTTGTAAAAAAGAATGTTGCAAAAATGTGAACAAGTGCGTATAATAACTATAGCTTGCAAGGCCGACCGGTCGTTTCACGCGGGTCCCCGGCAAGAAATATGAAGAAAGCAAAGGTGTTGTTGATGAAGGCATGGAAAAAAGCGGTCGGCGCGCTGGCGATGACAACTCTCGTGGCGTCTATGTTTACCGGCTGCGGCAAAAAAGATGCAGCGAAAAAGGACAATGGCAATGAAATCAGAGTCGGTGCTTTGTTCGAATTGACGGGGAATGTGGCCAACTACGGCAAATCCACCTACAAAGGGGTACAGCTGGCGGTGGATCAGATCAATGCCAAAGGCGGCATCAACGGCAAGAAAATCAAACTGGTGGAAGCGGACAACAAGTCCGAGCCTTCCGAATCCGGGAATGCGGCCACCAAGCTGATCACCAAGGATAAAGTTTCGGTCATCATCGGGCCGGCCACCAGCGGCTGCGTATCCGCTGCCACCCCGGTGGTCACCAACAGCAAGGTGCCTCTGATGGCCCCTGTGGCTACCGCACCCGGGATTACCGTGGATGAAAAAGGCAAGGTACGGCCCTTCATCTTCCGTGCCTGCTTCACGGATCCGTTCCAGGGCAAACTGATGGCCAAATTCGCCGTGGATACCCTGAAACTGAAGAACATTGCGATTTTCTATGATTCTTCCAGTGACTACTCCAAAGGTCTGATGGATGTGTTCGGCAAGACCCTGGAAGAAAAAGGCGGCAAGGTTGTGGGCAAGGAAGCCTTCCTGGCCAAGGACCAGGACTTCAAGTCCGCTCTGACCAAACTGAAAGCCACCAATCCGGAAGCTCTGTACGTACCCGGCTACTATGAAGAAGTTTCCAAGATCATCAAACAGGCCCGTGAAGTTGGGCTGACCTGCCCGATCCTGGGCAGCGACGGCTGGGATTCTCCGAAACTGGCCCAGATCGCCGGCGGGGAAGCGCTGAACGGCACCTACTTCACCAGTGCTTATTCTGCTCAGGACAAGGATCCTCATGTCCAGCAGTTCATTAAGGACTACAAGGCCAAGTTCAACGAAGAACCGGATACTTTCGCCATCCATGCCTATGACGGAACCCTGGCTGTGGCAGAAGCCATCAAACAGCTGGTACCACCGACGGCACCAAGATTGCGGATGCCCTGAGCAAGATCAAGGACCTGCAGGTAGCCACCGGCAAATACACCCTGGACAAGGACCACAACCCGGTGTCCGGCGGCATCATCATTGAAATGAAAGACGGCGTACAGACCTTCAAAGAAAAGATTACGCTGTAAGAAACACCAACCATACGGCGTCGGATCGGTCTCCGGTCTGACGCCAAACTTTTCACAAGGAGGGGTGCTTATGGATACCGGATCCTTTGCCCATCAGTTCATCCAGCAGATCGTCAACGGCGTATCCCTGGGCAGTATCTACGCACTGATCGCCCTGGGCTATACCATGATCTACGGGATCATCAAACTCATCAACTTCGCCCATGGCGATATTTACATGCTGGGAGCCTACATCGCTTTGTGGCCATTACCAAAGCCGGACTCCCTTTCCTGCCGGCTCTGATTGTTTCCATGATCGGAGCGGCCCTGGCCGGGATCATCATTGAACGGATCGCCTACAAACCCATGCGGAATGCGCCCCGGATTGCGGCCCTGATTACGGCCATCGGCGTATCCTTTTTCCTGGAAAACGGCATGATCCTGCTGGTGTCTCCCCAGCCCCGGACTTTTCCGCCGGTATTTGCTCCCACGGTCTACCATATCGGGGGCATTGTGGTGAACAACCAGCAGATTATGATCCTGGTCAGTGCCCTGTTGCTGATGCTGGCCCTTACCTACATCGTCAACCGGACCAAGGCCGGGAAGGCATGCGGGCGGTGAGCTTTGATGCGGATGCCGCCAAGCTCATGGGCATCGACACGGACCGGGTGATTTCCACCACCTTTGCCCTGGGTTCTGCACTGGCTGCAGCTGCCGGGGTCCTGGTGGGGATCTACTACAACTCCATTGATCCCCTCATGGGCATGATGCCCGGGATCAAAGCCTTTATTGCCGCCGTGGTAGGCGGTATCGGGATCCTGCCGGCGCATGCTGGGGGGCATCATCATGGGCCTGGTGGAAGCCATGGTATCCGGCTTCTTTTCTTCCACCTACCGGGATGCGGCGCTTTCGCCATCCTGATCCTGATCCTGCTCTACAAACCTACGGGCCTGTTGGGCAAGAACGTGAAAGAGAAAGTGTAGGTGAATGCCATGAAGAGTTTACGTCAATCGCTCCACAAACAGGACCTGCTGGGCCTGGGCATCATGGTGATCCTCTTTGTTGTGTTCTACTTCCTCTTTGACGAAGAGATCCTGGATGACTACTGGGAAACCAACGTGATCCTGATCCTGATCAACATCATCATGGCGGTGAGCCTGAACCTGATCAACGGGCTTACCGGCCAGTTCTCCATCGGCCATGCCGGGTTCATGGCGGTGGGTGCCTATACCTCCGCCATCATCACGGTGAAGCTGGGGATGGATTTCCCCATTGCCCTGATCGTAGCCACCGTATCTGCCGCTTTCCTGGGCTTTTTGATCGGCATGCCCACCTGCGGCTGAACGGGGACTATCTGGCCATTGCCACCCTGGGTCTGGGGGAAATCATCCGGATCGCCATCCTGAACATCGATTATGTGGGCGGGGCTTCCGGGTTCATGGGGATCCCCCGGCTGACAACTTTTCCCATTGCCTTCTGGATCATGGTGTTTGTGGTCTATTTCATCAAGAACTTCAAGAATTCTGCGGACGGACGGGCCTGTCTGGCCATCCGGGAAAATGAAATCGCGGCGGAGACCATGGGCATCAACACCACCAAGTACAAGGTCATGGCCTTTACCATCGGGGCCGGATTTGCCGGTACCGCCGGTGCCCTGTTTTCCCATTACTACTACATTGCCCACCCGGCTTCCTTTACCTTCATGCGTCTTTCGACGTACTGACATGGTGGTGCTGGGCGGTCTGGGCTCCATCAGCGGATCCATTTCCGGTGCCGTGCTGCTGACGGCCATTTCCGCTGCCCTGGCGGATTATCCGGAATGGCGGATGGTGATCTATTCCATCGTACTGATCGTCCTGATGCTGAACCGGCCACAGGGGATCTTTGGCAACAAGGAACTGAGCCTGAAGATGTTCCAATCTATCAAACTGGGAGGTGGGTCTCGTGGCGGAACTGCTCAAAGTGAATAATGCGTCCATGATCTTTGGGGGCCTGCGGGCTGTATCCAACCTGACCATGCAGATCGACGAAGGGGAACTGATCGGTCTCATCGGGCCCAACGGCGCCGGCAAGACCACGGCCTTCAACATGCTGACCGGGGTGTATGAACCTTCTGAAGGGGAAATCACCTTCAACGGCCAGCGGATCAACGGGAAGAAACCCTACCAGGTGACCCAGATGGGAATCGCCCGGACATTTCAGAACATCCGGCTGTTTTCCGAACTGTCCGTGCTGGACAATGTGAAAATCGCCTTCAACAACCAGATCCGGTATGGTCTGGCGGAAGCCATCGGCCGGTTCGGCCGGTATTTCAAGGAAGAAGAGTCCATCGAGGAAAAAGCCCTGGCTCTGCTGAAAATCTTCCATCTGGAAAAACTCCGGGACGAAATGGCCAAGAACCTGCCCTACGGGGAACAGCGGCGGCTGGAAATCGCCCGGGCCCTGGCCACCTCTCCCAAACTGCTGCTGCTGGATGAACCGGCAGCCGGGATGAACCCCCAGGAAACCAAGGAACTGATGGAAATGATCCGGTGGATCAAGAAGGAATTCAATCTGAGCATCCTCCTGATCGAACACGATATGGGACTGGTGATGAATGTCTGCCAGCGGATCTATGTGCTGGAATACGGCATCTGCATCGCCAACGGCACCCCTGACGAAATCAAGCACAACAAACGGGTCATCAAGGCCTATCTGGGCGAGGAGGTATCCTGATGCTCACCATTAAAAATCTGAATGTCTATTATGGGGCCATCCACGCCGTGAAGGACCTGAACATGGAAGTGGGGGACGGGGAAATCGTCACCCTGATCGGCTCCAACGGAGCCGGGAAATCCACCACCCTCCACACCATTTCCGGGCTGATCAAGCCCAAAACCGGCAGCATCCTCTACAAAGGAGAAGAAATCGTGGGGGTGCCCGCCCACAAGCTGGTGGGCCGGGGCCTGGTCCAGGTGCCGGAAGGCCGTCATGTGTTTGCGGAAATGACCGTTATGGAAAACCTGGATATGGGGGCGTATCTCCGGACAGACAAGGACGGGATCGCCCGGGACAAGGAAAAAGTCTTTGAAAAATTCCCCCGGCTGAAGGAGCGGATCAGCCAGACCGCCGGCACCCTGTCCGGCGGGGAACAGCAGATGCTGGCCATGGGACGGGCGCTGATGAGCCGTCCCCAGCTGCTGATCCTGGACGAACCTCCATGGGGCTGGCGCCTCTTCTGGTACGGGAAATTTTCTCCATCATCAAGGAAATCAACAGCGAAGGCACAACGGTGCTGCTGGTGGAACAGAACGCCAATATGGCCCTTTCCATTGCGGACCGGGCCTATGTGCTGGAAACCGGGCGGGTGGTCCTGTCCGGAACGCTGCCGAACTGGCAGCCAGTGAAGCCGTGCAGAAAGCTTATCTGGGCGGCTGACAAGGAGGCAGAACCATGCAAGTCAAAGATCTGATGACCAAAGTCGTAAAAGTAGTCACAACGGAACAGTCCCTGCTGGAAATCCGGGAACTGATGCTGAACAACAATCTGCGCCGGATCCCTGTAGTGGATGGGGACGGCCATTTGAAAGGCATCGTCACCGACGGGGATGTATCCCGGGCCACACCTTCCGATGCCAGCACCCTGGACCGGTATGAAGCCAACTATATCCTGGGCAAACTGAAGGCCAAAGACCTGATGACCAAAGCGGTCATCACCGTCAAGGCGGAAGACGGGGTGGAAACGGCTGCCTATCTCATGTACAAATTCAAGATCGGAGCACTGCCGGTGGTGGATGCCACCAACAAAGTGGTGGGGATCATTTCCGATACCGACGTGTTCAAGGCCTTTGTGATCTGCTGGGTTATGCCAAGACGTCCACCAAGATCACTGTGGATACCCAGGATAAGGTGGGTGTCCTGGCCGAACTGGCGGAAATCTTCAAAACCGGGGCGTAAACATCATTTCTGTGGTAACCCGGAAAATCGGGCCCAAACGGGCCGCCATTACGGTACGGGCCGATCTGACCAATGCCATGGACATCATCCAGACCATCCGGGATGCCGGTTCGTGATCACCGACATCTCCACCCTGAAAGTAGATGATGCCCATGAAGAGTGAAGCTGACTATAAAGTGGGGGACATTGTCCGGATGAAGAAGGCCCATCCCTGCGGTCCTATGAATGGGATGTGCTCCGGGTGGGCATGGACTTCGGCATCAAATGTCGGGGCTGCGGCCATTACGTGCTGCTGCCCAGAGCCAAGTTCGAAAAGGCTGTGCGGGAAGTCCTGGTCCATAAGGAAGATTGAACAAAGAGGGCGTGGAAGGATTCTTTCATGCCCTCTTGTTTCATGCTATAATGGTGCGTAAAGCAGAAATTTCCGGAGGTGTTCAGCAATGAAAAAGTGGTTGGGAGCCTGTGTGCTGGGAGTCTGTCTTACCGTGCTGCCGATGCCGGCTCTGGCCGTCCACTGGATGTCTCTGGGCAGCAGCGAAGAAGGCGAGATCCTTATGGACCGGGACAGCCTGAAACGGCCGGCGGATACCTCTCTGACCGTATGGGAGAAGGTCCTGTGGCCCCAGTCCGATGCCCATGGCCGGACGGGAGAGCTCCGTCACCGGGAGTACGACATGAAAGGCAAAAAGTGGCGGCAGCTGAGCAGTTACCAGCTGGACGCCCGGGGCAGGAAAACGGCCGGGAACCGGAAAATCCAGGAATGGCAGGAATTCCAGCCCATGACCAGCCTTTTTACCCGGGCCCGGTACGAATGGGATTATTCCCGGTGGAGAGGACCCTGGGTGTTCATCAAGAGCCTTCCCGGATTGGGGAGGAAATGGTTCAATCCGGATTCCCTGGAAAAGAAAGGACCCAATACCTACCAGGTATGGGAAAAGACCGTGATGAAGAAACCGGTAAACGGAACCCGGATCCTGGTGTCCCAGACCCGGTATGATGTAAAGAATGGAAAGGCAAGGACCCTGTATCTGTGCACCTTCGATGACCGGAACAACATGACGGACCATTATGCGGTAAACGATGTGTGGAACAAAAAAGGCGATACCTACGGCGAATACATTGGGGATCAGCTGGCTTCCTACTATGCCAGACATCCCCGGAAAAAATAGAGGAGAAGATCATGAAAACCTGTCCCAAATGCCATAAAATCTATGAGGATTCCCAGAATTTTTGTTCGGAAGACGGCACCCCCCTGGTGCTGACTCCGGTGAGCCAGACCCTGCGGGGAGAAACGGAAGCCCCGAATCCGCCGGTACCGGCTGCTCAACCGGAAACCGAACAGCAGGGGCAGCCTGACAGCGGCCAGGGAACCGGTACCCGTGAGCAGCAGAACTGGCAGCAGCAGAGCCAGAATGGCTGGCAGCAGCAGGGACAGCAGCAACAGCAGTACCAGTACGGTCCCAACGGCAATCCCGGTTTCAGTGCCCGTTTCCAGGCCAATATCCCCGATGGAAATACCTGGAAGCCCATGTACTTTTCCTTCAACGGCCGGCTGAACCGGGGAACTTATATCTGCCGGTGGCTGGTGCTGCTGCTGGCGGCAGTGCTTATCGGTCTGATCTGCGGTATCCTGCCCTTCCTGGCTCCTTTGGGCTATCTGGCACTTCTGGGGCTTTTTGTGGCCCAGATTTCCCTGGCAGTCCGCCGCTCCATGACCGGGGCCATTCCGGGTTCTGGATGTTTGTCTGTGTGGTTCCGGCCCTGAACCTGCTCATGTTCCTGTACCTGCTGTTTGCGGAAAGCCAGCCCGGTCAGAATGAGTATGGAGTGGCCGAATAAAAAGTTGTTGACAGGGATTCCCCTTTTTGCTATACTATACAAGCTTTCTCCTTGAGAAAGCAACAGACAAAAGGTTTCTCAACAACGAAATGTTTCAACTGAAACATTGAAAGAAAAAACTTGTTGACAAAGAAACGAAAGTCTGGTATTATATAGAAGCTGTCGCTGAGACAGCGAGACGAACTTTGAGAACTGAATATTGTTGACAGATGTGCGGGTCAAGTCACTTTTAGTGATGAGATTGAGTCACCTGGATGACAACCAGGTTAAAAAATCAAAGCTAGTTTTTCGAGAGCCAAGCGGCTCTTACAAAATACTCTATTTTGGGAGTAGTTGAATCCTGGCTCGAGGGACGGAACGCTGGCGGCGCTGCCTTA
>ENA-OQIG01000897-OQIG01000897.1-human-gut-metagenome-genome-assembly--contig:-NODE-897-length-14945-cov-1.789040_pt1 | contig 14945 bp, 20 predicted proteins | sample MGYA00242576_ERZ504741 | MGnify/ENA primary metagenome ERZ504741 (study PRJEB26092, sample SAMD00036436) | human gut metagenome | host: Homo sapiens | study: EMG produced TPA metagenomics assembly of... | reverse complement strand
GAAAGGACGGAGATGAGATCGGAAAAATATAGGGAGCATGCAGTGATGAGAGGAGTGCTGCTCCCGCCAGAAAAAGAATAGTAGAAAAAGGAAAACAAAAGATCAATGCTTTTCTGTAAATTTTTTTACTTCATTGCCAAGCTGCTCTTCAAAATTGGTCTCCAAACCATTCGTTTTCCAAAGAGATGTTTCTTGAGGAAGAAGAGTTTGCTCTTCGTTGCCTGGAGGAGCGCATGGCTTCTCGATAATCTTCCTCTTCGTAATCGTCCTCATAATAATCATTGTCATCGAATGTATCATCGTATTCATCATCGAGCACATCATCATAGCGACGGCGCTTTCTGGAAGAGGAATATTCCCGAGGTTCTGGAGAGTTGTATCGGTAATGATTTGCCGGAGCAGAACGGCATTCGTAGGAGCCGTAAGATCTTCGGGGAGTGCGGCTGTGTCTGGCATTTTTTCGTTCCAGGCGGTGCCGTCTCCGTTCCAACATGCGTGCAGGTGCAAGAAAGATAAAGCAGACGATCCGCACAGTTAAAATTCCGAAGAATACACCAATACTGTCGATGCCTACATCAATCACAGAAGGTCCTCGCCCATCTACGAAGGATTGATGATATTCATCCCCTGCGGCAAATCCGACACAGATCAGTCCGGCGACGACCATAAGCGGAAAACCGCGCAAACCGTAGACGTAAAACGGGAAGGACACTGCGACAGCAAGGATGAAATATTCGCTCATATGTGCAAGTTTGCGGACCGGATATTCGATGCTGGCAGCAACTTCAGAAATTTCCCAGTCCTGAAGTCCTTTATCCAGAACCTGATTTCCGATTTCTACAATTTTTACACTTACTTCATAACTTAAATTTCCCGATTCCTCCCCGGTCTGACCGGAAAAAGAATAGATTATATACATAATTGCCAGTGCCGGCAGAAAAGACAGTGGTTTTAATACAAAGGTGATCAGTTCTTTCATAATGCTTATCCCTCCTTTTTATTATTACGCCACTATATCATTTTTTCAGATATTTGTAAAGGAGGACAAAATTCCACATTGGGAATCTTCTTAAAATAAAGGAAATAGAGGAAGACTGTTTTACAACTATATCCGAGTGTGTTATTCTATAACTGTTATCCATATCGCAAAGCGGTATGTAGAAAGTCAGGAGGGAAACCGCATGAAATTAACAGCATTGTTAGAACGTTTACAATATGAAGTTGTGCAGTGGAACAAAAGAGATAAGAAATTACGGAATTGACAAATGATTCCAGAAAAGTAACAGAAGGCAGTGTCTTTGTCTGCATCAGTGGAGCTGTATCAGACGGACATCAGTATATTGAAGAAGTAGGAAAGAAAGGTGCGGCAGCAGTCATTGTGGAGAAGGATGTGGAGGCACCAAAGCATATGACCGTCATCCGTGTGGAAGATACGAGATATGCACTGGCACTTGCATCGGCTGCATATTTCGGATATCCGGCAGAACAGTTGAAAGTAATCGGAATTACAGGAACAAAGGGGAAGACAACAACAACTTATATGGTCAAATCCATTCTGGAAGAGGTCGGACATAAAGTAGGTCTGATCGGAACGATTGAGGCAATCATTGGGGATGAGGTGATCCCAGCGGTCAATACGACTCCGGAGTCTTTTACAATTCATCAATATTTTCGGAAGATGGTCGATGCAGGGTGTGATGCAGTTGTGATGGAAGTATCCTCACAAGGCTGATGCTGCATCGGACGGCAGGAATTCCATTTGAAATCGGAATTTTTACAAATCTGGGGGAAGATCATATTGGACCGAATGAGCATAAGGATTTTGAAGACTATAAGAGATGTAAGGGATTGCTTTTCAGACAGTGTAAGATCGGGATTGCAAATGTAGATGATCCCTATTTTAAAGATGTATTCCGAGAGGCTACCTGTGAGATAGAAACATTTGGATTTTCCGAGAAGGCAGATCTTCGCGCCGAACATGCAGAACTGGTGACAAGACCGGGGTACCTCGGGGTAGCCTATCACGTAGCAGGTCTGATGGATTTTGATGTGGAGATTGATATTCCAGGGACGTTCAGCGTGTATAATTCGCTGACAGCCATTGCAGTGTGCAGACACTTTAATGTACCGTCAGAGAAGATTCAAAAAGCGCTGAAAGTAGCGAAAGTGAAAGGGCGCATTGAGATGGTCAAAGTTTCAGATGAATTTACGTTGATGATCGACTATGCGCACAATGCGATGAGTCTTGAGAGCCTTCTGACCACCTTGAAGGAATATCATCCAAAGCGTCTGGTATGTCTGTTTGGATGTGGAGGAAACCGCTCCAAGACGCGCCGCTATGAGATGGGAGAAGTGTCTGGTCGTCTGGCAGATCTGACGATCATTACATCAGATAATCCAAGGTTTGAGGAGCCGCAGGAAATTATTGATGATATTAAGATTGGAATGAAGAAGACAGATGGAGCATATGTGGAGATCTGTGACCGGAAGGAGGCAATCCGCTATGCGATCGTCAACGGACAGCGGGAGATGTGATCGTACTGGCAGGAAAGGGACATGAAGATTACCAGGAGATCAAAGGAGTCAAGTATGCGATGGATGAGCGGGACTTGATTGCGGATATTCTGGCAGAAGAAAGAGAACGGGAGCAGTAAATGTACGCAGATATCATTGTAGATATTACCCATGAAAAATTAGATAAGATCTTTCAATACCGGATTCCAAAAGAGATGGAAGGACGGCTGCAGACTGGATGGAAGTTTTGATCCCGTTCGGCAGAGCAAATCGTGAGACAAAGGGATATGTGATTGGATTCTCTGAAAAATGTAATTACGATCCGGAGAAGATTAAAGAGATCACACAGATCATCCAGAATCATATTGCGATTGAGGCAAAGCTGGTGGCGCTTGCAGCATGGATGAAAGAACATTATGGTGGAACAATGATACAGGCGTTAAAGACGGTTCTTCCGATCAAGCAGCAGGAGAAACAAAAAGAGCAGAGAAGCATTCGATTGCTTCTTGACAGAAGGGAAGCAAAAGAAAGGCTTTCGTATTTTCTCTCAAAAAATCAAACTGCCAGAGCAAGGGTTGTTGCAGCGCTGTTAGATCGTCCTATTCTTCCGTATGAGTATGTCACAAGACAGCTGAAAGTGACAGCGGCGGTGCTGCGGGCGATGGAAGAGCAGAGAATTCTTCAGATAGAAGCCGAGGTTGTGTACCGCAATCCGGTGACTGCGAAGCGAACAAAGCAACAGTCGTTTTGCTATACTGAGGCACAGCAGGCGGCAATCCATACATTTTGTGAAGAGTATCGCCGGGGAAAACGGGGAACTTATCTCGTGTATGGTGTGACTGGGAGTGGGAAGACAGAAGTCTACATGGAAATGATCGAGCATGTGATCGCGGAAGGAAAGCAGGCGATCGTTCTAATTCCAGAGATTGCCTTGACCTATCAGACGGTCATGCGGTTTTACCAGAGATTTGGCGACCGGGTGTCAATCATCAATTCCAGGCTGTCGAAAGGGGAGCGGTATGATCAGATGATCCGGGCGAAGAGGGGAGAGATCAATGTGATGATCGGTCCCCGCTCGGCGCTGTTTACTCCATTTGAGAGACTGGGACTGATCATCATCGATGAGGAACATGAAGGAACGTATAAGAGTGAACAGACACCACGTTATCATGCGAGAGAGACTGCGATCGCGCGTGCCGCGATGGAGGGGGCAAGTGTTGTGCTTGGCTCCGCAACGCCGTCGATGGAGGCGTTTTATAAAGCGGTGACTGGGGAATTTCGTTTGCTCAGACTTCCGGAACGGGCAAAGCAAAGAGCGATGGCGCATGTGGACAGTGCAGATATGCGAAAAGAGCTGGAAAAGGGGAATCGGTCTATTTTCAGTGATGCACTTCGCGGTCTGATGGAAGACCGGTTAAAGAAAAAGGAACAGATTATGCTGTTTTTGAACCGCCGTGGGTACGCGGGATTTATCTCTTGCCGTTCCTGCGGTCATGTCGTGAAATGTCCGCACTGTGATGTGTCGCTTTCTTCTCACAGGAATGGGAAACTTGTATGTCATTACTGTGGGTATGAACAGCCGATGGTGACATCCTGCCCGGAATGTGGATCCAGCATGTCGGAGGATTCCGTGCGGGAACCCAGCAGATCGAAGAACTGCTTCTGCGGGAGTTTCCGCAGGCGAAAGTCCTTCGAATGGATATGGATACGACGAAACAGAAAGACGGACATGAGAAGATCCTGCTGCATTTTCAAGCGGGGAGGCAGATATTCTTGTGGGAACACAGATGATCGTAAAAGGACATGACTTTGGAAATGTGACACTGGTCGGAGTTCTTGCGGCGGACTTGTCGCTCTATGCGGACGATTACCGGGCCGGAGAGAGAACCTTTCAGCTTCTGACGCAGGCGGCAGGCCGAGCGGGGAGAGGAGAGAAGGCCGGAGAAGTTGTGATCCAGACATACAGTCCGGAACACTATAGTATTGTAGCAGCGGCAAAGCAGGATTATGAACAGTTTTTTCAGGAAGAAATGACTTATCGCGCATTGATGGGATACCCTCCGGCAAGTCAGCTTATGGCAGTTCTCGTTTCCTGTAAGGAGGAAGAACTTCTTGAGACAGCATGTCACTATCTGAAGGCTTATGCGGAAACATGCTGCAAAAAGTGTGAGAGGGCAGGGACCTCTGTGCAGCTGATCGGACCCGCAAGTCCGTATGTCGGGAAGGTCAGGGATACTTATCGCAGAGTGATTTATCTGAAATCGGAGCAGGAAGCAGTACTTGTGTTCCTAAAGGATCAGCTGGAACAATATATAGAGATCAACAGTGGATTTCAAAATCTTTGGATACAGTTTGATCTGAATCCGATGAGTGTGTTTTAGTGAGCTCAATTACAGCATGATAAAATATATAAGAATAAAAATGGAAAGAAAGGAGAGTATGGCGTAGTTTTATAGGAAATACACCATACGAGAAAGAAAATGGCAATTAGAAAGATTCGTGAAATGGGAGATGACGTGCTGACAAAAGTCTGCAAGGAAGTAGAAAAAGTAACCCCTCGTACAAAAGTGCTGATCGATGATATGTTTGATACAATGTATGATGCGATGGGAGTTGGACTTGCCGCACCACAGGTTGGAGTGTTAAAGAGAATCGTTACGATCGATGTGGGAGAAGGACCGATTCTCTGATCAATCCGGAGATCATTGAGACTTCCGGAGAGCAGACCGGGGAAGAAGGATGCTTAAGTGTGCCAGGAAAATCCGGTGTGGTGACAAGGCCGAATTATGTCAAAGTGCGTGCATTTGACGAAGATATGAAAGAAATTGTACTTGAGGGAGAAGGACTTCTTGCCCGTGCATTCTGTCATGAGATCGATCATCTGGATGGGCATTTGTATGTAGAAAAAGTAGAAGGCGAACTGGAAGATATGTATTACGAAGAAGACTAGGAGGAAATGTGATGAGAGTCATTTTTATGGGAACACCGGAATTCTCGGTGGGGACATTGGAGACACTTGTAGAGGCAGGTCATGAAGTCGTGCTTGCGGTCACGCAGCCAGATAAGCCAAAAGGACGAGGAAAAGAGATGCAGTTTACTCCGGTAAAAGAGGCGGCTATCCGCCATCAGATTCCAGTGTATCAGCCGGTGAAAGTCCGTGAGAAAGCGTGTGTGGAAGTGTTGAAATCGTATGAGGCAGATGTCATTGTTGTCATTGCATTCGGACAGATCCTTCCAAAGAGCATCCTGGAGTTGACACCTTATGGGTGTATTAACGTACATGCATCACTGCTTCCAAAATACCGTGGGGCAGCGCCAATCCAGTGGGCAGTCATTGACGGAGAGAAGGTGTCAGGTGTGACAACGATGCAGATGGATGAGGGACTTGATACTGGTGATATGATCTTGAAAAAAGAAGTCATTTTGGATGAAAAAGAGACAGGTGGAAGCCTGCATGACAAGCTTGCAGAAGCGGGTGCGGCGCTGTGCGTAGAAACACTGAAAAGGCTGGAAGAAGGAACAGCTCCGGCTGAAAAGCAAGGGGAAACGACGACAGATTACGCAAAGATGCTGACAAAACAGATGGGAGAGATTGACTGGAAGCAGCCGGCAGAGAAGATTGAGCGTCTGATTCGAGGGTTGAATCCGTGGCCAAGCGCCTATACATACTGGAACCAGAAAGTTATGAAAATCTGGCTTGCAGATACTGAGGCGGATGAAAGCGGCGAAAAAGAGAAAATGGCGTCAGAGGAAGCAAAACATCCAGAACCTGGTACCATCACAGCAGTCGCAAAAGACAGGTTTTCCGTGCAGACAGGAGAAGGACTTCTGACTGTTTTGGAATTACAGATTCCGGGGAAAAAGAGAATGGATGCAGGAGCATTTTTAAGAGGATATCAGATCAAAGCGGGAGAAATCTTAGGATAGGAAGATCTTGGAGAGAGGAACTTGAGAAATCGATAAAGATTCTCTTAAAAAACTATAAAATAAAGTATTTCTAAGGGAAATTCGTATATAATGATTCTGACAGCTGTAAAAAGCAGCAGTTTACACGAAGAAGTCTTTATCAGATAGGAGCGAGAAAATGTATAGAGCATATTATCCAATGTATTTTGATCCAACATACCTGCTTGTGATTGTAGGAGTATTGCTCTGCATGCTTGCATCTGCAAGGGTGCGGACAACTTACGCCAAATATGAGCGGGTGAGAAATCATTCCGGGATGACCGGGAGAGATGCGGCAGAAAGGATTTTAAGGGGAGCAGGAATTTTTGATGTACGAATTGAACGGGTAAGCGGGCATCTGACGGATCACTATGATCCGAGGAATAAAGTGTTACGGCTGTCGGACAGTACGTATAGTTCAGCATCGGTTGCTGCAGTTGGTGTGGCAGCGCACGAGTGCGGACATGCCATCCAGCACGCGGTCGGATATGCACCTCTTAACATCCGAAGTGCACTTGTTCCAGTGGCAAACTTTGGATCGACTATCGCATGGCCGTTGATCGTTCTTGGACTTTTTATTTCCGGAAATTCTTCTAGTCTTCTGATCCAGATCGGAATTTTGGCATTTTCATTATCCGTATTGTTTCAGATTGTTACACTGCCGGTGGAGTTTAATGCATCTGGCAGGGCAATTCGGATTTTAGGAGAGAGCGGAATGCTCTATCCGGATGAGATCAGCGGTACAAAGAGAGTACTTGGTGCAGCAGCTTTGACGTATGTCGCGAGTGCTGCGTCAGCAATCTTACAGCTGATCCGTATCATATTGATCACAGGAGGAAGAGGAAATGGCGAAAATGACAGATGATAGGGAATTGATACTCGGTGTTCTTCTTGAAATTACAAGGGATGGAGTGTACAGCCATATCGCCATTCGAAATGTGCTGGAGAAATACCAGTATTTAGATAAAAAAGAGCGTGCCTTTATCACGAGAGTTGTGGAAGGAACGCTGGAGAGAATGATTGAGATCGATTATATTATCAATCAGTTCTCAAATGTGAAAGTAAATAAAATGAAGCCGGTCATCCGGACGATTCTTAGGAGCGCAGTCTATCAATTAAAATATATGGACGGCGTTCCTGATTCTGCTGTCTGCAATGAGGCAGTCAAGCTGGCGGAGAAAAAAGGGTTTCGTAGTCTAAAGGGATTTGTCAATGGGGTGTTGCGCACAATTGCAAGAAATATGGATCAGATCCGTTATCCGGAGAAAGAAAAAAATCCTGTATCATGGCTTTCCATTCATTATTCTATACCGGAATGGATGGTAAAACTGTGGCTTTCCGAGTATGGTGCGGAGACTGTTGAGAAGATGCTGAAAGGATTTCTGGAGGAACATCCGACAGTGATCCGCTGCAATCTTCGGAAACAGTCCGAAAAGGAGCTGACAGAGAGACTCCGGAAAGAAGGTGTGAAGGTGGAAGCACATCCATATCTTTCCTATGCAAAGAAAATTAGCGGATATGATCATCTTGGCGGGCTGGAGAGTTTCCGGGACGGAGCATTTCAGGTGCAGGATATCAGTTCTATGCTTGTTGCAGAGATTGCAGCTCCACAGAGAGGCGATCAGGTGATAGATGTCTGTGCGGCTCCGGGAGGGAAGTCTATGCACATTGCAGATTTGCTTGATGGCAGTGGGATGGTAGCAGCGAGAGATCTTACAGAATATAAAGTAGGACTCATCGAGGAAAACATCTGCCGGACTGGATTCCAAAATATAAGGGCAGAGCAGAAGGACGCTACCGTTTTTGATAAAGATTCTGAGCGGATAGCGGATATTGTAATCGCAGATCTTCCATGTTCTGGATTAGGGGTTCTGGCAAAAAAGACAGATCTGAAATATAAGATGACAAAGGAAGGGACAGAAAGTCTTGCAAAGCTCCAGAGGGAGATTCTTGGAGTAGTGAAAAATTATGTGAAGGAGGGCGGAGCGCTCGTATATAGTACATGTACGATCAATCCGGCAGAGAATCTGGAAAATGTGAGATGGTTTCTTGACAATAGTCCAGAATTTGAAGCAGAGGATATTACACCATTTCTCTGTGGAGAACTTCAAAAGGATGTCAAAGAAGGATGTCTTCAGCTTCTTCCAGGAGTCCATGACAGTGACGGATTTTTATTGCAAAGTTCAGAAGGAAGAGAAGTAAGAGGTAGTTATGAAACAGGAGAAAAAGGATATCGGATCTTTCCGGTTTGAAGAGTTGAAGGAAGAGATGACATCGATTGGAGAGAAAGCATTTCGCGCAAAACAGATTTATGAATGGCTGCATGTAAAGCTTGTGCGGTCTTTCGATGAGATGACAAACCTATCCAAACCACTCAGAGAAAAGCTTGCACGCCAGTATGAGATCCGGGAGGTGGAGATGCTTGACAGACAGGTGTCTGCAATGGATGGGACAAATAAGTTTTTGTTCCGATTAAGTGATGGACATGTGGTAGAGAGCGTACTCATGAAATATAAGCATGGCAATTCTGTTTGTATCTCCTCCCAGGTTGGCTGCAGGATGGGATGTCGGTTTTGTGCCTCGACGATCGGAGGACTTGAGCGAAATCTCACGCCGTCAGAAATGCTTGGGCAGATCTATCAGATTCAGAGAATTTCCGGTGAGCGTGTTGCAAATGTTGTAGTGATGGGAACTGGGGAACCGTTGGATAATTATGAAAATTTATTAAAGTTTATTCAGATGCTGACTGATGAGCACGGACTTCATATCAGTCAGAGAAATGTGACGGTTTCTACTTGTGGAATTGTGCCAAAGATGCTGGAGCTGGCAGAAGAGCATTTGCAGATTACATTGGCATTATCCCTTCATGGATCCACACAGGAAAAAAGAAAGAAACTGATGCCTGTGGCGAATAAGTATGAACTTTCTGAAGTGCTGGAAGCGTGTGATATATATTTTGCGAAGACAGGAAGAAGAATGACTTTCGAGTATAGTCTTGTTCATGGAGTGAATGATACCGAGGAAGATGCAAAAGAATTAAGTGCACTTCTTTCTCATAAAAACTGCCATATCAATCTGATTTCGGTCAACCCGATCAAAGAACGTGATTTTGAGCGACCGACAAGGGAGGCGGCTGAGAAATTTAAAAATAAACTTGAAAAAAGCGGAATAAATGTTACTATAAGAAGAGAAATGGGTTCTGACATTGATGGAGCCTGTGGACAACTAAGAAAGCGTTATGTTGAAACAAATGGAAGTAAAGGAGAACATCATGAAAACATTTTCTAAGACAGACGTGGGGAGAAAAAGGGAGACGAACCAGGATTATGTCTATGCCAGAACGAAACCGGTAGGAAAACTTCCAAATTTATTTGCAGTGGCTGATGGTATGGGGGGACATAATGCCGGAGATCGTGCATCCAAGTGTACCGTTGAGATATTGGAACGTGAAATAGAGGAGAGCACGGAGACCAATATCAAGGACATTATCCGACAGGCAATATATAAAGCAAACGAGAAGATCATTGAGATGGCAGAAAGGGACAGCAAGTTAGAAGGAATGGGGACGACGCTTGTTGTTGCCACGATTGTACATAACATGATTTATTTCGCAAATGTGGGGGACAGTCGACTTTATCTGATCAATCATACAATCACACAGTTGACTAAAGATCACTCCCTTGTAGAAGAGATGGTGCGCTTGGGGGAATCAAGCCGGAGGAGGCAAGGAATCATCCGGATAAGAATATTATTACGCGTGCAATCGGAGCAAAAGAGGGAGTGGAACCAGATTTTTTCGACACAGTCTGAAAAAGGGGACAAGTCATTTTGATGTGCTCGGATGGACTCAGCAATATGATAGAAGATGAAGAAATATTCCAGATTGTAAAGAGTGGAAGGGATGTTGTGGAGATTACAGAGGATCTGATCGAAACAGCAAATGAAAATGGCGGAAAAGATAATATAGGGGTTGTTGTGATTGAGCCATTGGCAGATGAGGTGAGTATATGTTAAATGAAGGAACCATGTTAAATGGCAGGTATGAGATCCTCGGCAAGATCGGCGCCGGGGGAATGGCAGATGTTTATAAAGGAAAAGACCATAAATTGAATCGCTTTATTGCGATAAAAGTGTTAAAGAAAGAATTTCATGAGGATGATTCATTTATTCAGAAATTTACAAGTGAAGCGCAGGCGGCAGGCGGTCTTATGCATCCAAATGTAGTAAATGTGTACGATGTTGGGGAAGATCAAGGTGCCAATTATATGGTCATGGAACTTGTGGAAGGAATTACACTGAAACAGTACATCCAGAAAAAGGGACGACTTTCCGCAAAAGAGGCAATCAGCATTACAATTCAGATGGCAAATGGAATTCAGGCGGCGCATAATAAGAATATTATCCACAGAGATATTAAGCCGCAGAATGTGATCATTTCCAAAGAAGGCAAAGTGAAAAGTGACTGACTTTGGTATTGCAAAAGCAGCGAACTCAAACACTATGAGTTCTACCGTACTTGGATCGGTGCACTATACATCGCCGGAACAGGCAAGAGGAGCTGCAAGCGATGCAAGAAGTGACATTTATTCACTTGGTATTACAATGTATGAGATGGTGACGGGTCGACTTCCATTTGACGGGGATACTGCAGTTGCAGTTGCGGTAAAGCATCTTCAGGAAGAGATCGTATCTCCGGCGGAGTATGTGCCAGAGCTGCCGTATAGTTTGGAGCAGATTATCTTGAAATGTACACAGAAACGGCCCGAATTCCGTTATCCAGATGTGGCATCACTGGTACTTGATTTAAAACGTTCGCTCGTGGATCCGGAAGGAGACTTTGTGCGGATCAGAAGAGTACCGGGTTCCGATACGGTCATGTTATCAGAAGGAGAACTTCAGAAACTTCAGATGAATAATATATCTGCAAGACGATATGACGATTATGACGATGATGATTATGATGAAGAGCAGTATGATGATTATGACAATGACTATGATGATGACTATGACGATGACTACGATGATGAGTATGATCAGGACGATGATTATGACGAGGATGACTATGGAAGAGGAACATCTCGGAAAAGAAATGGAGATGTCAATCCGCGGATGAACAAGCTGATCAAGATTCTGATGATTGTCGTTGCAGTTCTGATTGCATTTTTCGTGATCATGATGGCAGGAAAGGCGGCAGGAATCTTTGGATCCGGTCTGGGATTTGTCACAGAAGATTCAAAAGATAAAGTAAAAGTGCCAAATGTTGTCGGTAAGACACAGGCAGATGCGATTGAGGCTCTGAACAAAGTAAATCTTGGATATGAACTTGTGGATGGCGGAGAGTCTGATAAATATGAAAAAGGCTATGTCATGGAACAGGGAACAAAAGCAGGTACAAAAATAGCGAAAAATACAAGAGTCAAGATTGTTGTAAGCAGTGGGAAGAAAAAAGAAGAAGTGACCATGCCGGATGTGAAGGGACTGAACCAGGATAAAGCACAGAAAGAACTGGAAAAGCTGGGACTGAAAGTTTCTGTCACCTATGAGTATAGTTCGATGTATACCGAGGGAGAGGTTATTTCCACAACTTACGAGCCGGGAACCAAGGTGGCAAAAGGTACAGAAGTAGGCATGCAGGTAAGTAAAGGCGAAGAGCCAATTGAGAAAGTGGCCGTACCGGAAATTACAGGAAAGACAGAAGTTGATGCGATTGCAGCTTTAGAAGCAGTTGGATTATATGCCGGGGACAGGAAGGAAGAGTACAGCGATGAACCGGCAGGGACTGTGATCTCCCAGGATATTGCAGGTGGAAATAAGATTGAAGTCGGAGGAAGTGTCGGTTATACAGTCAGCAAAGGAAAAGAAAAAGCAAAAATGCCGGCAGTGATCGGTCTTTCAGAGGCGGATGCAAAGGCACAACTTCAGGCAGCCGGATTGACACCGGTCATCTATCATGAGCCAAATGAAAATCAAAAAGGATCTGTATTTTATGCCAGTGCGAATACCGGGGATGAACTGGAAAAAGGAGCAACGGTTGAAATCTGGATCAGTGACGGTCCGGCAGAACAGCCGCCTACCGATGGAAATAACAATGGAAACACAGATCATAATGGCAGCGGAGATAACAATAGCGGCAGCACGGATGGAAATACCACTGGTCAGGAAGGAAATTCCGGGCATTAGTTTGAAGGAACAAAAGCGGTACAGTACTGTGTATTTGTGCCCGGAAGCCAGACAAATAAATGGATAAGGGAAAATTCATGCAGGGAAAGATTGTAAAAGGAATTGCCGGATTCTACTACGTTCATGTAGTAGGATTCGGTATTTATGAATGTAAGGCAAAAGGAAGTTTCAGAAAAGAGAAGAGAAAACCACTCGTCGGAGATAATGTAGAGATCGACTGCCTGAGTGAGGAAGAGAAGACGGGAAATATTATTCAGATTTTTCCAAGGAAAAACGATTGATCCGTCCGGCAGTAGCAAATATCGATCAAGCACTTGTTGTCTTTGCAGTGACGGATCCAAAGCCACACTTCAATCTGTTAGACAGATTTTTGATCATGATGGAGACAAAAGGGATTCCGGCGGTGTTATGTTTCAATAAGCAGGATATTGCAACAGAAAAAGAGATTCAGGAATTGCAGGAAATTTACAGAAGGTGTGGCTATCAGATCCTTTTTACGAGTGCAAAAAAAGAGGAAAATATTGCGCTTGTAAAAGAGGTTTTAAAAGGAAAGACAACAACGGTAGCAGGACCTTCCGGAGTGGGCAAGTCTTCCTTGATCAATATTCTTCAGCCGGAGGCGAAGATGGAGACAGGGGAAATCAGCAAGAAGATTGCCCGCGGAAAGCATACGACAAGACATTCGGAACTGATTCCGATTGATGAGGATTCCTATATTATGGATACTCCGGGATTTAGTTCGCTGTATGTGAATGAATTTGAAAAAGAAGAATTGAAATATTATTTTCCGGAATTTACATATTATGAAGAATGTGCAAATTCCAGGGATGTGACCATATTCATGAGCCGAAGTGTGCGGTCAAGGCAGCGGTGGAAGCTGGAGAGATCCACAAAGTGCGGTATCAGAATTATTTAGAGATGTATAAGGAATTACAGGAGAAGAGGAGATACTAACATGGAAATGATTTTGGCTCCGTCTATATTGGCGGCAGATTTTACAAAATTAGGGGAACAGATGAAAGAGACAGAGCGGGAAGGAGCACAGTACATTCATTTTGATGTGATGGACGGAAAGTTTGTGCCAAGTATTTCTTTTGGAATGCCGGTACTGGCATCCATCAGAAACGCAGTGGATCAGATTTTTGATGTGCATTTGATGATTGAAGAGCCAATTCGCTATGTAGAAGAATTTCAGAAAGCGGGGGCAGATATTATCACCGTTCACCTGGAGGCGTGCAGTGATGTGAAAGCGACACTGGAGAAAATCAAAGCATGTGGGGCAAAAGCGGCAATCTCAATCTGCCCGGATACACCGGTGGCAGAACTGGAGCCATATGTGGAATTGGTAGATATGGTATTGATCATGAGTGTACATCCTGGATTTGGAGGTCAGTCTTTCATCCCATCTTCTCTGGAGAAGATTCGAGAGACGAGAGCACTGCTTGATCGTGTCAACTCAACCGCAGATATTGAAGTGGATGGTGGAATCTATACAACGAATGTAAGAGAAGTGCTGGAAGCAGGGGCAAATGTGATTGTGGCAGGTTCTGCTATTTTCCGTGGAGATGCTGCAGAAAATACAAAAAATATGATGGAGATCTTAAGAGCTTATGAATAGACAACATGTTGTGATCATCAGCGGCGGCACAGTGGAAGAAAATCTTGCACTGGACATTTTAAAAAAACAATCGTCTGCATTTCTGATCGCGGTTGACCGGGGACTGGAATTTTTTATAAGCACAAAATCAAGCCGGATTATATTGTAGGAGATTTTGACAGTATTGCACCTGAGATTATCGTCTGGTACAAGGAGTGGACAGAGATTCCGATCCGGGAGTTTAATCCGGTCAAGGATGCGTCAGATACAGAGATTGCCGTGCGATATGCGGTGGAGAGTGGATACGGAAATATCACGATTCTCGGAGGAACCGGAACGAGGATGGATCATGTGATGGCAAACATTCAGGTTCTTTCAATTCCTGCACGGGCAGGAATTCCGGCAGAGATCATTGACGGACACAATCGGATCCGGGTCGTGGAACGAGAAGTACGGTTGAAAAAATCAGAGACCTATGGGGAATATTTCTCTTTATTTCCACTCGGAGGAGAAGTCCGACATCTCTATATTCGTGGAGCAAAATACCCATTGACAGATCACACTCTTGTTCCTTACGACAGCCTTTGTGTGAGTAATCAGATTGACGGGGAGGAAGCGGTCATTGCTTTTGGTGAAGGGATGGTCATTTAATGGAAACAAGAGAAGAAATGTAATCAATAAGTGAAAAAAAGTAAAAAGTCACAAAAAA
>ENA-OQIG01000896-OQIG01000896.1-human-gut-metagenome-genome-assembly--contig:-NODE-896-length-14960-cov-2.417448_pt1 | contig 14960 bp, 22 predicted proteins | sample MGYA00242576_ERZ504741 | MGnify/ENA primary metagenome ERZ504741 (study PRJEB26092, sample SAMD00036436) | human gut metagenome | host: Homo sapiens | study: EMG produced TPA metagenomics assembly of... | reverse complement strand
CTGAGGCAGCACCTTGGCACGGCTGGGACGGAAGTCGCTGTCGTTCTCAAAATCGGTGGAGCTGCATGACAAAGTCATCGGGCATTATCTGAACATAAAACACTATCAATAAGTTGGAGTCATTACCCCTTGCGCTTTCTTAAATTAAGAAGTCGCAATGAGTATTACTTTGTAAATTGCAGGGTATTGTTTAGCTATCTGTATAACCTGAATGTTAGTACTCATTCTTCCTGGTAGTTATTTACCAATATAATTCCATTCACCATTTTTTAATTCAAACAGTTCTGGAAGAGATGACGGTTGCAGAGTCATACGTTTGAGTGGTGCATTTTCATCACCCGGGATAACTTTATATCCCATTTTTGCATGGATCTCCGCGGTACCGGGATAGGCTTCTATACCAATTATTGGGTCATTACCCAACTCAATATTAGCATTAAGTAATGCGGCAAGGGCGAATCCGGAAGAATTTGCTACCCCTGTTACCGTCATTATCTGATCAATATAGATATCAATCCTTGGCTGCTCATTGGTCCATCTTTTTGCCTGAGAAGCTGGAAGGGTTGAAATATATCCTATCGTGGTTCCGGCATAACCAGGAACATTGCAACCAGGGCCTAATGTTATTTCATGAACTGTATAGTCCTCAACAGGATCGAAAGGGCTCTTCATAAATAAATTTAGCCGTAAACCTTCTGCTAACTCTGTGGTAGCATGCGCCTTTTTACATATGCCACCATATATTTCGTCTAAAGCTGAGGTGATTTTCAAGTTCCGATAGAGCATACGTCCTGTTGTTGTAATACCATCGGATTCTCTGCATGCTCCTGTCACATAATTAAATGGCCAAGGCTCTTTACTAATATCAAGTTTTCTAATTTCGACAACGCTTTTTCCATCGTAATTATGGTTATTGCCACGAGTAAGAGGCGGAAGATAGATGTTTTCCGAATCCATGCGTGCATATTTTAATTTACGTGTAAACTCACTGTCGACTATTGGGTGATGAAGGAAGTGAGCATCTGTAATAATTTGACTCTGAAGGGCATTGCTTAATGGCATAGACATAATAGTTACCTTTTATGAGTATTTCACTGATGTTTAGAAAAATAGATAAATTTTTCTGTAGTAAAAAGAGAAGTAAACAAATGACATGCATGTTTCTGTTGTAGTGATATCAACTCTACACGGTGATATTAAAGGGTAGGAAACACTCTAAAGTATCAAAAAACGCTCATTTAAAATTATTTGCATGCAATTTAAAAGCATATCTTATTACTAATTGGAATTTGATGTTGCTATATTGAGGTCTATATTAATAATGCCTGTGAATGGTATTTTTGATGTATTTGATATGTTATCAATTTATATTATTTACAAACTAATTGTTTCAAATAATACATGGCTGATTATGCGGAAATAAATAATTTCCCACCGGAATTAAGTAGCAGCGGTGACAAGTATTTTCATCTACGTAACTATTCGGAATATTCAGAATATACTAGCGGTTTTTTTTTTGAGTTTGATGATTTTTATCAAATCATGACTTTTTTCCTGAAAAGTCAGTAGATATTCATAGGCAAGTAAGGTTTTATACTTTGCTGACAGGATTCAGGCCTGTCTCAGACTGACATGGATGTAATGAACAAAAGGGAATGGCTATGGAAAATGAGCATCAATACAGTGGTGCCCGGTGTTCAGGGCAAGCCGCATATGTTGCTAAACGTCAGGAGTGCGCAAAATGATGCGCCAATCACTTCAGGCTGTTTTACCTGAAATTTCAGGCAATAAAACGTCATCGCTGCGTAAATCGGTATGCAGCGATCTCCTCACTCTTTTTAATTCTCCTCATTCGGCATTACCGTCATTACTTGTTTCAGGCATGCCCGAGTGGCAAGTGCATAACCCGAGCGACAAACATCTCCAGAGCTGGTATTGCCGTCAGCTGCGTTCTGCACTGTTATTTCATGAGCCACGGATTGCGGCGTTGCAGGTTAATTTGAAAGAAGCGTACTGCCACACTCTGGCGATCAGCCTTGAGATAATGCTGTACACGACGATGAACCGCTAACGTTTGATCTGGTCTGGGATAATGGCGGTTGGCGCAGTGCGACGCTGGAGAATGTCAGCTAAGCACAATCTCCAGCTCGCGCAGTTCACGCCAGAAGCGTTCGGCAACGGGATTCATGCGGGTATTCATCCGGTATGCATAGGCCTGAATCGGGATCACCAGTTCGTCCCGATTCAGTACAACGAGCTTCCCGCTGCGAATTTCTTGTTGGATGGCGTACTCCGGCAGCCAGGCAATCCCACAGCCGTCGAGGGCAACCTGCTTTAAAAGCTCGCTCATCGAAGAGACAAAAAAGGTGCTGAAACTTAACTCACTGTGGCGCGTCAGGGTGCGATTAATCAATCGCCCCATGTAGGAGTTGCGGCTGTAATTCAGTAACGGAAAGTGTGGCTGCGCGAGGTTAAAAAGTGCTTCTCCGTGTTCGTCACTGGCGCAGACAGGGAACAATTGAGATTCAAATAAGCGAATGTGGTCAAACGGCGCTTCCAGCAAATCTTCGTCGTGAAAGGAAAAAATACAGTCACTTTGCCCTTCACGCAGTTTATCGACCGCTTCATCGACATCAATAGCTTCAATTGCCCAGGTAAAGAGCGGCGGCATCTGGCTGATAATGGACGGTAACAGCCCGAGGGAAAGAGAGTGTGCAGCGGCTATCTTGATTTTTCGTTGCGCGTAATCGCTGCCGCCACGCAGCTCTGCCAGATTGCTCTCTAACTGTTGCAACAGATGGCGGATCTGCGAATGGAAGATTTTCCCTTGTTCTGAGAGTTGCAGCGGCGTTACCTGGCGGTTAAACAATTCAACACCAATCGCCTGTTCCAGCGCACGGATGCGGCGGCTGAATGCCGGTTGCGAGACGTTGCGACTGACTGCCGCCTGGGAAAAATTGCGGCATTTTTCCAGGGTCAGAAAATCATAAAGCCATTTGGTTTCAATATTATGCAAAATCGCACCACAGTCATCCATTACGTTTTACTCTGTCAGCCGCCCTTGCGGGCATTCTACGTCCATTCGGGCGGCTGACAACCGTTTAAGCCGTTTCAAACGTTCCTTTCACGCAGGCTTTGCCGTCTTTGACCATCAGTTTGCCGCGAGCGTATACCTGCTCAATGCGCAGTTCTGGCGTCATGACCAGCAAGTCAGCATCATTGCCTGGCAGAATTTCGCCTTTCCCGGTCAGGTTAAGGAAACCGGCTACGCTACTGGTGAGCGGGCGCAGGGCATCGCTGATACTGAAATCATAGTCTTTGACCAGCACCTGCACGGTTTCCAGCAACGTTTCAAAACCGGCAACACCGATATGGGTTAAATTCCCTTCGTCATCGAAGAACGGCTGGCTACCGTTGCCGTCGGAGCTGAGGGTGACGCGTGCCAGCGGAATACCCGCCTGAACGGCGCGGGCAATACCTTCGGCAGGGGCGACCGGTTCGTCAATGCTGCTGGTGATATCGATAGTGCCGCCTTTGCGCGCGAACTCCAGCGCCTGCTCAAACAACGGAACGTTGCGGTTAACGTGGGTCGGCAGCAACTTGCTGATCGGCACATCGCAGTTTTCCAGCAGGTCATAGACAGGCTGTAACGCCTTTTTGCTGTCGCCCATGTGGAACACGGTGACGCCAGGTTTACCGCCGAGCAAACCGCCAACGCGGGATTCCGCCGCCATATTAGCCAGGTGATAAACGTCCGGTGCGGCAGAACGGTGATCAGAGATGGCGCATTTCACGCCAATCACACGATCGATAATCGCCACGTCTTTTTCCACGGAACCTGTAATGGTGCGGGAAGGGACATGATAAGCGCCGGTCAGCATCCAGGCGCTGATGCCTTCTTCATTGAGCGCACGGGTCTTGGCGAGCAGGGATTCCGGGTGGCGAGAGATAGAGTCGGTGCCCAGCAGACCAACCACTGACGTGACGCCCGCTTCCGTCAGGCGACTTAGCGCCACTTCTGGCGTGCGCGTCGTAGGACCTGCTTCACCGCCACCACCAATTAAATGGACGTGTTGATCAATAAAACCAGGACAGAGGATCTGCCGCTGAGATCGACAACCGTGCAGTCCGGTACAATGTCAGAAGGGATATTGCTGGCAACGGCGATAATTTTGCCGTTAGCGACGAGGACATCGCAAATTCCCCGATCTTCCGGCGCATACAAATGCGCTCCCTGCAGCAGGGTAAAACCGGCTGCGGTATAATCAATCATGGTAACTCCTTGTTAAGCAATAAGCTGCATAACCCAGATCGACAGCAATGCGTTAATCACGCAGACCGTAATGATATGCGGGTAATATTTGGCATTCACTTCGGCTGTCCCCAGGCAGCGACCGACATTTTGCACCGGGTTGCCCATTAAATACATCGCGGGCAGTAAAACGGTGACATCGTGACCGGTTAATGCGCCGGCGGTCGCCAGACTGGCGGCAACACCGACTGCGCCGCCCATACTCATTAATGCGGCTAAAAGGACGGTTGCCGCTTCACCGGGTAATCCCCACAGCGCCATTACGGGTTCACAGATATGCCCCACCCAGTCGAGCAGGCCGGTAATTTTCAGCGCCTGAATGATGACAAACGCCATCACCACGTTTGGCAGCAGGTTGGTCGTGGCGATAGTAAAGCCACGGCGCGCACCATCGATAAACATATCCATGACGTTTTTGCGGACCTGAGTTGTCATGCTTGCGCTCCTTGCGTTGGGTTGCGACGTTCTTCGAAGTTAAGCCAGACGCGCAAAATGTTGGCTCCGACAAATTTAAACACCAGGATGACGGCTAAAGGTACGATTACGGACGTGCCCAGAAAGGCAAACACCGCGACGCCGGAAGAGAAGTAGTTGGTGATGATGGCGCTACCGCTGGTTTGATATGCGGCGAAAATCACTTTATCGCGTTCGGTAATTTCACCTTCCTGCGCCAGCTCTTTGGTCATACCGGCGGCGGCATCGGTGTTTTGCAGGTTAGCGATCAGCGCCAGCGAGCAGATCCCTGGAATGCCCAACAACGGTTTTAGCACAGGTGTCATTAACTGCTGCGCGGCGCGTAATCCACCAAGACCATCGGTAATTGAAATAATCCCCAGAGAGAGAATGACTGACGGTGCCAGCTCCAGCGCAAAGAGAAAGCCATCTTTAGCCCCCGCGCCACCCGCGCCGCGAAATGAGGTGGTGGCTCCGTTCGCACCAGGCAGTTGCCCAAACGATCCGTTCAGAACGGAAAAATCAAAAACGCGCCACCAGCTGTCTGTTCCGGAAAAAACACCGGAAAAAAAGATTATGGTGAGAAAAAAGGCCAGATACCTTTAATGCCCACTTTTTCTGTCGCCAGCTCCCCGGCTACAGCATCCCCTTGTTGTGTCATAACAATCCCCATTGTTTTTTTGTGTTTGTGTGTTGCTTGAGCCAGGAAAATTCCTGGAACTGAAAAACCTTATCAGCATGTGGGTATGGGGAAAATGCAAGTATGTTTCTGGCTATGCGTTTTTTGCATAGCGGAAAAATTACGCTGTGTGGAAAAGGCTCTGCGCAGGATTGAGTTGCAGAAAATTCATAAACCAAGTGACAATGACATCAGTAAATAAAAACAGAAAATCCAGGGACGAAAACGAGATGGCAAAGTACAACGAAAAAGAGCTGGCGGATACGAGCAAGTTTTTAAGTTTTGTCCTCCGACACAAACCGGAGGCGATTGGTATCGTACTTGACCGTGAAGGATGGGCGGATATCGATAAGCTTATACTCTGTGCCCAAAAAGCGGGCAAGCGGTTAACCCGTGCATTGCTGGATACTGTGGTTGCCACCAGCGATAAAAAGCGTTTTAGTTATTCCAGTGATGGTAGTGCATCCGCGCGATTCAGGGGCATTCGACTTCGCAGGTCGCCATTTCCTTTGCCGAAAAAACACCGCCACAGTTTCTCTACCACGGTACGGCAAGCCGTTTCCTTGACGAGATAAAAAAACAGGGCTGATTGCAGGGGAGCGTCATTACGTACATCTCTCTGCTGATGAAGCAACGGCACGCAAAGTGGGAGCAAGACACGGATCGCCGGTTATCTTAACCGTCAAAGCACAGGAAATGGCGAAACGAGGCATCCTTTCTGGCAAGCGGAAAACGGGGTCTGGCTGACATCAACGGTTGCTGTTGAGTTTCTTGAGTGGTAAGGGAAACACTCCTCATGAAGTGACCACTTGCAGCTTAAATAATTGTACTGTGCTGATAAGCGCAGCAATAAACAACGCCGCCGCGCCGCAGAGAGTGGCGCCGGCAAGCGCCGATGTTCCATTGCCGAGCATACTGGTCAGCGCCGGGCCGAGGATTTGTCCAATGCCGTAAATGAGCGTCACAAAGCCTAAAAGATTGAGATTTCCCGGAACGCTCAGTTGGCGGGCGATAGTCATCACCAGAGATGTCGTGCCCATAAAGGTACCGCCAAAACCGATACTACTAATGATAAGCAAGAGAGGAGAGTCGCTGGCGAGAGTAAGCAGCACACTGATAGCCTGCACCAGCAAATTCGCCGTCAGGCAAGGCAAAGCCCCCCAACGTTTTGCTGCCCATAGCCAGCCAAAGCAGCCTGGCACAATTGATAAGCCGACTAACGTCCAGAGATGGGCGGTTAACAATGGTGAGCCTGCATCTTTCGCCATGAGCGGCAGGTAAGTCGCGACGATGATATAACCAAATCCCGCAAGGCCGTACAGAATAGCCAGTAACCACCAGCTCATTATCTGTTGCTCCGTTTTTGCCAATGGCATTGGTGCGATGGCGTGTTTTTTCGAGGGCATTAAAAGCGTAAGTGCAATCAGCATCATGCCAGAAAGCGCCCCGGCGCCTTGCCATAACGTTTGCGAGGAGAAGGCAAAATGCAGGCCTGCCAGAACATATTCGTTGCCCAGTGCAATGCCAATGCCAACGCCAGAAAACAAAGCTGCCAGCACAAAAGGATGGCGCGTGTGCTGCATAATCAGCGTCGAACCAAAAATCAGCATACCGGCGCTGGCGACACCCGCCAGGAAGCGAATCAATAACACCAGAATAAATGGCGGCAACCATGCCATTGCGAGGATCAACAACCCGCTCGCCAGGCAGAAACCAACAGAAATGGGCGCAGGCGCGACGGCTGGTGAAATGCGCCAAACGAAAATAGCAGACTGCCAGCCAGATACCCCGCATAGTTGCCGCTGGCAATCCACGAGAGCTGGCTAAATGAAAACGCCCCTTCCGCCATCATGACGGGCAACATAGGCGTATAAAGGAAGCGACCTAATCCCATACCTAAGGTCAGAACCAGCATCCCGAAAAGCGCGGTGCTGAAAGAAAAGCGTTCTACGGGATGCGAGGACGAAGGCATGTTTAACCTTGTATGTCATTTTTGTTGTTAACAAGTTAATAACAAAGGTGAAATATGCCAGCCTGTTAATGCGATGATTTAGGGGTAAAGCGATAAAAACGATTTGGTTCGCTAACGATATAAATATTACCAGAGGCATCCATCGCAATCCCTTCGGCCTGTTTGATGTTATGCGACAAACCTCGACTGCCTTTGGTTAGTGATATTTCACCGATAACCTCGCCAACCAGGGTTACTTCCTGGAGTGCGCGAGATTCATGAGACAGCACCAGAAGCGTATTTTTTTGCTGGTTAAATTCTGCGCCGGACACATCATCTAAAGTAAATTGCCGTTGTAGTGCTCGTCTTTGCTGATGTGTAATTCATTGCTACTTAACAGCCCGTTACTTTGTAGACCTCAATCGGATTTTTCTCTTTAAAAAACCAGAAAGTGTGATCCTGGCGAGAATAAGCCAACCCTTCAAAACCGCAATTGGTTGGGGAGTCTTGTCAGCGGGATTTTATTTTTTGAGGATTTTTACTTCCGAGTTTGGGGTCAGTGAAATCACATAAATGGCGTAATCGCGCTCATCGCTAATGACAAACTGATTATCGCCAATGTATTCGATCGTCTCGAGATCCTTAACAAAATCCAGAGGAATTGTGCGGATAAAATCACCATTGGTGGTCATTTCAACAATGGCGGCAGGTTTGTTGATAGTGCTAAAAAGAGTATTGCTTTGTGCCGACCAGGTCAGCGAAGAGATATTATTCGTTATGCCTGCAATTTCTTTGCCGTCAATGGTGGCGTGGTAATTCTGAAATGATGCTGCATGATTGCTTTTACGGGCGCAAGATTGCACGAAGAAAGTACACACTGCCACAATGGCAAAAAGAATCACAATAACGGAGATGCGTTTACTTAACGAAATACTTTTTGTCACGGTAATCCCTTTAAGGCAAATCAATAAGATATCGAGAAGTATACGTAGCGACCTTAATGAATCCTTAACGCGGAGAAACCCCGTAATGTGCAATGCAGCGCCAGACACCATCCTGCTGGCAATAAATTGACTCAGTCAGCCCAGGGATCACCCATTGTATTTCCTCGCCGGGGGGACAGGTCAGACAAATGCATAACCCGCAGCCGCCGCGTAAATCACGGGGAATATCGCTGACGCGAAAAGTCATGCCCGCTGCCTGCAACGCCTTGCGGGTTTGTATGACGCCGACCGTGGAGTGAAATAAAAACAGATACTCTTTCATGCGCGTTTTCTCTGCCGCTGACCGATCACCGCCGCGCCAATTGCACCAGCGAATTGCGCATCAGGGTGAGTTTGTACCGGCATTCCCAGATGGCTTTCCAGCATGTGGGTAAACCTTTGACAGTGGCTAACGCCACCAGTAAACAGAATCGGCGCTTCACAGGAGAGACGAGCAATGAAATTGGCACTCCTCCGCGCCATCGCGTTAATCACTCCGGCGAGAATCGCTTCTGGCGCGACGCCCGCTGAGCGCAGGCTGATCACTTCTGATTCGGCAAACACTGTGCACATACTCGTGATGGCATGCGGCGTGACATTTTCGGTAATGCTGTCGAGTTGCTCGACGCTGGTGCCAAGCGTGCGCGAGATCACCTCCAGGAAACGCCCGGTGCCCGCCGCGCATTTGTCATTCATCAGGAAATCGCACAGGTTACCGTCATCATCAAGCTGAATCACTTTGCTGTCCTGACCACCGATGTCGATTACCGCGCGCGTTGCTGGCGCAAGAAACCGTGCGCCCAGCCCATGACAGGAGATTTCCGTCACTTGTTTATCGGCAAAATCCACCAGTTGCCGTCCATAGCCGGTGAGCGTCAGAAACGGCGTTGTCTCTAACCCTTCGCGCAGAGTTTCCCAGGCTTCAGTAATTGCTGTTGCCGGACGAAAGGGTGTTGGAACGAGGAAACGGCGCGTAATCACGCCGTCTGCCAGTAAGATCCCTTTGGTGGCGGTAGAACCAGAATCAATGCCAATCGAATATGTCACTGCCACTCCTTACAGCATCTCAATAAAGGCCGCGACACGGGTACTGAGCTGCCCGACATCTGAGGTGGAGTAGTCTGTTTCAATAGCGATATAAGGAATGTTGTGCTGCTGACGCACATGACGTTTAATCGCCAGCGATTCCACCGCGTAGGTATGGCACGCCTGCAAAATCACATCAACTACGCCATCGACCTGATATTCTTCCACCATCTGGCTGAGCATTTTCAGGCGCTGATCGTTCGGCGAAACACAGGAGCAGCCGATTGCCAGATACTTATCAGCCAGTGCGTCGTACACATCGCCCGTTTCCGCCACGCATTGCTCTGTCGCTTTCGCCCCGGTGCAGTTTCATAACCGACAACCCAGCCACCATTCTCTTCGATGGCACGCACCACTTTCTCTGCCGCACCGCCAATCGGGCAGCCAGTTATCAGAATGCGTGGACGCGTGTCCAGCCGCTGACCCTCTTCCCACTGCTGGCGAACGCGGGCGGTCATTGCATCGAGTTCGTCGATCAGCGCTTCTTTGTCAAAACGGAATGTTGCGCCGTAAACCACTTTCAGAATGTCGCTGCCGCTTAACGCCGGAGGATTTAACTGCCCAAGATGATAAAAATTGGCCAGCGCACGGCGTTCGCGGTTTTTCAGTGCAATGGCATCGCGCAGCGCCTCTTCGGTTATCTCTTTGCCAAAACGCTCTTCTACCGCTGTTTGCAGGCGCAGCATCTCGGCTTTCCACAACGCGCGTGAGGCGTCATCCTGCACGCTGTTAGGCAATTGCATCACATGAACGGGCTTAAACTCCGCCATGTATTCATACATTTTCTTTTTGCCGTCGCAGGTAGTTTCACCAACCACCAGATCGGAAAAGTAGAAGTAGGGGCATTTATCGGTTTTGCCAAAGCCGTAGCTGCTTTTGATCAGCGGGCAGAGATTGCGCGGCAGGTCTTTCTCGGCTTCTTCGATGGTTTCATCGGAGGTGGAGCAGAGTGAAACCACAACCGCACCGGCAGCCATCGGGATCTCTTGCGGCATGAACGTGCAGTAGGTGCCAACCAGCGGAATGCCGCGCTCTTTGAAATCCATAACGGCGAGAAAACCTTTCTGGCGAGCTTCAGAGAATTGATCGAAAATGGCGGGTAGATCGGTGATAAGTGACATGATTTTCCTTCCCCGTAACACGGGAGATGATAAATAGAGCCGTATTATAACCATGCATTATGTATGGTTTTAGTGATCTCCCGCGCGGAATGTACTCATTAGTATTTTTTCAGATCCATCTCTTCTGAAATCCGTTCGCTCCAGGCGAGATGGGTGCGGATCGCTTCTTCAATTCCCGCGTTAAAAAACACAGGACCGAGCTTTTCACAGATGAAATCGAGGAAGAATTCCGCGTCGAACTGTTCAAGTTCGACATTAAAATTTTCGGCACAGTAGTTTTGCAACTCATCGCGCAGACGTTCACGCTCTGCCGGTGAGAGGGTAATCGCAGCCATTTTCGCTCCTTAAAAATTGGACAGGGACAGGAATGACGGAATTTGCGACAACAGATATAACACCAGCCCGATGGAACCACCAACCAGCGTGCCGTTAACGCGAATAAACTGTAAATCCTTACCAATGTTGAGTTCGATTTGCAGTGACATATCCTGCGCATCCCAGCTTTTGACCGTGTCGCTGATGTGGCGCGTCAGGAAGGCGGAAAACTCAGGTGCGACCCGGTGCGCGGCCTGCTCCAGATGACCATTCAGCGAGGCGCGTAACGCATCATCCGCGATCAGCGTTTCGCCAAACCACTGACCCGCGCGGGCGATCCGCTCCTTTACCCTGGAATCATCGCTGTTAATATCAGCCTTCAGCCACTGGCGAAGATCGGCCCATAACTCGCCCAGATAGCGGTTAAAGGCTTCATCTTCTTTCAGATAAGCTTTTACCGCATCGGCGCGGGTTGCCATTTCCGGATCGTTTTTCAGCTTGTCGATCAGTTTAAACGTGGCGCGATCAAACGCATGGCGGATCTGATGGGCGCGATCGTGGCTGATATCATCCAGCAGCGAATTGACCGCGTCCGAAACCAGTTCAGCGCTGTGCTCGCCGAGCCATTCAGTAGGCAGGATTTTCGCTTTCAGCGGGTGTTCAGTCTCCAGCCAGCGGACGATCTGTTGGGCAATAAAACGCCGCGAACTGTCGCGCTGGAGCAGGGCAATAAGCTGGGCAATTAACGTATCGAGCAGCACCTGATGGCGATCGTTTTTTGGTCATGCTCTCCAGCATTAGCGCACTGGTGCCGGAGAGATCGACCTTATCGATCGCCCGGTGTACCGCCCGCTTGAGCAGGCGCTGAATGCGCGCATCATCGGTCAGCTCAAGAAAACCGCTCATGATCTGCAACAGATGCTGACCAACGCGGCGGGCGTTCTCCGGCTGACTAAACCAGTTACCGATCAATAACGCCGGTTCATGACGTCGAATCAACGCCACCAGCGATTGGGTATCGAGAAATTTTTCCTGCACGAACTGACCGAGATTTTCGCCAATCCGGTCTTTATTACGCGGGATAATCGCCGTATGACGAGAAATAATCGGGATCGGCACGCGGCGAAATAGCGCCACCACCGCAAACCAGTCTGCCAGCGCACCGACCATCGCCGCTTCGGCAATCGCCTTCACGCCGCTTACCCAAAAATTGGGTGGCAAAAATAGCGTAACGATAAACGTGGCGACCGCTGTCAGCAGCAATGAGAGCGCCAGCATTTTGGCGCGTCTGAGTTCAATGAGTTTATTCATAACCTTAAGCATAGAGCCTGACGGCTGGATTGCGCAAAAGGTGCCTATACCGCCAGTTCGCTTGCCTGATGCAACTGCACGCGTTTCAGTAACCCCGCCAGCGTTAACACAACAAACAGCCCCGCAACTACCGCCAGCAGATGAAACGGCAAACGACCGCCGTTAAACCACAGCCAGCGACCAATTTCGACCGAGACCGACATCACCGTTAAAACCACGATATTCAGCGATGCCGACACGGTGCCCTTCGGCAGGTTGTTCGAAAACAGCGTAAAGCGGTATAGCGACGGGAAAATCAAACCAATACCAAAAGCGTACAGGCTGGTACCAAGCACCGACCACAGCCAGACGTGCGGCGACAGCAGATTACCGACAATCAATAGCGCGAGGCCGACCAGTTGAATGGGCACGGCACGCCAGATAAACCGCGGTTCGGTCGGATCTTTGATAAATCGCGCCACGATGGTGTTGGCGACAATCACCGCGCCGAAGACCGGAACCTGTGTCCAGGCAAATTGCGAAGTCGTTAAGCCGCCCGCGTCGATCAGGATAACCGGTGACACCGCAACCCAACTCATCATGGGGATGTAGCTGAGGGCGATGGTTGCCGCGCCAAAGAGGAACAGCCGGTTGCAAAAAACGTTACGAAATCGCGCAGTACGCTAACAGCGCTGAACGGAACCGCACCACGCTTCACCGTTTCTGGCATCGCAACAACAGGCCGACAAACGAGACAAGCCCCATCGCCGCAATAATGGCAAAAAGCACTTTCCAGTGGACAAAGTGCATTAACGCCGCGCCGGAAAGAGGCCGATTATGGGGGCCAGCAACACAATGGAGGTAATAATCGCCATCAGTTTAATGGCTTTCGTCTGCCCAAAGGCTTCCTGCACCGTGACATAACCAACGGTAGCAATAAAACAGATACTGGTACCCTGAATTGCACGCGCGATAAGAAACTGTGTCATAGACGTTGTGAACATTGTCGCGGCGCAGGCAAGGGTAAAAATAAGCGCCCCGGTAATCAGCACCGGCCTGCGGCCAATCCTGTCGGAAAGCGGCCCCAGCAGCCACTGTAACGCCATACCGCCAGCGAGATAGAGACTGACGGCAGCCGGGGCCAGACTGACATCGGCATTAAAATCACGGACCACATTAATGATCCCCGGCTGGATCAGATCCGTCGACAGGTACGCGGCAAAGTCATACAAAATCAACGCCATCGGGAAAAACAGCGTGGCGGCATGGCGGGCAAAAAAACGTGGCATAACAAACAACTCCTTGTCCGGAGAACCCCAACGGGGAAAACGAAATTCAATACCGTCGGTAATGACGAAAGGCAGGCGAGACGGGCAAATGTACTGAATTTCATGTAATCAACCACACTGCCTGTGCTTATACAGACAGAGAAATACCTTCTGAGTTCGGGTCAGAATGTATAACGATTACAAATAGTCATCAGCACATTACACCTCTTGATTGATGGTTTGCATAGAAAATATACACCTTAAGTGTAATTAAAATTTGCGATTAATCAAAAGAGCGCGGTGGAAAGGGGAATATCTACCGGGTACAGGAAATGTAAAACGCGAGCCTGTTTCCGGAAAAATGTATCGCTTGCAGAGGAACAAAAATAGCCTGGAAAGCGCCTCGGGGAACGGGAAATTGCCAGGTGTGAATGGTTTTGTTAGTCGCTAAAGTCGGGCCATCTTATCAACAGGTGACGGATCGCCATGACAAACTTCACAACCAGCACGCCGCATGACGCATTATTTAAATCCTTTCTCACCCACCCTGACACCGCGCGGGATTTTATGGAGATCTATTTACCCAAAGATTTACGTGAACTGTGCGATCTCGACAGCTTAAAACTGGAATCCGCCAGCTTTGTCGATGAAAAATTGCGGGCGCTACACTCCGATATTCTGTGGTCGGTAAATACCCGCGAAGGCGATGGCTATATTTATGTGGTGATTGAACATCAGAGCCGTGAGGATATTCATATGGCCTTTCGCCTGATGCGCTATTCCATGGCGGTGATGCAGCGCCATATCGAGCATGATAAACGTCGGGCGCTACCGCTGGTTATACCGATGCTATTTTATCACGGTAGCCGTAGTCCTTATCCCTGGTCCCTGTGCTGGCTGGACGAATTTGCGACCCAACTACCGCACGGAAACTTTATACCGCCGCGTTCCCGCTGGTGGATATCACTGTCGTGCCAGACGACGAGATTGTGCAGCATCGCAGAGTCGCCCTGTTGGAGTTGATCCAAAAGCATATTCGCCAGCGCGATCTGATGGGGCTTATCGACCAACTGGTAGTATTACTGGTTACAGAGTGTGCTAATGACAGCCAGATAACTGCGCTGTTAAATTACATTTTACTGACTGGCGATGAAGCGCGTTTTAAGAAGTTTATCAGCGAACTTACCCGTCGAATGCCACAACACAGGGAGCGAATAATGACGATTGCAGAGCGAATTTATAATGATGGATGGCTGTTGGGGATGGAAAAGGGGAAAGAAGAAGGGGAACAACGCCTCCTTAGATTGTTGTTGCAGAATGGGGCAGATCCTGAATGGATACAAAAGATTACCGGACTTCGACAGAGCAAATGCAGGCATTAGAGCAGCCCTTGCCTGAAATCAAAGCGCGATCCATGGATCGAAATTAACCGTAATTACACTCAACCTGACCGATGCCCATTAGGACCGAAGGCTGACGAAGGAGCTTGACGAAGGCATCGC
>ENA-OQIG01000895-OQIG01000895.1-human-gut-metagenome-genome-assembly--contig:-NODE-895-length-14960-cov-2.533203_pt1 | contig 14960 bp, 18 predicted proteins | sample MGYA00242576_ERZ504741 | MGnify/ENA primary metagenome ERZ504741 (study PRJEB26092, sample SAMD00036436) | human gut metagenome | host: Homo sapiens | study: EMG produced TPA metagenomics assembly of... | reverse complement strand
CTGTTGTCAGCGGTTCCTCCGGAAACGCAAAAACACTCATGACCTGGTCCTTCATCTCTCTTTTGGCCAGATCATAGCATCTGGCCCACGCCATCTGCTGTTCCCGGTTCACAATCTCAAAACCTTCTGTTTCCATAGCATTCAGAATATTAATATGATAACGCAGAGACTGATCCACATCCTGATCACCACCGCCGGAAAGACCGCCGTTAAAAGGATCTCCCGATCCCGTTCCGCCGCGGATTGTTCTGGCAGCTCCGTTTCCAAACAAGGCAATCTTTCCCCTGCCCTTTAACGGAAGAACCCCATTTATGTTTTTTAAAAGTACCATTCCCTGCGTCGCCGCTTCTCTCGATATTGCAGCACCGCTGATCTCACGTTCGGACATCGGCGGATATATCGTATTACTTTTCATATTTTTTCCCTGCCTTTCATTTCTATTCCCCTCTTATCCATTTATGAAAAGAACCTGACTCCTTACGAATCAGGTCCCTTTATCAGTTTCCATATTTTTGTTTATGAAATTTTTTCTGCCAGGAAATCTGTCATCATCTGTTCTGTTTCTTCCAATCCATTAGCCTCATAATCCGCAATCAGCTTATCCCAGTTTGCATCAAAATTATCTACACTTTCTGTCACGCACTTAATCAGTCCCGGCCATGCAATCTCATTCAGAATTTCCACATTGTTCGTAATCTCCTGCGGTGTCGCATATGCCCAAAGTGGGGAATACGGCGGTGTTTCGAATTCATCTGGCTGCGGGAAGATATCGGTCAGCATCTCTACATTCCATGCTTCACAAGCTGCCTTCTGCTCCTCGTTATACTCTGCAATTACAGATTCTCTCGTAACAGGTGTGTAAGGATTACCATTTTCATCCACTGCACCGTCTCCATAAATCGGAAATCCCGTATAATTGCCAATACCAGTATTTTTTCCGTAATCCGGATCAGAACTTGCTTTTGCAATCTCTTCTTCCGTACGATATCTCATTCCATTCTCATCTACAAAATAGTTTTCTCCTTCAACACCCCATTTGTAAAGTACTGCACCCTCATCGGAGCAGAGATAATCAAGGAATTTAATTGCACGAACCGGATCCTCACAGTCCTTTGTGATTGCCAGTCCGTATCCAACCTGAAGACCCTGATACATCAGTGTGGGGGGCTTCAGTAATCGCCTGAGCAACAGGATTTTCCCAGTTACCATTTTTTCCGTCTGCATTGTAGTACTTGAAAGTTATAGGTGACAAATCATCCTACTGTCCCCAGTACTGCTCTCGCTGTTTTCATTCTTGCTGCTTTCGCTCTTACTGCTTTCCGTATCCTTGGAGCCACATCCTGCCACTGTTCCAACGCAGAGTGCTGCTACCATAAGCAGAGCTAAAATTTTCTTCATTTTCATGTTATTCCTCCCTATATTCTTAGAAAGTCCTACTATAAGGCCAAACATTTGAGATTTTACAATACCTCTATTATTTGTCTCTCATTGCAATAACTCTCCAAGATTATTTTAGATTTTCACGCGCGTTTTTGCTTATCTGAAAGATATCATGGATAGTATATTGGAAGATATAGGAAAATTAACCTTTAAATTTAGAAATATTGACTAATCATTTTTGTAAAAAAAGGTACACCCGTGCGAACCTTGAAAATTTCATATAAAACAATAAATTTATGTCAGGAAATGGTATAATGATCTCAGATTATTTGTGAGGTGATCCTATGTTTTTTGCTAAGAATGAATAATTTCTTATTCACAGAAGAAGGGACAGGGTTATCAGCTGTCCTGCCGGAAATGCCCCGAAAAGCTGCAGCTATATCAAGCAGACAGGGCAATGCCGGTCAGAGGACTTTTAGCCACAAAGCTTCGGTTCGGAATTAAACTTGCGGCATTGAATTTTAAAAAACTGTCAGCCTATCTGGACAGTCTGGATCAGTGCGCCTTACTTTCAGCAAACAGCTAAAAAAGTAACAAAGAATCTGAATGTATGTTAATGGAAAACACTAATAATATGAAATATTTGTTGTCTTATATGAAATTTTCAAGGTACGTTAGTTAATGAGTTACTATAAGCAGCAAGCTTTCGGATCACGCCATTATCCCTTACAGAATAATGGATTGCATCGATGTAGAGAATAGGATAGACCTCGTCCAGTGGCCGGTTCTGCCAGTCTTCAATCCGTGGCAGAATCTTATCCGTCACATCAGAAATTTGAACGCAAAGCAAAAAAATTCCCCCGCACCAGCTACTTCCGGTACAGGGGATTTGTCATACTTTATTTTGTTTTCTTCTTTAAAAATTCCAATCGATGTCTTACAGATCAGTTTATCGAAGATCATAAACATCGCCGGCAGAATCAGGATAACAACGACCATACTGATGATCGCGCCCCGTGCAAGCAGAGTACAGATGGAACCGATCATCTCAACCTGAGAGTAGCAGGCCACACCGAAGGTTGCGGCAAAGAAGCTCAGACCACTGCTGATGATGGACGGCATACTGGTCTTATGGGCAATACTGATAGCTTCCTTCTTGTCTTTTCCATTCTGGCGCTCTTTCTGATAACGGGTTGTCATCAGGATCGCGTAGTCCACGGTTGCACCGAGCTGAATCGCTCCGATTACGATGCTGGCCACGAATGAAGGCTGGTTCCCTGATAATACGGGATTGCCATATTCAGCATAATTGCAAACTCGATGACTGCTACCAGAATAATCGGCAGAGAAATCGATTTGAAGATCAGCAGAATGATGATAAAGATTGCACCAATGGAAAGCACGTTTACGTTGACAAGGTCAGCATCGGTAACATCCTGCAGGTCTTTCATCAACGGTGCTTCACCGATGACCATTCCATTTTTATCGTAGGATTTTACGATTTTGTCAATCGCTTTGACCTGTTCGTTTACTTCATCTGTTGCGGACTCATATTCAGAGCTCACAAATGCAAGCTCATACTCATCGCTCTGCAGCATGCTTCGGAGATTTTCCGGGATCATGGATTCCGGAATCGTCGGTCCAAGCAGGGAACTCATGCTGATGGTCGATTTGACACCTTTTACGTTGCCGATCTCCTCCATCATTTTCTTTTTCTGTTTGGAATCCATATCGCGGTCCATCATGACGATGTGCATGTTGCTGACGTTGAACTGCGCTTTTACTTCATCGTTTGCCACGTTACAGTCCAGGGTAGATGGAAGGGAACGTGCGATGTTGTAATAAATCTGGGTATGATTGTTTCCGTAGATCGACGGGAACAGCAGAACCAGGAAGATCACAACCCATACTTTATAATGTTTGGTGATAAAGGCGGACGGTTTATCCAGGCTTTTTACTAGCGGTTTGTGTCTCGTTTTCTCAATTGCCTTGTCAAATACCAGAACCATGGCCGGCAGGACGGTGACACAGCAGACAACGCCGATCAAAACACCTTTTGCCATAACGATACCAAGGTCGCGGCCAAGGGCAAAGGTCATAACACACAGTGCCAGGAAACCGGCTACGGTGGTAACGGAGCTTCCGGCTACGGATTTGAACGTGTTGGCGATTGCATGGCCCATCGCACGCTCTTTGTCATCCGGGAAACGCTTTTTATTCTCCTCGAAACTGTTCAGCAGGAAGATGGAGTAGTCCATCGTAACACCAAGCTGCAGCACGGCGGTCAGCGCTTTTGTGATGTAGGAAGTCTCACCAAGGAACACGTTGCTTCCCAGGTTGTAAAGGATTGCAAGTCCGATACTTAACAGGAACAGGATCGGAACAACGAAGGAAGTCGATGTCAGCTCGATGACAACGAGCTCAAAACTGCGGCGATGACAACGTAAACCGGCAGCTCTTTTAATGCTACGTTTTTGATATCGGTAACAACACCGGTCATACCGCCGATGAAGCACTGCTCGTTCGCAATTTTACGAAGATCCTCGATTGCTCCATGGAGTCATCGGAAGAAGTCGTATTATCGAACAGAACGAGCATCATGGTTGCATCCCCATTGTAGAATGCTTTCCGGAGTTTTTCCGGGATCATCTCAACCGGCACGCTGATGTCTGCCACATCGTCATACCATAAAACTTCTTTTACGTGGTTTACCTGCTCGAATTTTTCTTCGAGTTTCTGTACGTCCTTCATTTCCATGTTTTCCACGACAACCATGGAGAACGCACCCATGCCGTATTCATCTACCAGAATGTCCTGTCCTTTTACAGTTTCCAGATGCTCCGGCAGATAGCTGAGCAGATCATAGTTTACTTTCGTTGCTGCCATTCCGATGACTGACGGAATAATCAGCAGAAATCCAATGATCAGCATCAGAATCCTGTGCTTGGCAATCCATTTGCCAACTTTAACCATTTTCATTCATCTCCTCTGATTCATTTTTAACTTGTTTTTCTAGTACCACATCTTACAACTTAAATGACTATTAGTCAATATTTGAAATGGTGAAAAATGAATTTTGGTCATTTTTTGTTTACTTTTACAAAAAATAACGGAAATCGGAAATGGGAATCGTTGATTTTTCTGCGCATCAAAAAAGAGTGCCTGGCTCCTTCGTCCTGACACTCTTTTTTATGCATTTTTTTATTTCACTTCAACCAGCTCAATCTCAAAATTCAGCTCTTTTCCAGCCATCTCATGGTTGGCATCAAACGTGATATTGGTCTCGTCTTTTGCAGTAACTTTTACCGGGAACGGCTGGCCATACTGGTTCTGCAGATAAACCTGCTGTCCGATCTCTACTTCCTCTGCTCCCGGAAGCTGTGCGATCGCAACGGTGAAAATTGCGTTCGGATCCGGCATTCCGTAAGCCTCCTCCGGCATCAGATGGATGTTGACTTTTTCGCCGACTTCCATCTCTGCAACGGCTGCATCGAAGCCGCGGATCATCTGCCCCACACCGCAGATGAACTCGAGCGGTTCGCCGCGGTCGTAGGAAGAATCAAACTGGGTTCCATCGTTGAAGGTTCCTCTGTAGTGGGTACGGCAGGTTTTTCCTACATTCTTACCTTCCATAACCGGAGTCGGTGCACCGCATCCGCCGCCGCAGGTTCCGCAGGACGCCGCAGGAGCTCTCCTCTTCCTCATGGCTTCCGCAGTGGTCGCCGCAGGAATGGCCTTCCTCGTGATCGTGGTGATCGCAGGTTGCACCCGCAGATGTGAGCGTTCCGTTTAAGTAGCTTCCACCGCTGCATCCACATCTCCCTCCGCTCCGGAGCAGAGCTCTACGCCTGCCTCAGCAAGAGCAGCCTGTGCACCGCCGCCGATGCCGCCGCAGATCAGAACATCCACGCCCTGCTCGGAAAGAAGGCCTGCCAGTGCGCCGTGCCGGTTCCGTTGGATCCGATCACTTCGCTGGAAACCACCTGATTGTCTTCTACTTCGTAAACCTTAAAATTCTCTGTTTTTCCAAAATGCTGGAAAATATTCCCGTTATCGTATGTAACTGCAATTTTCATCTAACTAAATCCTCCGTAGTTTTTTCTTACGCCTCTTTTTCCTGCATAAAGGCTTCAATTTGGTCTGGATCACGCATCAGATTCTCGGAAAGAACCTCGCATCCGTCCTCTGTAATCAGGATATCATCCTCGATCCGGATTCCGATCTCCCACTCGTCAATATAAAGACCCGGCTCATCGGTGATGATAGCGCCTGGACGCAGCTTGTCGTTCCATGCCGCGGTCACATCGTGTACATCGATGCCGAGGTGATGGGAAACGCCGTGCATGTAATAGGTTCCGACATCCTCTTTCTTCTCGATCAGGCCAAGTTTCACACAGCCCTCGCCGAGAACATCCTTTGCGATATCGTCGAGCTCTTTTAATGTCATACCCGGTTTTGCTGCTTTTGCAACGGCGCGGTTTGCTGCCAGAACAACGTCGTAAACCTGTCTCTGACGGTCCGTATATTTCCCGTTGACTGGATACGTTCTGGTGATATCTGCGCAGTAGCCCTGGAATTTTGCTCCGAGGTCCATCAGAAGCAGGGTCTCATCCTCGCACACGTCACGGTTGGTGTCGTAGTGCAGCATCGTTCCGTTTGCACCGCTTCCTGCGATCGTCGGGAATGCGGTTCCGTCTGCTCCCTCGTGGAAAATCTTGTACTCGAAATCAGCCTGTGCCTGATACTCGGTGCAGCCCGGTTTCAGATTCTTCATCACGAATTTCAGCGCGTCGTCGGTGATCTTGATTGCCTGGCGGACGAGAGCGATCTCATCCTCATCTTTCTGCATCCGCAGTGCTGCGATGACAGGAGCAATGTTTTTAATCGGTCTGCCTGGAAATTTCTTTGCGAACTCCTCTGCCTTTACCATGTTGTAATCCGGCAGATCCTCGACCTGATAGCGGTAGCAGTCGAAATACAGGGTTCCGATGTCCTCGCGTGCCATCAGACGGTTTACCATGCCCTCAAAGGAATCCAGGAAACGAACGTCATCGATTCCGGTGATCTCCTGTGCCTCGGATACGGTTACTTTTCTTCCAAACCATCTCTCCTGGTTCAGATCCGCTTTCTCGATAAACAGAATGGATTTCTCCTCTTTTGCGGTCTTTTTCATCATCAGGATCATGTGATCTCTGCGAAGGCCGGTCAGATAGAAAAAGTTGCGGTTTGCTTCAAACGGCAGATATTCGTCTGCGCTGACATGCAGCTCGATTCCAGAAAACAAAAGCAGTGCGGAATCCTGGTCCATTTTATCAAAACCTGTTTTCTTCTTTCTGTAAGTTCATCTGTCTTTCCTCACTTTCTTTTAGAGCCTGCCAAGATCTGTTTTCGGCTCCTCTACTAAGATAACACGTTCGTGCTTTTTTTCCTACCTTTTTCCTGCTTTTCTGTAAAAATTCTTATTTTATTCCGCACTTTCCAGTCCTTTGACAACTTCCAACGCTTTTTCGAGCTGCACATCGCTCGTCGCGTCATCCGGCAGCTCCACCTCGACATCCGGCGTAATGCCGACCTTGTGGATGTCGTTTCCGAGCGGCGTGTAATAATGGGCAATCGTCAGTTTCACCACGCTGCCGTCCGAGAGCTGGAATGTATTCTGGACAATGCCTTTTCCGAATGTCGTCGTTCCGACAATCGTTCCGATGCCGTAATCTTTGACTGCTCCCGTGAAGATTTCTGCCGCACTTGCCGTATTTTCATTGACCAGCACGACGAGTGGAATCGAGATCGGGGTATCGCCGTCGCAGGTATACTCTTCCCGTTTTCCATTTTTATCCTCGGTATACACGATGAGTCCCTCCGGCAGGATCTGGCGCAGGGTGTCGCAGACTGCCGTCACAAGGCCGCCCGGATTGCCGCGCAGGTCGATGATCAGGCGCTCCATGCCCTGATCCTGCAGTGACTGGTATGCTTTCTGGAACTGCTCGGAGGTAAGCCCTGTAAACTCGCTGATGGCCAGATAGCCGATCTTGTCGTCCAGCATTTTACCGTCTGCCACAATCGCCGCAAGCTTCTCTTTTGTGACTTCCGTTTCAATCAGATCCGCCTCGCCTTCCCGCTCGATGGAAAGCGTCACGGTATCGTTCTCGCTGTTTTTCAGAAGACCGACCGCATCGTTGAGGCTTAAGCCTTCGAGTGTCTGCCCGTCAATCTTCACAATGCGGTCATCCGCCTGAATACCGGCCTTCGCCGCCGGGGTATCGTCCTGTACGCCGGTGACCTGCAGCTTATCGCCGTCCAGCGTCACCGTAACACCGATGCCCTGATAGTAACCCTCCTGCGCTGTCTTGATCGCTTCGTATTCCTCTTTCGTGTAATACGTAGAATACTTGTCGCCGAGGCCGCTGATCATCCTTTATACATCGCATCCGACAGCTCTGTGTCATCCACATCGCCCGCGTAAAGCTGGCTGATCATCGCTTTGATCGCCGCCGTCTTCCGCCACGACCAGAAGCCGCCGGGGTGGTCCGCACTGCTTCCCGGCCAGAGAAACGTTGTTCCGACAAGCACGATCATTACAATCGCCAGCATCGAAATCATGCCCGCAAAGTAGCTCTTCCGCATCTCATTTTTTCGGTTTTTCTTTCTGTTTCTGCGCTTTTTCGGTTTTTCCTGCTCTGCCGCTTTTTACGCCCTCTTTTTCTTCCTTCATCAGTTCTTCCAAAATATGCCTCCCAATCGAAAGATCCCGAATCTTTTGACGGATTCCGGGACTTATTTTTACTTCATTATATTGTCTAATCCTATCAGACTTTCAAGTGTTTTCGAATCGTAAAGATACTGCCGACAAGACCGATTCCCATACCGAGAATGAGTCCGACTGGAAGCAGAATCCGGAAGACGGCCGATACCGGCATGAATGCCATAAAGTTCGACAGTACGCTGAACTCCGTCATAACGTAGCTGATGACTCTGTTGTATACAACGTACAGCAGCCCCAGCGGAATCGCTGCTCCGACAAGACCGATCAGGATACCCTCGATCAGGAACGGAGCCCTTACAAACAGGTTCGTCGCACCGATCAGCTTCATGATACCGATCTCCTCTTTCCGGACCGAAATACCGATCGTGACGGTATTGCTGATCAGGAAAACAGATACGGCAAGAAGAATCAGGATGATCGCGATGGAACGTAGCCAATGACACGGTTCATCGTCGTCAACGTTGTTGTTGCGCCCTCGGCCTGTTTAACCTCACGGACACCGTCCAGCGAGCGGATATACTCAGCCAGTGCATCCTGCGTCTCTACCTGGTATACGTAAACCTCGTAGTGAGCAGAAGTTGCGAGCGGGTTGTCGTTTGGCTTAAAGCCGTCCTTGTATTCCTCTTTTCCTTCGAAATACTGTTTTGCAAAGTTTTCCCACGTCTCATCCGCGGAAACATACTTACATTCCTTGACCACATCGGTCTTGGCCTTGATCTCCGTTCCGATCTCATCGATCGTCGCCTGATCCACATCTTCGTTGAAGAAGACGGTCATGGATACGTCTGTCTCGGCATTTTTTACGATGTAGTTAAAGTTGATGACAACCGCAAAGAAGATACCGAACAGAAAGATACAGGCTCCCATGGTTGCGATGGATGCCAGCGAGAACATCTTGTTTCTCCAGATGTTTTTGACACCCTGTTTGATGCTGTAGCCCAGTGTACTAAACCTCATGGTACTCGCCCTCCTTCTCATCGCTGACTACCACGCCTTTTCGCATGGTAATAACGCGTTTTTTCATGGAGTTGACGATCTCACGGTTGTGGGTTACCACAAGAACGGTCGTTCCTCTGTTGTTGATTTCCTCCAGGAGCTTCATAATCTCCATGGAGTTTCCCGGGTCCAGGTTTCCGGTCGGCTCGTCCGCCAGAAGAATGTCAGGCCGGTTGACAATGGCTCTTGCCACGGCAACTCGCTGCTGCTCTCCTCCGGAAAGCTCCTTCGGGAAGGATTTGTACTTCTCTGCCAGTCCGACCAGCGTCAGGACTTCCGGCACGCGCTTTTTGATGACGCGGTTCGGTTTCTCGATGACACGCTGTGCGAATGCTACGTTTTCATAGACATTCCGGTCTTTTAAAAGGCGGAAATCCTGGAATACGACGCCGACACCGCGGCGGTATTTCGGCACTCTCCAGCGTTTCATTTTATTTAAGATCTGTCCGTTTACCTTAATAGTACCGGATGTGGGCTCGAGTTCTTTCAAAAGGAGCTTGATCAGCGTCGATTTTCCAGAACCGCTGTTTCCCACGATAAAGACGAATTCCCCCTTCTCGATGTGTAAGGATACGTTGTTGACGGCCGGCTGGCCTTTCGCGTAACTCTTACTTACACTATCCAATGTTATCATGCAATTCCTCCTTCAAGGGTTCTCGCTTAATAATCGAGCGTTTCCATGTATTTCATGTACTGCACAACCATAAGCGCAATCTTGAATGTGATCGCATCTTCAAAAACTCTAAGATCGAGTCCCGTGCTCTTCTGCAGCTTATCCAGCCGATAGACAAGGTATTTCGGTGTATATAAAGCTGTCTCGAGGTTTCCGAGACATTCAGAGAATTTTCAAAGAATTTATTGATCGTTGTCAGTGTCTCTTCATCAAAGTCATCCGGCGATTTGTTGCCAAAAATCTCTTTGATGAACATTTTGCACAGTGGGATCGGAAGCTGGTAAATCAGACGGCCGATACCCAGTGAGCTGTATGCATAGATATCATTCTCAGCGGAGAAGATTTTTCCGACGTCCATCGCCATTCTGGCTTCTTTGTAGGAACGCGATACTTCTTTGATCTCCTTGACAATGGTACCGTAAGCAACGTGGGTTTTCCCCTCCTCATCTCTTCCTGCTGCTTCCAGAATGGTGGCTGCCACTTTGTTCATCTGGCATAATCCTCACCTGGAGCAAGTTCCTTGACGATGATAATGTTTTTCTCATCGACGGCAGTTATAAAGTCACCGGATTTGGTACCGAGCAGACTCTTGACGCTTTCCAGCGCCCCGCTGTTTTTATCCGGATTTGTCTCAAGAATAAATACAAGGCGGCGTGCTTCCACTTCAATATGTAACTTCTTCGCCCTGTTGTAGATGTCGACCAGCAGCAGGTTGTCGAGCAGCAGATTCTTGATAAAGTTGTCTTTATCGAAGCGCTCCTTGTAGGCGGTAAGGAGGCCCTGAATCTGGAAGGTAACCATTTTCCCGATCAGGTGAATGTCATCGTTTCCGCCTTTTACAACCAGAACGTACTCCAGCTGGTGTTCATCGTATACTTTAAAAAACTGATAATTTTTCATGGTCTGGGAATCTGCCTGAGACTGCGCAAACGTTACAATATCATTCTGGCTGATCTCAACCTCCGGAAACGTCGTTACCAGAACTTTTCCTTCTACATCAGTCACGCAGAGTTCGACACGCGAAATATTTTTTGATTCCCTCAATGGTACTCTGTAAAATCTGATTTGAAATCATATTTTCTTCCCTCTTTCATCCTATAGTTTGTCTCCGGCTGCACCCGCTTTCATTGCCAGGCATATCCACACCCCTATGATTCTGCGCCTGATGCAAAGTACCTCACAGATATATTATTTTAATACAAAATAGACAAAAAAGGAAGAGAAAACACAACATTTATACCACAAAATACGTAAAAAGGTCAGGAGAAATCCGTCTGGAAGCCCTCTCCTAAGACCTCTCTTGCATCCGACACAACGACAAACGCGTTCGGATCGATCGTTCCTACGATCTGTTTGAGCTGCGGAATCTGTTTTTTGCCCACAACACAGAATACCATCATACGCTCTTCGCCCGTGTACATTCCCTTGATGTGGATGCCGGACGCGCCGCGGTCGAGTTCTTTCATGAGCTCATCGGCTACCTGCTCCGGATGCGCGGTAATGATAAACGCGGATTTCGCATAATTCATACCTTCCATCAGAGCATCCGTCACTTTCGTCGTCACGTAGATTGCCACGATCGCATAGAGCGAAGCGTGGATACCGAAGACAAAAATACCGGCGATGACGATGATTCCATCAAGCACCTGCATAACCTGTGCAACGGAATAGTGGCGCAGCTTTCTCTGGATCAGAGCCGCCATCATATCCGTTCCGCCCGTCGTACCGTTTCCGATGAAGACGAGGCCGATGCCTGCTCCCATCAGAACGCCGCCGAACAGTGCGGAAAGCATCCTGTCATCCGGCACCAGCTGCAGCACCGGGAGAACGGCAATCCAGAACGTATTCATCAGGGTTCCGAAGATGGTTTTCACCAGAAAATCGCGGCTCATGCGGATTCCGAACAGAAAGAGCGGAATGTTCAGCACAAGGTTCGTCACCCAGAGCGGAACTCCTTTTCCGAACAGCATCTGGCTCAGTTGTTTGATGACGATTGCAAGACCGGAAAATCCTCCGGTAACAAGCCCCGCCGGTCGTAAATCGAGCTGGTCGCAACCGCCATGACCGCGGTTCCCAGCGTAATCAGCAGATAATCTCTCCACTGCTGTTTGTTCCGTATCCAGTTCATGAACTTTAACCGTCCTTTTCGCTGTTATATTTTGTTACCATCCGCTTGAACGTATTCTTCTTTAGCAGAGTTCCCCACCAGCTCGTTTTTATACCGGCCTCGTTCTGCAGCGTCGAATGCTCGCCAAGGCTCAGCCAGATTTTTGCGCTGATTTTGCTGCTGTTTTCCAGAACGAAACGATCCTGCCGCGTTCCTGCAAGGCCGCTCACAATCACGTCCGTCGTCTGGCTGTTGATCTCGTTGACCAGGCTGTCAAACGCGGATTCCTCCAGCGTCTCGACAACAGCACCGCCTCCGATCTCAATGCCGGGATACGTTTCTGTCAGATATTTCTGCAGTGTCTGCAGTTCTTCCTCAGTGTCGCCCAGTACGAAAATCCGGCTTTTCTTCTGAATCAGTCCCCAGAAAAAGCGTGCGATGAACTCGTTCGTCTCCACTTCCTCATAGGACGGCGTCTCCGGGTCAATTCCTGCTGCCTCCAGCACCTCGGTTTCCCCGATGACCGTCAGATCCAGATCTTCGATATACTGTTTCCACGTCGGTTCCTTGCTCGCCTGCATCAGCATCTGCATCGTAACAATCCCGATGGTGTTCAGCTTATCGTTCGAGAGGTATTCCTCTGCAATCTCCATTGCCGCATCGACGCGGTAATGTTTCAGCTTCACACCTAAAATTTCCAGTTCTGCATTCATAGTTCTGTATGCTTCTGTTTTTCTCCGAAATTCCAGAAGCGTTTCCTCCATGTTTTCCTGCCGCTTGTTCCGGCAGCGCTGTCCGCCCTTTTCTTCTGGCAACAGCTAATCCCCATTATACTAAAAAAAGAGGCTGTTGTCAAAAACAGCCTCTTTTTCTGCCCTGTTTTCACAGAATTTTTACAATTTATCGGACCGTCTGCGGATTAAACCTCAAACATCAGATCGCCGTAAGACGGCATCGGCCACATCTCTTTGTCTACGATCATCTCCAGTTTGTCAACCGGTGCACGGAGTGCTCCATAGCCGGAGTAACTTTCTCGTAGTAGTATTTTGCTTTTGCTTCGCCGTCTTCCATCTCGCATCCTGCATTCTCGATTGCGATCAGCTCGTCGAGTGCTTTCTGAGTTTCCTCAAGCAGTGCACTTGTCTCGTTCAGCAGATTCTTCTGTACACCAACTGCCGTAACACCTGCTGCGGTGATGGTGTTGATGGATCCAGCCAGGGAAGTCGCATATTTGATGACTGCCGGGATGATCTGTTTGCTTGCCATGTCGATCATGGTCTTTGCTTCGATGTTGATGGTCTTTGCATAGTTCTCGAATTTAACTTCTGCACGGGATACCAGCTCTGCCTCGGTGAATACTTTGAAATCGCCGAACAGTTTGATTGCGGTATCAGTGGTCAGTGCCGGGATTGCGTACACCATGGATTTGATGTTCGGAAGTCCTCTTCTCTCTGCCTCAGCTAACCACTCATCTGCATATCCGTCGCCATTGAAGATGATTCTCTGATGCTCACTTAAGTTCTTCTTGATCAGATCATGGACAGCGTCCTCGAAGTTTTCAGCGCCTTCCAGTACATCGCATGCATCGCGGAATGCTTCTGCAACGATGGTGTTCAGTACGATGTTCGGAGCTGCAACGGAGTCACGGGAACCAACCATACGGAACTCGAATTTGTTTCCGGTGAAGGCGAACGGTGAGGTTCTGTTACGGTCGGTAGCGTCTTTCTTGAGATCCGGAAGTGTCTTAACACCAGTCTCCAGAACGCCCTCTTTTTTACTCTTGGTTGCATTTCCGGTGCTGATCAGCTGCTCAACAACGTCCTCCAGCTGCTCGCCAAGGAATACGGAAATGATGGCCGGCGGTGCCTCGTTGGCTCCCAGTCTGTGATCGTTTCCTGGATCGGCTGCGGACTCACGGAGCAGATCTGCGTGAACATCAACAGCTTTCAGGACGCAGCTTAACACAAGCAGGAACTGAATGTTCTCGTGCGGTGTTTTGCCCGGCTCAAGAAGGTTGATGCCGTCATCTGTGGTGATGGACCAGTTGTTATGTTTTCCGGAACCGTTGACACCTGCGAACGGTTTCTCATGCAGCAGGCATTTCAGTCCGTGCTGGCATGCAATTCTCTTTAAGGTCTGCATTACGAGCTGGTTGTTGTCAACTGCTACATTTGCCTCGGAATAGATGGAAGCCAGCTCATGCTGTGCCGGTGCAACCTCATTGTGCTGAGTCTTTGCGGTAACGCCCATCTTCCACAGCTCAATGTTGACCTCCTTCATAAAGGAAGCAATTCTCTGACGGATGGTTCCGAAATAGTGATCGTCCATCTCCTGTCCTTTTGGAGGCATTGCGCCGAACAGGGTACGGCCGGTGTAGATCAGGTCTTTTCTCTGCAGGAATTTCTCTGCATCTACCAGGAAGTATTCCTGCTCCGGTCCTACAGAAGGAGTTACTTTCTTGGAAGTGGTGTTTCCGAACAGTTTTAACAGACGCAGGGACTGTACATTCAGAGCTTCCATGGAACGAAGAAGCGGTGTTTTCTGGTCAAGCGCCTCTCCTGTGTAGGAGCAGAATGCAGTCGGAATGCAGAGGGTTGCGCCTGCTGCGTCCTGACGAACGAAAGCCGGTGAGGTGCAGTCCCATGCTGTATATCCTCTTGCCTCAAAGGTAGCACGCAGTCCACCGGACGGGAAAGAAGATGCATCCGGCTCGCCTTTGATCAGCTCTTTACCGGAGAAGCTCATCAGTACTTTGCCGTTCGGCATCGGTGCTGTGATAAAAGAATCGTGCTTTTCTGCAGTTGTACCAGTCAGCGGCTGGAACCAGTGTGTATAGTGTGTTGCTCCTTTTTCAATTGCCCATTCTTTCATCTCATGTGCAATCGTATCTGCAGTAGCAAGATCCAGCTCACCGCCTTCTTCGATGATCTTTTTCAGCTTCTTGTAAACATTTTTTGGAAGACGTTCCTGCATTACAGTGTCATTGAATACATTTTCGCCAAAGATTTTGGCCGGATTTACATATTCTCCCATTTTCTTTC
>ENA-OQIG01000893-OQIG01000893.1-human-gut-metagenome-genome-assembly--contig:-NODE-893-length-14997-cov-1.132751_pt1 | contig 14997 bp, 28 predicted proteins | sample MGYA00242576_ERZ504741 | MGnify/ENA primary metagenome ERZ504741 (study PRJEB26092, sample SAMD00036436) | human gut metagenome | host: Homo sapiens | study: EMG produced TPA metagenomics assembly of... | reverse complement strand
ATCATTTGTTGTTCTTCACTATCTGTTCTCTCTCACCCTTAGTTTTTAATCTAATTTTATATTCATCAATAGCCCTCGATAGTGAATATACATATATAATATGTTCAACAGTCAATTGGTCGATAAAAACATTATTATATTCCTTATCATCATCCCACAATATTTTTTTTCCATTGTAAGCCAGAACACAATCTCCATGGTACGCTTTCAATGTTTGTGCCACTAAATAAGGGTCAAAAACCTCCTTATTTCTAACTACTTTATCATCCCTTCTACCACCACTATAAAATAAAGCTGGATACTTATTAAAATCTCTTCTTAATCGTTCTTGTTGCTTGTCGTTGCTTCTTAGGTCAGAAGGAAGAATTTCATTTTGTTTGTTATTGTTGTTGATGATTTTTTCAATAATCTTCGGGTCATTACATATAATAAATCTAGCAGGAATAAAAAAATCATTTTCTATTGTTTTAGCTGCACCAATTGCTCCCGTTGTCTGTGCACCATTAATAATAGTAATACCATTTATAATTATCTCATTAGTTTCATCATTAGGATGATAATTATTAACTAACGCTGTAATTCCATTATTATATGCCCAAAATTATCATTATCCGTTTCTACAGTAGTATAATCCCTTGGTTAATATTATTCTTCCTTTTGCCCATGCCTAGATAATTTCTAGGGTTTCCTGAAAAAAGGTCTTCACCTTTCTCAAGATACAACTCCCTTAACCATTTACCAGATATCGCTGTTACATAGGCTTTCCATTTATCCCCTTTAATCTCATATCCCCCAAATCATTTTTAATATATAATTCATCTTCAATTGTTATCCTTCTGCTTGAAGTAACATACCACTTATTTATAGTGTTTAATCCAACTTCTATTGCACTTACTTTAATACTATTATTAGGATATATCGAATCAACCAATTTTTGAACAGAAAGTTGCAATGTATCCATTTCTTCTTTTACCACAGGATTATTATCTTCATTCATATTGTGGACATACCAAAAATATATTGTACTAATCTCTCCCTCTTTAATTGCTTCTTGCAAATCAATAATTGACTCTTTAATCTGTTCTGGAGCTGTATCTGTATCACTTGCAAAACCCACGCTGCTGCTGCATTTAAATCACTTGCTTTATTACTTGGTGCCAAGTCACTTTGTTTTGGATTAGTCTTATTATACGCCTGCGCAATTACTGCAATCCCCAACTCTCTTTCCACAAATATCAAGTCACACTTCTTATCATCATGTCCATCAGTTAATGATTCTGATGCAACAGATATGATATCCTCAATATCAAAACGCAATTGTAATGCATATAACATCAATGCATTATCTCCATACATCATTTTTAAATCTTCCCTTGCCTCATAATTACTTATAAATTCTCTTTGTATCATATATATTCTCCATTCTATTCAAATATATTCTTCATTATTCCTTGTTCCATGTCATCAATACTGAAAATCGTATCCATAACCTCGAATGTCTCTCTTAGATTACCTCTAGCACTCTTCCAACCTATTCCGTCAGTAAACCATACAAATGCAAATCCATCTATTGTATCAGCCTCCTGTGAAAGCATTTTATAACTTCGTGCAGTTTCGTTAAGCTTCGATCCACCGCCACCATAGAAGTTTGTTTCAATAGCATAAATCATCTCGTCTGTTTTAATTACAAAATCAAATCTCTTTGCAGCTTTTCCCTGATTAGAAAGTGCTGACAAATCAATATTCCATCTAGATTCAATATCTTTTAAGTACATCTCCTTAAAGTAATTCTCGTTCTTCTTAAAACCTGCTGCCACAATATACTTCTCGACCAAATCTTCCATTTGATGACCACCACGATTTTTACGCCCATTAGAATCTAAACCAGTTTCAATCCCCAATACATAATCTACCAGATTATTTACAAGATGATTTGCTATCATATCAAACAATCCTGTTTTCCTCATAAATACCTTGTATTGCTCTACCTCGTAGTTCATAGTTTTGAAATTGTATAAAAATGCCCCATCTTCATCCTGTGCATATATTTCGTTACCCCTGACTGCAAGTAACAATGGTATTACATTTTAATGTTTCCGGATATCTTGTCACTATCTTTTCGAACTCATCTTCTATATTCTTTGATCCAATTAATGAATTCAAAATGTTGAGTTCTACCTTGATTTCATCAACATTCTTTATTACCTTTTCAAAATCTATGTAATAATCATAGCTTGAAATACTTGGCCTGAATTTGCTCAGCCATTCATCAAAATTTCTATCTGTCATTTAGTACCTTCTCCAATCTTTTTTTAGATATTTCCATATATTCTTCACTTACATCTATTCCTATAAACTTTCGTCCATATTTGACTGCCTCTACCCCAGTAGTTCCTGAACCACAGAAAGGATCTAGGATAACTTGTCCTTTCTCTGTCGATGCAAGTATTATTCTTTCCAGCAGATATTCTGGTTTCTGTGTAGGATGCTTTCCCGCCACCTTCTCAGATGGCTTTGTCAATGAGCCTGTCCAAACATCCTTCATCTGCTTTCCGCCATTCATTTCTTTCATTTTTGATAATCAAAAATGCCGAGACTTCTTATCATTCTTCCTAGCCCATAAAATGGTTTCTGTAGAATGTGTGAAGCATCTACATGCTAAGTTTGGCGGTGGATTTGTTTTCTGCCATGTTATGTTATTAATTATCTTGAAGCCTTCCTGCTCCAATGCCATACCAATCGAATATATATTGTGTAATGTTCCTGATATCCATATTGTGCCATTTGGCTTTAATACTTTTTTACATAACTTAATCCACTTTCTATTAAACTTATGTTTTTCTTCGACACTGGTTCCACTTTCTGAAAGTTTATCCCATGAGCCTTTATTCACAGAAACCATCTTCCCGCCTTTACAAGTAATCCCATCATTGCTTAAAAAATACGGTGGATCAGCAAATATCATATCTACTGATTCCGGTTTCATCTTAGTTAGAATTTTAAACGAATCACCTATAACCAACTGTGATTCATCCGCCTCAAAGTATAATGGCACTTTCTTTATAAATAAGTTATCCATTATATTTCTCCTTGTTTTTTGAGTAAAATGTTACGCTATTATAGCAAAGACATTAACTCCATCTAATAATTACATATTATTACTTCTTGTCCAACCCTATTAGAGGCATCAGAATTAATCATACGCTTGACACTTACAATATCTATTTTGTAGTCTTTATTTCCATATAAATTGTTTATCAGCTCTGTATTATGATTTGTAAGCATGCAATAACATCCTCTTGCTGTTAATTCATCATAAAGTCTCGCTAATCGCTTGTGACTTTCTATGTCAAAGCCCTCCTTGGTATATGATTCAAACGATGTTGGATTCAATGGAGCATACGGACTATCAATAAATACAAAATCCCCTTTCTTTGCTCCCTTACAAGCTTCCTCAAAATCCCCATCAATAATAGTTATCTTCTTCAGGTACTTAGAAATCTCTATAATAGAATCTTCATCAACAGAAGTTCTACGGCTATTATTATACGGAACATTAAATAATCCCTTTCCATTCACGCGAATACAACCCATTAAAACAATGTTTATTAATAAACACAAACAATGCTGCCAGCTCTACATCATATTCAGATTTCATCAACTTATCATTGTAATGCTCTCTTAATGAATAATAATAGTTCTTTCCATCTTCCCACATTTCCTCATCAAGTTTATTAACAGCCTTTAAGAACACATCTGGGGCATCACATATCTGCTTATATGCATTTATCAGAGCCTTGTTTATGTCATTTATCAAAGCCTTTTCCGGTAGTAATTCAAATGTAACTGCTCCACCACCTACAAATGGTTCAAAGTAATTATTATATTTCTCAGGCATACGCTCTTTAATTTGTGATAAAAGCTGTCTCTTTCCTCCAGCCCATTTCACAAATGGGGCAATATTTGAGTTACTTCATTTAATTTTCCTCTTCTCTAATGTCAAACAGACAATTATTTTACTTGTTTATTATACTTTGAAACCAATAAAATAACAACAGCAACTTTCATTCTTAGTGAATATAAAAAATTATTTTTGAAACACAAATATATACTCATGCACCAACATCAAAAAAGAATTATTATGACTCTCCCAATATCTTGTTGAACGACAATTATGCTGCTCTTTAATAATTATTTCTTTATTTGAAAAGCCAGCATTTAAAAACATTCCATCATCCTAAACCCTAGAGGAATAACTTTCCCATGCTTTCTAACATCTCCAATCATAACTGCACACATCTTACTCTTTTTCAGAACCCTATATGATTCTGCTGCCACTTTATTCATCTTCTCTAAGAATTTATCTACGCAAAGTAATGAAATATCGCCTGATATTCCTTTACTGTACTTTATAATATCTGCATATGGCGGATGAGTACAAATAAAATCTATATGTTTATCTTTTATAAAATGTAAGTTTGTTGCATCTCCATTTTTTACAAATATCTTTGATTTTGTTTCACATTGGAATTTTAAATTTGTTTCAGAGATTGAAACTGACTGCGGATTAATATCAATACCTACCGCATTGCGACTTAGTAGCTTTGCCTCAACTAAAGTTGTTCCACTACCCATAAATTGATCTAGAACCCACTCTCCGGGTTTAGAGTAACGAAGTATCAGATTCCTTGGCACATATGGTGACCAGTTACCTCGATACTTACCTGAATGCGTTGCCCAACTGCCTCTGTCCGGAAACGACCAGACTGTCGTTGGTTCAAGCTGAAAATTATTTGGTTGTAAATTTATAAAATCCCACCTTCTTCGTTAATATTAATCTTATTGTACATTACTTATATAGAAAATCCATCTCTTTTTTCTTTCACAATAAGTGAATTTATATACAATAAGCTACATGCGATAATATTCACAAATAGTGAAAGAGGTATTACTATGCGTTTTGAATCAGATACAAGCCTATACCATGTTATAGGTGCAAACATAAAACATTATAGAGAGCAGGCAAGATTAACGCAAATGCAACTTGCAGAGCAAGCCGGAATCAGTATCAGCTATCTTTCAAAAATTGAAGCTGCCGGATGTGATAAAAGCTTTTCTATATCTGCCCTTAATCAAATTGCTAATGCTCTTAACGTTGATATTATTAATTTTTTCAAGGAGATAACACACAATGACATACAATGATATGCTTAATTTAGTTTTAGCACTTCCCTTTGATACAATGAAAGAAGTTTACAGTAATGGTAAACAATCCCTATTAATTTTTCGTCCCAGCACTCTATCCAAACGTTTCAAAAACTATGATGTAAATACTAATTTTCAGATTTTTCTTAAGATAGGAGATGATAAACCTTTCAAACCAAATCATCTTCGACTACTTATTGATCTTAAACTTCGTGCTAGAGAAATTCCTCAATCAAGGATAGAACTCTTAACTGCATTTGATAAAATATTCTATGGTGCAGAACCATTAGAGGCAATTTCTCCGCTAACACATATTAACTTTACTCAATATATTAATCCAATTGACATCACAGCAGTACTCGCACAATTATTCATAATTGAACAAAATATTGGTTATGGTAGCAAAAGCTCTTTCAATCCACCATCTCTTTATATCCATGGATGGATACGTACTTTCATTGCATCTGATCACGAAATTGATCAAATTGTATACCGAATTTGTAGAAACAATCCTCCTGCTGTAAAATATACATGCCAAGATGATAAAAATCATTCTAAATATAACCCTAATGCTGAATTATTATGGTACATTGACTAAATCCATATCTCTAACATATCTTATAACTCAATTCAAAATTTTATTTAACCATAATATTTTTCTAGTATATATCCAAATAAGATAAGTCTATTTTGTATTTCTATAATGCGTCTAGCATTTCCCAATATTCTTATTTTGACATAAGAAAAAGCCCCGAAAATTCGGGGCTTTTTGAAATATCAATTTTCTTAATATTATCTCTTTGAGAACTGTGGAGCACGACGAGCTGCCTTTAAACCGTACTTCTTTCTTTCCTTCATTCTTGGATCTCTTGTTAAGAAACCAGCCTTCTTAAGTGATGGACGATATTCGTCTGAATCAACCTGAAGAAGAGCTCTTGAGATACCGTGTCTGATAGCACCAGCCTGACCTGTGTATCCGCCACCATGTACGTTAACGATTACATCATACTTATCAGCTGTTTCTGTAAGTACTAATGGCTGCTTAACTACAACCTTAAGTGTTTCAAGACCGAAATACTCATCAAGTGATCTCTTATTTATTGTAATATTACCATTACCTGGTACTAAATATACTCTAGCAATACTGCTTTTTCTTCTACCTGTTCCGTAGAACTTTCCGTTTGCTTTCTTAGCCACTGTTAATTCCTCCTTATGATATGTCCTTTAATTAAAACTTTAAAACTTCTGGCTTCTGAGCTGCCTGTTCATGATCTGGACCAGCATATACGTGAAGCTTTGTGTACATCTGTCTTCCTAAAGGTCCCTTTGGAAGCATACCCTTAACAGCAAGTTCAATAACTCTTTCAGGATGCTTTTCCATCATTTCCTTAAGAGTTGTTTCTTTCATACCACCAACATACTCTGAGTGATTGTAGTAAACCTTCTGATCTAACTTCTTACCTGTAACCTTAACCTTAGAAGCGTTGATTACGATAACATTATCACCACAGTCAAGGAATGGTGTATAAGTAGGCTTGTTCTTACCTCTTAATACAGCAGCAACCTGTGATGCTAAACGACCTAATGTATAATCTGCAGCATCTACAACATACCATTTTCTTTCGATGTTAGATGCACTAGCCATATAAGTACTCATTAGTTTTCCTCCTAAATATTGCTTAAATGCATAATTAATTGTTCTGAATATAATTAATGTTAATATATATTAAATGCTTCTCCGGGCATATGGTGAAACACCTAATTCGAATTAACCAAACAGGCGCACTTATCACGCCACATTTAAGAATTATATAACACTGAACCGCGTGTGTCAATGATAAAATCTATTTTTATTGTATAATTTTAATCTATAATTTAAAATGGTTATCCACAATTCGTCTATTTTTGTTTCCTTTTATTCACATATGAAGTTATTGTATTCACATTAAGTAACTATTTATTTCTGCTTCTAAACCATTTACTTTTTCTATATACTGATTACGTCTATTTTTCATTAAATCGCTTAATACATCATCTAACACTTTCCTTTATACTTCTTTTCTAGCTGCTAATTATGTTTATTTATTCCTCGAATGCTTAATACATACTCCAACACTTTCTTTATTCTATATGCTAAATATGTCTCCTTATCAGCCTTCTTCATCCAGATAATCTATCTTCATAAGTGTCAAGCCCTGTGGTGGTGCCGTCTGGCCCGCCTGTGTCCTATCACAGGCGTTAAGCATATATTGGACATATTCTGGTTCGAATCTGCCCTTTCCAACCTGTATGAGTGTTCCAGCTATTATCCTGACCATATTATAAAGGAATCCATTACCGGTTATTGTTATATGTATTTCATCATCCTTTTTGTCTACATCAAGTGCATATACCGTCCTTACTGTTGATTCTGCCTGCGTTCTTACACAGCAGAAGCTCTTAAAGTCATGCTCTCCTATAAGATATCCGGCAGCTTTCTTCATTCTGTCTATATCTATATTGCCCGTTACATTCCATGTATAATTTCTTTTCTGTGGTATTCCGAATTCGGTATTTAATATCCTGTAGCAATATGTTTTCTTTGTGTCACAATGTCTTGGATGAAAGTCTGCATTAACTTCATCGGATTCCTGCACAATAACATCATCAGGAAGGTACCTGTTAAGTGCATACGTAAATCTGTCTGCCGGTATACTTGAAGCTGTATCGAACACCGCTACATTTCCCATAGCATGAACCCCGGCATCTGTACGGCTTGCACCTATTACATGTATATGTTCTCCTGTAAGCTGATGTATTGCGTCATCTAAGACCTTCTCTATAGTTATGGCAGATGGCTGTATCTGCCAGCCTGAATAATTCGTTCCGTCATATGCTACCCTCAGCCTTATTCTTCTCATTCTAATTCTCATTTCTGCTATAACCTTATATGAATGTCTAAAGCGATTTCCAGCACTTATTAATATGCATCCTTAATTCCGTTGATATGCTGTTGAGGTTAATTCTAAGCGATTTCTAACATCTATTAATACATCCTGCTTGTATAAATGATAAAACAAACCATTAAACAAATATTTTAATAAGAATTAACACTCCAAGGTATACAAACATACACAGATATGCTATCTTATCCCTTTTAGCATACTTAAGCGGCTTCATTTTGGTCCTTCCCTCTGAACCATGGTAGCATCTTGCTTCCATCGCCATAGCAAGCTCATTTGCCCTTCTGAATGCTGAAACAAAAAGTGGAACAAGAATCGGCACCATAGCTTTAGCTCTTTTTATAATATTTCCATTTTCAAAATCTGCGCCTCTTGCCATCTGCGCTTTCATTATTTTGTCCGTTTCTTCCACAAGAATAGGAATAAATCTTAATGCTATTGACATCATCATTGCTATCTCATGTACTGGAACTTTTATATATTTAAGAAATCCTAAGCCCTTTTCAAGGCCGTCAGTCAGATTATTAGGTGTTGTTGTCAAGGTCATAAGTGATGTGCCTAATATAAGGTACACAAGACGTACGACCATAAATATAGCGGTCTTAAGACCTTCGTATGTTATAGTCAGCTTCCATATCTGGATAAGTGTTTCGCCTGGTGTTAAAAACAGGTTAAATACCGCACTGATTATAATAAGAATCACTATTGACTTAAGTCTCTTACCATGAATTTAAGAGGTATCTTTGATATAGCTATGACCGCTGCAAGTGCAACTGTTACAAATGCATATATCCATATATTCATTCCTAAAAATAATGAAATTATAAAAACTAATGTACCCATAAGCTTTACTCTTGGGTCAAGTCTGTGAATAATTGATTCTGCCTGATAATATTGTCCTATTGTTATATCTTTAATCATATCTTTCCAATCCTGTGCATGTGCACATTTTCTACATTTCACTCCTGTACATTATACAGGTTATGCTTGTATCTGTTTATCTGTTATTAATAACATTAAAATGCTTCAATATATTATCCCTTGCTTCTTCAACTGTAATCGCATCAGGATTAACATCTATCCCAGCCGCAATAAGGTCATTCATAATATAAGTAACCTGTGGAGCTGCAAGTCCTATATGTTCAAGCTCTTTATGATGTGCAAACACATTCCTTGGTGTATCATCATATTTAAGCACTCCATCATCCATAACCATGATTCTGCTTACATATCTTGCAACATCTTCCATACTATGCGAAACCAGAATTACTGTAATTCCAGTTTCCTCCCTCAGCTGCTTTATACATTCAAGAATGTCATCTCTGCCCTTTGGATCCAGTCCTGCCGTTGGTTCATCAAGTATAAGCACCTGTGGTTTCATGGCAAGTACGCCTGCTATTGCAACTCTTCTTTTCTGACCGCCTGATAAGTCAAATGGAGACTGATAATACAGATTTTCGTCCAATCCCACCTGTTTCAGGCTCTCGAAAGCCTTATCTCATATTCCTGTCTGGATAAACCCAGATTCTTAGGTCCAAAACATACATCCTTAAATATATCTGTTTCGAATAACTGATGCTCTGGATACTGGAATACCATCCCCACCTTATGACGCATTTTTTTAGCTTCCTCTGTGGAGGCGCTAATATCTACACCATTGACAGTAACTGTACCAGTTGTAGGATGTAATAGCCCATTTAGATGTTGTACAAAGGTGGATTTACCGGAACCAGTATGACCGATAACACCTAGAAACTCCCCATTTTCAATGGTAAGTGATACACCACGAAGCGCAGTCTTTTCAAAAGGGGTACCCATGCCGTAGGTATATGTAATATTATCTAACACAATCGCCATTAATGGTTCCCTCCCCTCTTGGACGCATCTTGTTGAGTGTATAGCGGATAATTGTTTACCTAACTTTGAGCCTTTAAGGCCCTTTTGCTAACTCTTCATTATTAATGATACTCTTACCCACTTCATAACCTTTAGCATTCAATTTGAAAGCAATCTCAGAGGCTACCGGTACATCGAGGCCCAGACCTTTTAAGGTATCTACATGGCTAAAAATTTCACGAGGCGTACCATCATGTAATTTCACACCATTTTCATAACCACAACGCGGTCTGCCGTAACAGCTTCCTCCATGAAGTGCGTAATATATACAATCGTAATGCCCTCTTCCTTCATTGAGTTTGTGAACCGTTTCAAGCACTTCCCGGCGACCTTTTGGATCGAGCATCGCTGTTGGTTCATCAAGAACGATGCAATCAGGCTTCATCGCTAATACACCTGCGATAGCATACGTTGTTTTTGTCCGCCCGATAATAAATGGGGACCATGTTCTCTATATTCAGTCATATTAACAGCGGCTAACGCTGCATCGACACGTTGTCTAATTTCTGCACTAGGAATACCTAAGTTTTCTGGACCAAAGGCAACGTCCTCCTCTACAACGGCCGCTACGATTTGGTTATCAGGATTTTGGAATACCATTCCTACATGTTGGCGAATATTCCAAATATGCGCTTCATCCCGCGTATCAAAGCCACATACATTGATATGACCTTCACTAGGTTGTAATAACACATTAAAATGCTTGGCAAGCGTACTTTTACCACTGCCATTAGTGCCAATGATACAAACAAATTCACCACGCTTAATGGATAGATTTACATCATCCAAGGCACGTACATCATTGCCGTTTTCATCAGTATAAATATGACTCATATGATTGACCTCAATCATAATGTCTTGTTCATTCATGGATAACCTCATATCTTTCTAGTCAATTTCGTTTCTATGAAAGTAGAACCATTTGCATCATCTATCATACTCATGTTGTCGCATAATCCCCATATTTCAATTTATCCTATTTAATAGAACTTGAATTTAATAATGTCTTAGATATTATGCAAAAGGTTGACAATACATATTCATCCTTTACGATAACTGCTAACATATTACGATATTATACTAGTCGATTGTACCATAAAATTGAACATAAAAAAACAGGTGCTGCAACATAAGTTACAACACCGTATGAGTTTGATTAAACTAACTCGATAATAGCCAAAGGTGCAGCGTCACCTTTGCGAAGACCAGTTTTGATTACACGAGTGTAACCACCTTGACGGTCTGCATATTTTTGGAGCAATTGTATCAAACAATTTTTTTACTACACTTTCATCCATGAGGTATGCAAGAACTTGGCGACGTGCATGAAGATCACCACGTTTAGCCAAAGTTACCATTTGATCAGCTAAAGAACGAAGTTCTTTCGCTTTAGCTTCAGTCGTTTCAATACGCTCATATTGGAAGAAGATGTTAACATGCTACGGAACAACGCTTTACGAGCGGAGCTGTCGCGGCTAATTTTCTGTACATTCGTCTTCCTCCTTATTCGCCTTTTTGTTTAAGTTGAAAACCACCTGGGTGATTATTGAGTTTTTCCTCAATTTCATCGATAGATTTTTTACCTAAGTTGCGAACTTTTCCTAAGTCATCAATGGTTTTGTCTAGCAAGTCTGCAATTGTATTAATGCCAGCACGTTTCAAGCAGTTATACGCACGAACAGAGAGTTCCAACTCATCGATGGAAATCTTTGCTGGGCCGTCATCTACAGCTGGTTCTTCATTATCGGAACCTACTGGATCTATAACGATACCGCCTTCACCAGTGTTTACATCTACAACATCTGCAGAATGCGCTAATTTAGTGAAGTTCCCTAAATAACCAATCATAATGGCAGCAGATTTTGCCACTGCATCAGCAGCAGTAATGGAGCCATCAGTCCAAACTTCTAATGTAAGTTTGTCGAAGTCCATTTCATTGCCTACACGAACATCACTCACTTCGTATTTAGCACGAAGAATTGGAGAGAAGATGGAATCGATTGGAATACAACCAATAACATCAGTATCTTTTTTATTCTTCGTTGAAGGAACATAGCCTTTACCTCGTTCGATTACTACGTCCATTACGAGATGAGCTGTCTCATCCATTGTCGCAATCACGAGTTCAGGATTCAATACTTCTACCTCTGGTGGGAATTGTTCAGCCAAATCAGCAGCTGTCAATATTCCATCCTTTTGGAAGTCAAAATGAACTTCCAAAGGTAATTGTGCTTCTTCTTCAACTTTGATGCACAATTGCTTTAAGTTAAGGATGATATCCGTAACGTCTTCGCGAATACCAGGAATAGTAGAGAATTCATGAAGAACTCCATCAATTTTGATAGAGGTGATAGCTGCCCCATCAAGGATGAAGCAAAATTCTGCTGATAAGCTATTACCGAGAGTGATACCATAACCACGATCTAATGGTTCACATACGAACTTACCATAACGACCGCCATCGGCGATGTCCACTTTCTCGATTTTAAGTTTCTTTTCTTCGCTCATCAGGAACATCCTCCTATATAACACACGTTCATAGTTAATTATAGCACCGTATCATATCGGTCGCTATAAATTATACACGACGGCGTTTGGAGGCGACAACCATTGTGAGGAATTTGGAGTTACGTCTTTAATGGAAGTAACTTCAAGACCTGCAGCTTGTAAAGCACGGATTGCAGCTTCACGGCCGGATCCAGGACCTTTTACGAATACTTCAACAGTGCGAAGGCCATGTTCCATTGCAGCTTTAGCAGCTTGTTCAGCAGCCATTTGAGCAGCAAATGGAGTAGATTTACGAGAACCTTTGAACCCTAATGCACCAGCGCTAGACCAAGCTACTGCGTTTCCACTTTCGTCAGTAATAGTAACGATGGTATTATTAAAAGTTGAGTGAATGTGCGCACATCCACGAGCAATATTCTTACGTGCCTTGCGTTTACGAGCGCCCTGCTTTTACATTTTTTGCCATTATTTACTTCCTCCTATCGTCCTATTTCTTTTTGTTTGCTACTGTACGAACTTGGACCTTTACGTGTACGAGCATTTGTTTTAGTAGCTGACCGCGAACCGGTAATCCTTACGGTGACGGATCCCACGATAGCATCCAATTTCCATTAAACGTTTTGATATTTAACGCTACTTCACGACGCAAATCACCCTTCAACTTTGATTGCGTCAATTTCTGTACGAATTGCGTTAACCTGTTCGTCAGTTAAATCTTTTACACGAATATCTTCGCTAATTCCTGTTTTTGCTAGAATTTTTTCCGCAGTTGGGCGGCCAATTCCATAAATATAAGTTAATGATACTACAACGCGCTTATCGCGTGGTAAATCAACACCTGCAATACGAGCCATTTTACATTACACCTCCATTAGTTTCCTTGTCTTTGTTTGTGTTTTGGATTTTCGCAAATAACCATGACACGGCCTTTACGTTTGATAATGCGGCACTTATCGCATATTGGTTTGACAGATGGTCTTACTTTCATGCGTTTTCCTCCTTATTACCGACTTATTTGTGTCGGAATGTAATTCGCCCACGTGTTAAATCATAAGGTGAAATTTCTACAGTAACACGATCCCCTGGTAAAATGCGGATGTAGTGCATGCGGATTTTACCAGAAACGTGAGCCAGTATTTCGTGTCCATTTGGCAATTTCACTTTAAACATTGCATTTGGCAGAGTATCTGTAACAACCCCGTCAATTTCAATAACATCTTGCTTACCCATTATTTGAGTGTTCCTCCTCTTTAAACTTTTGTGAGTATTTCATACCCATCTTTTGTAATTACGATTGTATGTTCGAAGTGTACACCATTTTTACCATCTCTAGTGCCAACACCCCATCCATCCTTTAACAATCGTGTTTGCGGTCTTCCTGCTAGAACCATAGGCTCAATCGCAAAAGTCATACCTTCTTTAAGAATGATTCCATGACCTGCCGGACCAAAATTTGGAACTGTCGGATCTTCATGGACAGAAGTTCCAATACCATGTCCTGCGTAATCGCGTGGAACAGAAAACCCATGACGATACACGAATTCTCCAATTGCATGCGATATGTCAGTTAAATGATTCCCAGCTTTTGCTTGTTTTAAACCTTCATACAAAGATTCTTCACTAATGTGCAATAGAGTTTGTACTTCTTTGCTTACATTACCAACAGCATACGTCCATGCTGAGTCTCCATGGTACCCATGATAACAGGCACCGATATCTACTGAAACAATGTCTCCGTCTTTTAGTACTGTATTATCAGGAATACCATGTACTATAACAGAATTACAGATATACAAGCTGCAGCTGGAAAACCATATAAACCTTTAAAAGACGGATAACCGCCATTCTCAATAATTGTTTTTTCAACAATTTCATTTATCTCTTTGGTTTTTATTCCAGATGTATAACTGATTGCGCTGCACGATGTGCAAGCGCAACAATTATACCTGCTTTTTTTCATATATGTCAACTCCTGAATAGACTTGGATTTGACCATTTTAGTCCTCCAATGCTTTCAGGACATCGCTCCAGACGCTTTCAATTGGTTGATCAGCATTGATTTTATTAACAATTCCCTTTTCTGCATAGTAATCCAGAACTGGAGCAGTCTGTTTACTGTATTCATCCAATCGTACTGTCAAACTTTCAACAGTATCGTCTTTACGCTGGTAAGTTCTCCACCACATTTATCACATTTTCCTTCTAATTTAGAAGGTTTAGATTCTATATGATAGATTTCTCCACAATCTTTACAGATTCGACGACCGGTAATTCGACCTGCTAAAACATCAAAATCAATCTCCATTGCGATGACTTTATCAATTGCAAGGTCACTATCCCTGCTAAAGCATCAAAAGCTTTTGCCTGATCCAGTGTTCTTGGGTATCCATCTAGCAAGTATCCGTTCTTCTTATCTTCTAGATTTCTAATAACTTTAACCATATTG
>ENA-OQIG01000892-OQIG01000892.1-human-gut-metagenome-genome-assembly--contig:-NODE-892-length-15015-cov-1.961110_pt1 | contig 15015 bp, 16 predicted proteins | sample MGYA00242576_ERZ504741 | MGnify/ENA primary metagenome ERZ504741 (study PRJEB26092, sample SAMD00036436) | human gut metagenome | host: Homo sapiens | study: EMG produced TPA metagenomics assembly of... | reverse complement strand
ATACAGAAAGCCAATAGAGTTGTTGACTACTACTACTATTCCGGTAAAGAGATAGCATATAGGCTCGATTTTGAATCCCCGGCTTATTTCTCTGCCCGGTTCAAGAAACAAACAGGAAAATCACCTATAGAATATCGAGAAGAATTTCGTATCAAATAATGATAGTGTTCTGGCAATTATCGAAAGTCTTTCTCTTTTAAGATGACTAAGTTTGTATCATAATTAAAAAATGAATAATGCTATGATACAACAAAAAGTAAGAGTGGGACTTTTAGGAGTCGGATTGGATACTTATTGGGGACAATTTGAAGGGCTTCTTCCCCGTCTGTTAACTTATCAGGATGAAATAGCTGCCAAAATAGAGGCAATGGACGTACAAGTTATCAATACGGGGATGGTGGATTCGCCTCTAAAAGCTAATGAATGTGTCCTACAATTAAAACAAGCTGATGTAGAATTGGTTTTTCTGTTTATTTCTACTTATGCTCTTTCTTCTACGATACTACCTGTAGCTCAACAAGTAGGCAAGCTATTATTATATTAAATATACAGCCTGCATCAGCAATAGATTATCAAAAACTCAATTCAATGGGGGATAGAGGAAGAATGACAGGTGATGTTGGCACATTGTCAGGCATGTTCTGTTCCGGAGTTTGCGAGTGTTTTGAATAGAGCCGGTGTGCGATATGATATTATCACCGGCTATTTATCAGAAGATTATGTTTGGGAGGAAATAGCCTCTTGGGTTGACGCTGTACGTGTAATGTATGGAATGCGCACAAGCCGTTTGGGAGTTTTGGGGCATTACTATTGTGGTATGCTAGATGTATATACTGATCTTATGAAGCAGAGCGCAGTGTTTGGTACTCATATAGAGTTGCTGGAGATGTGTGAGCTAAAAGCTATAGAGAAGAAGTTAGCGATGGGGAACTGAAGCGAAAACTGGACGAATTTTATGATAAGTTTAATGTGGAAGCATCATGTAGTTCGGAAGAGCTAGTGAGGGCTGCACGTACTTCTGTGGCTTTGGATAAATTAGTGAATGTGCATCAACTGGGAGCGATGGCTTATTATTACGAAGGATTCTGTGGGAATGATTATGAGAATATTGTAACTTCTGTTATTGCAGGTAATACGTTGTTGACAGGATATGGAATACCCGTTGCCGGAGAATGTGAAGTGAAAAATGCACAGGCGATGAAATTATGTCACTATTAAAAGCTGGTGGTTCTTTCTCTGAATTTTATGCAATGGATTTTAAGGATGATATTGTATTACTAGGACATGATGGCCCGGCACATTTTGCAATCGCCGAAGAGAAAGTGAAACTAGTGCCTCTTCCATTATATCACGGTAAACCGGGTAAAGGTCTGTCCATCCAGATGAGTGTTAAACCAGGTGATGTTACACTTTTGTCGGTATGTGAGGGAAGAGACGGAGTCTTTCTACTTGCTGCTGAGGGAGAGGCTGTACAAGGAGAAACTCTACATATTGGCAATACAAATAGTCGTTATCGCTTTCCGTGTGGTGCTCGTCGGTTTATGGATCAATGGAGTAAAGCGGGACCTTCACATCATTGTGCGATTGGCATTGGACATAAAGTCTCTGAACTGAAGAAACTGGCATTTCTTCTGGATATTCCAATAATAGTAGTTGAATAATGCTTTAAAACTCTTTTTATGGAAAAGTTGAAGTATTCTCTTTTGTTTATGATTTCGATTCTGGCTATTTCCAATAGATGGGTGTCGGCAAATGACATCGATGACGAAAGGAACCGTATATACAATAGTTCTTATAGTGGGAAATATAATAATCGAATCGCTTTTCCTATAGGGGGAATTGGTACAGGTATGTATTGTCTGGAAGGAACAGGCTATATATCTCATATGTCAGTATGGCATCGACCGGAAGTTTTTCATGAACCGGGAATGTTTGCTGCTCTGTATGTGAAGGGGGTATGTAATGGGGCTAAGGTACTTGAAGGACCTGTATCTGATTGGAGAAAATTTGGAATGCCCAATTACGGAACAGGAGGTAGTATGGGATCAATATTAGGACTTCCCCGTTTTGATACAGTCGAATTTGAAGCACGTTTTCCGTTTGCCAAGGTTTCATTAACAGATAAAGATATTCCCGTTAAGGTAACCATTTTGGGGTGGAGTCCTTTTATTCCGGGTGATCCGGATAATTCCAGTTTACCGGTAGGAGGATTGGAATATAGTTTAGAGAATACTAGTAAAGAGGTTCAGGAAACTATTTTCTCCTACCATGCTCGTAACTTTCTGAGTTGGGGTAAAGGATTGGATGCTATAAAAACGATGCCTCATGGGTTTATCCTTTCACAGTCAGGTACAGAAACGGAGCCTCATTTGCAGGGTGATTTTGCTATCTTTACGGATCAGGATTCTTTAAAGATTAATTATTGTTGGTTTCGTGGAGGATGGTTTGATAGTCTTACGATGGTCTGGAACGCTATTGAGGCAGGTTTAATGCCACAATGTCCAGCAATAGAGAAAGGTGCACCAGGAGCTTCTATGTTTGTCCCGGTAACATTGATGCCAGGGGAAAAGAAAACAATCAGGATTTATACGGCATGGTATGTTCCTAACTCGACTTTGAGGCTTGGAGAGGAACCGGAAGACTGGAATGACAATAATGTTGACTCCGCAAGACTAGCTGTAGAAAAGGCAGATAAGGGTAATTATAAACCTTGGTATAGTAGCCGCTTTACAGGAGTAAATGAGGTTATTGATTATTTTCTGTCTCATTATAAGATTTTGCGCAATCAGACAGAAAGGTTCACAGACTCTTTTTATCGTTCTACCTTACCGCCTGAAGTGATTGAAGCTGTTTCTGCTAACTTAAGTATTTTAAAGTCTCCAACGGTGATGCGGCAATATGACGGACGCTTATGGACTTGGGAGGGATGTGCCGATAATTGGGGATCGTGTCATGGCTCATGTACTCACGTCTGGAATTATGCACAGGCTATTCCACACTTATTTCCTTCTTTGGAACGTTCGTTAAGGCATACAGAATTTGAAGAAGGGCAAGATTTGAAAGGCCATCAAGTGTTTCGTGTCAATTTACCGATTCGTCCTACCCGGCACAATTTTCACTCAGCTGCTGACGGGCAATTGGGAGGTATAATGAAAGTATATCGTGAGTGGAGAATTTCAGGTGAAAATGAGTTCCTTATCTCTATGTATCCAAAAGTAAAAAAGAGTTTGGACTACTGTATCTCAACTTGGGATCCTCGTAGGGTAGGAAGTATTGAAGAACCACACCATAATACTTATGATATTGAGTTCTGGGGGCCGGATGGTATGCATAATAGTTTCTATTATGGAGCTTTATCAGCTTTCATTCGTATGAGTGAGTTTCTCGATAAAGACGTTACTGAATATAAGAAACTATTGAAAAAAGGACGAAAATTTACTGAAACAGGCTTGTTTAATGGTGAGTATTTTATCCAAAAGATAGAGTGGAGGGGATTGAATGCAAAAGATCCGACTGTTGCACAAAGTTTCCATAGTTCTTATTCTCCCGAAGCGAAAGAAATACTGGAGAAGGAAGGTCCTAAGTATCAGTATGGGAACGGTTGTCTGTCTGATGGAGTTTTGGGGTCGTTGGCTCTCCCGAATGTGTGGGATGGAAGAAACTCTGAATACAGAAAAAGTGAAGAGCCATTTATTATCAGTACATCGATATAATTTTAAGAAAGATCTGACTGATCACGCCAATCCTCAACGTTCCCCTTACGCTTTAGGCAAAGAAGGAGGCTTATTATTAGGAAGTTGGCCTAAAGGGGGCAAGTTGTCATTACCTTTTGTCTATAGTAATGAAGTCTGGACAGGAATAGAATATCAAGTAGCTTCACATTTGATGCTACAGGGAGAAGTAGAAAAAGGCCTTGAGATCGTACGTGCCTGTAGGCAACGTTATGATGGAAGCGTCCGTAACCCTTTTAATGAGTATGAGTGTGGACATTGGTACGGACGAGCGTTATCCAGTTATGGCTTACTTCAAGGATTGACAGGAGTCCGATATGATGCTGTAGATAAAACACTGTATATTAATTCAAAAATAGGAGACTTTATTAGCTTTATCAGTACGGAGTCTGGATTTGGTAATATAGAACTTCGTTCCGGAAAACCTTTTGTAAAAGTAGTATCCGGTCATATAGAGGTTGACAGATTTGTCGTATCGGGGAAAGTAGTTGAATAATCAACAATAAGATAATAACTAAATTTTAAGTGATAACTAAATACTATAATATTATGGATAGAAGAACTTTTCTTAAATCTGCGAGTATGAAAGGTACTGCCATTGTTACAGCTTGTGCTGTGGGTACTGAAATGCTTCATGCAGCGGAGAGCATAGGGGCTTCTGATGTTGCGTCAGGAAAGCGGAATGCTCCAAAAGCGAAACGGGTTACCGGAAGATTTACAAGAGCTTGTAAAGATAGTTCTTTGTTGAGAAAACCTGATAACCTGACAGTTGCCTGCTATACTTTTCCGAATTATCATGCTTCTGCATTGCATGATAAGATTTATGGGCCGGGTTGGACGGAATATAATTTGGTGAGAAGCGCCCGTCCTTGGTTCCAGGGGCATGCTCAGCCTAGAGGTCCCTTGCTTGGGGAGATGGATGAAAGTAAGCCGGGTACTTGGGAAAAATATAATGAGCTGTGCAAGCAGAGTGGTATTGATGTGCTGATTTGGGATTGGTATTGGTATAATAATGAGCCATGTTTGCATGAAGCTCTTGAGAATGGCTTTTTGAGAGCTTCAAACCGTAATGATGTGAAGTTTGCCTGTATGTGGACCAACCACCCTTGGTATGTATTGTATCCAACTTTATTACCCAATGGATATAAAGCTTATCCTCCAAGTTTTGCACCGGCAGATGGTAGCTTGAAAGAGTGCTGGCAGAGTTTGTCCTATATCATTTCCAGATATTGTCATTTGGAAAATTATTGGAGGATTGATGACAAGCCTGTGGTATGTATTTGGGACCCTAATCGTTTGGAGAAGAATATTGGGGTTGACGGGGTTAAACAGTTGTTTGCTGAATTAACGGAATTTGCCCGTAAGTTGGGACATAAAGGGTTACATTTCCATTCTTCAGGTTTTTATTCTCCTAATTCGAAAGAGGTTGGTTATAATACTGCCGGTTCTTACAATCCGTTTACTTGGGTAGCTGATAATTACCAGCCCAAGAATATCGAACTGCCGGATTATGGAGTGGCTGCTGCTGATGTGGCTTTCAAATTATGGCCTAAACATCATGATGACTTTGCCATACCGTATCTTCCATCTCTTTCGCCAGGGTGGGACTCTACTCCCAGATATATTCCGCCGGTGAGCAGACCGGATCAACCCAATCGCGATGCATGGCCTAATTGCGTTATTTTGGATAATGAAAATCCTGCATCTTTCAAAGCACTTGTTCAGTCGGCTTTTGCGTATTTGAATAAGCATAAGGATGTTCCTCCGATCCTCACTATTGCCTGTTTTAATGAATGGACTGAAGGGCATTACTTATTGCCGGATAACCGATTTGGATATGGAATGCTTGATGCGCTTGCTGAAGCCGTGGGAAAGTCTGATAACCATCAGATACATGGATTTTTTTAATATTGAATTTGTTGAACTTTAAATAAGAAAGAAAATGAAAAACCAGTTTGTTAAATGTATTAGTCAGTTATTGTTTTTATTGTTGATAATAGGTGTATTGCCTGTTTATGCACAGAAAAAAAGTAAAGAGAAGATTTATCGTTTGCCTGATGATCTTGAAACATTGGCAGGTGATCCTGCTTTGTTAAAGAAACCGGAAGGATTAACGGTGGCTGCTTATGCTTTTCCTAATTATCATGCTTCGGCTTTGCATAATAAAATATATTCTCAGGGCTGGACTGAATATAATTTGATTCGTAGCGCTCGTCCTTGGTTTGAAGGGCATCAACAGCCACGTACGCCCTTGTTAGGGGAGCTTGATGAGAGTAAGCTTCTACTTGGGAGACATATAACAAGCTTTGCAAACAAAGTGGCATTGATGTTTTGATTTGGGATTGGTATTGGTATGATGGTAAACCATGTCTGCATGAAGCATTGGAAAATGGTTTTCTGGAAGCTAGTAATACAAAAGACGTAAAGTTTGCTTGTATGTGGACCAATCATCCTTGGTATGTATTGTATCCAACGAAGCGTACTGATGGAAGTAATGCTTATCCTCCAAGTTTTGATGCTCCCGATTTCTCTAAAGAAGAGTGTTGGAAAAGCCTTTCTTATATGATTTCACGCTATTGCCATTTGGAGAATTATTGGAGAATTGATGATAAGCCGGTGATTTGTATTTGGGATGCACGGCGTTTGGAATCTAAATTGGGAATAGCAGGAGTGAACAGTTATTTGCGGAGTTGACGGATTATGCAAAAAAACTGGGACATAAAGGTTTGCATTTCATGTGACAGGTTTCAGTTGTGGAAATATGAAAGAAGAGGGATATGATACTGTAGGCTCTTATAATCCGATGGATTGGATTGCAGGTCGCTTCCAACCCAAAGAAATCGAATTGCCGGATTATGGAACAGTGGCAGCTGATGTGGCTTTTAAGTTATGGGATGAACATCATGGTCAGTTTGATATTCCTTATGTTCCGGCTGTAGCTCCGGGATGGGATTCTACTCCAAGATATATAGCTCCGGCGAATCGTCCGGCAAAAGCAGACCGTAGTCAATGGCCGGGTTGCACTATTTTTAAGAATGAGAATCCAGCCTCTTTCAAGGCTTTTGTTCAATCGTCTTTTGTGTATTTGAACAAACATCCGGAAGTTCCACGAATTCTGACCATTGCTTGTTTTAATGAATGGTCTGAAGGACACTATTTATTGCCGGACAATCGTTTCGGTTATGGTATGCTCGATGCTTTAGGGGAAGCCTTAGGTAAAGAAGGAAATCACGAAAAGCACGGGAAATGATTTGTTAAACGTTAAATCTGAGAACTTATGTTTACTATGACAAACTTTGCAAAGAGAGGACGGTTGTCAATCTCTTGGAGGGCATGTATCCTGTTAGTTGGTCTTTGTTGTCCTTTTCCTGTAGTTTCTTCTTATGCAACAGACAGTATAACAGAGATTCAGCAGAATAAGACAAAGAAATTTAGAGGTAATGTATTGGATGAGGCAGGAGCACCGGTAACAGGTGCTACTGTCCAGATACAAGGGAAAGCTGGCGGTGTCATAACTGATATAGATGGTAATTTCACGATCGAAGTTGGCGAGAGTGATGTTTTGCAAATAACCTTTATAGGTTGGAGACTCAACTGGTTCCTGTTAGAGGAAAAGCGTCTATGAAGATTGTGATGAAAGAATTACGGGATGAGCTGGAAGAAGTGACAGTAGTAGCTTTTGCTAAGCAAAAAAAAGAGAGTGTAATCGGTTCTATTCAGACTGTAAAACCTGCGGAGCTGAAAACACCCAAGTAGTAATCTGACTACTTCTTTGGCTGGGCGTATGGCAGGTGTGATAGCGTATCAACGTAGTGGTGAACCAGGGAAAGACAATGCTAATTTTTTATACGTGGTGTAACGACGTTTGGTTATAAAAAAGACCCATTGATTTTGCTTGATAATGTGGAAGTATCGTCAGATGACTTGGCGCGAGTACAGCCCGATGACATTGCTAGTTTCTCAGTATTGAAAGACGCGACATCTACAGCGTTATATGGAGCACGTGGTGCAAATGGAGTTATCTTGGTAACAACAAAAGAAGGAAAGGAAGGAAAAGCTCAGGTGTCGGTTCGTGTGGAGAATTCCTTTTCAGCTCCGACGAAGATGATTGATATTGCTGATCCTATTTCATATATGAGATTAAACAATGAAGCCGTTCTGACACGTGATCCTCAAGGGGTCATTCCTTATCCGGAATCTAAAATTGCTAATACTATGGCTCCCAATAGGAATCCGTATGTTTACCCGACCGTAGACTGGATGAAAGAGATGTTTAAAGATTATACTGTTAATCAGCGGGTAAACTTCAATGTAAGAGGTGGTGGTAGTGTGGCAACTTATTATCTGGCGGGCACATTTAGTAATGACACAGGATTACTTAAGAATGATGGATTGAATAACTTTAATTCGAACATTAGCCTGAAGAAGTACAATATCTTATCAACTTTTAATATTCATCTGACAAAGACAACAGAAGTGAAGGTGCGTTTTCAGGCTGATTTTGATGATTATCGTGGTCCTGTTGACGGAGGTAATATCTTATTCGATCATGCTATACACGCAAGTCCGGTTGATTTTCCTAAATATTATTTGCCTGATTTACAAAATCAAGGGGTAGGACATCCGCTTTTCGGTAACATGGAGGGAGCTAACCATATCAATCCTTATGCAATTATGACTAGCGGGTATAAGGATTATAGTCGTACCAACATTTCTGCACAAGCAGAAATTGAGCAGAATTTGGACTTTATAACAGAGGGGTTAACTGTACAAGGGCATTTTAGTACAGTGAGACGTTCTTATTTTGATGTTTCCCGCTCTTATACTCCGTATTACTATAAAATTGGTTTTTATGATAAAGAGTCGGATAACTATGTATTACAAGCACTAAATCCTGATAGCGGGACAGAATATCTGGGCTATAGTGAAGGGCCGAAAGATGTCTATACCCAAATATATATGCAGGCTAAAGCCAATTATGTCCGGAAGTTTGGTTTGCACGATGTAGGAGCTTTGTTGGTATATCAAAGGAAAGAAGAACTCTTGGGGAATGCCGGTAGTGTTATAAAATCATTACCTAAAAGAAATCAGGGAATATCTGGTCGAATGTCTTATGGTTATGATAGCCGTTATTTTGTAGAATTCAACTTTGGATACAATGGATCCGAACGATTCGCTCAGAATGAAAGATATGGTTTTTTCCCTTCTATAGGAGGTGCATGGATGCTCTCTAATGAGGCTTTTTGGAGACCGATAGAGAAAGTGGCAAATAAGTTGAAGTTAAAGGTTACTTATGTCTTGTCGGTAATGATGCAATAGGAAGTGATTCAGATCGATTTTTCTACTTGTCTAATATGAATATGAACTCTTCCGGTAGAGGACAGGTTTTTGGAACCAACTGGGGAAATTATAAAGATGGGATTTCCACGGTACGTTATCCCAATGAGTTTATAACATGGGAAGTTGCAAAGAAGCTGAATATTGGTTTTGAACTAGGCTTGTTCAATAGTTTGGATGTACAATTTGACTATTTCCGTGAAGACCGTTCTAAAATCCTAATGGACAGAAGTTTTATTCCTACTACAATGGGATTGGAGGCTAGTGTACTGCTAATGTAGGTGAAGCTGCATCTCATGGAGTAGACTTGTCGGTGAATTATAACCATTGGTTTAATAATAAGATTTGGTTGCAGGGTTATGGTAATTTCACTTATGCGACAAGTGAATTTAAAGTGGCTGATGAACCGGATTATGCTGCTGCCGGATTACCATGGAGGTCAAGAGTCGGTTACAGTTTGAGCCAACAATGGGGATATATTGCAGAGCGACTTTTTGTAGATGAGGCAGATATTGCAAACTCTCCGGTACAAAGTTTTGGGACATATTTGCCTGGTGATATCAAGTATAAGGATATAAATAAAGATGGAAAGATATCTGATGCTGACTTAGTTCCTATCGGTTATCCTACAACGCCTGAGATTACGTATGGTTTTGGGTTGTCAATGGGATTTAAGAATTGGGACATATCTTGTTTCTTCCAAGGATCTGCAAGATCTAGTTTCTTTATAGATTCGGAGCAGATAGCACCATTCAATAATCCTCCGTCAACGACAGGTTCTTATACTCGGAAGACAGCATTATTTCAGGCGATAGCTGATAGCTATTGGTCAGAAGAACATCGTGATATTTATGCATTCTGCCGCGTCTTTCTACTGAATCGATAAAGAATAATACTCAAGTGAGTACTTGGTGGATGCGTGATGGTTCTTTCATGCGCCTGAAATCATTAGAGTTAGGGTATAGCTTTCCGCAACAAATGATAAAGAAGATTCATTTGACTAAATTGCGTTTGTATGCGAATGGAACTAATTTATTGACCTTCAGTAAATTTAAACTTTGGGATCCGGAGATGGGTGGATTAGGAGTCGGATATCCCAATCAGCGTGTTATTAATTTAGGTATACAAGTTGACTTTTAAAGAATAATAATATGAAAACTAAGAAGATATTTAATTTCCTGCTACTCTTAGGTTTCTTGTCTGGATGTGATTATCTTGATATTGTTCCAGATAATCTGCCGACTTTAGAGATGGCTTTTAATAACAAGAGTTCTGCTGAAAGATTTCTGTTCACTTGCTACTCTTTTGTTCCGGAACATGGTAAGATTGGAACCGACCCGGGGATGGATGTAGGTGATGAAGTGTGGTATTATAGTGATAATTCTGCCGACTATTCAAATAAAACGACTTTTTGGATAGCCAAAGGCATGCAAAATTCCAATGAACCTTTGGTCGATTATTGGAATGGGACACAATGGGGAAAAGCCATGTTTGTAGGGATACGTGATTGTAATGTTTTTATAGAAAACAATAGAGAAGGTTCCTGATCTTTCGGCTTATGATAAAGAAACATGGAAGCAGAAGCCAAGGTCTTGAAAGCCTTCTATCATTTTTGGATGATGAGAATGTATGGTCTATCCCAATTATAAAAGAAAACATCCCGGTTTCGGCTGGTGAGGATGAAGTGAGAGTCGTTCGCGATAAGATAGATGATATTGTGACTTATATTGTTTCTCTGATAGATGAGTCAGTCGAATATTTGCCATTGAATATTCAGAACGAAGCAGCAGAAATGGGACGAATAACTCGTCCGGCTGCTAAGGCTATTAAGGCTAAGATATTAGCATTTGCAGCGAGCCCGTTTTTTAATGGCAATCTGGATTATGCAAAATTTCAAAAATAGCCGAAGGTGAAACCATTCTTTAATCAGGTATATGATAATGAGAAATGGACAAAAGCTGCGGATGCCTGTTTGGAGGCCATTCAATGTGCGGAGGAAGCGGGACATGGACTTTATGAGTTCGTAAATATGTCTTCTACCCAATTGAGTGATGAAACAATTCTTTCATTAAGTAATCGTTGCAAGGTTACCGAGCGTTGGAATAAAGAACTTGTTTGGGGATGTGGACAATCGGGTATAAGAGATTTGCAGGTACTTTGTCAGCCTTGGTTAGAGTCTAATTACTCTTCTGACGACCGATATCATAATGCCCGAAATGGAACATTTGCACCCACTTTGGCTGTGGCTGAAACTTTTTATACTAAGAATGGTGTACCAATGGATGAAGACAAAAATTATGATTATAGTAAGCGATACACTACTCAAGTAGCAACTGAAGCCGATAAGTATTATATTCAACCGGGTTATACGACTGCAAAACTACACTTTGATAGAGAACCTCGTTTTTATGCAACACTAGGTTTCGATGGTTCCAGTTGGTATGGCATTGGTAAGATGGATGATAATGATATGTGGTATCTTCAGGCAAAAGCCAAACAGGCTTCAGGAAAGCGTGGAAATACTTTGTATTCAATCACTGGATATTTTGCAAAGAAGCTGGTACGTTATCAGAATGCGATGGTTCCTGCAAGCATACAGATAGAGACATATCCTTTCCCGATAATACGGTTGGCAGATTTATATCTGTTGTATGCTGAAGCTTTGAATGAGGCTAAGAAAGAAGAAGGCACAGTGCCTGAGGATTGCTATACTTACATTGACAAAGTGAGAGCAAGAGCCGGGCTAAAGGGAGTAAAAGATTCATGGCGTTTATATGCGAATGATGCCAATAAACCCAATACTTATGAAGGCTTTCAGACAATTGTGCGCAAGGAAAGAATGATTGAGTTGGCGTTGGAAGGGCAGCGTTTTTGGGATATAAGACGCTGGAATCTGGCTAATCAATACTTTAATAAGTCTTTGCAAGGATGGGATATTAATCAATCTGAAACAAACGAATATTATAAGCTGAATACTTATTTTATTCGTAACTATGAAGATCGTGAAAATCTTTGGCCCTTAAAAGATTATGACTGCATTGTGAATCCTAAATTAGTTCAAAATCCTGGTTGGTAAAAATGAATATTATGAAATCATATATAATGGTATTGCATCTTGTCTTGATATTCTTATCAATCGGATGCAAAGAAGACGATAACATAAGACCCTTTGGGAAAGATGTGGAAGCTGGTGCTCCTGGTGTAGTATCAGAGATTAAAGTGAAAAATATTCCGGGTGGAGCGGTTATATCTTATCAACTACCAGATAATCCGGATATCATGTATGTGAGAGCCCGCTATAAAGTTGGTCAGGGGAAAGAAATGGAGGCTAGAGCCTCAGTCTATGCAAATGAATTGACTGTCAATGGATTTGGAGATATGAATGAACATGAAGTTGAATTGTCTTGTGTGGACCGGATGGAAAATGAGGGGGCTACGACTGTTGCAGTAGTAACTCCATTGAAGCCTTCTGTTCTGACTACCTTCGAATCTTTGGAAGTGAATGCTACATTTGGTGGGGTATATGTAAATTTCAAAAATCCAGAAAAAGCGAGTCTTTCTATTCATGTTGTAACTACTGATTCGTTAAATCAGCCTTATGAAGCTCATGTACAATATACACAGGCAGAGAAAGGACCTTTTTATGTTCGTGGATTTAAAGCAGAAGAAAGGATGTTTGATATTTATGTAGTTGACCGTTGGGGGAATAGTTCGGATACTTTATATAATGTTTTAACTCCTTACGAGGAAACCCGATTAAATAAAAAACTTTTCTATCCATACATATTGCCGAATGATGTAGCATGTAATGCGTGGGGAGGAAACTTAGCTTATGCATGGAATGACGATTATACTCCTGCTCTTTTTGTACATAGTCCGGGTGGAGATACATTCCCGATGTGGTTTACTTTTGATATGGGAGTCACTGCGAAACTGAGCAGGTATAAATTCTATCATCTTTTTATGGAGGAACATGCTTTCCAGCGTGGTAATCTAAAGACTTGGGAAGTTTGGGGGAGAACAGATACGCCTCCTGCTGACGGAAGTTGGGATGGATGGACTAAATTGATGGATTGTGAGTCTCATAAACCGTCAGGACTACCTGTTGGGCAGCATACAGCAGAAGACTGGGAATATTTGCAAGCAGGTGAGGATTTCGAATTTCCGGCAGAAGCTCCTCCAGTGAGATATATTCGTTTCAAGGTTCTTGAAACATGGGGAGGTATGGACTTTATACACTTTACAGAATTTACTTTCTGGGGCAATGTAATATCTAACAATTAAAAGAGCTGAATATGAAATATTTATATAAGATAGGATTAATACTTAGTGTTGTATTGACTGCCGGAGCTTGCTCCGGTCAGTTGGACACGATCCAAGAGTATCTGGATGCCGGTGAAACTATCTATGCGGCAAAAATGGATTCTGTTGACATACGTCCTGGATATAATCGGGTAGAAGTAACGGGATTACTTAAATATGGTATGGATACAGAAAGGTGCGTTATTCATTGGACACCGGACAATGACTCTTTAGTAGTGCCTGTTAAACGGATAGATCCGGTAGATACTTTTCGTGTTTTTATAGAGAATTTACCTGAAGGTACTTATCAATTGAGATTGTTACCTATAACAAAAGTGGGTATCGTTCTATTTCAACCTCAAAAGGAAGTAAAACTTATGGTGATCGGTACATAAGTTCTTTACGGGTACGTTCTTTGTTGAGTACAGAGGTTGAAGGGGAAAATCTGTTACTAAATTTTTCCTCAGAAATGGCCGAAGCATTGGCAACTAAAGTGTTTTATCTGAATAGTGCCGGCGAGAAGCAGGAACAAGAGGTGGCAAGAGGAGATAATCAGATTAAGATTACTGATTGGAAGCCGCGGGGAGCCTATGAAGTCAAAACATATTATATTCCGGAGGTGAATGCAGTAGATACTTTCTCTGTTTCTTCAACGGGGGTATTCCCAGAAAAAATAGTTGAAATGGATAAAAGTACATTCCGTGAAATAATACTGGATAATGATATCCGATTGAACGCTTGGGGAGGAGCATTATGGAAAGCATGGGATAATGCATACGAAAATACAAACTATGCACATAGTGATAATACGAATCCGATCGTTTTCCTGCTTGGTTTACTTTCGATTTAGGAGAGAAAGCTCTTTTAAAGCGTTTTGACTTGTTTTCGGTTGTTCGTGATGATTTGAATTATAATGGAGGAAATATGAAGAGCTGGGAAATCTGGGGTAGAGAAGATGAACCGGCAAATTCTTCTTGGGATGGATGGACTAAGCTGATAACTTGTAATTCTTTCAAGCCTTCTGGCAAGCCTGTTGGCGAGAATACGGATGAAGACAATTCTTATATAGCAAAAGGAGAAAAGTTTGATTTTCCATCAGGTATTCCGGAGGTTCGCTATATAAGAATTAAGGTTCTCGATTCATGGAGTGGACAGGGATATGTACAGTTCTCGGAATTTACATTTTATAAAAGTGAATAAAAATGAAACATCTACTTGCTGGTATTTTAGTATGGGTGATATGGGGACTTTGGTTCTTGTCAGTCTGATGGTAAGGTGATCATTCCTTCACCCATTTATGTAGATAATCACTATCATGGTCCGGCTGATCCGGAGATAACCTGGAATCCTAAAACAGAAGAATGGATGATTTTTTATACATCACGTCGTCCTTTTAAAGATCAGGCTTCTTATGTAGGAACGCCTGTGGGGGTTGCTGTGTCCAAAGATTTTGTACATTGGAAGTTTGCGGGATATTGCTCGTTCGATGGTGTAGGCGGTCAGCCGGATAGTGAGAAAACGTATTGGGCACCGGGTGTGATTGTGGAAGGTGATAGTGCCCATATGTTTGTGACTTTGAAAGATGACTCTACTCCGGTCTGGGGTGGACCTAGTAACATTGTTCATTTCTCTGCACCTTTGGAAA
>ENA-OQIG01000891-OQIG01000891.1-human-gut-metagenome-genome-assembly--contig:-NODE-891-length-15028-cov-3.481780_pt1 | contig 15028 bp, 21 predicted proteins | sample MGYA00242576_ERZ504741 | MGnify/ENA primary metagenome ERZ504741 (study PRJEB26092, sample SAMD00036436) | human gut metagenome | host: Homo sapiens | study: EMG produced TPA metagenomics assembly of... | reverse complement strand
TAGGTTTCTCTGAATACGTTTTTATGTATTATATGTATAGTAACTTTACGTTAATCATTTTCAATCTTCATTGAATCATTAGGTGATAGAGATAGTTTGTTTGTTTCAATTGGGACATTGATATCTTTTTTTATTGGAGAAATTGTAGAATACATCAATAATAAATCTAATTCTTGACGTATAGAACTGGATAGTTGAAACGCTTTTATGCATAAAGTGAAAATAAAAAACGGGCAAAGGATTATACGACTATGACCTTTACCCGATTTTTTTATTTCCATATATTCATGTCAGACAAAATAGACATGGTTATTTCAGTAGCGTTGCTTCCGGTAGCATTGCTGTCAGCACCAATGTTGGTAGCAAAAAAGTATGTATTATCTGCAGTTTCGATATAGCCTATAAACCAACCATTCACATCTTGTCCGTTTACTCGTCCGGTTCCAGTTTTTCCGTAGAATGATCCGGCATCGGAAGAAGAAATGCATATGGAATCTTTTACTGCATTGATGTTTTCAGGGGCAAAGCTTAAACTGTTATTTTGCAGCTTAGTTAAAAGTTCGACCTGTTCTACCGGGAAATTTCCAAGGAAGATTCCATCCAATAGGTGGAGAAATCGCCGCTCATGTTCTTATTTCCATATCCGATTTTCTTGATATAATCGTAAACGGAAGTAGTACCAAGTTGTTCGTCCACTGATTGGAAGTACCAGTTCACAGATGAAGCCATAGCAGACTGCAAGGTCTGATCAGCGTTCCATGCTTCAAACGGATAGCTTTCTCCATTCCATGCAATAAAGGAATCTTCTGGTGTAATGACACCTTCTTCCAATCCAAATAAAGCATCATATATCTTGTAAGTGGAATCCGGCGCAACTCGTAGCGTAGCATGTTCTATATCATGTATGCTCCAGGCATCATTTCCCAGATCGTATAAAACAAAGCTTCCTTCGTATTTTCCAAAGTATTTAGAAAAATCTACATATGAAATATTTTCTGAGGAAGATTTCCATTGGTAGTGACTTTCGTCCGCTGCATATGTAGAAATAAAAGGTGTAAGTCCCATTATTAGAACTGTGGTCAGTATAAAAGCAGTCATGCCTTTTAACTTCTTGTAAAACGTTGGTTTCTCATAAGAAGCGATGTTGATAATGCGACGCTTTATTTGTTTCATGTTTCCGCTAAGGCTGGCAGCAAACGGAAAAGGAGAAATGGAGACCTTTTCTATAAAGTTAATCAGCGTATTTCCATAATTCTCATAATCGTCTTCTTCCAGCATTTTCAGAACAGAAGTGTCACAGGCAACTTCTCTGTCATTACGCATTTCTCTTAGCGCAAACCAGACAAAGGGGTTAAACCAATAAAGCACTCCGGCAAAGTTCATAAGATAATTGGCAATGGCATCCTTATGTCTGTAGTGTTGCAGTTCATGCAATAGCATATATCTCATATCAGATTCATGATAATCTGAGATTAAATGAATTGGCAGATAAATACATGGCTTCAAAAATCCTACGATAATAGGTGATTTCAAAAAAGCGGTACTGTACACAGGAATATTCCTTGTTATTTTCATCTCATTCAAGCATTTGTTATACAGTCTGCGAACCTCTGGGTTCTGAAGGGGGAGCGCAGATCTCTTTATTATGCGTAAACGAAGAGAAGATTTGATTACCAATATCATCATCGCAAGCATTCCCACAATCCATATACCTAATAAAATATATCCGGTAACGGATGGCGTGTCTTTATTTACAGAAAGGGCAAAGTCATTCATCCAATTTGTAGTACCAGATAAAACGGTATCCATAACATTATTTGCACCAACATCGGCATGAGAAGCGGAAGAGTTTCTTACGCTACTGAGCCATGAGAAAATTTGCGGAAAACTAATTAGACGGAAGGGGATAAAAGGCACTGCTAAAAGTCCGAGTAACAGCAACCATAGATTATACTGCATCCGGCTGGACAAGTTGTTTCTGAATACCCATTTGGCTATCAAAAGAATTCCAACGATACCGCTGATAAATACATTGCATAATAAAAAGCGTATCATGAAATTAGCCATGTTAATCGCCTCCTTTTTTGGAACTCTTGGAAAGAAGGGAGCGAAGTGTTTCAATTTCTGTTTCAGACAGTTTATCGTTTTCTATGTATGCAGATAGCATAGAGGTAATGTCACCATTATAGTAGCGATTCAAGAAAGAATTACTTTCTTGACTAATATATTCACACTCTTTTACTAACGGTGTGTAAACAAAAACACGACTTTGTTTTTCATAAGTGAGAACACCCTTGGTCACAAGACGCTTAATGAGCGTTTGGATAGTTTTGGGACTCCAGTTTGTTGTTTGTAGTAATTTTTCTGTTATTTCATTGGTGTTAATGGGGGCATATTTCCATACAATTTTCATAACTTCAAATTCTGCTTCCGAAATTTGTGGTAAATTCTTCATGTAAATCACTCCTTAAATCTTACGCCTGTAATAAAAATAGTATATTCTGTATTTGTTGAAATGTCAATTTTGGAAAAATAGTTGACTGTAAATCTTACTTGTGTAATAATTGAACTATTACATAAGTAAGATTTGAGGAGGTGGAAGTTATGGGGAAAATGTTGCTGTTGTCATTTGAAAATAGTGAAGATGATGTTATTAGCGAGATATTAAGCATATTAGAAAATAAGCAAATGAAAATATGTGAAAATAAGAACATAAAAAAATGCTTAGAATTTCAGGGATTAACAATAAATGCTGAAAGACGGTTGGCGGTAAAAGGAAACAAAGAAATAGAATTTACTTTTACGGAATTTGAAATTCTTTTACTGTTAGCGCAAAATGCTGGAATGGTATTTAGCAAGGAGAAAATATATAATATTGTTTGGAAAGAGCCATATTTTGGTGATTATAATATTGTCATGAGCATATCCGCAACCTGCGTGGAAAAATAGAAGATAATCCAAGTAAACCGATTACATACAGACTGTATGGGGAGTAGGGTATCGCTTCAATAAAAATTTAAGCAGTGGTCTGTAAGTTATAGTCCAGATCACTGCTTATTTTTCTTTTTTAACACCCAAGAGATATTCACAAGATACATGAAAAAATTCTGCCAGAGCCACTACTTCATAATCCGGTACAAAGCGTGTCCCTTGTTCAATGCGTAATACAGTCAAATCACTAAATTCATATCCGGCAAGCTGGAGTTGTTCAGCTAATGCTTTTTGTGATATGTGCTTTTCGGTTCGTAATTCTTTTACACGTTGTCCAATAAGGTTTTTGGAATTTTTTTCTTTATTCCAGTAAATCTTCATTCAAATACCAACTTTCTAAAGATGAAGTGCTACATGATTGATTTTACGGAATAATGTTGATAATATACTTCTAAAGATGAAGTATAAGAAAATAAATTTATTTGATGTAATCTTGGGATTGATAATACTGACTGCAAAATGCAATACTTATATGGAAAGGTGGATACAAAATGAACGAAGTATTTGAAACAGTAGCAGAGGTATTGGAGGAACTTAGAAGCGAAGCAGAAGAACGAGAGTATTCTGTTCACACAAACGAATCGGAAAATGCAGATAAAGCATTGAAAAAGGCGAATCGGGAATATGAAACGGTGTTGGCTGAGCTTTCTGCAGAGCACAGAGAATTTTCGAAAATTATATGGATATAGTGGATCACGCTCATTTTCAAGAAGAACAAAGAGCCTACTATCAGGGGATGGTAGATGTAATGCAGATATTTGACGGACTGGGGATTTTAAAGGAAAGAAACAAAGTGAAAGAAGTGCTTATGCATATCAAAGAATAGTTCAAACAGGGTGGATGGCTTACCAGGAAGCTGACCACCCTGTTTTTCTTCAGAATAATTCAGAAATAATCCAGAAAAAATCGAAATCTTTCTGCTATTCTGTTTCATGGGTCTTATATGTACGAAGATAGGCTTCTACCAGTGCAAGAATGGTGGTTATCTGATCGTTTGTACATTCTGAAAGATAAACCAACAGTCTTTGGTAATCCAGATTATCAGTTGGAGCTGCCGGATAAAAGAACGGATCAGCAGAGATGTGTAAAGCTCGAATGAGCTGACCGAGTTTTTCAAGGCTTGGAACATTACCATGATTTTCGATCTCTTTGATATATCTTGATGAAACACCGGATTTTTCGGATAATTCATCATAAGTCAGCTTTTGGTCTAATCTGGCTTTCTTCAGGCGAAAACCCATGTCTTTATCAATTTTCTTAGATTTAGCCATGTCATGCACCTCCGTATATAGTGTATAGTTCACCATTTAAAAAGAAAATGAACTAATAACGCACTATATCAGAGGGATATAATGCAATTGAATAAAATAAGTAACTTTGGATATTGCATATAAAAAAACGCAGTATTCAAAGGTTTTTTCTCATGTTTTTATCCTTTGAATGTGTTTGGGAGAGTTATGGATTCTGAACCGTTGAAAGGATATTTTTGTATTTGGAAAATATTATCCTGCCTATTGCGTGGAAGGATAGGTAAATAGGTCACATTTTAAGTAATGTGGCAAATTCTACAATTGAAAGTGCATTATATACACTCGTAAAATGTGGAGAAAATTTAATATCAGATATAAATAGCGTCCTGTGGGTATGTGCCCATAAGGGCGTTTTTTATATACAGAAAAATTTTTCTAAAATTTTTTCAATCCACCCGAACATCTCCCCGGTTTCATTTGGGAGATACTCCGGAAGGGAAAAAAGGCAAAAGCTTGGCATTCGGAACGGGAGGAGGTGAACTCGTATGGGGCAACCTTCTTCTAAAGATGAAATGACTATCCGGCACCAATTTGATCGGTTATGCCAGATGGCATTAAAAGGCGAAGCTGTAAATTATTACAAACACATGGACTATCGCAGGAAACACGAAGTTGCATTCTCTGAACTGTCGGAAAAGGAGTTGAGCAAATTATTTACTATGGATGAGTATGGAACAGAATATCATCATTTTGAAGTGCATGGCTATGACATTGAAGTAAAAAATACCCTGATTGCTGAAGCTTTGAAGGAACTTACAGAAAGAAAAAGGAATGTCATTTTACTTTCGTATTTTATGGAAATGAGCGATGCGGATATTGCAAGAGAAATGAATCTGTTCGCAGTACCATTCATGAACACAGGACACGCTCACTTGAAATTTTGAAGAAGATTATGGAAGGAATAGCAGATGAAAAAGATGTATAAAAGCAGAAATGAGGAAAATTTGTTGCCTTTCCATATTATAAAGGCAGCATCAGAGGGTGATGTAAGCGCTATCAATGCAGTGTTAAAGCACTATGAGGGATACATAATCAAATTGTCTACCAGAAAGTTGTATGACGAAAGTGGACAGGTGCATTACTGCATTGATGAAACGCTGCGTCGCAGACTGGAAACCAAGCTGATTACAAAAATATTGGCTTTTGAAGTTGCATAGCATCCGATCAGAAAGTTCCCTTTCTATTCATTGATTGGAAATGATGCAGCGTTGTACCTTGACAACTGAATATTTTTGCATACAGGACGTGAGGATATGCCGAGCCACTAGGTAGGTTCGCAAAGATGTACCTGCTCTTTTAAGGGTGAACGCGAAGAAGTGTTGAAACATGACATTGAAGCAAAGGTATGGAGCGAGAAAAATCTGACAAAATGTGTGGCAGTAACACAGGGCGATGAAGCATATCTGTAATAATGATACTTCCGGATTGTAAAGAGATTTGCAGTCCGGTCAATTTGAATGACGGTGCAAGACCGATGTGGGCAGAGTAATGACCTGCCACCTGTATTGCATTTTTATCTGCCGATGAGAGCCTGCAATGGGGTGTGGGTTGTCATTGGCAGATAAGGTGCATAATAAGTGAAAGGAGTTTATGGTGAACAAAGAAAAAAGAAATATAAAGCAAAAGAATGATATGGAGCGAATTATTGCGTTAGCACTTGTTAAAAGCCTATATAATCAGGGAAAAATATCTGAGTTTGTTTTTAGAAATATCAGAAGTGACACAGAGAAGAAAGTTTCGCTTGAAAATAGGGACTATCTATAGTTAATATTAAAAACGTAAAGAAACAATTGTAAGGAAAAATAAAAGAGGAGAATACGATGAAAGGAGAGATTAGTTGCAATATATGCACGAGTGTCTACTGAGCATGAAGCACAAATATCAGCTTTGGAAAACCAAGTGCAGTATTACGATAATTTATTCCAATATCATCCTGAATGGAAATTATACAAGAGATACATTGATGAAGGTATTACTGGAACATCCGTTAATAAAAGACAGAGTTTCCTCGAAATGATGGAAGATGCTAAAAATGGAGCATTTGATCTCATTGTTACCAGAGAGGTTTCTCGTTTTGCCAGAAATACTGTTGATACGTTACAACAGACAAGAACGTTGAAAAAATATGGTGTAGAAGTATATTTTACTGAAGACAATATTTGGACAATGAATGATGAGGATGGCGAGCTTCGATTGACTATTATGGCAACACTTGCTCAGAACGAGAGTAAAAAAACATCAGTTCGAGTAAAGGCGGGCAGAAGATTTCCTTCCAAAATGGTGTTATATATGGAAATGGAAATATTTTGGGGTATGATAAAGTAGGAAAAGATTTTATCATTAACGAAGAGCAAGCCAAAACTGTTCGCATGATTTATGATATGTATTTAGATGGTATGGGAATGCGAAAAATTCAATTCGCACTCGAAGCGGCAGGGAGAAAGACTTCAACTGGATTGACACATTGGTATTCATCTTATATAAGTAGGATATTGAATAATCCATTTTATTGTGGAATTATATTATATAGGAAAGAATACGTTCCGGATTATCTGGAGCAAAAGAAGGTTAAGAATTGGGGAGAAGTAGAGCAAATTGCAGTAGAAGGTTCACATGAGCCTATTGTTACTAAAGAAGAATTTGAAAAAGTAAGAAAAATGCTTGATTCTAAATCATTTTCTGTTAATAATAGAGGACGCAGGGGAAAGCATAAAGCCAATGATGTTTGGTGCAGAAAGTTGAAATGCTATTGTGGAGCATCTATGAATAGGCGGGTTTGGCGCAGAGTAAATGGCATTCCACAGTATTGTTATCAATGCTATTCACAGGTGAGAACTGGAAGTATTGCCACTCGAAAAAAGAAAGGACTTGATTTAGAAGGTATCTGTGATACACCGATGGTTCCGGGATGGAAATTGGGGGCAATGGCAGATATAATCTTTCAGAAGTTTTGGCAAGACAGAAATGGAATTATAGAAATCGCAAATGAAATGCTGGAAGAACACTTTAAAGATGATAGGGATATTGATTTTCAAAGTGAGATAGAAGAAACGCAGCGAAAGATTGCGATTATAGATAAGAAATTCGATAATCTGGTTGATATGAGAATGGCAGGGGAAATCGACAAAGCAAAATTCGACGAGAAGAAAAAGAGCTTGTTTGAGGAAAAAGAAAAGTGGCAGAAAATGCTACAGTCATATCAGATAGACGAAGAAGTTTCGGATGAAGAATATGATCAACGCTTACAGGTATTAAAGTATGGGTTGGAACAGAATTTTAATTTCTCAACACATAGCATACCTGAAGAAGTGATAGATGCTTTTGTAAAGGAAATAATCGTATATCCAGACTGTTTTGTATGGAAATTGAATATAGTCGATGATGACTTGAAATTACAGGTCGAGGGTCGAAAAAATGATCCAACAGTTAGCCTGATCGAGAGTCCTACAACTGGCAATGGCAGCACAGGCAGCTCTGGCAGACTAATTGCAGAGATTTAAAACAGGCTAATCGATTAAAAATTGTTATATAAGGGATAAAAGTGACAGCGCTGAAGGAAACTTCGGCGCTGTTGCTTTTTTGTATCTTTCTTAATAAATCTTACGGAAGTTTGATATTTTTGTGAAACGCTTTACTGTATCTGGGGAAAATGCTATGATGAAAACAACGAGTGCCCCGCCTGCCAAAGCAGGCATATCGCGTACAGGCATGAGTAAAGCTTATGATAGCAGAAGAAAGGAATTGAAATTAAGAATGAAGAAATGGATGAAGATCTGCCTGATGGCAGCAGCATCTGCCATGTTATTAGCAGGCTGCGGTACAAAAGATAATACAGCAGAGACAACAGCAGTTGAAACAACTGCAAAGGCAGAAGATACAAAAGAAACTGAGACAGAAAAAGCAGAAGAGACAACCCGGGCTGCAGCAAGTGAAACAGCAGAAACTACAGAGGCAGCCGAGGAAAACAGTGAACTGGATCTGGCAGCAGCTGCAGGAAAGCACCATGTAGAGATCACTGTAAAAGATTACGGCACTATTAATGTAGAATTAGACGGAGATGCAGCACCGATCACAGTTGCAAACTTCTTAGATCTGGCTGGAAACGGATTTTATGACGGACTTACCTTCCACCGCATTATCAGCGGCTTTATGATCCAGGGCGGTGATCCATTAGGAACTGGAATGGGCGGTTCTGAGCGTGAGATCAAAGGCGAATTTGACTCCAATGGCGTGAAAAATCCATTATCCCATACAAGAGGAGCTATTTCTATGGCAAGAGCCCAGCGTAAGGACAGCGCAAGCTCCCAGTTCTTTATTGTACATGAGGACAGTACCTTCTTAGACGGTGAATATGCCTGCTTTGGTTATGTAACGGACGGTATGGATGTGGTTGACGCGATCTGCGAAGATACAAAGGTAGAAGACAACAACGGAACAGTTGCAAAAGAAAACCAGCCGGTGATCGAAAGCATTAAGGTGATCGACTGACAGGGGAGTTTACAGGTCAGGTGCTCAAAAAAGGAGTATGGAGTATGAGAAAAAATGTAGGAAAAAAGAAACTGCTTTAACGGTTCTGTCAGCACTGACATTGTCATTAGCTGCAACGATAGGTGCATTTGCAGATGAAAGTGATACCTCAAAGCTGGTATCCGGCACCAAGATCAATGGCGTAGGTGTAGGTGGATTGACGCCAGATGAAGCAAAAGCAAGGATCGAAGGCTTTTATGCTGGGGAATATACACTGAATATCAAGGAAAAAGGCGGAAAAGAAGAGAGCATCAAAGGCAGCGATATTGGCTACCAGGTGACTGTTTCCGGCAGTATCCAGAATATTTTGGACAGTCAGAATGCCACCGGCCGTGTAGCAGGACCTTCCGGTGAAAATACGCATACAATGGAAATTTCTGCCCAGTATAACGAAGAGGCGTTAAATAATAAGATCAGCAATCTTTCCTGCATCAGTGGCGGAAGTATTGTGACAACAAAAGATGCTTCCATATCTGCTTATGAAGAAGGAAAAGAATTTACCATCGTTCCGGCTGTACAGGGAAATGATGTGGACCCGGAAAAGACAAAACAGGTGATCACAGCTGTTGTAAGAGCCGGAAGCAGGGAACTTTCCCTGGAAGAAACCGGCTGTTACCGTACCGTTGGTGTCTGGGAAAGTGATGAAAACCTGAAGGCTTTATGTGCAGCTATGAACAGCCGCAGGACCAAACAGCTGCGGTATGTATTTGGAGATGCGTCAGAAGTCCTTTCCGGCGAGACCATGGCCAGCTGGATCACAGGAAGCAGCAATGGACAGGTAACTCTGGATCAGGAAAAAGTCGCAGCATTTGTGGCAAATCTGGCGGCAACTTACGATACAGCAGGAAAGACACGTACCTTTACAGGGGTAACAGGAGCAGAATACCAGCTTACAGGCCCTTATGGATGGAAGATGGACCAGGCAGGCGAGATCGCAGCCCTTACTGAGCTGATCCAGAGTGGTTCGGCATGGCAGGATGGTGACAGTGCAGACAGGGAGCCTGTATACAGCCAGAGTGCAGTTTCCAGAACAGGTGGTGACTGGGGCAATACATATGTACAGGTGGATCTTGGCGGACAGCATGTATACATGGTAAAAGATGGTACTGTTGTCTGGGATGCGCCCTGTGTAACAGGAAATGTGTCAAAGGATTATACAACACCGGCAGGTATCTACAGTCTGACTTATAAAGAAAAAGACCGTATCCTGCGTGGAAAGAAGCTGGATAACGGCAAATATGAATACGAAAGCCATGTAGATTACTGGATGCCATTTAACGGAGGCATCGGACTTCATGATGCTTCCTGGAGAAGCAAATTCGGTGGAACCATTTATCAGACCAGCGGCAGCCATGGCTGCGTAAATCTGCCACCGGCCAGTGCAGCAACTTATATGATCTGCTTTACAAGGGAATACCGGTGATCTGCACGCCATAAGTAAAGAGATGACGGGAGCAGAAACCATAAAAAAGAATGTGCCTTGGCACATTCTCGCGCCGAGCGCGGTCGCTTGCGACAAACTTCCTCATCGCGCGAGTGCGCATCGTTGGCAGGTCGTGCCTTTTTGTTTACTTACGGAAATTCTAGGGTTCTTCTTCTGTCAGTTCTTCGTAATTTAAGGTTTCGCCTAAAGGCGTATTTTTCCAGGGAAGAACCGGTTGCAAACGGATCTCAACTGTAATGTCCTTCCGGTTGTAAAGCTTGCGGAAGTTGCTGATAATACGTTTTAAGACCATTTCTCCTTTTTCAATGGTTACAGTAGGCAGTAAGATCAGGTACTGGCTGATACTGTAACGGGTGAATACATCACTGCAGCGCAGGGAAGCCATAATGGAAGTATTTAAGTGTTCCATTGCTTTTTGAAGGATCATGCTCTTTGGAGTTTTTCCGTCGATCCCTGTAACTGTCAGCAGGCAGAGATAAATAGAGTCTCCGGTACGCTGGATAGAACGGCGTTCTAACTGGAACAGATCCCTGAAAATAGGATATTCACAGTAGAAAGCCCCGCCGCTGCTTTCCTCGTTTAAGGAAGTCTGGATAGAGTCAAGGTTTGTATTGATGCCACGTTCACTGTTACGGATGATATTATACAGCTCCTTAAAATGTTCCGTTGGTGAAATGGAAAATTCATTGTAGAACAGGTCTAAGGTATTGCTATATTCTTCAAGTGCCTGGCTGGTATGGCCGTCCTTATATAAGGAATAGACCAGGTGATAATGAAATTCCTCATCAAAAGGCTCGATCCCAATAGCAGTCTGGCAGATGGAAGTGATCTGTCCGTAAGCCTGTTTGTCCAAAAGCAGCTGAATGGTCTTGTAAACCAGCTTCTGGTACAGAGAGTGATAATAAGCACTGATGGGAATGACCCATGATTCGTATTCTGATTTTGGAAGGAAATCACCCTTGTAAATAGAAAGACCCTCCATACACAGGGACAGATTTTCTTCCGGATCAAGGGAGTTGCTTAAAGCCCGGTTGCATACAGACTCAAATTCATCAATATCTAAAACCGTAGGATAATCCTGGGTCCAGGCATATGTTCCCCGCTGCTGGACTAACAGTTTCTGCGGGGAGATCCCTAACGGCTCTAACAGTTTACGGGAACGGAACATAAGGGTTTTTAATGCTCCGTTTGGATTGACACCGGGATCATCGGCCAGATGATACGGATCAGTTCAGCAGGTTGATATCCTTTTTCTGGAATATAACAAGATACTCTAATAATGCCCAGGGCTTTTTTGACTGATTGCTGTTGTCATTGATCTGGCAGCCGTTTGTGCGGATAGAAAAACCGCCAAGGGTCTGTACATGGATCGTTGGTCTCTGTTCAGAAGAAGATGGCATAATGGCAGGTCTCCTTTATATATCATTTTTATATCGTGCATTTGAATTTATACAATAAGTATAACTATACGCTATGGAAATGTCCAGTTTATTAAGACGAAAAAACGAAAAAATTAAGTATTTTGTAACCGATTTGTAACCGGAAACTGCTATACTGAAAATAGTATAAAACAGAATAATAAACAGAAAGTGGGTGAAAAAATGTCAGTAGCAAAGACTGGAGCAATACCGAATTCTTATCGTCAGATTCATATTGCAGTGGATGATTTTGAAAACAGGATATTAAAAGGAAGGATCAATCATGAAAGTAAGGAGTATGGCATTGTTTTTACAGCCTTTCTGAAATGGTGTTTGCTTTAGAGGAGCTGTTTGAGGAGATCCATTACCCTATGAAAAGTGTGGACCACCGCAATTTCAGCAAAAAAGAATATCTGGATCTGAAAGAGGAAAGCAGGGAAGTAAGAATAGAAGGATTAAAGTCTGAAACAAGAGGAAAACTTGCGGATTTTTGCCTGCGGGTCCAGTATCGTTATTATGCTTCCTGGCAGGGGCAGATCGAACAGATCGGAACGAACGCCAAAAGACATTTTGACAGCTTTATGGAACTGATGGACTTTTTAGACCAGCAGTTAGGGGAAGGTGTAACAAGACTTCCCTATGGACTTGGCAAAAAGATGTGTGAAGTCACTGTAAACAATTATGAAGGTCATGTGATGAGCGGGGATGTGTCCCATCCGGCAGTAGAAGACAGACGGGCTTTTTATAATGAATTTGAGCTGAGGGAAAAGATCGCGGAAATGATCGATCCTCTTCCGGAACAGGAAAAGAACCGGCAGTGATCATTTCACGCAGTTTCCGTGTGGAAAATGGAAATTATGGTCCTGCAACCTTTGTAGTCCGGGTGCTGTTTCGCAGGAATTCTACCTGGCAGGGAACGGTTGGCTGGAAGGAAAAACGCTGCCAGGTAAGCTTCAGAAGCTTTATGGAACTGCTCCTTTTAATGCATGAGGCTGTGGCAAGATCCGGACAGTGGAGAAAGAGCCTGTAAAGAAGACACATACAGCATGATCTTTTAAGGAAAACATCTTGGAAAGGACAGAATGATGTATGGAAGACAGTAAAAAAAGCGGCAGAGATACTCTGTGGAAAATACTGGTCTGCGTTGCACTTCTGGTATTTTTAGTAAGCGGCGGCCTGACTTTGCGCAGTTATCTTGCAGATAAAAGAGCCCAGGAAGAGTATGAACGCTTGCAAGGGAAGCAGCCCAGACGACCCAGGAGACCATTACAATAGAAGAAACAGAAAAACAGGAACTGGAGACAGAACCTGAAAAAGAGGAATACCAGTCACCCTATGATTTTGATACATTAAAAAAGGAAAATCCTGATACCATTGGCTGGATCCATATTCCAGATACAAAGATCAGTTATCCTATTGTACAGGGAACAGATAATGATTTTTATCTGAAACATGATTTTAACGGGGAAGCAAGTGTAGCCGGAAGTATTTATCTGGACTACGAAAGCGAAGGTGACTTTGAGGGAAGAAATAATATCCTTTACGGCCACAATATGAAGAACGGAAGTATGTTTAAAGATATTGTCCGCTATAAAGACCCTTCTTATTTTAAAGAGCATCAGTATTTTTCTATTTATACTCCTGAACGGGAGATACGTTTAAAGGCGGTATCCTGCTATTATGGAGAGGCAAAGCCCATTGTGCGCAAGACCCGTTTTAAGAGTCAGGAAGCTTTTGATGAGTTTGTAAAAGAGATGATCGCCCCTTGCTCCTATGCGGAAACCGTAGAATACCCGGTGAAAGCGCTGTATACATTTGTAACCTGCAGCTATGAGATCAATGATGCAAGAACTTTCTTGTTCGCTGTGGAGGCAGATGAACAGGGAAATGAGATCACGGCGGATGAAGAGTATCAGCAGAAAATGACAGACTGATGATTAAAAAGGCAGAGGAAGCAGAGGCAGTTTCTAAGGAAGCTGGGAAAAAGTAGGAAAATATAGTGGAAAATATGGCCTGTTAAAATAAAAATTACTATTGGAAAAGCGGAGCAGTTATGCTATACTAAGCGGGAAAATGCTGATTTATATAAAAATCAGCAGTCAGGAAGCTGTTTCGCGAAAGAAGCCAAGGAAAACGAAGAAAGTCATACCTGGTAACAGGTATGGCTTTCATTTATGGTGATGTTACCGCCAGGTGACATGTCTGTTTGTTATAAGGACAGGTATTTTTTGATAACAGACTTTCGAAATACAGGCAAAAGGAGAGAACAATTATGAAAAGAAATGTAATGAGAACAATGAGCTGGCATTTGCTGGAATAATGGCAGCAGGTGCATTAACAGCATGTGGCGGAAATAATACAGCAGCTACTACAGCAGCTCCGGCAGAGCAGACAAGCGCAGCAGGAGAAAGCGCAGCTGAAGAGGCTACAGCAGCTTCCGGCGAAAAGAAGGTTTTAAAGGTAGCTATGGAGTGTGCATACGCACCATACAACTGGACACAGCCAGATGATTCCAACGGCGCTGTACCAATTAATGACAGCAACGAATATGCTTATGGATACGATGTTATGATGGCAAAGAAGATCTGTGATGAGTTAGGATATGACCTGCAGATCGTTCGTCTTGACTGGGATTCACTGATCCCTGCTGTAAGCACTGGACAGGTTGACTGCGTTATTGCCGGTCAGTCCATTACTACAGAGCGTCTTCAGGCAGTTGATTTTACTGAGCCATATTACTATGCAACCATCGTTACCCTGGTTAAGAACGGCAGTAAGTACGCTGACGCTAAGAGCGTAGCTGACCTGGCTGGTGCAACCTGTACTTCCCAGCAGAGCACCATCTGGTATGATACCTGCCTTCCACAGATCCAGGATGCAAATATCTTAGCTGCAACAGCAAGTGCACCAGATATGCTGATGTCCTTAAATGCTGACAAGTGTGATTTGGTTGTAACTGACCAGCCAACCGGTAAGGGTGCTTTAGTTGCTTATCCGGATTTCAAGCTTCTTGAATTTGGCGGCGGCGAAGATGATTTCCAGGTAACTGACGAAGATATCAACATTGGTATTTCCTTAAAGAAGGGCAATACTGAGTTAAAGGAAGCTATTGACAGTGTTCTGTCCAAGATGACAAAAGATGATTTCTCTGCAATGATGGATGAGGCAATTTCCGTACAGCCTCTGGCAAACTAATTGAAGAGATAAAAAGGAGAAAGTTATGCCAACAGATTTTTTGGGCCGTGTAATGGTCGTATTCAACCGCTACGGCATGTCTATGTTGCAGGGTGCAGGCGTCAGCTTAAAGATCGCTTTAGTAGGTACGCTGGTAGGATGCT
>ENA-OQIG01000890-OQIG01000890.1-human-gut-metagenome-genome-assembly--contig:-NODE-890-length-15030-cov-1.975441_pt1 | contig 15030 bp, 18 predicted proteins | sample MGYA00242576_ERZ504741 | MGnify/ENA primary metagenome ERZ504741 (study PRJEB26092, sample SAMD00036436) | human gut metagenome | host: Homo sapiens | study: EMG produced TPA metagenomics assembly of... | reverse complement strand
TTGCAAGTAGAACACTTTGGATACTCTAACAATAAAATACTCATGTATATTAACCTCCTGATTTTAACTTTTTTTGATAAATTCTGTGTGACACTTCGGGCAGGTAATACAAATCTTTCCTTTCCCTTTCGGCACCCGGATTTTCTGTTTACAAGACGGACACTTGTAAATATGATGTGTCTTCCTCTGCTCGAAGTACTCTTTTTCCCGCTTCAGAAATGTAGCTGCCTTTCCTTTCAGTTCTAAAATTTTGATTTTCCTCAGCCCTCTTCTGATAATTTCTGGAAAACATCCGGAAATAACAGAGAAGGACAAGCAGACATGCGAGTGTATTTAAAAAGTTATTTCGAAATCCCATCGCAAAAACCAACAGTACTACTGCGGTTCCAAGCATGAACTTGCTCAACGAATCTACCGTAGCGGCCTATCATAAACTTCTGAACTTCTCTTTCATCTTCCTTCGCCCTTTGCCTTGTTCTTCCTACATCTTCGCTGAAACAATTCAAAAAAGTCAATCCATTTTATTGAATCTTTATAATCTACATACACTTTTAATAGCCGCCTAAAACCTAGAAAATTCTGTCCCGAAATCATCTGCTCTGATCACAAAAATTTTCTATCATATAATAAAAACAGGAAAAACTATCTTTTAAGCGTTCTCTACTCTTCTAACAATTTTTCCTGCTTCTCTATTTTCTTCACTTTTCAACTGTTTTATAACACTTTTGATAAAAATTCCTTTAATCTCGGATGCTGTGGATTCTCAAAAAATTCCTGCGGTGTGTTGCTCTCTTTGACTTGTCCTTCATCGATGAACAGAACTCTTGTCGCCACCTCTCTTGCAAATCCCATCTCATGTGTGACAACAACCATTGTCATTCCATCGTCTGCAAGCTCTTTCATCAATCCAAGCACTTCACCCACCATCTCCGGATCCAGCGCTGATGTCGGCTCATCAAATAACATCACATCCGGATTCATTGCCAATGCCCGCGCGATTGCAATACGCTGTTTTTGTCCTCCCGACAGCTGTTTTGGATATGCTGCTGCTTTATCCGGAAGTCCAACACGTTCTAACAGTTCCTCTGCTTTCTTTGATGCCTCCTGCTTTGACAGCACCCCAAGTTTGACCGGGGCAAGCATAATATTTTCCTTGATCGTCAAATGAGGGAATAAATTAAACTGTTGGAATACCATCCCCATTTTCTGTCTTAATTTATTAATGTCACAATTTTTACTTGTAATATTGTTTCCCTCAAACCACACTTCCCCGCTTGTCGGTACTTCTAAAAGATTCAGGCAGCGGAGGAATGTAGACTTTCCAGAACCGGAAGGTCCCACTTACTTACTACTTTTTCACCTTTTTCAATATGTTCATCAATTCCTCTGAGCACTTCATGTCCATGAATGATTTTTTTAAATTCTTAGTTATGATCACCTTGCGCCATTCTCCTTTCAAATAGATTTAAAAGTTTTGTCAATCCTAATACAATGACAAGATAACATACTGCTGCTACATAAAGCGGCGGAAGAATATCGTACGTTGCAGAACCGATATACTGTGCTGCTTTCGTCAGATCTGTCACAGCGATCACTCCTGCCACAGATGTTTCTTTGATCAACACGATAAATTCATTTCCAAGCGCCGGAAGAATATTTTTGATTGCCTGTGGAATGATGATTTCCTTCATAGTCTGAAGATAATTCAGTCCAAGAGAACGTCCGGCTTCCATCTGTCCTTTATCGATCGACTCGATTCCCGCACGGATGATCTCTGCTACATAAGCACCGGAATTAATTCGAAGCAGACCGCTCCAACCAAAAGTGCATTGGTATCCCGAGACGTAAATATAAGATTATAAATGATCAACAGCTGTACCATAACCGGTGTGCCTCGAATGATCGTAATGTAAATGTTACAGATTTTATTAAAAATCCAAAGCTCTTTTCTCTGTACAGCACTTACTTTTACTACTGCCACTAAAAGTCCGATCGCAATTCCGATCAGAATCGCAAAGATGGAGATTAATATTGTAATCTTTAATCCATCCAAATATGCCAGATATCTCTGGTCTTTGATTACCGCTTTATAAAAAGCATCCGAGAAATTTTGAAAAAATCCCGTCATCATATTCCTTTCATTTGTTTTCTCCTTTTCATTGACCCTCAAAGGGGCTGCTGCAAAATCCAGTCTCCCCTTCCTGTCCCTATTTAGCTTGAACACGCTGGGAAATCCGCTTTTTGCAGCAGCCTCTTTTTTAGTTTTCTCTGTCTTACTGTCGTTGCCTTCTGAACTGCTTATTCACTCTGTACATGATTTGCTGTGAATTCTTCAATTTTTCCTTCTTCCACCAGCTTATCGATCACTTTGTTGATCTCATCTAACAGTTCTTTGTTTCCTTTTTTTACGGCGATTGCATACTTATCTTCAAATAAGGTTCCGTCTAACGTTGTCAGTGTATCATTTGCCGCTACCAACTCTTCCGCCGGATATTGATCCATTACGATACAGTCAATCTTGCCATTCTTTAAGTCTTCTGCCGCCTGCGCAAATTTTGTGTAACGCTTCACTTCTTTGGATTACAGTTATCTTTGTTGGATACCCAGATATCTGCAATATTTCCCCTGTTGTACTGCGACAACTTTTTCCATCTAAGTCAGAACCTGCCAGTTCTTCTCCTGCCGGAGTCACCGCCGGGTTTTCTTTATTTACTACAATGACCTCTGTAGAATTTACATATTCATTAGAGAAATCCATCGCTTCCTCACGTTCCGGACTGATAGATACTCCTGCTGCCACAAAATCTACTTTTCCACTCTGCACTGCTGCAAGTGCTCCGTCAAAATCCATATTCTTAATCTCCAGCTCTTTGCCCATCTCATCGGCGATCGCTTTTGCGATGTCCATATCGATTCCGACTACTTCGTTGCCTTTCATATATTCATATGGTGCAAATCCTGCTTCTGTTCCTACGATCAGCTTCTCTGATTTTGCCCCTTCTTCCTTTCCACCACATGCTGCCATGGAAATCATCATTGTCCCTGCTAATAAAATTCCTGCTACTTTCTTTATCTTCATAACGCTTCCTCCACTTGTTTTTTGTATGTTTATTCGTCTATATTGCATATTATACTATGTTTTTTATAAAAATCAAGTGGTTTTTGCAAATTTATGCATATTTTATGCAAATACTGTAAAATAAAGTAAAACAAGAGCTCCAAGAATGATCCGATAATAGCCAAATACTTTGAAATCATTCTTCTTAATATAGCCCATCAAAAACTTAATCGCGATGACAGATACCACAAATGCCACCAGACAGCCAACCAACAGCATCGCCGCTTCCATCGCAGTAAAGGAAAGACCAAATTTTAAAATCTTTACAAAGCTTGCCCCGAACATTACCGGGATTGCAAGGAAAAATGTAAATTCTGCTGCTACATATCGAGATGTGCCGAGCAAAAGTGCACCAACGATCGTCGCTCCCGAGCGAGATGTACCAGGGATCAGCGAAAGTACCTGCCATCCACCGATGAGCAATGCTGTCTGATACGATAACTGCGACAGTTTTGTCACCTTCGGCGTCTTTCCTTTGTTCCAGTTTTCTACGACAATGAATAAGATTCCGTACAGAATCAACATCGCAGATATAATTTCAGGTTTATGCAGATGTGCTTCCATCCAGTCATCAAACAGAATTCCTATCACCCCCGCCGGGATACATGCCACAATGACCTTCATCCAAAGCTGAATCGTCCACGCTTTCTGTTTCTGTGTTTTCTTCGGCGAAAATGGATTGAGCTTATGGAAATACAGCACAACAACTGCCATAATCGCACCAAGCTGGATCACGACATTAAACATCTCTTTGAATGCCGCACTCGCCTGAAGTTTAATGAATTCGTCTACGAGAATCAAATGCCCGGTACTACTGATTGGAAGCCATTCTGTGATTCCTTCCACAATACCAAGCAAGATTACTTTTAACATTTCTAACATTCTTTCTCCTCCTAACCTTTCTGAAGAATCTTTTCAATTATTTTTGCCACACCATCTTCCTCATTGGAATCTGTGACAAGATCTGCTGCTTCCTTGACCGCTTCCTGTGCATTTCCCATGGCCACTCCGCATCCCGCCTCATGGATCATCGAAATATCATTCCACCCATCACCAAATACTATCATTTCTTCGCGGCGGATTCCGAGCAGCTCTGCCAGCTTTAACATCCCCTTTCCTTTGTCTACTCCCTCTGCATTTACTTCTATATTATTAGATAATGCTCTTGTAACTGTAACCTGTCCCATCTGTTCCAGTTCCCGGAGCGCACACATCTTCTCTCTTTGATCTGCGAAAATTGCATGCACCTTATCTACTCCTCCCGGCAATTGTCGTGCTGTCTCTCTGATATTCTTAACCACTTTCCTGGTCGAACGAACATATTCTGCCATCGCAGGTGATTCCATCATCTGATCTACTCTTTGTAGATCATGCTCACTGATATAGCCGACACCTTGGAAGTAAATCTCTTGTAATGTATCATATTTATCATAGATATCCAATATCTTTTCTGTAATTTCTTTTGGGACCGGTTTCTCGTACACTATAGTCCCATCCTTTGCATCTACGATTCTTGCTCCATTTGAAGTCAGTGCATACCGTATTCCTTTCACTTCCATAATTTCCTTTGGAATTCCCGAAAACGGTCTGCCGGTCGCAGGAAGTACGATCATCCCTTGTGCAATTGCCTCCTCCAACGCCCTCTTGGTACGTGCTGTCAGTTTCTTTTCTCCCGTCAGGATTGTTCCATCCAGATCAAACCCTAATAATTTATATTCCATTTTCATGATGTCTATCCCTTCCTTTTCTCGCTCTATTTCTTTGCTCCTTTTCTCACCATTCAAGTTTTGTCTATTTTATCAAACATTGAAAAAGAAATCAATTTATACTATAATGTAGGGCATTAAGCATACCGAATGCAACTTTTAAGAAAGGACTCTGAAACACATGTATAGTTATCACGAAAAACAATATCACCGCCTTTGTATCTGCCTTCTGTCTGTGATATTTTCTATTTCCTGCCCTGTCTATGCAGCGGACACTCCTCCTTCCTCAGACACACTGTCAGCACACAATGCATTGCTGCTTGATACTGCACAATCACTCAGCACAATGACTGACCGCACAGAAGAAATGAAAAATTTGCTTATAGATGCACAAATCCAAGAAGCCAGACAATATCAAATGATGCGGCTGCGAATTCAATGGCTCTATGAAACAGGCTATTCTTCCTTCTTGGAGCAGCTGCTTAGCGCCTCTGATTTTCCAGATTTTCTAAATCGCTCTGAACAGATCCGCTCGCTCATCACCTATGACAGGAATCAGCTCACAGAGCTTTCTAACCTTCGCAGTTCTATCGAGACAGATGCCGCGCTCCTCACAAAACAGTGTGACTTACTGCGCGCTTCCAGAGATGCACTGTCCATGGAATATGAAAAGCTCCTTATTCTTTTGAATCAGCAAAATACTGCTTCCGGTGAATCGGTTTTCCCTGAAGTATTCAGCCGAATTCCTGAACTGATCGCCCGTGCTGATGAACAAATCGAAGAAGGACAACTTGCCGCCGATCAGGGAATCCATACTCCTTCTTCGGAAATCCGCGACCCAGAGCCACCTCTGAACGATGATATTTCCGATAACACTTCTAACGTGGCAGACAACGAAAGTACCGTGGATGAGAAAAGAGGAAGATGACGAAATCGCCCCTCCACCTTTTGCTCCTCCTCCGTCTTTCTCGGTATCTGCCTCTGAAAGTCTGCTTCTCTCTGCGTTAGTACAGTGTGAAGCAGGTACGGAAGACTATACTGCCATGACTGCACTTGCATCCTGCATTCTCAACCGGTAAGCAGTCCACTGTTTCCGAATTCAATTTCAGGTGTCATCGAATCAGAACCACTGTTTTCCTCTGTATCTGACGGAAGAATCGAGGCACTCCTCTACGGGGATATTGACTCTGTATGCCAAAATGCAGTTTTTGATGCGATATCCGGTACGAACCCAATTGGCAGCTGTCTGTACTTTTCACCTGCTTCCTCCTCTGCTTCCGGAGCGACGTTTGGAAGCTTTACATTTTATTAATTTGCATATTTTTATGATTTTATTGTATAATAGACGAACAGGTTATGTACTAATGTGAAAGGAAAATATGGCATGAATACAAAAGTAAAGCGCATGATGCGTACATTGCTCAGCTGCACACTTGCAGTTTCAATGTATCTTCCATGCACCAATGTGTATGCTACTGACACGGTCGACAACCTCGAGAAGAAGACAAATGAGCTCTCCAGTGAGCTCTCTAAAGTAAATGAAGAATTGTCTACTCTCAGCAGTGAACTAGATTCTACCATTCTAAAGTAGAGTCTACCACTAACGCAATCGAACTTACCAAAGTCAGTCTCGCAGATGCACAGGCAAAAGAAGTTCAGCAGTACAGCGATATGAAGCTTCGTATCAAATATATTTACGAAGCCGGAGATCTTTCTTTTTTAGAATTGCTCTTTTCTGCTGAAGATATGACCGATTTGTTGAACAAAGCCGATTTCATTCAAAACATCAGTTCTTATGATCGCAAGATGTTGGACGAACTGCATAACACCAAAGTAGAAATCCAAAAGCAACAGACACTCCTGGAAGATGAGAAAGACGCACTGGTCACTCTCCAGACACAGATGGACCAGAAGTGCAACGATCTCCAGGCAAAAGCAGCTTCAACAAGCACTGAGCTTAATAATTATTCTGATCAGTTGGCACGCGCAAAAGCCGCTGCCGAAGCAGCCGCAAGAGCAGCCGAAGAACAGCAACGTCTCGAGCAAGAACTTGCACAGCAGCAGCAACAGCAGCCTGCTCCTAGCAAGTGTTCCTGATCAGCCAGTGACTCCTCCTGTGAGTCCAGAACCAAGTCCGCAACTGCCGGATTCCGGAAATACTACTCCGCCATCAGGTACAAGCCTCGGAGTATTTAAAATTACACACTATTGTGCCTGCTCCATCTGCTGTGGAGAATACAGCAATGGAATTACTGCCAGCGGTACCACTGCACAGGCAGGAAGAACTATCGCGGTTGACCCTTCTTTGATTCCACTTGGAAGTTCCGTAGTGATCAACGGACATACCTATGTCGCAGAAGATACGGGGGGCGCTATCAAAGGAAACCGCATTGATGTTTTTGTCAGCAGTCACAGTGAAGCTCTCGCAAATGGTGTTTATTACGCAGAGGTCATTTTACAATAACAACTATTGAAAACTGAATATCGAAAAACTGAATATTGCGAAACTTAATAATAAATAGCACGAAAAAGTACATAAAGTGGGAGAACTGTCATTCTTTCAGTTCTCAAAAAGGATTCCGGATCGGGGCTTACCGCCTCTTTCCGGAATCCTTTTTCTATGCATATTATTGATAATCGAATACATCGATCCATTTCATCAGGAACTCTTTCTCCATCTCATTTTCCTTAGAAAGTTGTGCCGCTGCTACAATCGGAAGCCACTGTTGCACATACTGCTTTGCAGTATCACTCTTCTTGCAGAATAACTTCAAATAAAGGTCTGCCTTTTTCTGGTCTTTCAGCGCAAATAGGAGATAAGTCATCGCTGCGTCTGCACTTGCATTTCCCTGCGTAGCATGCGCCCAGTCAATCACTGTCATCTTTCCAGTTTTACCGACGATCACATTACTTGGATTGAAGTCTCCATGGCATACTTTGTCATGCTTTGGCATACTCTCAAGTCTTGTAAGCAATTCATATCTTGCTGTCGCATCCAGATCCTTCAGTTCGTTGATCTGCCGTGCAAGCTTATCTTTCAACTTATTCAAAAGAGGATTTCTCTTGCTCTGTACCTGGAGCTGGAGATCTACAAAGTCTTCCATATACTTCTCAAGATTTGCCGGATCGACATTCATCATCTCTTCCAATGTCTTTCCCTCTTTGCATTCGATCACAAGTGACCATCTTCCGTCAATCTGTGTCACCTGTTTTACCTTTGGAATATCAAGACCAGTCGCCTCTACCCTTGCGGTATTCAACGCTTCATTAAATACATCTGCCTTTGGATGTTCTTTCCCAAAAATCTTTACAATTCCCTCTTCTGTTTTATACACTTCTTTGTGTGCACGTTTTACGATTAAGTTGCTCTGCTCTAACTTCATGTAGGTTCCCTCCTAATAATACAATTCTACTGTCATTGTTCGCAGACTGTATCCGAACTGTAATAAAATAATCTGTAAACAACTTCAATATTTTTTATTGTTCTGATTTGATATTGCTATTATATACCTTTCAAACGATTTGAAAAGAGTTTTTGTATAATTTTTAACATTTTTTTATATGCTATTTTTATTGTTATTTTATTATCAATCCAAACTTATGCACTCATCTAATTATTACTAGAAGTTTCTCCTACTCTCCTTTTTGCCAAAAGCTCCAGAATCCTCTTTGCAACTTCATCCGGGGTTGCATTTTCCTGCGGTGAGGTACAGATATACTTCGGATAACTACTGTCTTTTAACCCTTCGATCAAGATGATATCGGCCTCCGGAAAAAAAGGAAGCAGCATTTCTGCAGTAATTTCCGGAACCCGTTTTGTGACAAGAAACTGACTTTTGGAAAACACCGCTGTTCCGTAGGCACCAGCTTTCTGATGCTGATAGCTATCGGTTCCCGGCACGTCACTCTCAAATTCATGCCCGTCATGCTTGATGACTGCCACCTGATATCCCTTTTCAGCTAGAATCGGAATTATTCCTGTAATCAGTGTTGTCTTTCCTGTATTTTTATATCCACTAACGGCAAAGATTACCGGCTGGATAACATTCTTACCCATACTTTCTCCCCTTTCTTTCGTCCCTCTTCAATCCCAGGCGGAATTTCCAACAGACAATTGCATCCATTGAGTGAACTTAAAATTCCTGAGGCATTTTGCCTTTTCCACACTACCGTTCCATCCTCCCATCTCGCCCGTACAAACCGCGGCACTTTCCCGGTCTTTTCAAAGGTTTCTGCCAAGTTCCTTCCCTGTACTCTACCCGGTATCTCTGGCTTCCCGTCATCTTTTCTAACACCGGAAGCACAAATAATTCCATATTAACAAAAGTACCATATGGATTTCCCGAAAAACTAAGCATCGGGATTTTCTGATAGCTTCCGCCCATCATCGGGGATCCTGGCTTCATCTTCACTCCGTGGAAACAAATCTCTGCACCAAGAAGTCCATATGTTTCCTCCACAATATCCTTCTGCCAACCGATACACCGCCAATTGTCAGAATCAATCTGCATCCAGCCTACATGCCTTCTCTATGGAATCTTTAAGACACCGGACATCATCTTGCACGGTATCCATCCACACTACTGATACTCCAAGCTCTGTAAGCCTGCTACACACAAGATACAGATTCGCATTATAAATTTTGCCGAACGACAATTCGCTTCCCGGCTCTGTCAGCTCACTCCCGGTTGCTATCACCGCCGCACGCACATTGCGCACCACTTTTGCATGAGAATACCCCATCGAGGCAAGTAGTCCACACTCTGCGGCGCCTATGGTTTCCCCGCGCGTTAACAGACAGGTACCCGCCGAATAATCTTCCCCCGCATAACAATAATTTTCATAGGCATGCTGTTCTTGAAAAACAGAGATCGTGTCCCCCACTCTCTCCACATCCTCCTGACGAATCACAGTATCTGCCCCCTGTGGAATCGGCGCACCTGTCATCAGACGTACCGCCTCTTTTTCTCCTACTTCTTCCCCGAAACTTCCCCTGCATAAATCGTATCGATCACATGCAGAAAGACTCCGTGTGTATCATCCGCTCCGATGCTGTCTTGACTTCGGATTGCATAACCGTCCAGAGGGGATCTCGGAAATGGAGGCTGGGCATGTCTGCTATATACATCTTCCATAGCGTGCGCCCGGAAAGTTCCAAAAGTGGAAGTTCCTCCCACGCATCCAGCGGTCGTACTTCCTCCAAAATTTTTTCTACAGCCTCTTTCAGAGAAATCCTCACCAGCTCTTTTCTTTCTATTTTACTTAAATATGCCCGATACTCTTCTTCTGTATTAATATTGCCACCCCCATCTCTTTCGTCTTCCAAACAGACAATCTTCTCCTCTATCTCGTTCAAAAGATTTTTCAGTTTATAATCTTTTCGTTCCAGCTGCCGTCGGATCCATGGAAGCATCTCCTTCGTATAGATGCCTGGAAATGGACATCTCTTCCCATCTCTTATAAGAAAAACCGGCTTTCTCTCACGAACCCATTCGCCTCTCATAGTATCTACTAATTCCTGATCCACTTCCGGCATATCGCATGGTACAAAAAGAACTGCCTGCTCCTCACAGGCCGTAAGAACACTGTAAATCCCACCAAGAGGTCCTTTTTCTTTTTCCAAATCTTCCACAAGCGGAAATCCCTCAAAGCCACACTCGCCAACATCTGCTTGTGTTTGTTCATATTTCTTCCGGTCTTCCACAGAAATATAAATGGCAGAACATCCACTTAATTTTGCAGCAATCTTCTTCCAAAATACGGTTTCTTCCACCGGCAAAAATGCTTTTTTTCTGCCATTCATACGGCTGTTTTTTCCACCTGCCAAGATACATGCTGCGATATCAGCCTTCCTATCTCTGTCTTTTCCCTTAGCCATCGACCTTCTCCCATGTGATCGCACCCGGATAACAAGTCCGGACACATGCAGGTTCTCGTCCCTCTTTGATCCGTTCCACACAGCCGTCACATTTTTCCATCTTTCCTGCTTCATTAAAGTGGATCACCTGAAGCGGACAGACTGCCTCACAACTTCTGCAGCCATTGCAAAGGTCCTGATCTACGAGAATAAAACCTGTCGTTTTTCCCGGTAAATTGCGTGTTGCGGGCAGACATGCTCACATTTTCCACAGTGAATGCACCCTGGACACACTGTTTTTTCAAATGTCCCTGATAAATCTGTCACCTTCTGAAATGCCCGGAAACTCGGCACAATTTCCCCTACAGAGTGATGTGCATCCAGACAGGCTATATGGCATGCATAGCATCCGATACATTTTTCTTTATCAAATTTCAGTCGATATGGCATCTTCCTCTTCCTTTCTTCTTACATTACAAAAATAACTCTTATATCCCGGAAATCCGGAAATCGGATCGAGATAGGTAAGCGGAATCAGCTCATTCGCTTCTCCCTTCTTGTTTCCATGGTAAATATGTACCATCCCCGGCAGATTGTTTCTCACGGCTGCCGCAATTCCTTCCATGCTTCCTCCTGGCGAAGTCACTATTACTCGGTCGCCTTCCTGAATCTGAAGTGATTCCATATCGGATGGATGCATTTCCACCAAAGTCGCCGGTTCCAACGCCGCAAGCCATGGAAGACGGTTCACACGTGCATGAAAATACTGAGGTTTTCTGGAACCTGTATTCAGAATCCACGGATAAACTGTTCTGTCCACCTCACTTACTTCTCTGAAATCCCGGTAAACCGGAAGACCGTCATACCCATAAGCATCCTTATATTTTTCTAACACTGTAGAGACAAATTCTGCTTTCCCTGTCGGTGTAGCAAATCCCTCTCTCTCATAACTTCTCTCTGTCCCGAATACCAAATGTTTTGCCTTTACTCCTCCTTGATGTCCGTGCAATTCCTCCACAGAAAGTCCGGTCGGTTTGAGAATATAATTCATATATTCCTCATAGGTTCCAGAAAGCACCGGTTCAGAAAGTCCCATTCTGCGTGCCAATTCTTGAATGATCTCAATGTCATTTTTTGCCTCTCCGCACGGACAGACTGCTGCTTCTGAAAGACCGACCATACCTCCTCGCATTGTCCTTATTTCTTCCCGCTCAAAAAAGGTTGCCGCAGGCAGCACAATATCTGCCATATCGCTAGAGTCAGAAAGAAACAGATCTACATTGACATAAAACTCTAATTTTTTCAGTGCCTCCTGAAGATACGACGGCTTCGGCACATTCTGTGGTTCATTCCAACTGCCACAAGTGCTTTCAGCGGATACGGTTCTTCTTTCAAAATATATTCTGCCAATCTTGTGCACTGAGCCTCCTCACATGGAAGCGCAAACCATGCTGGAAAGTCTTTCTGACCAATTGCTTCCTCGCCATCGTATCTCTTCACTTTCCAAATTCATTGACCGGAGCAGACACCGGTGGCCTTGCCAGATGTCCGCCTTTTCTGTCGTAATTCCCACTAAGTCCTACAAGTGTATGAACCGCCCGATAATTCTGTACTCCATTGATATGATGTACGACCGTCGCCGCGGAGAACATGATTCCCGCCGGACCATTTGTCGCATACACCTTGCAGCCTCCAAAATTTTCTCTGCCGGAACTCCGGTGATCTTCTCTGTATACTCCGGAGTAAACTGCTTTACATATGCCCGGTATTCTTCAAACCCGTGAACATACTTTTCCACAAACTCATGGTCATACAGATCCTCTTCTATCATCACCTGTGCCATTCCAAGCGCAAGTGCTCCGTCTGTTCCCGGAAGCAGGCGCAAATGGATATCTGCCTCTCTTGCCGTGACCGTGTTTCTTGGATCTACTACAATAATCTTGACCCCTCGTGCCTTCATTCCCCGATAGATTTTGCTCATAGGTGTATTAGAGTGATATAAGTTGGAAGCCCACAGCATAACTGTATTGGCATTTGCCAGATCCGGAAAGCAAATATCATTTCCATAGATGGACTTCCACGCCATATTAGATGCCTGAAAGCAAGTGCTTGACTCGGTACAATAATTCGGTGATCCATACGCATTTGCAAGACGGAGCAATGCTGGACGATACCATTTCGGATATCCTGCATAAAAAATCGTCGACCGTGCACCGTACCGTTCCCGGACTGACAGTAATTTCTCTGCGATTGTCTGATATGCTTCTTCCCAGCTGATCCTAACAAACTTTCCATGTCCTTTTTCCCCAACTTGTTTCATCGGGTAAAGCAATCTTTCCTGATTATATATGTACTGTCTTGCAGCTGCCCCTTTTGCACAAAGTCCTCCGCTCTGCCCAGGCAGATCTTTGCTTCCTTCTACCGAATAATCTTCCATCTTCTACATAGACATCCATTGGGCAGCCGGACGCACAGATACCACAGACTGCTTTTTTTACCTGTTTCTTTCCATGTTCTTTCTGACTCAATATCGTTCCTCCCTCTTTCGTTACTATCCTCTTTCGTTACTATTATTTTATCCCACTCAGCGCCAGTCCACGGATAAATTGTTTTTGGAACAGGATAAAAATCACAATCATCGGAAGCATGATCATCGTTGCCGCCGCCATTGTTGTTGTCAGATCCTGCGTATGTTCTGTACTAAATACGACAAGCGCTAAAGGCAGTGTCATCTTCTCCTTATCATTTAACATCAGAAGCGGATTCAGATAATCATTCCATGACATCATTGCCGTGAAAATTCCAAGTGATCCTATTGCTGGACGAATATTGGGAAGAATAATTTTCCAATAAATCCCAAAAGCAGATGCGCCATCAATTTTTGCTGCCTCACAAATACTATCCGGTATATCTTCAATAAATTGCTTTGCCATGTAAATTCCAAATGCACTGACCATCCCCGGAATAATCAAGGCCCACTGTGTATTAAACAATCCCATTTCCTGAATCATCAAAAACCTTGGAATCATCGTTACTTGCCCCGCACCATCATAGTTGCCAGCAAAAGCAAAAAAAGCATCTTCTTCATTTTAAATTCATATTTTGCAAAAAACGTAACCAATCAATGTACTTGTAAAAATAACTGCTGCCGTCACAATTGTCGTAATTAAGATGCTGTTGAAAAACCATCTTCCAAGCGGTGCTTCTGTAAATGCTTTGATATACCCTTCTAATGTCCATGTTTCCGGCAACATCGTTGTCTTATTGATTCTAATATCCGCATTTGTACGGAATGAAGTCAAAAACATCCATATCATCGGGAACATCATCGCTGCGCAAAATACTGTCAAAAATAATATAATCACATAGTGATACCATCTATATCCATATTTTTTCATTATTCATAACTCCAATCTAAACGCATCATTCGGTTCTGAATCAATGCAACTGCAAATACTATGACAAACAGTGCCATTGCAATTGCAGACGCATATCCCATATCATAATTTGTAAAACTCTGTCGATAAATGTAGTTTGTCAATACCATTGCAGAGTAGTCTACCCCACCTTTCGGTGCAATCACACGAAATTGCGCAAACATCTGAAAATAGTTTGCCATTGTCATCACTGCAACAAATGCAAACGTTCTTCCCATCAGCGGAACGCGAATCTTCAAAAATCTGCAGATTGGTCCTGCACCATCAATTGCTGCCGCCTCATCGAATTCTTTTGGCACACCTTCCAATCCTGCTGAAAACAGCACTACATTATAGCCAATATCTGCCCAAAGTGTATATGCGATAATAATTGCAAGCAATGCTCCTGTTGTCATCGTCCAGTTCTTTGGTGCCATCCCGAAAACTCCCATCAAACGATTTAGAAGTCCTCCATCTGTCTCAATGATCCCCGACTTCCATACAAGCGCTGTTCCTACCATTGGCGCAATACATGGAATGAATAAAATCGTCCGAAAAATCGTTTTCCACTTTTTTGATGGAAGCACCGAAATCAATTGCGCTAGAAACAATGTAATCACGATATTAAGAAATACTGCTATAATCCAAACACTAACGTATTCACTACTGCCTTTTTAAAAATCGGATCTTGAAACATTTTCATATAATTATCTAGACCAAGAAATGGATTACTATCACGCGCCGGATTATAATCAAAAAAAGAGATGCCCAACCATAAAACAGCGGAAATACTACAAATAGAAACAACAGAGCAAAACTTGGAACTAGAACCAATAGAAACAAATTTTTTATCTTTTCATTTTCTTTCTTCTTTCCTCATTTTTTATAGAAATTAACCGGAATCACTCACTTGTCGAACTCCGGTTACTCTCG
>ENA-OQIG01000889-OQIG01000889.1-human-gut-metagenome-genome-assembly--contig:-NODE-889-length-15030-cov-2.114608_pt1 | contig 15030 bp, 22 predicted proteins | sample MGYA00242576_ERZ504741 | MGnify/ENA primary metagenome ERZ504741 (study PRJEB26092, sample SAMD00036436) | human gut metagenome | host: Homo sapiens | study: EMG produced TPA metagenomics assembly of... | reverse complement strand
ATATATTTATCTGCAAAATTTTAAATAAAGCTCCAATAAATCATATTGTTAATTTCTTCACTTTCCGCTGATTCGGTGCCAGACTGAAATCAGCCTATAGGAGGAAATGATGGTACGTATCTATACGTTGACACTTGCGCCCTCTCTCGATAGCGCAACAATTACCCCGCAAATTTATCCCGAAGGAAAACTGCGCTGTACCGCACCGGTGTTCGAACCCGGGGGCGGCGGCATCAACGTCGCCCGCGCCATTGCCCATCTTGGAGGCAGTGCCACAGCGATCTTCCCGGCGGGTGGCGCGACCGGCGAACACCTGGTTTCACTGTTGGCGGATGAAAATGTCCCCGTCGCTACTGTAGAAGCCAAAGACTGGACCCGGCAGAATTTACACGTACATGTGGAAGCAAGCGGTGAGCAGTATCGTTTTGTTATGCCAGGCGCGGCATTAAATGAAGATGAGTTTCGCCAGCTTGAAGAGCAAGTTCTGGAAATTGAATCCGGGGCCATCCTGGTCATAAGCGGAAGCCTGCCGCCAGGTGTGAAGCTGGAAAAATTAACCCAACTGATTTCCGCTGCGCAAAAACAAGGGATCCGCTGCATCGTCGACAGTCTGGCGAAGCGTTAAGTGCAGCACTGGCAATTGGTAACATCGAGTTGGTTAAGCCTAACCAAAAAGAACTCAGTGCGCTGGTGAATCGCGAACTCACCCAGCCGGACGATGTCCGCAAAGCCGCGCAGGAAATCGTTAATAGCGGCAAGGCCAAACGGGTTGTCGTTTCCCTGGGTCCACAAGGAGCGCTGGGTGTTGATAGTGAAAACTGCATTCAGGTGGTGCCACCACCGGTGAAAAGCCAGAGTACCGTTGGCGCTGGTGACAGCATGGTCGGCGCGATGACACTGAAACTGGCAGAAAATGCCTCTCTTGAAGAGATGGTTCGTTTTGGCGTAGCTGCGGGGAGTGCAGCCACACTCAATCAGGGAACACGTCTGTGCTCCCATGACGATACGCAAAAAATTTACGCTTACCTTTCCCGCTAACAAAAACATTCCCCCAGCATTGGGGGAATCACCACCAACCTGTCGGCAACGCGTTTCTCCGACTATGCTCAAAAGTCATGTGATAACAAAGGGGTGAACTATGGCCAGTGGCGATCTTGTCCGTTATGTCATAACCGTCATGTTGCATGAGGATACATTGACTGAAATTAACGAGTTGAATAATTACCTGACTCGCGACGGTTTTTTGCTCACCATGACGGATGATGAGGGAAATATCCATGAGCTGGGGACTAACACTTTTGGACTTATCAGTACCCAAAGTGAAGAAGAAATTAGAGAACTGGTTTCGGGGCTTACCCAAAGTGCAACCGGCAAAGATCCTGAAATCACCATCACGACCTGGGAGGAATGGAATAGCAACAGAAAATAAATGGTTTTTGGGCAATAATCAGTCTTTGGTGTGCGTTAGCTCGTGTTTTTACACCGCATTCTTGCGCTAACCTTATGATCTGGCAGACAACATGGGAGAGACATCATGTGGCAGGCAATCAGTCGTCTTTTGAGCGAGCAGTTAGGCGAAGGCGAAATCGAACTGCGTAATGAACTGCCTGGCGGAGAAGTCCATGCCGCATGGCATTTGCGCTATGCAGGACATGACTTTTTCGTCAAATGTGATGAAAGGGAACTGCTTCCCGGTTTTACCGCCGAAGCCGACCAACTGGAGTTACTGTCGCGTAGTAAAACCGTCACCGTGCCTAAGGTTTGGGCAGTAGGCGCTGACCGTGACTACAGTTTTCTGGTGATGGATTATCTCCCACCTCGTCCGCTGGATGCGCATAGCGCATTTATTCTTGGTCAGCAAATTGCGCGTTTACATCAATGGAGTGACCAACCACAATTTGGTCTCGATTTTGATAACTCGCTCTCCACAACTCCACAGCCCAACACCTGGCAACGTCGCTGGTCAACGTTTTTTGCTGAACAACGGATTGGCTGGCAGTTGGAACTGGCAGCAGAGAAAGGGATCGCTTTCGGCAATATCGACGCCATCGTCGAGCATATTCAGCAGCGTCTGGCCTCGCATCAACGCAGCCTTCTCTGTTGCACGGCGATTTATGGTCCAGCAACTGTGCGCTGGGTCCGGATGGCCCGTACATTTTCGACCCTGCCTGCTACTGGGGTGACCGAGAGTGCGACCTGGCGTTGTTACCGCTGCATACTGAACAGCCGCCACAAATCTATGACGGCTATCAGTCAGTATCCCCGCTACCTGCCGATTTCCTTGAACGTCAACCGGTTTACCAACTCTACACGCTGTTAAATCGTGCAAGATTATTTGGCGGTCAGCATTTGGTTATTGCTCAGCAGTCATTGGATAGATTATTAGCAGCATGATATGGGTTGAGGATAATGGCCGCTCCGTGCGGCCTTTTGATTAAATAAACCCAAGCAGAGAAAAGAATACATAACCTGCAGCAATACAAATAACCGGCAGGATATACAGTGAGAAAAACTGCAGGAAAATAGTATGGTGCGGAACAACAATACGGGACTCAATTTGTTCACGCGTTAGCCCCTCTTCCCCTTTGGCTTTTTCCAGAATGAGTTGATCTTCAACACCTTCCCGCAAGAAGCGCGCCTGGCGACTCATCCGGGCACCGGAATCCTGCAACGCCAGTCCGACAAAAATCAGGATGAAAATCACCCAGAACATAACGTTCACGCCACCATTAAAATTGGGCGTCGGGGAGTTATACCAGAATAGATTCAAAAAAGGCGTATTCGCCTGCATCATATCGATCATGACATGAGTAAAGTCGAGCATGACCGCATTAATGCCTTCCTGGTTTTCCTGTCGGGTATTCATAAATTTCAGCAAAGAAATCAATGTAGAGATCAATGCAGGTATAAAAATCACCCAACCCAAAATCCTTTTCAAAACAGCAATGCGTCCAGCTTGTTGATACGTCATGAGTTCTCCTTGATTAAGACGCGTCGTTTCACTTAGTTTACCTGTAGATATCTGTTTTCGCCCATTCTTTAAAGGCGATATGATAGGCGCTTAATCATAAGCACGGCTTAATACCTTACACATAATGCTCTAAAGGAGAGGTTGTAATGTCAACCCCGCGTCAGATTCTTGCTGCAATTTTTGATATGGATGGATTACTTATCGACTCAGAACCTTTATGGGATCGAGCCGAACTGGATGTGATGGCAAGCCTGGGGGTGGATATCTCCCGTCGTAACGAGCTGCCGGACACCTTAGGTTTACGCATCGATATGGTGGTCGATCTTTGGTACGCCCGGCAACCGTGGAATGGGCCAAGCCGTCAGGAAGTAGTAGAACGGGTTATTGCCCGTGCCATTTCACTGGTTGAAGAGACACGTCCATTATTACCAGGCGTGCGCGAAGCCGTTGCGTTATGCAAAGAACAAGGTTTATTGGTGGGGCTGGCCTCCGCGTCACCACTACATATGCTGGAAAAAGTGTTGACCATGTTTGACTTACGCGACAGTTTCGATGCCCTCGCCTCGGCTGAAAAACTGCCTTACAGCAAGCCGCATCCGCAAGTATATCTCGACTGCGCAGCAAAACTGGGCGTTGACCCACTGACCTGCGTAGCGCTGGAAGACTCGGTAAATGGCATGATCGCCTCTAAAGCAGCCCGCATGCGTTCCATCGTCGTTCCTGCGCCAGAAGCGCAAAATGATCCACGTTTTGTATTAGCAGACGTCAAACTCTCATCGCTGACAGAACTCACCGCAAAAGACCTTCTCGGTTAATGACCAGGGGCAGTGATCTCGCTGCCCCTGGTTCTTTATCTGAATTTGCATTCAACTGACGGATTAATCGTCAATTTAAGAGAAAGAGTTACACCGTCAGCACTTCCGTGCACTGTATAAAAATCCTATACTGTACGTATCGACAGTTTAGTGAGTTTTATCATGACGGCGGAAGGTCACCTTCTCTTTTCTATTGCTTGTGCGGTATTTGCCAAAAATGCCGAGCTGACGCCCGTGCTGGCACAGGGTGACTGGTGGCATATTGTCCCTTCCGCAATCCTGACGTGTTTGTTACCGGACATCGATCACCCAAAGTCGTTTCTTGGGCAACGATTAAAGTGGATATCAAAACCGATCGCCCGCGCTTTTGGGCATCGTGGTTTTACCCACAGTCTGCTGGCGGTATTTGCGCTGCTGGCAACCTTTTACCTTAAGGTTCCTGAAAGCTGGTTCATTCCGGCTGATGCGCTACAAGGAATGGTGCTGGGTTATTTAAGCCACATACTTGCCGATATGCTGACACCCGCCGGTGTTCCCCTGCTCTGGCCATGCCGCTGGCGTTTCCGCTTACCTATCCTGTTCCCCAAAAGGGCAACCAACTGGAACGTTTTATCTGCATGGCATTATTTGTCTGGTCGGTATGGATGCCCCATTCATTACCCGAAAACAGCGCTGTTCGTTGGTCATCGCAAATGATTAATACCTTGCAGATCCAGTTTCATCGGCTTATTAAGCATCAGGTTGAATACTAAAAAGGCAAAAATCACCTTTCTGTAATAAGCAATTCCATTTGAATATAAGAGCCAGCTCACAGTTCTGTTAATCTTGCGCCAACACTATGACTGCTACGCAGTGATAGAAATAATAAGATCAGGAGAACGGGGATGAACTTTCCATTAATTGCGAACATCGTGGTGTTCGTTGTACTGCTGTTTGCGCTGGCTCAGACCCGCCATAAACAGTGGAGTCTGGCGAAAAAAGTGCTGGTGGGTCTGGTGATGGGTGTGGTTTTTGGCCTTGCCCTGCATACCATTTATGGTTCTGACAGCCAGGTACTTAAAGATTCTGTACAGTGGTTTAACATCGTTGGTAACGGCTATGTTCAACTGCTGCAAATGATCGTTATGCCGTTAGTCTTCGCCTCTATTCTGAGCGCGGTTGCCCGTCTGCATAACGCATCTCAGTTAGGCAAAATCAGTTTTCTGACCATCGGTACGCTTTTGTTTACCACGCTGATTGCGGCGCTGGTCGGTGTGCTGGTCACCAACCTGTTTGGTTTGACGGCTGAAGTCTGGTTCAGGGTGGTGCAGAAACTGCACGTCTGAACGCCATTGAAAGTAACTATGTTGGTAAAGTCTCTGACCTGAGCGTTCCGCAGCTGGTCTTGTCCTTTATCCCGAAAAACCCGTTTGCCGATCTGACCGGAGCCAATCCGACGTCAATTATCAGCGTGGTAATTTTTGCCGCATTCCTCGGTGTAGCTGCGCTGAAACTGCTGAAGATGATGCGCCGAAAGGTGAACGCGTCTTAACCGCTATCGATACCCTGCAAAGCTGGGTGATGAAACTGATTCGCCTGGTCATGCAGTTGACCCCTTACGGCGTTCTGGCACTAATGACCAAAGTGGTTGCAGGTTCTAACCTGCAAGACATCATCAAACTGGGAAGTTTCGTTGTCGCGTCCTACCTCGGTCTGCTGATTATGTTTGCAGTGCATGGCATTCTGCTGGGCATTAATGGCGTGAGTCCGCTGAAGTACTTCCGTAAGGTATGGCCTGTGCTGACGTTTGCCTTTACCAGCCGTTCCAGTGCTGCGTCTATCCCACTGAATGTGGAAGCACAAACGCGTCGTCTGGGCGTTCCTGAATCCATCGCCAGTTTCGCCGCCTCTTTCGGTGCGACCATTGGTCAGAACGGCTGCGCCGGTTTGTATCCGGCAATGCTGGCGGTGATGGTTGCGCCTACGGTTGGCATTAACCCGCTGGACCCGATGTGGATTGCGACGCTGGTCGGTATTGTTACCGTTAGCTCCGCAGGCGTTGCCGGTGTCGGTGGTGGTGCAACTTTCGCCGCACTGATTGTGCTGCCTGCGATGGGCCTGCCAGGAACCTCGTGGTCGCTGTTAATCTCCGTTGAACCGCTTATCCGACATGGGCCGTACGGCGCTAAACGTTAGTGGCTCGATGACAGCTGGCACGCTGACCAGCCAGTGCTGAAGCAAACCGATAAAGCCATTCTGGATAGCGAAGACGACGCCGAACTGGCACACCATTAATTCTTATGCTGGCAACGGTCCGTTTCATATAGGGGCCGTTGCCTTACTTTTTAAATGTTCCATCGCGGCGATGCATACTGACTCATATTTAAACAGATCGTCAGCGAAAAAAATGTCCAACTTATCAATACATTCCTGGCTCAATGAATGTGCCTGTAGCGAGAAGCTTAAAACCTCATACCCGAGACGTTTTCTAAGTGAACTATCTGGAATACTCATAATATCTTCAAGTATACCACTTCCCATTCCCGGAAGATTTAGTGGATTAAAAAGAAGATTGATATTAAGCATTGATATTATCGAAGGAAACTTTAGGAGACTCTCATTTTTTTGAATCGCAGCAAAAATGCTCCCGACAGGATGTATATAATTTTGTTCATAGTATATAGTCCTTAAATAATGAATAACCAACCTGTTTTTTATATTGATCAAATTCGTCATTTTTTCTGGGCGAAACACAGAAGTGACATCCATTCCAATAAATCTTTATTTATACCTCTTATCCGAATTTCACTACCATAAAGATTATTAATTATTACTTTATATTTAACATTGTCCTGCAGATATGTATCAAAACTAAGTGCTGGCGCTCCTGGCTTTGAGGCATCATAGTTAATGTTAGACATATAGGCAATCATATAATTAAAATTTGATTCTGCTATTTCATCGCAGTCACATTGACCCGTTGATATAAAGAAAGTGAGTGCCGCCATGGTAGACTCAAGCCTTTCTTTAAAAGAGTCAAAAGCCAGACTTTTAATATTTAAATCACCATAATTACTCTGTATTAAGTTTGTAGAAAACATCTCCCACCTCATATTGTTAACAAAATTATTATCTCATTTAAATCTAAGTCATTTACAATATAAGTTTAAGAGCGACGCCACAGGATGAACTATCAAAAATAGCTCATCATGATTAGCAAAACTTAACCATTTTAAAATAAATAAACAATTAAAGAAAAAAGATCACTTATTTATAGCAATAGATCGTCAAAGGCAGCTTTTTGTTACAGGTGGTTTGAATGAATGTAGCAACGAAATACAGAATTTCAGGTCATGTAACTCCCGGCAAAACCGGGAGGTATGTAATCCTTACTCAGTCACTTCCCCTTCCTGGCGGATCTGATTTGCCCAACGTTGGCAGATTCAGGCACAGTAAACGCCGGTGAGCGCAGAAATGACTCTCCCATCAGTACAAACGCAACATATTTGCCACGCAGCATCCAGACATCACGAAACGAATCCATCTTTATCGCATGTTCTGGCGGCGCGGGTTCCGTGCGTGGGACATAGCTAATAATCTGGCGGTTTTGCTGACGGAGCGGTTTCTTCATTACTGGCTTCACTAAACGCATATTAAAAATCAGAAAAACTGTAGTTTAGCCGATTTAGCCCCTGTACGTCCCGCTTTGCGTGTATTTCATAACACCGTTTCCAGAATAGTCTCCGAAGCGGGATCTGGCTGGTGGTCTATAGTTAGAGAGTTTTTTGACCAAAACAGCGGCCCTTTCAGTAATAAATTAAGGAGACGAGTTCAATGTCGCAACATAACGAAAAGAACCCACATCAGCACCAGTCACCACTACACGATTCCAGCGAAGCGAAACCGGGGATGGACTCACTGGCACCTGAGGACGGCTCTCATCGTCCAGCGGCTGAACCAACACCGCCAGGTGCACAACCTACCGCCCCAGGGAGCCTGAAAGCCCTGATACGCGTAACGAAAAACTTAATTCTCTGGAAGACGTACGCAAAGGCAGTGAAAATTATGCGCTGACCACTAATCAGGCGTGCGCATCGCCGACGATCAAAACTCACTGCGTGCCGGTAGCCGTGGTCCAACGCTGCATGGAGATTTATTCTGCGCGAGAAAATCACCCACTTTGACCATGAGCGCATCCCGGAACGTATTGTTCATGCACGTGGATCAGCAGCTCACGGTTATTTCCAGCCATATAAAAGCTTAAGCGATATCACCAAAGCGGATTTCCTCTCAGATCCGAACAAAATCACCCCAGTATTTGTTAGGTTCTCTACCGTTCAGGGTGGTGCTGGCTCTGCCGATACCGTGCGTGATATCCGTGGTTTTGCCACCAAGTTCTATACTGAAGAGGGTATTTTTGACCTCGTTGGCAATAACACGCCAATCTTCTTTATCCAGGATGCGCATAAATTTCCCGATTTTGTTCATGCGGTAAAACCAGAACCGCACTGGGCAATTCCACAAGGGCAAAGCGCCCACGATACTTTCTGGGATTATGTTTCTCTGCAACCTGAAACTCTGCACAACGTGATGTGGGCGATGTCGGATCGCGGCATCCCCCGCAGTTACCGCACCATGGAAGGCTTCGGTATTCACACCTTCCGCCTGATTAATGCCGAAGGGAAGGCAACGTTTGTACGTTTCCACTGGAAACACTGGCAGGTAAAGCCTCACTCGTTTGGATGAAGCACAAAAACTAACCGGACGTGACCCGGACTTCCACCGCCGCGAGTTGTGGGAAGCCATTGAAGCAGGCGATTTTCCGGAATACGAACTGGGCTTCCAGTTGATTCCTGAAGAAGATGAATTCAAGTTCGACTTCGATCTTCTCGATCCAACCAAACTTATCCCGGAAGAACTGGTGCCCGTTCAGCGTGTCGGCAAATGGTGCTCAATCGCAACCCGGATAACTTCTTTGCCGAAAACGAACAAGCAGCATTCCATCCAGGTCATATTGTTCCTGGTCTGGACTTCACCAACGATCCGCTGTTGCAGGGACGTTTGTTCTCCTATACCGATACACAAATCAGTCGTCTTGGTGGGCCGAATTTCCATGAGATTCCGATTAACCGCCCGACCTGCCCTTACCACAACTTCCAGCGTGATGGCATGCATCGTATGGGGATCGACACTAACCCGGCGAATTACGAACCGAACTCGATCAACGATAACTGGCCGCGCGAAACACCGCCGGGGCCGAAACGCGGCGGTTTTGAATCATACCAGGAGCGCGTGGAAGGCAATAAAGTTCGCGAGCGCAGCCCATCGTTTGGCGAATATTATTCCCATCCGCGTCTGTTCTGGCTAAGTCAGACGCCATTCGAGCAGCGCCATATTGTCGATGGTTTCAGTTTTGAGTTAAGCAAAGTCGTTCGTCCGTATATTCGTGAGCGCGTTGTTGACCAGCTGGCGCATATTGATCTCACTCTGGCCCAGGCGGTGGCGAAAAATCTCGGTATCGAACTGACTGACGACCAGCTGAATATCACCCCACCTCCGGACGTCAACGGTCTGAAAAAGGATCCATCCTTAAGTTTGTACGCCATTCCTGACGGTGATGTGAAAGGTCGCGTGGTAGCAATTTTGCTTAATGATGAAGTGAGATCGGCAGACCTTCTGGCCATTCTCAAGGCCCTGAAGGCCAAAGGCGTTCATGCCAAACTGCTCTACTCCCGAATGGGTGAAGTGACTGCGGATGACGGTACGGTGTTGCCTATAGCCGCTACCTTTGCCGGTGCGCCTTCGCTGACGGTCGATGCGGTCATTGTCCCTTGCGGCAATATCGCGGATATCGCTGACAACGGCGATGCCAACTACTACCTGATGGAAGCCTACAAACACCTTAAACCGATTGCGCTGGCGGGAGACGCGCGCAAGTTTAAAGCAACAATCAAGGTCGCTGACCAGGGTGAAGAAGGGATTGTGGAAGCTGACAGCGCTGACGGTAGTTTTATGGATGAACTGCTAACGCTGATGGCAGCACACCGCGTGTGGTCACGCATTCCTAAGATTGACAAAATTCCTGCCTGATGGGAGGCGGCGCAATTGCGCCGCCTCAAATGATTTACATAGTGCGCTTTGTTTATGCCGGATGCGGCGTGAACGCCTTATCCGGCCTACAAAACTGTGCAAATTCAATATATTGCAGGAAACACGTAGGCTGATAAGCGAAGCGCATCAGGCAGTTTTGCGTTTGTCAGCAGTCTCAAGCGGCGCAGTTACGCCGCCTTTGTAGGAATTAATCGCCGGATGCAAGGTTCACGCCGCATCTGGCAAACATCCTCACTTACACATCCCGATAACTCCCCAACCGATAACCACGCTGAGCGATAGCACCTTTCAACGACGCTGATGTCAACACATCCAGCTCCGTTAAGCGTGGGAAACAGTAAGCACTCTGACGGATAGTATTATCGATAAACGCCGGATGACACATCACCTCCAGCGAACGATCACCCGATGGCTTGCGTCATCCAGCACTTGCAGGAACAGTGCCTCGCTAATCTCTTCACCATAAAACGCGCTACTGAATCCCTGAGAACTGCGCAGATTAGCCGGTAAATCACCAGAGTTAGATAGCGGCTGACGGTCGATGCGCAACGCAATCCCCTCTTCAGCCGCAAACCTGGCAACAATCGGGAAAATCTGCGGGAACATATGCACATGATGATGGCTATCAAGATGCGTAGGTTTGCGTCCAAATAGCTCAATGAAACGCAAATACTGACTGGCAAGCTCCTGAGTAATTTCTTCCAGCGGTAAAGCATCTTCTTCTGCCAACTGCCAGATCCATTTTCCCAGCACACCATCCGCGGTTAACCCCGGCATAGCTGTCAGTGGCTTGCCCATAGTAAGGACAAAGTGCATCCCTATGGCCAGACTCGGTTCATCACGACTCAACTGCACCGCATGGTCAATAGCCTGCCCATTCACCAGCGCCGTCGTCGATGTGACAATCCCATTGCGACAGGCCTCGATAATGCCGTAGTTCTGACCTTTGCTTAAGCCAAAATCATCGGCATTAACAATCAGTAAGCGTTCCATAATCAGCCTCGGTTAATGTGCTTTTTTAAGCTCTGCGATGCAGTCGGCAAAATTTGGCAGCCATTTCTCGTGCGCCAGAATCATCTCGCGTGCCAGCAGCTCAGCATCGCGATCGGAATGCACCAACGGACTAAGGTTTAGCGCCAGTAACACATCGTTAAATTCTCCGCTAAGTGCGGCGTTGCTGGCAGCAATCTCGAAGCCTTTAATGGTGTGAATCAGCCCCATCACTTTATCATCGAAATGCGTAATGCGCGGATGTGGCGTCGCGCCATCGCGCCCCAGCTACAGGTCATTTCTACCGCCCAGTCTGCCGGAATATTATCAATATGCCCATGATGCGGGATATTAACGTAATGTTCAGCTTGCTTGTCGTTGTAGATAGCGTTGATCACTTCGCACGCTGCATCAGAGTAATAAGCCCCACCGCGCTGTTCCAGTTCTTTCGGCTTAACTTTCAACTCCGGATTTTTATACAACTCAAAAAGTTGTTTCTCGACTTTCTGTACTACTTGCGCTCGTGCGCCGCCTTTGTAGTATTCGCCCATTTCAATAGCCAGCATCTCTTTTTGCTTGAAGTAATAAAGCAAATAAGAACACGGCAACAGATTCAGAGAACGAATTAAGCCTTCGCTAAATGGCAGATCGAAAATATTTTTAACGCCAGATGCTTTTAACTGCCCTGACGCCACACCATCAAGCAATTCGGCAAAGCGCGACTTGCCATTTACCAGCACATCCTTAATGAACACCATATGGTTGAGGCCGAACAGATCGATAGATAAATCATCGCTGTCTTTCAGCATCAGAACATCGCGAATAAACATCTTCATGCCGATCGGAATATTACACACGCCGATAAAGCGTTTAAATCCAGTATGACGATAAACGGCTTCAGTGACCATTCCCGCCGGGTTAGTGAAGTTAATCACCCATGCATTCGGACAAAGTTCTTCGACATCTTTTACGATGTCAAAAATCACCGGAATGGTACGCAGACCTTTAAACAAACCGCCCGCGCCGTTGGTTTCCTGACCAAGATAACCATGACTTAATGGAATACGTTCATCCAGTTCACGCGCCGGTAATTGGCCAACGCGCAGTTGGGTAGTAACGAAATCAGCATCTTTCAATGCTTCGCGGCGATCCAGCGTTTTATAAAGCTTCATCGGGACGCCAGCGTTATCAATCATCCGTTGGCAGAGATCGAAAATAATATCCAGTTTAGCTTTACCACCTTCGACATCCACCAGCCATAATTCGCTGACCGGCAATTCGTGGTATCGCTTAATAAATCCTTCCAGTAACTCCGGGGTATAGCTGCTCCCGCCACCAATAGTGACGACTTTTAATTTCTGGCTCATAATTTCTCCCTTCAGTACAGAATACTGATATCTGGCATATCTGCCCCCCGGACATAAATAATCCAGCAACAGGACAGATATGTGAATTGTCAGGTATAACGACTTACTGATTAAATTCAGTCAATTTCTTACGATAGCTCTTAGGCGTAAAGGACGTTAATTTCTTAAACGTTTTAATAAACAAACTCGGGCTACTATAACCGGCCTCAAACGCAATATCCGTCACTGAATAGTTGGTCATTTCCAGTTGTTTTTTGGCAAAATTAATACGGATTTCATTAATAATCTGCATTGGCGTTTTGCCATAATATCGTTGAGTCGCCCGCGTCAAATATTCCTGTGATTTGGCTGACAACGTCACCATATTCTCCAGCGCCGATTCACTAAACTGCTCTTTATCATGCATCTTTTCTACCGTACTTTTCAGCCACTGCGGTACATCATCAATCACCTGTTCTTCGCGGTAATGACGTAAACGGTTAATGACATAAAAAGTAACCATCTCAACAAACTCTTCCAGCCCTGTTTCGCGGAAATTCAATGAAGAAATCACTGTTTCCACATAGGTGAGAAAAGCGTTGTTGGTCCGGTATACCTGCGAAGCTACAAAGCAATAAGGCAACAACGGCAGGTAATGCTGCTCAAAAAAGCGTTTACTGATCCCAACGTTCAATATACGCGTGGCACCAAACTCATAGAAACTTTGATGGTGCGAACCTAACGGAATAAAAACAAAATCACCCCGTTCCAGTAACACGCGCTTACCGTTAATCTCCTGGAAATAACGCCCGGTTAATACCAGAGTAAATTCATAATAGTCGTGCTGATGCAGTCCGCTGATACTCTCAGTTTTGTTATAGATAAACACATGGAAGTTTTTGCCATTAAACAACTGCTGTTCTCGGGCAGTGGCAATTTCCGGCGCGTTAATCACTGGCTGCATCATCGACTCCTTATGCCTTCAGTTTTTCATGAAGCTCAATTAATTCAGTAATCAGTTCACGCGCAAGCATGGACGTCATTAAATGATCCTGAGCGTGGACCAGCACCAGACTCACTTTCATCTTACCTTCGCCCGCATCGCCTTCAATCAGTTTCGTCTGTACCAGATGCGCTTCATTCAATGCCAGCCGTGACTGATCCATCATGGCTTTTGCTGCGGCAAATCGCCCTGCTTCGCCTGTTTCAGTGCGCATACGCCAGGCTGCGCGCTTGTCCGGAGTTGATGATAAGCCCCATCACCACTTCTTCCAGCTCTTCAGCTTCCGTTTGCGTATCGGGAATGTTGTCGAGATCCATCATACATCGTTCCTCTCTCTGCTTACCGGCACGATTACCCGTACCGGGCATCGATTAAAATTTCAGGGCGTTAGCGATATCTTCTTCGCTCTCTTCTTTATCAATCGCATTTTGTGCTTTGTTAGCCACCACAACAAAGGGCAGATAAATTAACGTTGCGATGCCAAGGTTGAAGAGTGCGACCAGCAATGCGGCGACGCTACCGTTGGTGTTAAAGAAGGCTCCCAGACCGGTTGGCATGGTCCACGGTGCAATATTGGTCACCGGAGGAATGATGCCCATGTAGTACGCTGCGAGGGTGATTGCCGCCAGAATCGGTTGTACCAGTACAAACGGGATAAACATCACCGGGTTCATGATAATTGGCAGACCAAACAGAATCGGTTCGTTAATCTGGAAGATGCCGGACGGCAGCGCCAGTTTTGCCACCTGACGATAATCAGCACGGCGAGAGGCGATAAAGATAGCCAGGATCAGGCCTAAAGTCTCACCACTGCCCCCAAGGAAAATAAAGGAGTCCAGCATCGGCTTGGCCCAGATATGGAAGGTCTTACCGGCTGCCAGCGCCGCTTCGACGGAACCATATTGCTGATAGGTCGCGATATTTTCCAGCGCCCACGGCGTCATAATGCCGTTGTCCAGTGCGGTCAGCGCCAGCGCGCCATGAATACCGAAGAACCAGAGCAGTGGAACAAAGATCACATAGGCCCAGCCCACCACGCTACCCAACGATGCCAGTGGGGTTGAGATGGTATCCATAATGATCTGATGGAAGTTGGTGCCCCAGGTATTCAACGCCCAGGCAATAATCCCCATCACGGAAAGAATAATAAAGCCGGGAATTAATACCGAGAAGGAACGCGATACTGAAGCAGGTACGCTGTCGGGCAGTTTAATGACCCAATTGCGGCGGACAATAAAGGTAAACATTTCTGCCACCACCAGGCCAATAATAATCCCGGAGATGATATTCGCCCCACCTAACCAGTTTGCGCCAACCGCATAGGCCTCACCGACACTATATGGGGTGACGGTCATAAATGCTGCAACGGATAACAACCCCGCCGCCAGCGCATCGACTTTACGCTCTTCTGCCAGCGCCATGCCAATAAAGAACGGGGCCATTAAAGACATTATCCCTAATGTTCCGTTATATACGTTGCCGCCAATACCTTTCAGACCATTAAGTGTTTCAATGGTTGAGGCATCCAGGCGAATACCTAAGGAATAAAAAAACGACCCCTCCCCAAAGCTTAGAAAAACGTTGTTAATTAATACAAACATGGCCCCCGCAAGGGTTAACGGCATTAAGCGAATAAAGCCATTTTTGATTGCATTAACGTGTGGCTGCTTTCCTATTTTAACTGCAAAAGGGGTAATGACTCCAACTTATTGATAGTGTTTTATGTTCAGATAATGCCCGATGACTTTGTCATGCAGCTCCACCGATTTTGAGAACGACAGCGACTTCCGTCCCAGCCGTGCCAGGTGCTGCCTC